>Ga0265314_10000019_pt1 | contig 326248 bp, 250 predicted proteins | sample 4126metaG_FD_203106 | JGI IMG/M metagenome (GOLD analysis project Ga0265314, IMG submission 203106) | Rhizosphere microbial communities from Carex aquatilis grown in University of Washington, Seatle, WA, United States - 4-1-26 metaG | ecosystem: Host-associated > Plants > Roots > Rhizosphere... | reverse complement strand
CGCCGGAACAGGGACAAGTAATTCAGGGTCAACCGTTTGAATTGAGTATCACGACCACGGTACCGGATACGACACCGATTAACACCGATTTATCGGCAACGGTTTTAATAACTACGAATGCGTGTACAACATTGACGATACCGGTGATGATCCACGTGTTGCCGAATTCGGTTCAACAGTCATCGAACTTACCGCGTGAGTATAAACTTCATCAGAATTATCCGAATCCTTTCAATCCGACGACCGAAATTCGTTTCGATCTGAAGGAGCCCGGGATGACGAAACTGACGATTTACAATTCACTCGGTCAGGTTGTTGCAAGGTTGGTGAATGACTACTTACCGGCGGGTTATCATTCGGTTCGTTTCCGCAATGAGCGTGCCGCTACCGGTGTTTATTTCTACCGGCTTGAGAGTGGTAAATTCACTGCGATGAAGAAGATGGTGATGGTGAAGTAGTTTATCCGTTCATCATCGAAGAAATAAGAATCGCCCACGGAAGTCCGTGGGCGATTTCTTTTATTATCTTGCTTAGAAACGAGTGTTACTATTTGATACCTTCGAGTTCATGTTTCGATAAAAGCGTGTATGGATGGCTTTCACCAAATACTTTTTGTCGAATTTGAAATGAGTGTGCAAAGTACTTCTTTGCTTTTGCAAGGTTATGCTCTTTTTTAAATAACAGTCCTACACGGTAGTAAGAGCTTGCAGTATCGGGATGATCTTCACCTAAGACCGACTGTCGAATTACAAGCGCCCTGTTTTCGTTTTCAAGCGCTTTGTCAAAACTTCCCGAATTGGAATACACTTCACCAAAACTTGTAAATGTTATCGCTGTATCGGGATGAAATTCACCAAACGATTCAAGACGTATATTCAATGCCATCTCTAAATTTTCCCAAGCGGCAGCCATTTCATTTTTCTTCGCAAGACACAAACCGATGTTGTCGTAGGATATCGCTACTGCTGAATGTTTCTCGCCAAGCATCTCTCGCTGTATTGCGAGAGCTTTGTTATGAAATTCAAGGGCAGTATCGATTTTCTCTTTTTTGTAATAAATATTTCCGACGGCATTGTAGCAGGCGGCAGTTTCAGGATGGTGTTCTCCTAAATTCTTCCCACAGATGGCCAAAGCTTTTTGATGGTATTCCAGCGCTTCGTCAAACTTACCGAGTTCGTTATACACTTTCCCGATATTATTAAAAGAAATTGCAATGTTGGGATGGTTTTCGCCAAGTAACTCGCGCCAAACCGAAAGTGCTTTTTCGTGAAATTCAAGCGATAGCGTATACTCACCCATCTTAAAATAAACCGTACCGATATTGTTGCACGAGGTCGCAGTATTGCCGTGTTTGGATCCTATTGTATTTTGCCAGATGGCTAATGCTTTCAAGTAATATTCGAGAGCCCTATTAAAGTCACCCCTCCGGAAATAAATTATCCCCATATTGTTAAATGAAGATCCTGTATCAGGGTGTTTATCGCCAAGTATTTCCTGACGGATTGAGAGTGCCATTTGGTAATATTCTAACGCCAGTGTCAATTCACCTTTGTAAGAATAGACATTGCCTGAGCTGTTGTATGAAGATGCAGTGTCCGGGTGCTTGTTGCCGAGAAGTTCTTGCCGAATTGCCAATGCTTTTAAATGATATTCAAGCGCTAAGCCATAATCGCCGGTTTCGAAGAAAATGAGTCCAAGTTTATCATAAGAACTAGCCGTTTCTGGATGCCTTTCACCGTAAGTATCTAAACGAATTGCCAATCCCTTCATATAGCTTTGAAGGGCTTGACCAAATTCGCCTTTCTTATGGTACACTAAGCCAAGATCGTAATGGGAAACCCCCGTCGATGAGTGACTATCACCGAAAACACTTTGTCGAATTTTGAGCGCTTTCAAATGATTCTCTAACGCCCGTTCGAAATCCCCCTTTTTGTAGTAATCGGTACCGATATTACTATACGATAATGCTGTGTCGGGATGTGTATCACCGAGTGTTTCCAAAGCGATTGCAAGTGCCTTTGTGTGGTGTTCAAGGGCAAGGCCGTAATCACCCTTTTCTTCGTAAACTTTTCCGATATTGTTGTGCGATATGGCGACATTAGGGTGTTTCTCTCCCAGAAAGGTACGCCAAACTGCGAAAGCTTTCGAATGGAATTCAATTGCTTTGTCATAATCTCCTTTTTTATCGTAGACAATACCGATATTATTATAACAAGCCGCCGTTGCAGGGTGGGGACTTTTATGTGCCGCTTCCCCAATTGAAGCGGCTTTAGAATAATATTCTAATGCTTTATCGTAATCGCCGGTTCGAATAAACACTACGCCTATATTGTTGTAGCAGGATGCCGTTTCAGTATTGTCTTCGCTTGACAATTCCTTTCTTATCTTGAGACTTCGGGAAAAATATTCTTGCGCTTGCGCGAAATCACCGTTGTAGGAACAAATATTGCCTATGATATTAAGCGACGCTGCAGTGTCGGGATTTTTCTCACCAAGTACATCTAACCGAATATCCAGAGCTTTGGTATGGTACTCTAACCCCTTTTTTATCTCACCTTTTTGAAAATAGGTGCTGCCAAGAAGATCGTAACTCTTAGCAGTATCCGAACTGCGTTCCCCGAATAAATCAAGTTGTATCGCAAGGGCGAGCGTATAAAACTCTAATCCTTTGTCATAATCGGCTTTCCGGAAATAAAGAGTACCAAGATTTTGATAACAAATCGCAATTTCGGATTTATGCTGTTTTCTTTCTGTTTGTAAAATCGATAACTGCTTCTCAAATGCCGTCTGTGCGAGTGAAAAATGGTACTGCTCAAGTTGATTATCACCTGCGCGATTGTAATATTTTATTGCTTTGTCCCATTCTTCAGCCCGGTCGTAATGTTCGGCTATTTCAAAGAACTTTTCTTTGTCTTTGGGAAATAGTATCCGTAATGATTCACCGGCAAGTTTATGGAGCGACTGTAAACGCTTTTTTAACTGCATGTGGTATGCAGCTTCGCGTAGTAAACTGTGCGAAAAAATGTAGTTAATCTCTGACAAAGTGTTCCAAATTCGCTCTTTTTCCCCGGTTTGTAAATGGTGGTTTAGTTGTTTGCGGCTCAATCCCGTTTTTTTATTACCTACGGCGGAGTGGTACTGTTGAATGAGTTCATGTAATGCTTCGGTAGCGAATTCACGCCCTAAGACACTTGCAATTTGGACGGTTTCCTTCAGGTTTGATTCAAGTCGGTCGATCCGTGAAATTAAAACCGATTCAATTCTATCCGGTATGTGGATATCACTGCGAATTAGCTGAAATTCGCCATCACGATTAATGATATGTTTTGTCTCTGATAGGTGGACGGTTATTTGTTCAACGAAGAATGGATTGCCTTGTGTCGTTTCATAAATAAAATCTGTGAGTTCTTCAGAAGGTGGAAATTGTAACAATTCCTTCACCAATTCACCTGTATCTGTTCGGGAAAATTGATTTAAATCGATTCCAATACATGGAAAAGGTGAACCGGTCTGCAATTCCGGTTTAGTTCCATCATCGGCAAAACGGCTTACTGTTAAAACCAATAAAGGTATCGACTCGAGTTTGTGCGTAAAGTGTGCAAATACCTTTTTCGATTCGTCGTCCAACCATTGCATGTCTTCTATAACAAGAACAGTCGGTCGCAGATGCGTAAATGCGACTATCAGTTCTTTGAGTGCTGATTGCGTTAAAACGGGTCGATCCTTAGCCATCGACAACGAGAATATTGAGTCCTCCCATTGCAATCCGATTAAGTTCGCTATAATCGATTCGATACGGTATAATTCTTCAGCAAGCGCTTTACTGCCGGGTACATCTGAGAACTGACCTACAAATTCTGCCCACCGCGTACGGAAACGGTCAAGACGCTCTTTAAGAGAGCCGGTTACGGTATCGCGAAAATATTGTCGAATAAAGTAAGTAAAAGGATTATACGGCTGTTGAAGGACACTGTCATTTTGTAGAAACAGAAATTGTATCTGGTCACGTAAACGGTTTTGGAGTTCCAGAACTAATCTCGATTTGCCAATACCGGCTTCTCCATATAAGTAAACTATCCCACCAGATTTATTTTCGAGAACCGGTTCGCATAACGTTTGTAATTGTGTAAACTCTTCGGTTCTGCCAACAAACTTCCCGGAATAAGCTTGACTCTCTTTAATCAGTTGTTTATCGACAAGGGCATGTACTTGAATTGGTTTGGGGAAACCGTCGAGGGTAAAATCTCCCGCACTTCGAAAACGGTACTCGTCTTGAACTCGATTATATAATTCAGGAACGAGATAAATTTCTCCCCATAGCGATGCTATCATTAACCGGGCGGCTAAGTTCACTGAATACCCGATTGCAGTGTATTCACTGCGCAGATCGCTCCCGATGAATCCTGCAAATGCCTTGCCGAATGATAAACCGATTCGGCATTCGGTTTTTATGTTGGAGTGAACAGCTAACGCGAATTCACAAGCGCGTTGCTCCATCTTTTCAAATGCAGTTGGAGCGCCAAACAAGACGACAATTACCCAACCTTTGTCGCCGTAATCAATTTTGTTGAAATACCCGCCATAAAGATGTGATAACTCGGCTATTTTTCTAATAACGTCGGTGTTCGAAAGTTCCGGTTGAAGATTGATAAAACAGGAAATGACATCGCGGAACTCACCGGTTGATCTAAGGTCGCGAACAGATTTGGGAACAAATTTAGTTTGCGGTGCCTTCCGCTTTGTACTCTTTCCGGTTATAGTCATTCGCGGACATGACAGTAACCTGTAATACTTGCTGGCGACTTCAACACAGTTTATGTTTTCTTGCGTATCCTGGCTGGTTGGATGGGGTAATCTGCTGACAGTAATAATGCTTTCATCGATGATGATATCGTTTGTTTCCGCATATTTCTTACTTGCCGCGCTTCCCTTTATCGCCGAACCGGTAAAATAATACAGATGCTGCTTTGCAGTGGGAATGATTTCCCAAAGAATGGTACCACCACCGATACCGATGTGCATCGATAACTCGAAATCGCCGTATTTGGTATGTTCCGAACTTCGATTGATAAAGTATTCTTTAATTTCCAAAGCAGCAGAGAGGACGGCGCGTACGGGAACAATTTCCGAAGGGAAAACGGCCGTAAAAGCATCGCCGGCAAAACCGCAAACAAAACCACCGTGTTTATATATGCTCGCAATCGCAGGTGTAAAAATATGGTTAATTGTATCGGTTATTGTTTCGGCACCATCGCTGCCATGAGACATTAGTGATTGCGTCAGGTTAGTAAAGCCATGAATATCAACCATCACAGAATAACCGATGATTTTACCGTGAAGTAAACCATTGTAGTATTGTTCAGAAATGTATTCCGGGATTAGATTACTCATGTTAAACCTTGGTGGACAATTGTATTGTCCGCACGTTGGTTCGGATTGGTTCGTTGGAGAAGAAGTTGTAGGTGGTAAATTCGATGCATAAACAGAATGTAAATATTTTTGTTCTCGACTTCAAATATATTTGAAATCGTTCCGTTTTAAACAGGCATTTTCTATAAATTGTTGTTGAACGGGATGCCTTTTTCAGTAATTGATTAAATCTCGATAATTTTTCCCGTTTCCGTGAATAATAAATATCCTTTTGCTTTTTCGCCAGTCAGTATCAACCACTTTTCCATATAGAGCTGTACTTGTTTAGAGTACGACTGGATTATTGCTTCACTGTACCCCGTGATAACATCCGACTTATAATCGACGATTACCCACCCTTCATCGCCGAGAAATACTAAATCGATTATACCGCGAATCGTTTCTTTATTCTCATTATCATACACTGCGAAGGGTAACTCGGTATAACATTCATTCGAAGCCAACGCGAGTTGCCACAGTGAGGATTTTTTGACCCGTTCGATGGTATCGAGTAATACCGTGCTTTTCTCGCTACGAAAATCTTCTTCAGTGAGCCATATACCGAATTTCTGTTCTAATTTGGTATCACCACACATCGCTGCTGCCAGTGCTTTATGGATGACTCTACCCCACGGTATTCCTCGTTCTGATTCGGAATCAATGTGGATTTGTTCTTTTCCATCCGTGTGAACAATAGAAGTAACTGAACTTTTTTGGTATGTTGGTATAAAGAGCTCGTTTTTTCGGTTGGTAATAAACTCCAATTCATCCGTTATAGTAATTGTATTTTGAATGGGTGATTCTAAATTAGCACTCAACAACTCTTCGGGAGGAACATCCATTTCCTGACAATTGCCCAAAGCATCTATGTTTGAAACCCACTGGCTGTACTGTTTTGTTTCAGTTTTCGTCTGAACTTCGAGTTTACTAATTATCAAGCAGTCGGCAGCTCTCGTAGCAGCTACATAACGTAAGCGTTCCCGCTCAGCGCGTTCGAATAAATTTTCTTTTTCTTGTAATCTATCCCAATCGAATGGTTCTGCGATAATTTTCGTCTGGAATTCATTTTCACGGATTCCCACTCGAAAGTAACCGATTGGTTCTGACGTTCCTCGTTCTATCACACAATCCGGCTCGAAGTCGTTCGGTTCGTGCGGGTCGGCAAGAAACACAATCGGCGCTTCAAGCCCTTTTGCTTTATGTAAGTTCATCACCCGTACCGCTTTGCCACGATTTGGAGATAATGTTATCGATTCAACTTCCACTGCTTCTTTTAATTCGATGATCGACTGAACTACTTCCGCAAATGAAGCGCCATGTGCCGTCTTATCGCGGGCAATAGTTAGTAGCTTCATCAATGCCCCACCTTTAAGCTTGCCCAAAGGTTTCATTGCCGTAAAAGGTAATAATCCTATTCTTTCTATTAATCGCGATAGAGCCGCTCCGGGTGGCAGTGTAGAAATATCATTGCGAAGAACTCGTAACAATTCGAAAGCATTCTTGATCGATTCTTCTACGGCGGTTGGAAGGGAGGATAGATAATTAAAATGTCCTTTCTGCAAAACTCGGAAGCGATAAAGTGCTTCATCTGAAATACCGCATAACGGGCCTTGCAAAAACGCTACCAAAGCGACTTGATCGTCCGGCTCAATTATCGCTTGTAACAATGGAATCAATTGTTCGAGTTCCTCGGAATCGGAAAAAGTATTGCTACCGCTTACTTCACAAGGAATCTGATATCTTTCTAATTCGTTAAGAAAAGTTGTGATATATTTTTTTTCCGAAACCAGCAGCAAAATGTCCTGCGGTTGTATGGTACTATTTTTTCGAATCCAGTTTGCAATTATTCGAGCGATTTTGTTTGCATCCGCTTTGCTTGACTCTTCTCTATTTTTTCTATTTGCCATCGTTGTAAGTGTGCGAACTCCGGTGGGAAAAAAAGAACTGTCGCGTATCGGAACCAATGGTACATTTGTCGCTTGATAAACAGATGTATCGGGTGCAAATATTTCCTCAAATTGTCCATTCACCCAACTACAGACTTCTTTATGCGACCGAAAATTGGTTTGTAAGATTTTTAATGCACCTCCCGATTGTAGCAACAATTCCTTTACTTGTTGGTAAATTCCGATATCTGCACGTCGAAATCGGTAAATCGATTGTTTGGGGTCACCAACGATAAATAAAGAACCCGGAACGATTTGAAGTTTTCTCCAATCTAGTTCGGTAACAGGTCTCCCGCACAAATAAAATAGTATTTCCGCCTGCAACGGATCCGTATCTTGAAATTCATCAACCAAAATAAAACGAAAGCGATTTTGAAAATCACTACGTACGGAAGGATTATGTTTCAACATCCGGCTGGTTAACACCAACAAATCCTGAAAATTGAGTTGTCCTGTATCTTTCCGAAATTGTTCAAGCCGTTTCAAAGCAGGGAGTAGGGTACGGATAATAATTGGATAACATTGTTGTCGCCATTGTTTGAGAATTGGTTGGATAGTGGTACTTAACAACTCATCGTATTTGCTTTTGGATGCCTTGGCGGATTCTTTTTCAAACCAAAATTTTTGAGTAACCTTGACATTTTTGTCAAACCCCATTATCCACTCTGCTATTTGAGCATCATCGCCAAAATCAGTTACTTGTTGTAGACGAATTTGTTTTTCACACAGAGCTTGTAATTTGTCAAATTCGTCATCCGCTAAGGAAGTGTCGTAGAGTTTCCGGGTTGTTTGTAAAAACTGGTCGAGTTCGAAAATTGCTTGTGTAAAATCGGGAACCGGACGTTCTTCCCACTGTAATTCGACTTCAGGATAAAGGGCAAGTTTGTCAAAGAAATCTCGTAACGTAACAAGTTTTACTCCGATTTTATTTAAAGATTGCAGTACTGAACGTCCGGAATTTGAAGTTTGTTCTAAGTATCGCTTCCAAAATTCGTCGCGAACAAATAAATCCCCAATGTCATCTAATTCGGTAAAGCCGAGGTCAATGCCTCCCTCTACAGGCCGTTCATGCAGTAATCGAGCACAAAACGAGTGTACAGTTCCAATAAATATGTGGTCAATGTTTTGAAGTGCATTATTCAACAATTGAGCTTTATCAGCAAGATTTTCTCTTTGTATTGCTTTTTCTAACCCAATTTGAAATTTCTGTCTAAGCTGGGCTGCGGCTTTTCGGGTAAAAGTGATTGCAGAGATGTCTTTGGTTTCGGCTTTACCTTCGCGAAGCAATGCAATCATCCGGTGAACCATGCATGTTGTTTTACCTGTACCTGCAGCTGCTTCAACCAATAGAGAACAGTCAAGTTCTTGCTCGATAGAATTGCGTACCGGTTGGTCGGGTATTGCGCTCGCAATTTGGTTGGTTGAGGTGTTTTCAGACACGGTTTTGCAATCTCGCTATCGGTAGTAAAACTGGAGGAGAGTTGGCAAGTTTTTCACCGGAAGCCGCACAAACCGTTTCGACGTCGCCACAGATCGAACAATACTCGCAAAACTTGCAATCACGCACGTCATTTGTTCTTAGAAATACCGACTGGTCGAGTATATCGCACAGATCGGTCAAAATGTCGTAAACCTGTTGCCGGTTTGTATCACTCAGTGGGAACGTAATCCACTTTCCCATCGATTTCTTCGATGGAAAGAAATACCCGGATTGCACCACTTGTCCGCTTCGGTTATTCTCACGTAATACAATTTCCAGCGCCAAAGCGTACAAACCATGTTGGAGTTGTCGTCCACGATTGTAAGCACTTGTCGAACTGTATGAGTAATCCGATCCCGACTTGTAGTCGACTATTTCGTATTCATTTTTGAATGAGCGCAACCTGTTAATGCGGTCGATAATTCCTTTCAATAAAACTGTCTTTTGGTTCGCAAGAAGTAAAGGTGCCGGCTGTATAGTGTCGAACTCGGCGGGTGCCGATTGTTTTGAGATGCCAAACGAGAATTCAAAAAACAACGGTTCGTACTTTTCAAATCGTTTTTCTTCACTATTTAAAAACAGTAAACAAGCATGAAGTAGTTGTTCTTGTGTATCGCTGATGAAGATGTCTACTGCTGGTGGATTGTGTGCAACTTCGCTGTCGATTTCAAATTCGACAATCGTTCGTATTGTTTCTAACTGCAATTCCCCCGGTGTAATTTTATTTTGGGTAATTTCCAACATCAGGTTGTGAAACGTTTTATGCAGTAACCCTCCATACTCAAGTGCATCAAGCCACTCAAGTGGATCGCGAGTCAATTCTTCCGTTGGTTCAATCTGCAAAACATATGTCAAAAAGTATGCGTATGCGCATTTTGATAATTGCGATAATCGTGTAGCCGATACCGCTTCGCCGGTAGTTCGCGGGTCGAGCGATGGATGCGCAAAGTTTAACCATCCGTCAAAAGGTGTTAAGTCTATCCGCAACCTTGAATTGTGTGCAATTTCACCTTCGCGTAACAATGGATAATTCTGGAAAATTGTTTCCCGGAACAATGGCCCAAATTCAATCGCTTGCCTTAAGTATTGCTCTGCATGCGAAGTGGAAATATGTTCGTTGTCTGTATATCCTATCGGTTCACCAAACGTCTTTTCTAACGTTTCGAAATCGCTTTCAGGAAGATGTTGGTTTGTACGGTAAAGTTTCAGGAGTTTTGTCGCAGGATAGATTTCACGGTTTTCGAGTAAGTCAAAACACGAATAACTTAATGTCAAGTTCCTTCGAATCCGGGCGATGCAATTATCCAAATCGCGCTCGGTATCTACACCATAATTGGTTCTCAATTTCAGCGGAATTTCCGGTTTTCCTTCGTTAATTTGAATACGTTCCGGGTCGAGTAAAATTGGGTCGAGATTACCGCTCCCCGGAAAACGACCTTCATCCATTCCGATTAGAAAAGTATATTTGCGTCCGGAATACCCACCCGAACGAAAATGGGCGACATGCAGTTTTCCCGGTTTCGGTAACTCCGCTCCCCAGTGCAGTTCGTTAATCGTATCAAGGATTTCTGCGATAGCATCGCTTGCGCGAATTGACAATTCCGGCGTTTCGATAATTTGATTGAGTAAGCGGAATAAAATTTCTTCTGACTGTTTATCTGATTCAGAAATTGTCCGTGTAAATTGGGTTAAAAAGTTCTTAAGCGATTTCGCGACATCCGATAAGTTGAAATAACCATTTTTACTTTCAGGAATTAAGGACAGTAATTCATGAACAAATGATAATGCCGCTTGAATATTTTGATGATGCCATTTATACGAAACAGTTTCGCCGTTTTCATCAGTTCGCTCGGACGAGGTTTTAAGTTGTCGTTCCCAAAGTTCTATCTGTCGATGATATCTTGCGATACCTTGGCCAATATTCGCCAACCGAATCGTTTTGGCAAGCGTGCTGTTGTTGACTACAGAATGATCTTTCAATAAAATGCAATTCAATTGCAGTAAACTATATATTTCTGCTGAAGCGTAATCATCTCGCAACCACTTTAGAAAACCGGTTGCCGCTTGACCAATAGAAGTAGTAGTTATCGGTAAGCCACTGGAAAAAGAAGCGGGAATTTCGTTTTCGAGGCACAACTGATAAATCAAAGGCAAGTAACTTGATGTTTCCGTGTACAGGAGTTCTACTTTATCGAATGGAATGTTCTTCGTCAGAGCTGTTCGAAAGACATGGCGGACTTCATTTTCTTCTCCGACCGCACGGAACATGCTCAACTCGAGTTTTTCGATATTTTCACTAAAACTTTCTTGCGGGAGCACAATCGGTTGAATCGATGATAATAGATCGAGAAACTTATGCTCAAGCTTTGTGAGTGTTATTTCACCTAAAATAGCGATTGGTCGTTTTGGCCTCGTATTTTCCGGTCTGGACTGTAATAGTTGAATGGCAAACGAAATACATTCTTCCGGCAACCATAACTTTGCGTCATTTAGCAAATTTCGGTATTTAGTTGCGACTTCTACCAATTCCTTGAGTTTAATATTAGTTGAAGCTCTTCCCCGCAATAACCGTTGCGTGTCCTGAGTTGATAATTCATTAAGAGTGGATTCCATCGCATGATGAAATCCAAGCCGATTCTTTATTTCACCGAAATATCCCTTTTCGGGAATCGTGTCTTGGCATGCTTTTGCGGCAAAAGCCAGGGTTTGGAATGAAGTAGCAATTTGACGTTTTTGTTCAGACAAAGTCGAGAGCAAAACTTCATCGACTAATGCGGAAATTGTAGCTGTGTGGAGGTTTACCCAACTACCGTAAAATTGTACATATTGGTTGGTGATTTGCCAACCGGCGTATTGTGAGGGAACGATAAGAGTTTTCTCCGATCGTCCGTTTGTTTGGCAGAATTGATGTAATGCTTCAAGTGTTTGTACCATACACTAAGAGTACGCCATAGCAGTTTCTTGGTTACCGGTATATCGTTGCAATGTTTCCATTAACGCCTTTCGAACCCATTCCTGCAGAGTTTCCGGTGAAACTACTTCGACAAATTTCTGCCACCTGAGTATCCAGGCAATGAGTTCTTCAGATAATACAACGTTCATCGTAAACAAGATAACTCCTTCTTCGATTAAATCAATGGTCTGGGTGGGATGCCAAATGCGTTCTTTTATTGTGTGTGCCACCGGTGGATAAAAACGTAACACGATCTTTATCGGTTCTTGTTGTGAATCCCCGAAAATTCCTATTCGATCCAGTAAGAAAGTATCAAGTTTAAATTCTTTGTTTCGTTTGAATTGTTCATGATGGATCGTGACTTCTTGCATCCGGTGAAAAGGTAACGTCAAGTATCTACTGTGGTCGTCCTTTCGAGCTACAGCATACAATGCTTCACCATAAAATAAAATACCGTATGGTTCGACATGATATATGTTAGAACCCGGTTCCATCGGCTTTCGATAAACAATCGTAATTTTTTGTCGGAGTTTAGTGGCCTCAACGAAATTGTGTATTTGTTTCGAAAAAGGTCTTAAATCGACTATTCCGTTTTGGGCGAGAAAAAATGTCCCCGTTGAGAGGGAGTTATTTTTATGAGCGTTCAAAATATCAACTGGTAGGAATTCTTTTAATCGTTCTTGTAAATGTTTGACTCCTTCTGCTAACGGTGTGTTGAAAACGACTTTTGATAATTCATTTATCAAAACAGCTGCCGTTATTTCATCGTCACCTAACACCTGCGGTATATATTCGCTGTAACGCCCGGAAAGCGACCAAATAAGCTCTCGACCCTTGCCTATACGGCTGGTAAGCGGGACATTCGCTTCCGAAAGCCGTTCTAAATCTCGCTGTAGAGTACGCATGGAGACTTGTTTATTAAATAATGCGTACAACTCGGAAACTGTTGTCTCGCGGTGAGTAGTGAGTCTGCGTAATATTCGCAAACAACGTTGAAGCACTAACATATCGGTTCGTTCGTGCATATATCCTCACAGATGTATAGGATCTGGTTAAGTGAATTATTTGTACATATAATAATTTATGTTTCAAGGTACTTAAATTTTCACTTACTGTTTAATGTTACTATAATTTAATATTCGAAACGACAGAAACTGTCAAATAAAAAATTATGTTACTTATCAATCAAATAATACGCTATGACAATAAAATGTGTATTTTAGGTTAGATTGTTCTTACGGTCGTGGTGCTAAATGTTACACGTTTCTAACTTCGAATAACTTGTTGGAGGCACAAATGCAGAAATGGGAATATGCTGATTTGTATTGGCATGTGGATAAGTGGTTGGTTCGAGTGAAAACGGAAAGAAAAGAAATTGTTTTGGATGAAAAGAAGTTGGTGGAGGTGCTCGATCAGCTTGGAGAAGATGGATGGGAATTGGTCGCAAGCGCGAATTACCATTATTTCTTAAAACGACTAAAATCCTAATTCGGTACAATTGCACTACTTCGATTTGTTAACATTTCAACAGGTCGGCTTCCGCCTCCGTATTGTTTACCGATGGCTATGCGATCTGCGCTATAATACTTGGTCAATCGAAAACATATTGTAAAAAATTTAACCTAATTTTATCTAAATGAAGGAGGATTCTAAGTGAGTGAAGAAAACAACTGCTGTTGCGACTGCGATTGCGGTGAAGAATTTACCCCATTGGAAATCGGCGAATCAGTTCCCGATTTTACCATTGACGTGTATAACCCAACCAAGAAGGATTTCGGAACGCTTTCTTTCGCTGACATTAAAGCGGCTGGAAAGTGGACGATTCTCGTTTTTTACCCCGGTGATTTTACGTTTGTTTGCACGACCGAATTAACCGCGCTTGCTGAACAGTACAATCGGTTCAAAGCGATGGGTGCGGAGATTATCTCGGTGAGTTGCGATACCAAACATGTTCACCTTGCTTGGCAACGGGATGAAGACCACCTGCATAGTGTCACATATCCGATGGGTGCCGATCCGTCCGGTGAACTTGCCGAATTGTTCGGCGTATATGTCGCCGATCAGGGTTATGCGAGGCGTGGTACGTTCATTATTGATCCCACTGGACAATTGGTGGTGAAAGAAGTGCATATCGACTGGCTTGGTCGGAATATGGATGAGTTGATGCGTCGCTTTAAGGCATGTCTCCTCATATCCAAGCATCCGGATAAAGCTTGTCCATCGAAATGGAAAGATGAAGGCGATGCGACATTAACGCCCGGTGCGAATCTCGTCGGTAATGTTTCCAAGACCTACGATGAACACAAAAAAGAGAAGTAATTCGTCTTTCTTAAGTATTTCGATGAACTAAACGCGGCAATCTTGCCGCGTTTACTTTATCCTTACACGTTTTCAATCATTTTACAGATGTTCTTACTGCCGTATATTATCCTTAGTTATTTTTCTTCTAACCACAGCTCTCCTCGAACGGAGGATCCTTGAATTCAGAAACGGTTGAACAAGTTCTCAAATCCGCACTCCAAACCGGAATCCTTACCGAACAATCTCCTTCGGTAATCTTCTATGATTTACCCCTTTATCGTGAAACCATTCATCGGTTACAATCAACTTTTCCCACCAACACCCTGCACACGATAGCAGTCAAAGCAAATCCGATTGCTGGAATGCTACACATCGCAAAAGATGCGGGGATGGGTGCTGAATGTGCGTCTCTTCCCGAATTAGTTCATGCCATCCATCTTGGTTTTCCTCCCGAACGCATCCTATTCGACTCTCCGGCAAAAACTATCTCCGAATTGAAATTCGCAATTGAAAATAACATTTACATCAATCTCGACAACTTGCAGGAGCTCGATCGTCTATCCGAATTGGTGAAGAACAGTAACTATGCAGTGCGTGCCGGTCTTCGTATAAACCCGCAAACCGGTTCGGGTTCATGGAAGGGTTCGAGTACCGCAATTTCGACTTCAAAATTTGGTGTTCCACTTTTAGAAGAGCGAGAAAAAATTGTTAATGCGTTTCAGAATAATCCGTGGTTGGTAGGTCTCCATGTCCACACCGGTTCGCAGGTGTGTCCCTTACCATTAGTCGTTCAGGGTGTCCAGTCAATAATGGGTTTGGTGAAAGAAATTGAATCCAACCGCGCGAAAAAAATAGAACTAATCGACATCGGTGGCGGTTTACCCGTCAGTTATGAAAACGATGATCAAAACCACAACCTCACCGAATACATTTCTCTACTTAAAAAAAATGTCCCGGAATTATTCGCGTATCGTCTTGTCACTGAGTTTGGCCGCGCCATTAGCGCGAAAGCGGGATGGGCGGCAAGTCGTGTCGAATACACCAAACATGCCGGTGGTCGGACAATTGCCGTAGTGCATTTCGGTGCCGACTTATTTGTACGAACCGCTCTTCTCCCCGAAATCTGGTCACATCGCATCACTCTTCACGACTCACATGGCACCTTGAAAACGGGACCTACCGAACCAGTCAATATTGCCGGCCCACTCTGTTTCTCCGGCGATTTGGTCGCCGAAGGGCGCGAGTTACCCATCGGTGTGTATCCCGGTGATATCGTCGTCGTGCACGATGCCGGTGCTTATACACTGTCTATGTGGTCGCGCTACAACAGCCGTCAATCCCCAGCCGTGTATGGTTATGATATGAACCAAGAAGAAACCAAACTTTGTTTGCTTCGACCATCCGAATCCGTTGACGATGTTCTTCGGTTCTGGAATTAATTTTGTTTTTGTCAATTACTCATTGATTTTCATCTCAATCCACTTTATTATATATAATAATACCTTATCACCACCTAATTTGTGCGAAAACGTACACGCTTTGAGGCAATGATGTTCGCACTTTTTCCGCCTTACGATTCCTTCTCGCTAACGAAATTCCGCTTGCCCGCAAGCGCTAACATTCATGCTATACAACCAGTTTGGAGGATATCATGAGTTTATCCCGCTTGTTTTCCATTGCACTTTTTACTGTGATAACTTTCTCTTCAGTACATGGCCAATTCTTGCAAAATCGTTGGCATACCCAGCAATTCCGTTCCTATCCTGCCTCCGAAATGGATTCTACCGGCGTTCCCGTGCGGCAAGGTACTTACATAATAGATTGGAATCGCACCGTCACTAACGGTCCAAGCGGTTCATGGTACTATGCATGGGATGCGACACCAAATGGGGGTGTTGGTGTCTATGCCGGTCGCATATCCAATAATGGTGACACACTGTGGAAAGTAACCGTTAACGATGGTCCCGAACGACAGGAAGACCCCGTTTGCTTGGGGACACCCGATGGCGGTGTCGTTATTGCATGGGTCGATTACCGGAGGGGATTTTATGGCGGAGATTCGATTTACTTTGGTGATGGCAGTGGTTCCATTATGGCGCAGAAACTCGACTCGCTCGGCCACCGTCTCTGGAATGTGACAAGCGAAACCGATACCATTAATGCTATACCGGTGTGCTTTGTTTATGGAAACCAAAATAATATTCGCGCGATTTCCGATGGTGCCGACGGTGTTTACATCTTCTGGGAAGATACCCGCAACAACTTAGGTCAAGACATATACGGTACCCGTGTCCTCGCCAATGGTACTATCGCCACCGGATTTCGAACCAATGGCAATGCGGTAGCTGCCGATTCGAGTAATCAGCCCGCCAATGAAGAATATACCATCGATTCCGACGGGCGGAGTGGAGCGTGGATTGCTTGGACCGACTATCGGCGCCATAACTCGGATATCTACATCCAGCAATTGTGTAATGATGGAACTACCCGTTGGGATTCCACTGGACATCCATTCGACACGACGAACAGCGAACAAAGTCGAGTCAAACTCGCTCCCGATGGCCGTGGAGGCGCTTTCCTCATTTGGCGAAATTCTTTCAATTCAACGGTTGATTTATGCATGCAGAGAATTGATTCCGTTGGTGTTCCAATGTGGTACCCCGATTCAGGGATAGCACTCGGTACGTGGGCAAATGACCAAACCAACCCACAGATTATTTCCGCGGGTCAGGATACATGTATCGTTGTGTGGGAAGATTTTCGCAACGACCCCTCCAATGCAGGCAACGAAGATGTTTACGCCCAGAAAGTTACCGGTGACACGAACTTGGTTCGGGTTTGGAATACAAATGGTGTCGCTGTTTGCATGCAGAACTATAACCAGCGCGAAATACGATTAACGAATGATGGTCTAAATGGTTGTGTGATTGTATGGCTGGATGAGCGTCCGAATATGTACGGCTCGGCAGAGGCTCCGAATGAAGACGTGTATGCCCAGTATCTGAATTCCGAGGGCATCCCGCAGTGGATGGGCAACGGAATGCCTATCGCCGCCCAACCCGGTAGCCAAACCTTCATTACGGCGAATGTTAATAACAACAGAATAATGTTAGCATGGATTGATTCACGTAAAGGTAGTTATCCGATTTATACGATTATTTTAAATCGAAATGGAACACCTATTACTGGATTTACCGCAAGCGGGCGTGAACTTGTTGGTGACATAAATGGTAACATAAATAAGAATTCGATAATTCCTTTAGGAAAAACCCGGTTCGCAAACTTTTGGGTCGATGGAAGATTCTCGCAATATGGTAACCGCGTGTATTACGAGGTTTCTGCATTCTCGACTAGTGCGACTGATAGCGTTTGGAACATCACTGCGCCTAACGGTACTCCAGTATCAATCGATTCGACAAATACGATTACACAAGATGGTACTCTTATCTATAGCGACCTAATTACTGTCGCCACACCCGATTCCGGTGCTATCGTGATATACTTGAATATTGTAAATGGTCATTACACCATGCGCGCGCAAAGAATATCCTATAATGGAAATCGAATGTGGGGTCATTTTGGTGTTGAAGTGTGTGCGCAAGTGACAGCACCCGATTACTTCTCCGGTGCGCCGGACGGGAGTGGTGGCGCCTATTTTGCTTACACAATAGCCGGTGGCGCGCCCGATTATTACAATGAAGTACATTGTCAGCACATCGATGCAAACGGCAATCGGCTCTATTCCGACACCGGGGTTGACGTTACACCCGGACACGAACAAACATGGTCTGCGGTGGCTGTATCGGGAAGTAATGTCTATCTTGGCTTAATTGAAGTATATGATATCGATTATAATCTTTCGCGGGTACGTGTTCTCAAATTGAACAGTGATGGTAGTGCAAATTGGACTCGTACAATTATAACCGGTTTCGATTCACTTGGAATCGGTTCAATCGGCTCGCGTGTTAGATTGCGGCTTATTCCCGGAAGCAACGGTTCCGTTGTCGCACATTGGGAAGAATTCCGCTTCGATGTCGCAAACGGCAGTGGTCAGAATATCTATTCTCAAAAAATAGATTCAACCGGGGCGTTTCTTTGGGGAACCAATGGTGTCCGTATCGGTGCGAGTACTCAAGCCGAAGCGAGGGCATTCGCAATCCAATCCGGTAATTCATATTGGTTCGCATGGAATGATTATCGCGATTACAACTACCCTGTAGTGTATGTACAACATCTTGCTGAAAATGGCATACCGTTACTTGATTCGGTTGGTTATCTACTCCAACCAACTTTCAACATTACACCACAGATTGACAAAGTACTTAGCCCGGATGGCGAAGGGGGTGTATATGTATTTTATAACCGGGAGTTTGATACTCCGAATCCGTTTCCTCCACCCGAATCTTTCGAAGAAATTAGCATTATCGGTACCCACCTACAATCCGATGGCTCAGTATATCGTCCCGACCTGTGGTTTCTTCGAAATGCGAATAACAATGCTTTCCTCGTCCGAATGGATGCCACGACAAACCATCCCGTGGCAATACCAACGTATTCCGGTAACAGCGTAAATGGCGCAATTGTCGCTTGGATCGATTTTCGTGCAACACATGTCGAAGAAATGGCTAACCTGTATATGCAACGTGTTCGCGATGATTTTGTGGTAAGTGTTCGGGAAGTTTCTGCCCCAGTACCCAAACTCTTTACTTTATATCAGAATTATCCCAACCCCTTCAACCCTACAACTACATTCCGTTTCACCTTACCCCGTGCTGGGCATGTGAAATTTACTATCTACGATGTCCTTGGACGCGAAGTAGTTCGTCTGCTCGATGATGTAAAGATGACCGGAACGTACGAGTTACGCTGGAATGGCAAAAATAACAATGGACAACAAATCGCAAGCGGTACATACTTCTATCGTCTCGAATCGGGTGGCTTCTCTACCACAAAGAAAATGGTATTGCTCCGATAATATTAGTCATATTCAAACCGTGACCCGAAACCAAACAATGAACCAGAGGCAGCCATGAAATCTCTTAGAGTAGTCTGCATTGCACTGTGTACAGTACTATGGATTTCAAACACGAACGCCCAATTTCTGCAGAACCGTTGGCATACACCGCAATTTAGTTCTTACCCTGCGTCTAATGTTGATTCGTTTGCGATACCAGTACGGCAGGGAATCCACATCTTGTTTTGGAATCGTGCCTTAGCCAACGGTCCAAGCGGTTCATGGTACTATTCGTGGATGGCAACACCAAATGGCGGTGTCGGTATATACACCGGTCGCATCTCCAACAATGGTGATACCTTATGGAAAGTGACTGTCAACGATGGACCCGGTAAGCAGGAAGACCCTGTTTGCTTGGGAACACCCGATGGCGGAGTAGTAATCGCTTGGGTCGATTATCGGGTTGGATCCTATAATGGCGATACGAATTATGTCGGGAATGGCGGTGGTTCGATTATGGCGCAGAAACTTGACTCGCTCGGTCACCGCCTCTGGAATGTAACCGGTGAAACTGACACGATAAATGCTTTTCCAGTCTGTTTTGCAATCGGATACCAAAATGATATCCGCATTATTTCCGATGGTGCAAACGGCGTTTACATCTTATGGGAAGATGGCCGTAACAACTTAGGTCAGGATATTTACGGAACACGTATCCTCGCCAATGGCACTCTCGCTCCCGGTTTCCGTATGAATGGAACACCAGTTGTTTATGCATCCGGCAACCAACCCGTGAATGGTGAGTACACTGTCGATACCGATGGCAGAAATGGTGCATGGATTGCATGGACGGACAATCGTCGTCAAAATTCCGATATCTACATCCAACAACTGCGTAACAACGGCACTACCCGCTGGGATTCCACCGGACACCCTTTCGACACGACTATCAGCGAACAGAACAAAGTTAAACTTACTCCCGACGGTCGTGGCGGTGCCTTCCTCGTTTGGCGCAATGCATCCTCTTTGACGGTTGATTTGTATATGCAACACATCGATTCCGCTGGGTCTCCGATGTGGCAATCCGACACCGGCGTCGCATTAGGAACTTGGGATAATGAACAAACGAATCCGCGAATTATTGCCGCAGGTATCGATACGTGTATCGTAACTTGGGAAGATTTCCGTAACGATCCCTCGGGCACGAACAATGAAGATGTTTACGCCCAGAAAGTTACCGGTGACACAACTTTAGTTCGAGTTTGGAATACGAATGGTGTCGCTGTTTGTACCCAAACCGACCATCAGCGCGAAACAAGAATAGCGAACGATGGATTGAATGGAGCCGTAATTGTATGGCAGGATGAACGTTCAAATAGTTTTGGTTCCTCAGCCGCTCCCAACGAGGATGCGTATGCACAATATCTAAATTCAGAAGGTGTCCCACAGTGGACGACTGACGGTCTCGCTATCGCCGCCCAACCCGGTGCACAAACACAAATATATGCTCATGAAAACAATAATAGGTTTATTTTTGTCTGGACGGACACCCGCAAAGGAAGTCAACCGTTTTACGCTACCATACTAAATAGGAATGGAACATCGGTTACCGGTTTTCCTGCTGATGGTCGGGAACTTGTCGGAGACATTGGCGGAAACGTAACAAAAAATTCGATTGTACCACTCGGAAAAACTCGCTTCGCGAACTTTTGGGTCGATGGTAGGCGTTATCAATATGGTAACCGAATTTATTATCAGGTGTCTCAATTCGCGACCGGTACTAACGATAGCGTCTGGAAAATTACTGCGAAGAACGGAACACCCATCACTTTGGATTCAACCAACACGATAGATCAAAATGGTACGCTTATTTATAGTGATCCAGTAACAGTAACGACACCAGATTCCGGTGCAATTGTTGTCTATTTAAATATTTTACAATTGAGCATTGTGAACCAAATCCATACCATCCGTGCACAAAAAATTTCCTATGATGGAAATAGGATGTGGGGTCCCTATGGTGTGGAAGTGTGTAGTCAGGTAACCCAACCCGATTTCTTTTCCGGTGCACCCGATGGTAATGGTGGTGCGTATTTTGCTTACACAGTGGCTGGTAGCTCTCCCAACTATTACAACGAAGTTCATGTTCAGCACATCGATGCGAACGGAAACCAACTTTATGGAACTACCGGCGCATCAGTTACACCCGGACACGAACAAGTTTGGTCAGCGATGGCTGTATCGGGAAGTAATGTCTATCTCGGTTTGATTGAAGTATATGATATTGATTATTACCTTTCACGTGTTCGTCTTCTCAAATTGAACAGCGATGGTAGTGCAAATTGGACACGTACGATTATTACTGGTTTCGATTCACTCGGCGTGAGTTCAATCGGTTCACGTTCGAAACTACGATTAATACCCGGAAGCAACGGTTCCGTTGTCGCGCATTGGGAAGAGTTTCGCTTCGATGTCGCAAACGGTTCAGGTCAGCAAATTTATGCGCAAAAGATTGATTCTACCGGTGCATTTTTATGGAGTACAAACGGTGTCCGTCTTGGTGCAACTACACAAACCGAGTCTGATGCGTGTGCGGTGAACTCCGCCAATACTTATTGGTTTGCGTGGAAAGACTATCGTGGCACGAATTCAACGGCCTCACAGATTTACCTGCAACACCTGAATGACAACGGTAATTTCCTTCTTGATTCTACCGGTCTTGCACTTCATTCAGCACCGAATCAGCAAACAGCTCAGTATTTGGTTCCTGATGGTAACGCAGGTGTTTATACTTTCTATACACAATTTTACGATGGCGTAAATAATTATCCACCTCCCGATACAATTAACGACGCGGATTTAATTGGAACCCACATTCTATCGGATGGCACCGTCTATCGTCCCGAATTGTGGACACCGCAAGGTGCCGGTAGTTCGGCCTACATTGAGAAAATGCTGGACGTACAAACTCACCCAGTCGGAATACCAGTTTTCTCTGGTGACGGTATAAACGGTGTCATTGTTAACTGGCTCGACGATCGCGCTACCCACAAAGAAGAACTTACCAATTTATACATGCAGCGCGTTCGCGATGATTATGTGGTAAGCGTTCGGGAGATTTCTTCCCCTATTCCCAAACTCTTCACTTTATACCAGAATTATCCCAACCCCTTCAATCCGACTACTACTTTTCGGTTTACTATTCCCCGTACTGGGCATGTCAAATTCACCATCTATGATGTCCTTGGCCGTGAAGTAATTCGTCTGCTCGATGATGTAAAGATGACTGGCACTTATGAGTTGAAGTGGAGTGGTAAGAATACGGCAGGTCAGGAAATTGCCAGTGGTATGTACTTCTACCGGATGGAAACGACCCAAGGCGCGATAACCCGGAAAATGACTTTGCTGAAGTAGATTTCAACTGCTTTTACTTTACAAGTGGAAAAACATGACTGAATCGGGTTAAAGACGGTATCATTTGTCACCATATGACTAACTAAATCAATGTTTATTAGTACCTAACACCTGCACACAAAATTTCGTTTTTATTGTCGTTCAGCTTGTATTATACACTCTTTATCCCTACAATGTTGCGTTTGCGTATCAATTATTGATTTAAATACGCGCTGGTATTCACTCCTACCTCGCTTGCCGAGACCGGTTAACTTGGAGATTATGCATGAAATTTGTCACTGTGCGTAAGTCGGTAATCACTTTAGATCCCCGTATCATTGCCATATTTGTGCTTTCGCTGTTCACATTTTCGACTTCCTTTGCCGTAAGGCAATGGACAGTGAATGATGATATCATAGATGGTGTCCCCATTGAAGGTGCTGTTCACATCGCAATACAAAATCTTGGCATCGGTCATCTTCGCTTGCAATTCACGCAACCGGATGTGAAGATGGAACAAGTCGAGCTGAACAATCACGTTTGGACGCTTGTCACAATCGACGGTGAAACCCGGTTATGGCAGAATGGTAAACCGGCGCTCCCTTTGATTTCGCGCGCAGTGCGGTTGCCAAATACTGGAAATGTCAAACTGATTGTTACACCCGGCGAATACACCGAGTACCAAAACGTAGATGTGCTACCTCAGCAACCGACCGACTTGATAAAATCCGGCGACGGATATCAACCGGTGTCGTATGCATACGATGGAACCATTTACAAAACCAATTCGTTCTATCCCTCGGATATTGCAGTACTGACTTCCCCGGAAATAATTCGCGACGCAAGGATTGCCTTACTTGGTGTTCACCCGGTACAATACAATCCGGTCACCCGAACTTTACGTGTCTATCAATCCATCCAAGTTGAGCTTCAACCCATCGGTGGTCTCGGTGCGAATGAATTGTACGATACCCGTTCCCATGCCGTGCCGAGTTTCGCTGGCATCTATAGTGATATTATTGGCGCGGATGATTTATTCGACGATGCCCGCCGCGCTCCTCCCGGACAGACTCTTTTTATTACCCGTGCCGGTGTCGATACCACTCTTCAGCATTTCATCGACTGGAAAACCCAGAGTGGTCACCCCTCGCGACTGTATGTCACGACGGCGACTTCAACTGCGCCGATTCAAACATACATTGATTCCGCGTATTCAACTTGGAACCCGCCGTTGGAAATGGTTGTACTTGTCGGAGGTGGTGGTACAACAAACTCGCAATACCAAATGCCATCCTACCCTGCGGTGTCCTATCAATACACCGATCATGATTATGGCAGAATGACGTCGAGTCTGAATGCCAGCGTGTGGGTCGGGCGAATTTTGTGTGACAACATCACCGAACTGCAAACCCAAATCAATAAGTCGATGAACTATGAGCGCACCCCATATATGGGACCGACCGGTTCCGATACTGCGTGGTTCAATACCGGATGGGGTTACGCAAGTATATCCAGTTCCTACTACATCATTTCAAATCCTCCGTGTATTCAATTCTGCCTTTCCATGATGCGCCAACGCGGAATTATGAACACACTGTATGACACGCATGATGGTCATGTTTCTTCGGCGACGATCAATTCAAGAATCACGCCCGGCCTGATTTTCTGGGCGCATCGTGCTTCGTGGGAATTTGAAATTGCACAGTCGGATGTACAGGGAATTAACAACATCAATAAACCGTTTGTTGGATTTAACATTTCTTGTGCTACCGGAAATTGGTATCCATCCGACTCATATGGAATGCCGACGGTACTAACGAAGATGGGTACCCCCTCTCAACCGAAGGGGGCATTGACCTCGGTTTCTACGCAAGGCATAGGAACTAACCCTGCGCATAACAATGTAATGGCTGCTGGCTCATTATACGGGTTCGGTGTCAACAACGCTCGCCAGCCCGGCCCCATGTATTTCGAAGGTAAATTCCAGTTATGGCGCAATTATCGAATCGGTGATTCGTCTAATGCTGCAAACTTTGTTCACTGGAATAATCCGATGGGCGACATTTCAGTAAACGTATGGACTGGTGTGCCTCGGACAGTTACCGCATCGATTCCCCAGTCGATAGGCATCGGACAAAATCGCCTCGAGTTACAGGTTATGCACGGAACAGTTCCCGTAGCTGGTGCAATGGTGACCGCATGGAAAAAGAATAGTGGCGGTACCAATGAAACATATACCCGCGCCGTGACCGACGATAGTGGACGTGTTGTATTGACGCTCACGAATACAACCGTAGGCAATATGTTGGTGACAGTGAGTGGGAATCAGGTTGGTCAAAATATTTATCCGTTAATCGATACGGTTGCGGTCGCTCAAACTTCGGTCGATTTGGCTGTTGGGACAACTTCGATACAAGATGACAATAACAACGGACGTTCGGGAAACAATAATGGGGCCGCGAATCCCGGTGAGACGATTGACCTCAACGTGCCATTGCTAAACCGGGGAACTCAAACTGCGTCAGTCGTCACCGGAACCCTGATTAGTTACGATTCAAGAATTACGGTAACAAATTCGACTGCCGAGTGGGACAATGTCTCTGCCGGACAAAGTATGAATCCGATTTCTCCGTTTCGTATTCAATTATCCGGTGGATTTACTGATAATGAAATGATACCACTGCTTTTGAATTTGGTAACTGATGGGGGAAATCGTTCTATTTCCGTGCCGGTAACAGTCAGGACGATGAATTTATTATTTGTCACTTCTGGATTATCTACTGCTTGGAATCCCGGAGGTTCATCGCAACTATCAATCACCGTCCTGAATAATGGAGGGCTTGGATTTACTACACCTACTTCGGTCACACTCACAAGTTTAACCAGCGGAGCTTCGGTAGTCACACCGACAATCCAATTTCCAACTCTGCCAATCGGTTCGCAAGTGAATAATAATTCGGCGCGCTGGACAATTTGGGCTACTACTTCAACCGTACTCGGTATGCAGATTTCCTTCAGCGCGGTTTTTACGAATGGTTCGAGCACGGATACAGTAAACTTCGTAGTTCCAGTTGGCACCAAACTTTCAACGGATCCATCCGGTCCGGATTCCTATGGATATTATGCCTATGATAACACCGACGTAACTTACACGAATGCCCCCATATACCAGTGGGTAGAGCTTATTCCTGCGTTAGGTGGAACGGGAACGCGTCTAACATTGAACGATAATGTTCTACAGGCAAATTCGGCATCAAGTGATGTTTCTACTTTGGTTCGTTTACCTTTCACTGTTCACTATTATGGGATCAGTTATGACTCGGTAACGATTTGCAGTAACGGGTGGCTTGCCTTTGGTGCGCAACCTCAGTACAACAATAGTCGAAACTGGCATCTTCCCGCATTCGAGGGGCCGCGAAATATGGTTGCTGTAAATTGGTGCGATCAAACGAATAGCGGCACAAATGAAGGTGTCTATACATATTCCGATGTGGCAAATCATCGTTATATCGTAACTTGGAAAACGACGACACTTTATACTCCATCTCCACAGGAAGTGCAACTGATTATCTATGATCCTTCATATTATCCGACGCCGACCGGGGATGCTTCCTTGAAGTTTCAGTATAAAACATTTAACCCTGCTGCTTATTCTGGTGGAGAGTCCGGTGTTAGTTTCGCAACAGTCGGTATTGCTGACAACACTTATACCCGGGCTTTGGAATATTGCAATTGGAATCTTTACACGGCAGGAAGCGCTTCAATTCCAACCGGAACACCGACCAGTGGACAACGTGCAATACTCTTTACGACCGTAGCAACCGATTCATTATTGCATTTGATTCAGCCGCGTGGTGGTGACTCACTCGCTGTCGGTGGGAATTACAATATTCAGTGGCGTGGTCGCAATGGTCTCCCGGTGGTAAACTTAGAAATTAACCGAAGTTATCCCGGAGGAATTTGGGAAACTATTTTAGATTCGGTCGCGAATACTGGGAGTGCGAATTGGTTGGTGACGTCGCCCCTTTCAACAACCGCGCGAATACGCGTAGTTTCTCCAAACGGAACTGAGGGAGATTCTTCACGGACGAATATTATTATTGCCACACCTCGTTTAACCTTGACAGCACCGAATGGTGGTGAAACATGGTCCGGGTTGAACAACAACAATATCACTTGGATCAATTCAGTTCTCACTGGAACAGTGACGATAGAGTTGAACAGGCATTATGGTGATAGCACCGGTACATGGGATACGTTGTTTAGCGCCGTAGCAAACAACGGTACCCACCAATGGCGTCCGGATGTTCCATCAAGTACTCAATGTCGAATTCGTATTTTATCGGATTTAATTCCCACCGTCGGTGATACATCCAATGCTGACTTTAGTATTGTCGCACCCGGACACTTCTCGTTCGCACCCAATCCGTTAACGCAAACCGTTGCACCGGGAGATACATTCCGGCAAACCGTTACAATAAGCAACACGGGCGAACAACCGATAACCGACGGTATTCTTACAACAACAACGGCTACAGGAACGTTTGGTTGGATTAGTTCCACCCAACCGGGTGGCCCTACATATTCTTGGGTAGATCCCACTTCGGGTCAACAAGGGCCGCAATCCGATGATATCGTCTCCGGCCCTTACTCGTTACCGTTTACTTTTCCATTTTATGGACAGAATTATACCCAAGTATATATGTGTTCGAACGGATTTATCACTTTTAACTCCGGGGCTTCGAACACCACTACCGGAACTATACCTACAACCGGTTTTCAAACGTTTATTGCACCATACTGGCATGATTTATATCCTACACAATCGGGACAAGCGAAAGTGTTTATGGACACCGAAAATCAAAGCGCAGTATTTGCATGGGTAAATTGTCCATTGTTTAATCCGCGCACTTCGACGGTTAATGTTGAAGTAATTTTGTATGCCGATGGAAGAATTTATTTCGAGTATGGAACTTGTTCAGCGGGAAGCGCCGCTGTTGGATTACAACAAAATAGCACCACCTACTCGGTTGTCGGGAATACTTACGCAGTAACATCAAACACTGCGATTCTGTACCAGCGGTCGAATATTTTCTGTGTACCAAGTCAGACTTCCTTCTCGATACCTGCGGGAGGGAATATTCAATTCTCGATTCTTTGGGATGCCCGAAATCGTTCGTTGGGTGACTCGCTTAATGGTATTTTCAATTTTTCCGGCTCTGCATCCAACTCACCATTAATTGTTCCAGTTATCATGAATGTCGGAATCGTAGATGCCGCATCGGACATGACAGAGTTACCTAAACGATTTGCATTGAATCAGAATTATCCGAATCCGTTTAATCCGGTCACCGAAATAAAATTCCAACTCGATAAATCCGCGATGACAAAATTGGATGTATTCGATGTCTCCGGTCGAAAAGTGTTGAATCTGGTCAACGGTGTGATGTCACCCGGTACTCATTCCGCTTCGTTCAATGGAACATATTTGTCAAGTGGCGTCTACTTTTATCGGCTGCAGTCAGGTACGAATAATGCTGTTCGGAAAATGATGTTAGTCAAATGATTTGCGGATTTTCGAGCTTCATGCAGTAAAGTATTACATTTCGATTCCAACTACAGACACTCATTCCACACGATTGGAATGAGTGTTTTTTTTATGAATCATTCATCAAAAAAAAACCAAAGAATTAAACGAAAAGTAAAATAATTCACAAATATGCCCGATATAAATGATATTTTATCAACAATATAACATATAAACTTTTCCTCTTGGAGATTTCAACCTATCCTATTGAAAAATTAAATTGTTAAGATTTTTTGAGGCAATTTCTTCGAGAGTGACTTGACAAAAAATTATTTCTACATCATTCCTGTGTATTGACAATCTCTCAGTTTAACATTAGACTTGCAACAGATTCACGCTACACATCTCTGCTTGTTTATATAAAAAGTCCAAAGTCTTCGTTGATTTGATCGCTTTGAATTGCCCGCGCAAGACGTTTGTTAACGATTGTTGACGTTATTGGTCGGGGGGAAAATATGCGCCAATTCAAACGAAGTAAAGTTTCATTTTCAATTTTCAGTGGTTTGCTGGTAGTACTGTTGTTAACGTTCACGGTAGCTGCAATTGCGGCTCCAATGAACGGAACAAGCAGTTCTGCGGCGGCGGCGAAAACGGCACGATTAAACGCAATCGTTCAACGCATGTTGAGCAATCAACCGGTTTCAGCTCAGGAAAAACAGGAGGCGTATCCGTTGTTTCTCCGCGCCGAACACGAACGCGACAGTCATCAACCGCCGACTGTAGCAAACAACGGCGGTCCCGATGCCGGAGGTTATTATTGGATTGATAACGTAACCGAACCGAATGGTCCGACGTATAGTTGGGTTGATATTTCCTCTACGGGAACCCAAGTCTCGGTTACAAGTACTGACGATGGTTCTTGCGTGCTGACAAATATCGGCTTCTCGTTCCCGTTTTATGGAACCAACTACACCCAATTTACGATTGGTACCAATGGTTGGATTTCCTTTAGTGGAACCTATGCGGGATTGGGGAGTGGGTATTACAGCAATACCGCCTTACCTGCATCGACTCAACCCCATCCCGCCCTGTTTGTATTTTGGGATGACTGGTATTCGACCAACATGCGATATCAAGTTGTGAATAGCCAGCTCGTTATCGAATGGGTCGCTTCGACGAGTTTCTCCGGTGGTTCAGGTACATTCACTGTTGAAGCAATTCTCGATCCGTCGGGAACGATTAAGTACCAGTACAATACTCTTGGAACTTCCGTAAGCAGCGCAACTATCGGTATCCAAAATGCCGCGGGTACAACTGCGACACAAGTTAACTTCAATGGTTCGCCCGCAGGTACAACGCCTGCAAATGGTCGTGCCATTTTCTTCTATCAACTTGGTCAGGCGGGAACACCGGCGCCAGCAAATAACGCCACCAACCAACCAACTAACGCAACTCTTAACTGGAGTGCAGCCAACGCGGCAACTGGATATGATGTGTATTTCAACACATTTACTCCTCCCACGACATTGGTCTCATCCAATCAAGTTGGTTTGAGTTATAATCCCGGCGCATTGTCTGCGACAACGCAATATTATTGGCAGATTGTTTCCCGTAACGCAGGAGGCACGAATGCAGGTCCGGTTTGGAACTTTACGACTGGCGCAGGTGCGGCGCCAAATGCTCCATCGGGTGGGTTCACTTCTGGTGCAACCAGTTCTTCATTGACAGTGAACTGGGTTGACAATTCAAATAATGAAACCGGGTTCCCAATTACGAGTTCTACCGATGGAATTACTTATAATCCATTGACAACTGCCGCGGCAAATGCAACGACTTACAATAACACCGGATTAAACTCAAATACACAATACTGGTACAATGTGTATTCTCAGAACGGTGGTGGTACGTCTGTTGGTTTCGCAACTGCGAATGGGTGGACCTTGGCACTTACGCCCGGAACGCCGACGTTGAGCTCAACTGGTATCACCGCAGGAACCATCGCACTAGTTAACGGTGGCAATAATGCCGGTACACAATTTGCGATTTACGAAACCGGCACCGGGATGTACGTTCAAGCCAATGGTACACTCGGTGCATCCGCTGTCTGGCAGACCGCTGCAACTTGGGGAGCGACTACGACTATTACCGGCTTGCTCGCCAACACTACTTACCATGTGCAAGCAAAGGCGCGTAACGGTGCCGCAGTTGAAACCGGTATGTCGGGAACGTTGAACTTCACAACAAACGGTTCATACTCGCTTCCTTTCTCGCAGGATTTCAGTGGTGCTACTTTCCCGCCTGCCGATTGGTCGATTATCAATCCTGACGGTCTCGATACTTGGGCCCATTATGTAGGCAGCCCTTCGTGGGCGACGATTGATTTCTGGAGTTATACCAATTATCCGCAAGATGATTATTTAGTGACTCCGCCAATTAACACCGTTGGCGTGGCTGCTGCCGAAGTCGATTTCAATTGGAGCTATTATGGTGCATACACGTCCTCTTATAACGACGGTTTGGAAGTGAAATACTCTACCGATGGCGGTACGACATGGACTTCGTTCTGGTCTCGCTATGCGCAAAGTACTCCGTCTTTGCCGGCTGGTACGGGTTCAGGTACGACCAACCCCGCAACATCAAATTACGGTCTGGGAGCGGTTTCAGTACCGGCGGGTGCGTTGGGTCAGTCCAGCGTCGAATTCGCATGGATGGGACATAATGCTTATGGCCCAAACCTCTATGTAACCAATATCAGCATCTTCTCCGTTACCGGTCCGGTCATTGCTGCAACCCCAGTTACTTTGAATTTCACCAACGTAATCGCGGGTCTTCCAGCGAGCAATACCACATACATCCACAACACCGGTGCGACGAATTTGCATATCACGAATATTACTGCAACCACTGCTTCGCCGAATATCACCTCTGCAACGGTAGCGCCGGGCGATTCCGTTGCAGTAATTTTGACGTGGACGCCGGCATCGGTAACAACGTTAGCGGATAACGCGGTGATCACTTCCGACGCGACCAACAATGCTTCACTTCAAATTCCGTTAAACGGTAATTCAGTGAATCCTTTGGTAGCGGCACCTACCACGGCAACGTTTGGAACCATTGCTGTCGGTGCAAATAGCATGGTACCAATTGGTATTACCAACAATAGTACTGTTTCGGTTGATGTAACCAGTCTTAACTTGGCAACCGATATTACCGCCAATTGGGTGTCGTTCCCGCATACCATTGCACCGGGAGCGACCGACCAATTGCAACTAACTTGGACGCCTTCAGCTCCGGGTGCCTTGGCAGGTAATGAATTGGTTAACGACGCCTTTGGTGCTGTTTCTATCGCAAATTCCGGTACGGCATTGGAAGCTTCGTTGAATAATACCAGTTTCTCACCTCCGGCGGATGTTGCAGGTGCAACATTCAACTTCGGAGTTGATTTCGTTTCGCAGACTGCTGGTGTCGTCGTCGATAACATCGTGGTATATGTTGGCGCTGCCTCATATCCGCTTTCGTATGTAAGCGGAACATTGCCCGGTACGGTACATTACTCTGGAAGTACCGCTCTGAGCACAGTCGGTCAGACTCAAATTTACTATTTGGCAACATTCCACGATGGTGTTAATTCCGGCTTGACCGCTCAAACACCATATCCAAGTGGAACGATGGCTGGACCGGACGTACTGCCTGCGCAAGTTGGTGGTCCCGATGGTTTCGGATACCGCTTCAAGACCAGTGCTGCGCCCGGTGGTCCGGTTTACAACTGGGTGGATATTTCCGGTACCGGTGCGTTACTCAATTCGTTCAGTTCGCTCGATGATGGTGTCGCAACTCTTAGTTTGGGTACATTTGTGTTCCCGTTCTATGGAACGAACTATTCTTCCGTGACTATCGGCACGAATGGCAACATTCAGTTCCCAAGTGGTAGTACACAAACCACATACATTAATTCAACCTTACCAACTGCCACGTTTGCCGGTCCGGCAATCTGCCCGCTTTGGGACGACTTTGTACTATACTCTGGTGTAAAATATCAGGATATGGGTGATGGTCGTTTCGTATTGGATTGGTTGGGATACCATTACAGTGTCAATACCGACACGATGCACATCGAATGTATTCTTTATGCCAATGGCAACATTCTCGTGCAGTGCCAAACAATACACACTCCGGGGACGACAAGTGGAACAGTCGGTATTCAGGGTGCGACCAGCGGTACCAACTTCTTGGAGTATGGTGATGCAACAGTAGTTCCGGTTCCCGGTTCGGCGATTCTGTTCTACCTCGGTAACCCGGATATCGCCCTTAGCGGTAATACTGTGAATTACGGCTACAATCTTGTCGGCAACCCCGATTTGATTAATGTCTGGGTTTATAGCACTGGTGCGCTTCCATTAGGTGTGTCGAGCGTTACAAGTGCAACTGCTACCGTAGTACCGAGTTGGTCAAGCAACTCTATTAATCCGGGTGACTCATTATTGTTGGGTCTTACATGGACACCGACTACGTCGGGTGCGTTGGCAAGTTATGCCGTAATTGCATCCAATGCCTTGACCTCACCGAGCGATACGATTTGGTTAAATGGTAACGGTTACACACCTCCGGGCGTACCGGCGATTACCGTGACCTATGATAAAGTCAACAGTAACGCGAACGTCGCTTGGTCGTTGCCGACGGGTACAGTTGACGGATACAAAGTCTATCGTGAAACTACTTCCGGTTTATTCAATCCGACTGGCCCGCGTTTGGTCGCAACCATTAACGGTTCAGCGAACACGAGCTATCTCGATGCCAACGTAACCGGTCACGAGTACTATCGCGTTACCGCATTCAATGCCGCGTCATCTTCATCTTCGAGTCTTAGCTATCGTCCCGGTTCGAGCGCACGCAATGCGCATTCGGGTGCCGCGTTAGCTCAACTGAGTGTGAAGGGGATGCCGACAAATACTTCGGTTAGTGCCCAACTGAATCCTAATTTAGCTTGGAGATCGACGGGGAGAACCGAACTGAACGCCGTCTCTAAGAAGACAATCGTGGTTTCGGGTCGTACGAACCAGTAACTAATCATTAGCATGTCAAAAATCCCTCCGGACAAAACCTGAGGGATTTTTGTTGTTGATTTATTGGCGGAAAACGATGTCTATAGGAAACAGTATATCTCTATCAAATTCCTACGATTCAACTAAAATTAGCTCAAAATATTTATAGTTTACGTAAATTAACATCAATTTTACACAACTCTCGAATTTTCTTGGAAGTTGTACCGTACAATTGTACTTTTAACCCACCATCCTGGCGAGCTGGATACTAAGACCGGGAAGCAAAAAGTTCATACACTAACAGAATAATCCGTCAATACTACCAACTCAGTTCAAAAGATAACGCAATGAGCGCGTCAATCTATTGTTAGCGTAATGAATCTGTATTGTCCGTAAGTATGAAAAGGATTTATCATGCAACACTTGCAATCGCTTCGACTTTTTATCTTATCGTTTCTAATCTGCGTTCTATTCGGAAGTGCTTTCGCTGCACGCCCGTGGACTCCCAATGATGATATCTCGAACGGGATTCCTGTTAATGGTGCTGTTCAAATTCACAGTGAGACACTTGGGTTGGGACACCTTCGCATCCACATCAGCGAGCCCAAAGTGCAAATGGAGCAAGTTGAGCTGAACAAACAGATTTGGACACTTGTAACTATCGACGGTGAGACCCGGTTATGGCAGAATGGTAAACCGGCGTTACCCCTGATTTCCCGCTTTATTCGCTTTCCCAATAAAGGTAATGTCGATCTGATCGTGACTCCCGGCGAATTTGATGAGTATCATGACATCGATGTCCTTCCACAACAACCAACTGATTTGAAAATTAACGGTAAAAAGCTTGATCCAGCCGATTATACTTATGAAAGCGAGATTTACTCCCAAAATAAATGGTACCCCTCCGACATCGCTGGTTTCACCACTCCGCAAGTTTTACGTGATGCCCGTGTTGCACTCCTTGGCGTTCAACCAGTTCAGTACAATCCCGTCACCCGCACCTTACGTGTCTATAAAACTATCGATATTGAAACTGTACCGAATGGTGATATCGGTGAAAACGAACTACTGGATACCCGTTCCCATGCAGTACCAAGCTTTGCCGGAATTTATAGCCAAATCATTGGTGCAGACGATTTGGAACTCGATGCACAAAACGCGGCTCCCGGTCAAATTTTAATCATCTGCCGTTCCGGAGTTTCAACAATTGCCCAGCAGTTAGCCGATTGGAAAACCCAATCTGGTCACCCGACAACTGTGATTACAACCGCTTTAACATCAGCACAGTCAATTCATGATAATCTTATTATGCCCGTTTACAATTCAGGAACACCACCACTCGAAACCGTTTTACTCGTCGGGGACGGGGGTACTACTACGGCAAACTATGAAATGCCAGCTTTTACTTGGTCATGGACCGGTCCGTATGCAGAAACAATTTACTCAGATCACTACTACGGTTGTATCAACACCAGTACCAATTTTAATTCGGGGATCCTCGCCAGTTGGTGGTCAGGAAGATTTAGCGCTACAACCGACCAACAATTCCAAACAATGGTTAATCGAACGCTGAATTACGAGCGCACTCCTTATTTTGGCCCTACCGGTTCAGATACCGCTTGGTATAACTATGCGTGGGGCTATGCCGGTACCGGAAACAATATCTATACCAATCCTGCGTGTATCCGATACTGTTTGCAATGTATTCGCGACCGGGGTGTGACTAATTTATTGTATGATGAACACAGCGGTAGTGTTGACCAAAACTTAATCACTTCCCGGCTATCCGGTGGTGCATTGTTCTGGCCGCACCGTGCCTCGTGGGTGAACGAAATTACCAATGCGAATGTGGATGGTGTTACTAACAGCAACAAACCGTGGGTCGGGTGTAACGTTTCGTGTTATACCGGTGAATGGTATGGTTCAGCATCGACTGGTATTCAGGAAGAAGTTACCCGACTCGGTATACCGACTGCACCAAAAGGAGCGCTTTCCAGCGTATCTACTCAAACTGACGGAACCAATCCCGCACACAATAATGTGACTGCGGCAGGAACCTTTTACGCTCTTACATTGAATGCTCGCCAACCCGGTCCAATGTATTTTCAGGCGAAATACCAGTTGTATCGCAATTTCGGGTATGGAGAATCTGCTTCTCCCACTCCGGTAGAAATGTTTATCCTCGCTAACAATCCACATGGTGATTTATCGGTGAATTTCTGGACTGGAGTTCCTCACGCATTAACCGTGAACGTTCCTTCCACGCTTGGTATTGGTCAAAACCGGATGGCGTTACAAGTACTCCGCGCTTCTGTTCCCGTAGTTGGTGCATTAGTTACGGCATGGAAGAAAAATGCCGGTGGTACCAACGAAACCTATACTCGCGGTATAACAGATAGTAATGGTAATGTAGTATTGACCCTTTCTAATTCATCTGCCGGGAACATGCTTCTAACTGTAGTCGGGAACCAAGTTGGCCAAAATTATATTCCCGTCCTTGATACGGTTGTGATAGCTCAGACCGCCACCGACCTCGCATACAATTCTCAATCCATCCTTGATGACAATACCGGTGGTCGCACCGGTAACAGCAATGGTACTGCCAATCCGGGTGAAACCCTCGACTTGTCGGTGTCGCTAATAAACCGAGGCACTTCTACCGCTTCAGGTATTACCGGAACGCTTGTCAGTACTGACTCTCGAGTAGTAATTACGAATTCGAATCAAAACTGGAATAATATCGCTGCCGCTGGGACAGTGCAATCAAACTCACCTTTCCGTGTGCAACTATTAGGCGGTTTTATCGATAACGAGTTGGTGCCTTTGCGCCTCGACTTAACGACTGCTCAGGGTTCCCGCTCGATAACTGTCCCATTAACTGTTCGAACTACCAAACTGAATTACGTCTCTTACAATACCTCTACAACTTGGAATCCCGGAGGTTCGGTCGGCTTGTATATAACGGTCCAAAACAATGGTGGATTAGGAATCGTGACTCCAACCACCGCTACACTAACATCACTGACCAGTGGCGTCTCGGTCACATCTACGCAGGCGCAATTTAACACGCTTCCGGTCGGTTCAAATGTTACGAATTCGACTTCACAATGGACTGTTAGTTCGTCCGCTTTGGTTGTACCCGGTACGCAAGCTTCTTTCCGTGCTGTCTTCGTGAATGGTTCTGTTTCCGACACCGTCATCTTCACCGCTGCGTGTGGAACTGTGACTTCAACCTGTCCGACTGGTCCCGACCCCTATGGTTATTACGCTTACGACAACACGGATGTCTCGTATGCAAATGTCCCGACATATAGTTGGGTTGAAATAATTCCTGCCAACGGTGGTTCAGGAACTCGATTGGCGATTACCGACAATACAACGCAAGATGCTGCCGCTGTCGTTCATTTACCATTTACAGCACGATACTACGGTGTGAATTATGATTCAGTGACGATATGTGATAATGGATGGATCGCGTTTGGTGGGCAACGTTCTCCCGATGCCGGACATGTACCTTTCAATTTCTCACGTAACTGGCATCTTCCTACCCATGAAGGACCTAAAAATTTAGTTGCAGTAAATTGGTGTGATCAAACCAATACTGGAACAAACGAAGGTTCCTATTATTACTATGATGCAATTAATCACAGATATATTGTGACTTGGAAAACGACAACCGTGTATACTCCTGCGGCTCAAGAGTATCAGTGCATAATATACGACCCCGCGTATTACCCAACGGCTACTGCCGATGCACAGTTTAAATTCCAATACAAAACATTTACCCCGGCTATTTACAGCGGTGGTGAAACCGGTGTCAGTTATGCTACTGTCGGTATTGCCGATAGTACTTACACGCGAGCCATTGAGTATTGCTACTGGAATGTTTACACACCGGGAAGTGCTTCGATACCCACCGGTACACCCTCTTCCAATCAACGGGCTATACTTTTCACTACTACCCAAACTGATTCATTATTACACATCATCCTACCGATTGCCGGCGATTCCCTTGCAATCGGAAGTACGGCAAATATCCAATGGCGTGGGCGTCCCGCACTTTCCACGGTGAATATCGACATCAATCGCTCTTACTCCGGTGGTGCATGGGAACGAATTTTGTCGGGTGTAACCAACAATGGTTCTACCAATTGGCTCGTTACCGGTCCGGCATCAACCACAGCGCGCTTACGGGTGATGTCAATCGCTGGTACCGAAGGTGATACTTTGCACGGGAATATTATTGTCTCACTTCCAAGAATTGTAGTTTCTTCACCAAATGGTGGCGAATCATGGTCCGGTACTACTTCGCACAATATCACATGGACATCTTCGTTAGTGACAAGTACAGTTTCTATTCAAATCGACCGCAATTATCCGTCAGGAATTTGGGAAAATCTCTTTACCAACATCCAAAATTCCGGTTCGCAGGCGTGGGTGCAGTCGCCGCCGTCGACTACTACTGCTCGTATCCGCGTTATGTCGAATACTATCCCGACCGCGGGTGATACTTCTAATGCTAACTTTACTATTTCTGCGCCTGCAATGATGGTGTTGAATCCCGCTACGTTATTTCGGAATGTTGTCCCCGGTGATACCGTTCGTCAAACAGTAAGTTTAAATAACACCGGCAATTCCGCTCTCACTGCAGGTTCACTTTTAAACTCGACGTATCTCGGTTCCCAACTAAATCTTGTTTCACCCAATCCTACTTATTCTTGGATTGATGCAAGTGCCGGTGTAGGTGGCCCTACCGGAGACGATGCCACGACTACCTACATACTTCCATTTTCATTCCCTTATTATGGAACGAATTATACGCAAATTTCCGTGTGTACGAATGGTTGGATTTCATTTGGTTCTACCAGCGTAAACGATTGGAGTAACTCCGCCCTACCAGACGCGAATTTGTCTACAATGCTTGCGGTGTATTGGGATGATTTGACTGCGTCTACTGGACAAATAAAAATTTTGATGGACGGTGCAAATAATCGTGCAGTTGTCGCGTTCAACGACGTGACTTTGACCGGTTCGTATCAAGTAAACGCCGAAGCTGTATTATACAGTGATGGAAGAATTTATTTTGAATACGGAACAATGAGTTCCAGTTTGAATAGCGGCACCCGCGGTGTACAAAATGGTTCTACTGTAATTCAAATTTCCAATGGTACTACGGTTACTTCCAACACTGCGTATCTTTTCCAGCGGTCAAATCCATTTACCGTACCAAGCCAAACATCGTTCGCAATTCCTGCCAATAGTAACACGAACTTCTCACTTTTGTGGGATGCTCGTGGTCACGTAAACGGTGACTCAGTATCCGGTTCATGGATATTCAGTGGTGACGCTGCCAATTCACCCTATACGGTTCCCGTAAGCATGAAAGTCTACTCCAGCCCGATAGCAGGTGTTTCACAAAGTGCGACGAACATAGCCAATTCTGGAAATTTTGTTTTCGATTCAACCATTATTCAACATAGCGACACTGCAGTGTTTACATTAACGAATACAGGTGGCGTCGCATTGAACTTAACCGGAATACCTCGAGTAGCCTCCACTGGCAACTTTACAGTAATATCGCAACCTTCAACACCAATCGCTTCGTATTCGTCCTCAACTTTTACAGTTAGGTTTACTCCGTCTACCGCAGGATTAAGAACTGGTACTCTGACAATTCCGAACAACGATCCACTCCGTAACCCTTACACGATTAATCTTTCTGGGTATGGATATACAACTGTACCGGTAATTTCCGTACATCGGGGCACTGTCAATATTCCGATTAATACCGGATATACGACATTTGATACTACGCAGTTAGCAACACCGGTTGATGAGGATTTTAAGATATTTAACACCGGTTCCAGTGTACTGCATTTTACTGGTACACCTTATGTTAACTCTACCGGAAACTTTAGTGTAGTAGCTCAACCCGCTTCGTCAGTTGCAACCGGAGATAGTACGATCTTTACCGTTCGCTTTACACCCGCGGTCGTCGGTGCAGATACCGGTGTGGTTACTATTGCAAGCGATGATACTCTTCATAACCCCTTTACGTTCCATGTTGTGGGCTTTACAAAAGAACCGGTTATGGAACTTCGGAACGGTACAACAACATTACCGAACAATCTGACTACGCTTGCTTATGATACTATCGAATATGTCGGGTATGAAGATATAATTTTAACGGTTCGGAACATCGGAACCGATACGCTTCATCTTTCTGGAACTCCAACTGTTGCCACTACCGGCGATTTTATTGTTACCGCGCAACCCGCTTCAGTTATCGCTCCCGGTGGTACTTCCGACTTTTCGGTCAGATATAGTCCGACGGTTTTGAGTGCAGCATCCGGGAATCTTACGATTGCGAATGACGACCCATTCCACAATCCTTATGTCATCAATTTGACCGGTTATGCCCTCGATCCGTTCATGCGTGTGAGTTTAGGAGCAGATTCCATCGCAAACAATAACGCAACCGTCGTATTAGACACGACCTTTATTGGAATTACTAAGTCCGCGACCTTTACAATTACCAATTATGGGAATTACGACTTGTCGCTTACATCCTTACCGACAGTTCAGGTAGTCGGTGATTTTTCTATAACATCGACTGCCGATGCGGATATTGCTCCCGGTGCAAATAGCAACTTTACTATTCATTGTTTACGTGCTACTCCGGGCTTAGCTATCGGAACTGTGATTATAGAATCCGACGATCCATTTAACAATACATTCACATTTCATCTGAATTGCTATTTCACACAACCACCGACTGCTCCCACCAACCTGCAAGTTGGTATCGTGGGAGGACATGCCGCATTGACTTGGTCGCCATCGACGGGGGCCGTGAGCGGATATTCGGTGTACAGCGATACTACCGGTTACTTTATACCCGATACCTTGACGTACCATAACCGATCTATCACTCTTCCCGTTGGAACAATAAACTGGACGGATCCCGCTTCACCGGTAGTGAGATACTATAAAGTTTCCGCATTCAGTACTTATGCCATGGGTAGCTCTTCGTCGCTTGGCGATCTCCGCCACGCCAGAATCGTTACAACACAATCCACCGACAGCGGTCAAAATGTGGTGAGTGCCAGCCGTGTACGTAAAGGGCATATTGGTATTGGACGGGTTATTATCCGGGGAAACAATTCGGGCGAAGCAAGCACAACCCGTCTTTTACCGAAATCGGCCGGTAACGTGAGTATGGGGAGTATGACAAAGAGCGGGCTTCAACAAAAGAAATAACTTTGACAGAGTAAATTGAAAACGGACAATTCCAAGATTGTCCGTTTTTTTATTCCAAATTTCTGCATGCTACCAGCGCCGGAAAGTGTTGTATCATATCCTTCAACATGAAACCTAAGTATTGCGGCCCACCACCACCTGTCCCGCTTGGCTGCTTCTCCTTACCAATAGTTTTCGCATACTCGTCTGCGCTGTTCGTACGATTCGAAGCGACTTGCAAGTGAACCTTTAAAAAGCTTTTTGAGTGATAACCATGAAAATAGTCATCACCTTCCATTAGGGCTATAATGACTTCTTTCAGATAGTTTGGCGCAGTTTCGTGTAGTAGGAATGAAGCACCGGTACGTGCGTTATTCATCGATTTTCTTCGCTGGTTTTCGACTTCAATTGTATTTTGTAAATCCTCTAAAAATATTTCAATTGCTTTACGGTCTAATTGTTCCGCGTTATCAGGTAAAATTTGTTTTTCTTCTGCCTTTCTTCTTGCTTCTTCAAGATTTTTGGTTAATTGCGTGACTGCGCCGGAAAAATCTGCTTTAGTTAGCAACGAAATTGCTTTAACTTCGTTTTTGCAGAACGAATGTAGCCGGCCGACTGCTTTGTGTGCCAACGAATCAACGTTATGGACAAACCAAAGTGGATGGGTAGGTGGAACTTGGCGTAAGACGCTGCTGGGCTTACCAAGAATTATTTCATCCGTTACCCGCACGATACGTTGTGAAGAATGTCTGTAGTGATGGCAGTATGTGTCTGCGGGAAAAAGCCGAATATTGAGCAAATTTGCTTTACCAAAGGCAATTTGTACCAACCGGTAGGAGATGCTCTGAAAACCACTCGCCGGAGTCAATACATCCCGAAACCGGTAAAATTCTCTTGGGTGAAATGTCTCACCTTTATTATTGCCGTCTTGTTTTAAGAAACCTATGATAGACGGTAGAACTGTCGCTGCGCTGTATCGGATGCGTTGTGCCGCAGTGTTTGCTGGAATCCAGAATTCTTCATTATCCCGACACGTTTCGAGAACAGCTTGATCGTCGCTCACTTTGCACAAAGCTTGGAATGTTTTACCGATGACGGTAAAATCGAATATCATCTGTTTGAATACAAGTTCGAATAATTGGTGAGTAATTATAAATATGCGTTCATCGGGAACGATTGTTCCCGGCTTTTGGCATCTGAGAAGTTCGTCTAATCCGATGTACCGGTTATAATCGAGGTTGAACCGTGCGGGTTTATTTGGGTCTGCTTCAATATTCGGATTGATGGCGTCTTTGTCAGTGAGTAATGGGTGTTCTTTTCGTTGTGCTTCATCGATGGAAAAGTTCCACCAATTTGAATCAATTCCATCCATCAGTTGCCTCCGGTACTTTGTTGGGAAAGTACTTGTGTACAAGTTGTTCTGCCTTCGTCCAATCCACTTCGACGATACTTGTTATTTCTTTACATAATGAGTTGAGGATTCCGTCGTTGAGGTCACCGCGTCGTCTCGCCTCGGAATAAGGGAACCGGTGGAATTGTATCATCGCATATTTTGGTAAATATCGTGGTCCAAACCGTTTTTCCAATTCGATATCAACCTTCTTTTTCAATAAAAACCGTGGGTCTGAAACTAAGTCACGCATTTCGATAAAATTTTCTAACGCCATATCCGCTAATGCATCCGAATTGGTCTGACGCAGTGTTTCATAGTCACTAAATGCTTTTTCACAGTCATCAGGAAATTGTTCGATACATTGGTCTAATATTATTGCGCTTTCAAAGGCGCAGTTCATTCCCTGTCCCAAAAACGGAACGACAGCATGTGCTGCATCGCCTAATAATACTGCTTTATCGCTGTAGTGCCATGGATTACATTTTATTGTAACGAGTGTTCCGGTTGGGTTGGTAAGAAACGTTTTTGCCAAATCCGGCACCAGCGAAATCACGTCGCGAAAGTTCTTTTCGAAAAACGCCATCACATCATGTTCGGTTTTGATGTTTTCAAAACTCTCGCTTCCTTCGAACGGGTAGAACAAAGTCCCGGTAAAACTTCCGTCTAAATTCGGAAGTGCGATGAGCATGAATTTTCCACGCGGCCAAATATGCAAGGCGTTTTTTTCCAATTGAAATTTCCCGTTAGCCCCCGCTGGAATAGCGACTTCTTTGTATCCATATTCAATGTACTGCTGAGACAGATTGAAGCGGTGTAACCGGCTCATTTCGTGTCTGACTATCGAATTTGCTCCGTCCGCACCGATAATTGTTTCAGCATTCACGTTTCTGCTGTTCTTAGTTACTGAATTCTTAAAAGTAGCGTTTCCTTTTCGAAGATCGACCGCCTGAATTTGTTCATGGAAAGCTACGGTCGCGTTTGTAAACTTCTCTACCGCCGATAACAAAACCGAGTTTAATACTCCGCGCGACACAGCGTAAATTGATTCACTCTTATCTTTTCCGTATGGTTGAAAAGATAATTCACCTGTTACCGAGTGCATCATCCTTCCATGCATTGGTATCGCAATATCCATTATTTCATTTTCCAATCCGGCAAGTTTCAATGCGTCGATTCCACGTCGTGACAACGCAAGATTTATTGAGCGACCGGTAAATGGCCCTGATTTCCTTAAATCAGGTAACCTTTCGAACAAATCGACTCGGTGGCCACGTTTCGCTAAATAAATTCCGAATAATGAACCGGCAAGTCCCGCACCGGCGATTACTATATGGCGGTTACGAGATGACACGTTTAAATACCTCCACAAAGCGAAATACATCGGTGAAACTGTTGTATAGCGGGACGGTTGCAACCCGGACTACATCCGGTTCCCGCCAGTCGCAAATAACACCTTGTTTTAAAAGCGAATGAAACAGTTCCCGTCCGTTATATGTAACGCGAATGGATAACTGGCAACCGCGGCGTTCTGGTTCGCGCGGTGTAATTATTTCAACATTATCATTCAAACACTTATCTATTAGAAAGAATAAATATTCCGTTAGTAAAACAGATTTGTTCCGTAGTGTTGGCATTCCTACTTCGTCGAATATTGCCATCGATGCACGAAGCGCGGCAAGTTGAAATATCGGTGGGTTGCTCAGTTGCCACCCCTCCGCACCATCCAGAACTTGAAAATTGGGTCCCATTTTAAACCGTGATTTCTTGTCGTGTCCCCACCAACCTGCAAACCGTGGCAACTTTGAGCTTTCATGGCGTTGGTGAACAAAAGCGCTTGCAATCGAACCCGGCCCGGAATTGAGATATTTGTATGTACACCATACTGCGAAATCCACATCCCAATCGTGGAGCTTTAAAACGATATTTCCCGCTCCATGTGCAAGGTCAAATCCGACAACGCACCCCTTTTTGTGTCCCAATTCGGTAATTTTACGCATATCAAAAACTTGGCCGGTGAGATAATTCACACCTCCGAGTAAAATTAATGCAATGGAGTCCCCTTCACGTTCGATAATTGAGAAAATGTCTTCATCATGGATTGCCGCATCTCCGTTGTGCGAACCCACTTCAATCAAACTGTCATCGATGTTATAACCATGATAGGCAATCTGCGACTTCACGGCATACTGATCCGACGGAAAGGCATTTGCTTCAATAAGAATTTTATGACGTTCCGGAGTTGGTCGGTAAAACGATACCATTAAGATATGTAAATTCACTGTCAACGAGTTCATCGTTACAACTTCACTTGGTTTTGCCCCGACCAATCGTGCGGTCGGTTCTGCTAACAATTCATGATAGGAAACCCATGAGTTTTTGGCGTGGAAATGCCCTTCAACACCGTATTTAGCCCAATCATCAAGTTCTTGTCCGATGGCCTGTCGAACCGTTTTTGGTTGTAGTCCTAATGAATTACCACACAGATATATGCACTCTTTTCCGTTCTCCATTTTCGGAATGAAGAATTTCTCGCGGTATTGCGCTAATGGGTCATTCTTATCCAATTGCTGCGCGAATTCGAGCGTGTCTTCAAAGTGTTCCATATTGTTTTTCAGTTAACTTCTTTGATTTTGTACAAAACCGGTCGCGATGGTGCGGCGTCGCTATGAAATGGTGCAACCTGCAAATTCAGAAAGTATTTTCCATCGGGGATGTAATTCTCGATAAAGACAAATTCGGTTACCGTTCGTAACGAGTGTAATTTTGTATCGACATCGCGACTTCCTTGCTCCACATTCCAAAATCTGTGATGTACGAACAGCTTTCCCTCATCGTATGTACGATCCAGCGAAGGGAAATCTACAAGCAAATGTAGTACTGGTAACTCACTAAGAAATTCAATTGCCTCCTTCGAGAAAAAAGGGGGAGGTCGTTGTTCGTATTGTCGTGTGCGCTTGGATATATCATTCGGCAGCGTACGTATAACAATTGCTTCCAGCCATTCCGGAGTGGTTCGGTTGATTTCTTCTAACTGAGCTAATGACTTTCGTGTTATCACCCAATCGGTTTTTTCGAGTGGTGGAGTATAGGTATCACCACAATCTTCTCCATTGACTGGTTGCACGGTGATTACGACTGTCGGGCATAGCGAATGGCTTAAAGTATCGTAAATCGAAATCCGTTCAAGTGATATGTGGCCCACACATTCTGTATGTGTTCCATTGCAGTGGGGTATCAATTGGATTGCTTCGAAATTACAACTCCCACCGCGTCTTGTATCACCAACCAATCCATCGGTCTCGACTGCCTTGGCAGTCGCGATAGGTATATTGTACGTATTCGGCTGCGCTTCGTTGAACTTCAAAGGAATCGAAATATCGTATGGCGTTTCAAGTACGACAAAATAATTACGTCCACCAATTTCAAGTCGCATATTCATCGTTGAAACCGTTTGCGGTCAAGCTGTAACCACTCTAACGCTGTACCGCTTAATAACCGTTCTTTGGTCGGCTTATCAAGTTGTGTCATCAAGTGAATCAAACTTCCCGGAACATGTTCTCCAAGCGGAAATGGATAATCCGAACCCATCGCAAGTTTGTCTTTTCCGATAAGTTCCAATAAGTATTGCAGCATCGCTGAATCGTGTACGAGGGTATCGAGATAAAACTTACTTAAGTACGAACGCGGGTTAATCGAACTTGTTACCGCGCATAAATCGGGACGAACTTGGAATCCATGCTCAATTCGTCCGATAGTCGCTGGAAATGAACCACCGCCATGTGCGAACGCAACCCGAAGTTTAGGTAACCGTTCGAATACGCCTCCGAAAATCAACGAACAAATTGCCCGCGATGTTTCCGCTGGCATTCCCACTAACCACGGCAACCAATATTTTGGCATATCAGTTTTACCCATCATCTCCCATGGATGAACGAAAATTGCCGCTTGAAGTTCTTCCGCTACTGAAAAAAACTCGAAAAGGGCTTCGTCGTCAAGATTCCAACTATTAACATGCGAACCAATCTCGATCCCACACAAACCCAACTCATTCATACACCGTTCCAGCTCACGAATTGCGAGCTTAGGGGATTGTAACGGCACGGTTCCCAACCCGGCAAATCGATGTGGAAAATTGTTGCAGACTTGAGCAATATGGTCGTTCAGAAAACGGGAAATATCGTATCCATCTTCCGGTTTCGCCCAATACGAAAAAAGCACGGGAACCGTAGATAATATTTGGACATCGACGTTACAACTGTCACACTCTTGAATCCGGTTTATCGGATCCCATAAGTTTTTTTGAATATCACGAAAGTGCTTTCCGTCGATAGTCATACGACCGCAACCCGGTTCGTGGTGTTCCAACGAAACGAAACCATTATAACCGAATTTTGTCGACCAATCGGGTAACCGTTCGGGGAGGATATGCGTATGAATGTCGATGGTTAAAATGTGGGTAGTATCGTTCATTTTGCCGGCATGACCTTGCCGCAATGTTTGCAGGTACGCAGCGATTCGTTGCTGTTGTATTTATCGATAATTTCTTTCAATTGAATCGCGATGTCGGTCAGTGTAAAGTATTCTTCATAAACTTTTTCGCCGCAATTGTCGCAAACCCAAATTAAGCCGTCTTTCATACCGGGCAACCTTCTTGCTTCCATTACCAAGCCGATGGTATTGGGTGGTCGTTGCGGGGAGTGGGGGACTTTGGCAGGCAACAAAAATATTTCCCCTTCTTGTATAGGAATTTCTACGCGCTTACCGTCATCTAATACGCGAAGGACAATATTTCCCTCAATTTGGTAAAAGAACTCTTCGGTTTCGTTGTAATGAAAATCGGTACGGGCGTTTGGTCCGCCAACTACCATCACAACAAAATCGTTCGCTTCGGTGTAAACACATTTGTTGCTAACCGGTGGTTTCAGTAAGTGCCGGTTGTCGTCGATCCATTTTTTAAAATTTATTGCGGCCAATTTACTCATCATTCCCCCCGAAACGCGCAAACAACTTGGTCTGCGATTCTATTACTTTATTCGATTATAGCTATGCATTTCAATTCAATTGCAATCGGTGTCGGTAAACAATTGATTTCTATCGTAGTCCGGCATGGTTGACACTCTTTGAAATATTCCGCATACAACCTATTGTATGTAGAAAAGTCATCTTTCATGTTTGTCAAAAATACCGTTACATCCACAAGATTATCCCACTTTGATCCTGCCTCTTCAAGGATACTACGCACATTACGAAACACCGAGTGGCATTGCTTTTCGATGTCGTAGGATACAATATTGCCGGTCGCATCCAACTCGACGCCGGGAATATTTGGATTTCCCTTTTCACGCGGCCCGACTCCCGAAAGAAACAACAAGTTTCCAACTCGGCGGGCGTGAGGATATAACCCTACCGGGGCCGGTGCAGATTTACTGACAATGATTTCCTTCAAAATTGTATCCCCACATTCTTCGCTGAAGTAAAAAAGCGCAATGCTTCCCAACCCCCTTCTCGACCTACACCAGAATCCTTTACACCGCCGAATGGAGTACGTAAATCCCGAACCATCCAGCAATTCACCCAAACAATCCCGGATTGAATCCGCTGCGCGATATGGTGCGCACGCGATAAATCATTCGTCCATACCACTGATGCCAATCCATACTGTGTACCGTTAGCGAGCTCTAAGGCCTGTTCTTCATTTTCGAATGGTGTTAATGTCACTACCGGGCCGAATATTTCTTCTTGATTCGTTCGGCAGTTTGCTGACAACCCCTCTATTACCGTTGGTTCGATAAACCATCCATTTTTACAAATTCCTTCTCCAATTAATGGTTTACCGCCGGTGAGAACCGTACCCCCTTCGGATTTTGCCAACTCGATGTATGAAAGAATTTTATCGAAATGTGTTTGCGAAATAACCGCACCCATGTCTGTTGTTGGTTCGCTAGGGTCGCCTATTTTCAGAGCTTTTACTCGTTCGACGTAATCGTCGCGGAATCTGTGATATATTTTTGTGTCAACCAAAATCCTTGAACCACACAAACAGATTTGCCCCGAATTAGCAAACGAGGAACGAACAGTAGTTTCAAGCATTTCGTCGTAATTGCAATCATCAAAAACCAGAACCGGATTCTTCCCCCCTAATTCCAGTGAAAGCTTTTTGAACATTGGTGCTGCAACCCGTGAAATTTCTGCTCCTGTTTTTGTTCCACCGGTAAATGATATCAGCGGAATCTTGGGATGGGAGGAAATTGCCGATCCGACTTTATTGCCATACCCGTGGACGATGTTGAGTACCCCCGCCGGAAGCCCCGCATCATTACATATTTCACCCAGTAGAAATGCGGTTATCGGCGTCAGTTCTGATGGTTTACCGATGACGCAATTACCCGCAGCCAGTGCCGGTGCAATTTTCCAAGTAAACAAATAGAGCGGGAGATTCCACGGCGAAATGCACCCTGTGATCCCCACGGGAGAGCGTAATGTGTAGTTAAGAAAGTGTTCACTGGTTTGGTGTGTTTCGCTTGCATAGTGGACTATCGCCGTTGCGAAGAAACGGAAATTTTGTATTGCTCGCGGGATTTCGATTTCGCGTGAACGTGTTATCGGCTTACCGCTGTCCCGTGTTTCAACTTGTGCGAATTTTTCCAGATTTTGTTCGATAAGGTCGGCAACCTTGAGCATGACCCGGCAACGTTCTTCTGCACTACGTGACGACCAGCATTCAAATGCTTTCTCTGCCGCAGTAACCGCAAGCTCAATGTCTCGTTCATCCGAATCGGGAACAAGCGTAATTGTTTCTCCGGTAGCGGGATTCAACGTATCGAAATACTGTCCCGACACCGGAGGTGTATCGACACCGCCGACGAAATTAGCAAGTTTCTGCATGAGCACTCATTACTAAAGACAACTGAGCCGTCCCCCATCCACCGGAAGATTAATGCCATTGACATATCCCGCCGCTTCAGATACCAGAAATGCTACCGCCGAGGCGATTTCTTCAGGTTGTCCGAATCGGTTCGTAGGGATATCTTGTATCATATCTTTTTCGACTTCTTGTATACTTTTTCCACTCTGTTTCGTTTTGCGCTCGATAAGAGAATTCAGGCGGTCTGTTCGTGTATAGCCGGGAAGAACATTGTTAACAGTGATGCCAAATGCACCTAACTCACCGGCAAGAGTTTTCGACCAGCTCGCTACTGCGCCACGGATAGTATTTGAAACACCTAATCCCGGAATCGGCTGTTTTACTGATGTCGAAATAATATTTACAATCCTGCCAAACCCGGCTTCTTTCATTCCCGGTACAATTGCTTGTACCAAAATTTGATTACACAATATGTGATTCGAAAATGCGCTAATCAGTTGCTCCGGTGCGGCCACAAGAATGGTTCCCGGTGCTGGTCCCCCCGTATTGTTAATCAAAATATGAATTGGATGGTGAGCGGCAAGTAACCCTGCAACTTTCGATTTGAGTTCTTCGGGGTGGTTGAAATCCACAACCAAATAGGTATGTTTTTGACCGGAAGAAATATCAAGTTGAATTACAACTTCCTTGAGTTTTGACTCATCTCGTGCGACTAATATAATGTTCGCTCCCAACTTCGCGAGTTCTATGGCGACTGCCTTTCCGATCCCGCGCGAGCTGCCGCAAACCATTGCATTTTTTGAAGTAAGGTTTAGGTTCATAGTAATTCATCGGTTGACTGGAAGCCGATATCTCCTTGTAATAAGTATGATACGTGAGAATAGACAATCGTGTAGTATCAACGCAATGCTTTGTTCAATAAGTTTAATTTCTTCCCCGATTTAAAGTCGGTCCAATTTTGATTTATGCTGCTTCATTTTTCATGAAATCACTTAAACCATTGCAATTACCAAATCCTCATGTTACCATAAATGTGATCCATTTCCACTGAAGGTAATCGGGTAAGTTACTTGTAAAGAAAAGAAAGGAAAGCATCATGCGCAGAGTTGGACTTACAATGTACGTATTCTGTATGATAGCATTTTTTACTGTTACTCTTCCGGTATTTTCTCAGCCCCTCACCGGCACTAAAACCATTGGTGGTACGGAACCGGATTACGCCTCGATTTCTGCCGCAATCCAAGCCCTGAATACGCAAGGCGCTGGTGGAAATGTGACGTTCTTAATTCGTGGGGGTACCTATAACGAGTCGCCCGATTCTTTACTCGCATCTGCCACAACTGGACCCAATGCCCGAGTTGTATTCAAACCATCGGATACGTTAGGCATCACCATAAACATCACTTGTACTGCAAGCGCTACCACGGCATTCAATTTTATCAACGCCCCATACATAACATTCGATGGTTCACATCCCGATTTACCCGGTCGAAATCTGATTACTGTAAATTCTCTCACTTCGAATGGATACAATAGTTTTAGATTCTGTAATGGTGCCAGCCACATCGTTATCAAGAACATTAACATGTCGGTCTCCGGAGCATTGACCAATAATCAGACGCGTCCAATATGGCAGTACCTGACTACCAACTACACGCCGCAAGCAAGCGCCGATAGCGACAGTATCATGTTTTGCCGTATATCGGGTGGTTACTATGGGATGTTCCTCAGCGGGCTCAACTCGCCTGCGATTTCCGCAAGTAATTGGTACATTCACGGAAACAAAATTGTCGATTTCGGCATGTATGGAATATATATCAGTGCGATGAATTACTACTTCCAAATCGATTCGAATGAAGTCTACCGCACTACGCCGGGTACAAGCGGAAGTTCTTATGGAATCGCGCATACCAATGCACTATCGACTAACAACAGTTTTACCCGGAACTATATTCACGATTTGAATTGCATATCCAATACGACGATTTATGGTTTCTTTATTCAAAGTGGTTCCGGCTTACTGTTTGCGAATAATATGATAAACCTCACCGGTCCTTCCGGTAACATATACGGAATGGACTTATTACCACCCGGTTGTAAGGTTTTTTACAACACTATTCAACTTAGTGGCGTAACGTCAGGGAACAGTTCTTCGTTTGGGATATTTATTAGCGGTAATTCAACCGACTCGGTCGCAAACAACATCATAATCAACGACCGTACTGGCGGGAACACGGCTACCTATCATGCTGCCCTCTTCTTTTCCGCTACGCCTCCGGTTGCATATTGCGACTATAATCTTCTGGCCGCTGGAAATGACTCGGTAGGGGATAATCGCTATGTCGTTCGGTACTTATTGAACAACTACAACACCCTCAACGACGTTCGACAAGTGGGTACATATATTTGGGATACTCACTCTATCTCGTTCTATCCCACATTTGTGAGTGCCACCGATTTGCATCTTTCTACGGCTGTTCGCCAGTCCGCGGAATCTGCGGGAACACCGATATGGAACGTAACCACCGATTACGATAACGACACCCGAAGCACCATTGCACCCGATATCGGTTGTGATGAAGGAAATTTTTTAAGTGGTGGCGATTTGTTCCCACCCGTCTTACGTTTTACACCACTTGGAACGATAAGTACGGCTTCCCCCCGTTCGTTCAGTGCGGTAATTTTGGATAACATCGGTATTGCTGGTGGTGCGAATTCGCCACGGGTTTATTACAAACTTTCAAATGATGTGAACTGGTCGTTCAATACACCCGATTCCTTCCGTGCCGATACCCTATTCTATTTTACTATTCCATCCTATCCGTTGGGTTCGATTGTCGATTATTACCTCGCCGCACAGGATACGTCAAGTAATGTCACGAGTTACCCTGCCGGTGCAACTGGAACCAATCCTCCCGGTACCACGCCACCCCCCACACCGGCAACATATTTTATCCAGACATTATTGTCCGGTATAAAAACCATTGGTGGAACTAATCCTGATTTTCCCTCTATATCTACCGCGATAAACGCCTTGAATACTATCGGAACTGCCACTGGTGTAACGTTCCAAATTCGTGGCGGTACCTATAACGAGAATCCAGATTCTATTTTGGCGACCGCCGGAACCGGTCCCAATGCAAGAGTAGTATTCCAACCTGCTGACACAAATGGGGTAATTATCAACATTAGTTGTACAGCAAGTGCATCGACTGCATTCAATTTTATCAATGCCCCCTATATAACATTTGATGGCAGCAATCCCGGCCTACCCGGCAGAAATTTAATCGCCGTGAATGCATTGACAACCAATGGTAATAATTGCTTCCGGTTCTGTAATGGAGCAAGTCACATAGTACTCAAGAATCTTGATATGACGGTTGGAACACCTGTGACTTCGACGAACTCGCGACCGATTTGGCAATACCTGACTACCAATTATACTCCCCAAGCCAATGCCGATAGTGATACTATTGTATATTGCCAAATCACCGGTGGGTACTATGGGATGTTCCTGAGTGGTTTGAACTCACCGCCGATTTCCGCAAATTATTGGTATGTTGCTCATAACAATATTCATGATTTCGGAAACTATGGTATCGATATCTCGGCGGAAGATTATAATTGCGTTATTGAGGCGAATGAGATCTATCTTACGTCCCCCAACACGAGTGGGGTCTGCTACGGTATTGCCCACACTAACGGCCTGAGCACGAACAACACCATTATTCGAAACTGGATACACGACCTCTCTTCCGGTACGTTCGGTACGACTTACGGAATTCAATTGAGTGCTGGTTACGGTCTGGTAGTCGCGAACAATATGGTCAGCATTAACGGTGCTGGCGGCTATGTGTATGGAATTTTTCAGGGTACTCCTACCGACACAAAACTGTTTTATAACACCGTCGTCCTTTCTGGAAACGGACAATTTACTGCTGCGGCGTTGTACATGAACGGGCAGTCGAGTGATTCGCTTGCCGACAACATATTTATTAACGACCGAAGCGGTGCGACAGCGCCGACGTATTATGATGTTGCGATGTACATACCCTCAACATCGGCGTTCGCGTTTAGCGATCACAATTTGATAACGGCATTGAATGATTCCGTTGGTGATAACGGATACGCCGTGTTTTATAATGGAGTACCGTACAATACCCTGAGTGATTTGTTACAGAATACAGCGTATGCGTGGGATGCCAATTCGATAACTGTGGAACCGACATTCGTAAGCAGTTCGGACTTGCATCTAAACAATACTGCTTCACAACCCCCGGAATCGGCTGGAATTCCCGTTGCCGGGATTACCAATGATATCGATAACCAGACGCGAAATTCTTCTACACCTGATATCGGTTGTGATGAAGGTAATTTCCAACGGCTCGCTTATGGAACGATTTCCGGTACCGTGCGGGATTCAACATCACAATTACCAATTGTAAATGCTGAGGTGAGTACCGGACATAACGCGGCTACTACCGATTCTTCCGGTCATTATTCGATGGATGTCCGAACCGGTACATACGACCTAACCGTGACAGATTCCTGTTTTGCAACTACGACTCATCCCGGTGTGCAAGTCGATTCAAATGTGACCATCACAGTGAATTTCGATATGCTCAAACCACTGATGTTCACTAATATTTCATCTATCGAACTCCTTGCCACTCCGGGTCAGATACTTTCCAATTCGGTTACGATTACCAACTCCGGTAATGCAGATTTGCACTGGCAAGGGGTCGCTACCGGTAGTCCTCATGGTTTCGACAAAGTAAAACATTCGGGTCGGGCAACTGGAAAATCTCCCGTTCGAATCATTGTAACACAATCTGCGAAAAGAAATCTCTCCTCCTCAACTAAACTAAAAAGTCCGGAAGCGCTGTATGCGAATCTACACCAATCAACAAGCTCTCTAAAGAATCGAATCCAATCCATAAATCAACTCGATACGACCGGAGGTCCCGATTCAAGTGGCTATCGTTTCGTCGATTCCAATTCGCCCGGTGGCCCGGTCTATAACTGGATAGATATTTCATCGAATTACGATGGCGCAGTTTTATCCAGCATGGATGATGATTACGCACAGATAAACCTTGGGTCGTTTGTATTTCCGTTCTATGGAATCAATTACAGTGGGACCAGTGTGAATGTGTGTTCGAATGGATGGCTCGAAATGGGAGGAGGGACAGGTACGGCATATTCGAATTCCAACCTACCCGCCACGAATGGAACTGAATTTAATCAACTTACGATACCGGCGATTTGTGCGTTATGGGATGACTGGATTCAATACGCTCGAGGAGTAACTTACAAGAATTTCAATGATAGTATTTTTGTGGTCGATTGGTATGGCGAGCATTTTAATGTCCCGTCCGATTCGATGGAAGTCGAAGCTGTGCTCTATCCGAATGGGAATATTCTATTCCAATACCGGCAACTGACAGGTGGTTCGTCGATAATCAGTGCTACTGTTGGTATTCAGGGTTCAACGACTGGAAACAACTGGCTTCAATACGGTGACTCGACATTCGTACCAACCAACGGTACGGCAATTCTCTTCTACAACACCCCACCGTGGTTGACGATGAGTCCCACCGCGGGCACGGTAGCTCCCGGACAGGCAAATGAAATTTCTATCCAAGCAATCATCGATTCCGCAGTCACGGTTCCTGCAAACTGGAGTGGTTTTATCACGCTGACAAGTGATGCTTGTAATCCAAGGGATATCACAATTCCAGTGACCATTACCATCGACACGATAACCACCGTAACGCACGACATTGCACTACCGTACCAATACAAATTGTATCAGAATTATCCCAATCCGTTCAATCCGGTTACGGAAATCAGATTCGATTTGAAAGAAGCGGGGCAAACCAAACTAACGATTTACAATATTCAGGGGCGGCAGGTAGTTGAGCTTCTTTCGCAAAAACTTTCCGCTGGATTTCATTCACTGCGATTCGATGCATCTAAACTATCGACCGGTGTCTATTTTTATCGAATCGAGAGTGGTTCATTTACCGATGTGAAGAAAATGGTATTGGTGAAATAGTCTTACTTATGGCAATTTTTCACAACCGCTTCCATTATGATGAAAGCGGTTGTTTTAGTTATCAATTACTTCTTGGATGGATTTTTGAGATTTCCATTTTGCTAAGTCATTGATATTATATGATTGCTGTCAAATTGGTGCATAGAGGTAGGTACACTATGAACTTGCAAATATTGTGTTAAAACACTGTTTTGATTACATAACCTTGCAATTTGTTAAGAAACTTGCGCATTTCAAACCAACTTAACAGTTGCGGTGTCGTATAGAATACAAGAAGTTAGTACATCCTTGCAGTCTCTTGGAGATTGTATGTGGGTGATTTGTATGAACGTCGTCTAATTGATAATTTGTCGCATTCGCAAATACCCAAAGGGAACGTAACGACACCTACAGCTTGTGTTTGCTGATTCACTTTTTTTAATTCGGGAGAATAAGGGATGAAAGTTGGACGCTTTGTTGTTTTGCTCGGCATTCTGATTGTCGCTTCATTAGTTTTCGCAAGACCTTGGACGCCGGACGACGACGTCATTAACGGTATTCCTGTTGAAGGTGCAGTTCAAATCACCTCACAGAATTTGGGAATTGGCCACATGAAGATTCACATCAGCAATCCTGTTGTGAAAATGGAGCAGGTTGATTTAAACAAACGCACTTGGACGATGGTAACCATCGACGGCGAAACCCGGTTGTGGGAAAATGGAAAACCCGCGCTACCATTGATCTCCCGCGCGATCCGACTTCCAAACACTGGAGATGTCAGTTTGAACGTGACATTAGGTGAATATGAAGATTACACTAATGTTAATGTGTTACCTCAACAACCAACCGATTTAAAAAAGGGACCGAAAGGTTTTCTTCCCGCTGATTATACGTATGACGACGCCATTTATAACACCGATGCATGGTATCCCGCCAACAACGTCGTTATGAGTTCACCGGAAATTATTCGTGATGCGCGTGTTGCACTTTTGGGCGTTCAACCGGTAATCTACAACCCTGTTACGAGAACGTTGCGCGTTTACAAATCAATCGACGTCGAAACAACCCCAATTGGTGGTTTCGGAATAAACGAACTGCTTGATACGCGTTCCCATGCTGTACCCAGCTTTGCCGGCATATACAGTGACATCATCGGTGCTGAAGATTTATTTGATGATGCCCGTCGGGCACCTCCCGGACAGATTATGCTGATAGCCCATCCGGGTATGGATACCTTGGTTCGTGCATTTGCCGATTGGAAAACCCAAAGTGGTCGTCCTTGCCAGATTTATTCTACCAGTGCGACGACAACTTCGCCAATTCAAACCTATATCAACAATGCATACAATTCGTGGAACCCGCCGCTTGAGACGATCATTATTGTTGGTGATGCAAGCCAAATCCCGACGTACCCTGAAGCCGGATATTCTTCTGATCACCCCTATGGATCGTTGAATAACAACATCGTTGCAAGTTGGTGGGTCGGACGACTCCATTGTTCGAATGCTCAGGAATTGCAGACTCAATTAAACCGATCATACAATTATGAGAAGACACCATTTATGGGTGCAACCGGTTCCGATACCGCATGGTTTACCCATGGTTGGGGATATGCTGGAACCGGTTTCAGTATCGTATCGAATCCACCGTGTATCCGGTATTGTAATGAAATGATGCGTGTAAGAGGTGTGATACATACGGATTATGATGAACATGGTGGAAACGTAGACGATGCGACTATAAACAGCAGATTAACCCCCGGCGCAATTTTTTGGGCGCATCGTGCTGCTTGGGAATATGAAATTGGTCAAAGTGATATCTCCGGAATACAAAACGTAAACAAACCGTTTATCGGCTTTAACATCTCTTGTATGACCGGTTCGTGGAACCCACCGGATCAGTACAGCATGCACGTAGGTGTTACCAAATTGGGTACCCCAAGTGCACCACGAGGAGCCATTTCTTCAGTTTCTACGCAATCCGCGGGAACAAATCCGGCGCATAATAATGTGATGGCGGCCGGCTCTTTCTACGGGTTTGGTGTGAAGAACGCCCGTCAACCTGCCGGCATGTACTATGAAGCAAAATTCCAGATGTGGCGGAACTACCAGATAGGTGATGCAACAAACGCATCAAACTTTATTTACTGGAATGAAATCTTAGGTGAGATATCCGCAAATATTTGGACTGGCGTACCTCATCATGTTTACGCTACAGTTTCAGATACGATTGGCATTGGTCAAAACCGATTAGCGTTGCAAGTAATGTATAACGAGTTGCAACCTGCGGCAGGCGCGATGGTAACCGCTTGGAAGAAGAACGCCGGTGGAACGAACGAAACTTATACCCGTGCGATTACCGATGATAGCGGTCGCGTCTTGTTGACACTTTCAAATGCAACTGCGGGAAGAATGGTTTTAACTGTAACCGGAAATCAGATCGGCCAAAATATTTATCCTCTAATAGATACAATTCAAGTATCTCAAATGCCGACTGATTTAAGTTTTTCGACTTACACGGTTCAGGATGACTCGACGAATGGACGTATCGGTAACAATAACGGTACCGCCAATCCGGGAGAAACAGTCGACCTGAACGTTCAGCTTATCAATCGGGGTTCTTCGAATGCAACCGCAATAAGTGGAATCTTATCCTGTGCGGATCCTCGCGTCACAGTGGTAAATAGCGAAGGAGCATGGGACAACGCTTCCTCAGGTGGTACCGTGTCGAACACATCTCCGTTCCGTGTTCAACTATTAAGTGGTTTCAAAGACAACGATATTGTTCCTTTGCAGTTGAATTTAGTGACCGATGAAGGAAACCGGACGATATCGGTTCCGCTCACCATTCGTTCAATTCAACTCGCTTATATGTCACAAACCCTTAACCCCACAGCACTCAACGTTGGTCAGAGTGCTACTTTATCATTGACTGTTAGGAACAATGGTGGATTGGCTACCAGTGCGATTAACGCCTCGGTATTTTCAATGTCCCCGTTTGTTTCGGTGACTGTTCCGAACGCAACATTTACTAGTTTACCGATTGGAACAAATGTTTCGAATCCAGTCAATCAGTTGTTTACACTGACTGCTAACGGTCGAACCATACCGGGTACAGTTGCGAACTTAGGCGCTACATTTACGGCAGGTGCAGTTCGCGATACCGTTTACTTTTCGGTGACTGTCGGTACCCGTCATACCTATGACCCCACTGGTCCTGATCCGTACGGTTATCTCGCATTTGACCAAACCGACACATCTTACCGGACGATTTCTCCGACATACAGTTGGGTACAAATTATCCCGGCGTTGAGTGGATCCGGAACACGATTGCCTATGACGGGTGCGGATAACGTTGATTTATCGACAACCATCCGCTTACCCTTTACTGCTCGTTATTATGGTGCGAGCTACGATTCTGTGACGATTTGTACGAACGGTTGGCTGGCATTCGGTGCGCAACCCTATTACCAGAACAGCCGCAATTGGCACTTACCCGCTCAGGAAGGGCCGCGTAATATCGTTGCTGTAAACTGGTGTATGCAGTCTGAAGGCGGAACGTATGAAGGTGTGTACGTATGGTCGGATACCGCCAATCATCGCTATGTCGTGACTTGGAAATCGACTACAGTAAATACACCAACTGCGCAGGAATACCAATTAATCATCACCAACCCGAACTATTCTCAGACCCCAACTGGAGATTCTCCGTTGAAATTCCAGTATAAATCTTTTACTCCAACTGCTTATACTGGTGGTGAGTCAGGTGTGAGTTTCGCTACGATTGGCATTGCCGACAGCAATTATACCCGTGCTTTAGAATATGTCTATTGGAACACCTATGACGCCGGATGTGCGGCAATTCCTAACGGTACAAACTCGAATTTCGCAATCCTATTCACAACAACCCAACCCGCAACCGGTAATTTAACCGGTACGGTTCGTCGCGCTTCGAATAATTCTCCGGTTTCCGGAGTTCAGGTTCTCCTGTTGAATGGTGGCAGAAATACGGTTACGGACAGCGCCGGTCACTATACCATGACCAATCTCCAAATCGGTCATTACAATGCGCAGGCGTCCGGTATGGGTGTGAATGCCCGGATTGATACGGTTACTATTTACGATTCGTTGACTACAACTCTTAATTTCACCCTAACCAATCCGACGTTGCGTCTCGCTGTTAACGACACGACGGTGCGTTCGAATGACTCGATTGCGGTTACGCTTCTCGACTCCGGTCAGACGATGTCAACCTCGCGGAATATTTTCGTTCGCAATACCGGTAACGGGCCACTCGTATGGAATTCGCAACTGCTTTACGGCGGAAATTTCGACGAGACCGATTCATTGTGGGATCAAGTTTTCTCCTTCAATATTTCGCAAGCGGTCGGTGGCGATAACCAAATCTTCGGTGTCGAATTTGACGGCAACAACTTCTGGGTGACGGGTGCGAACAATTATTCCCAGCCCCATCACCTTTACAAATTGGATCGCAACGGTGTTCTCCTTCATACTTATAATTGTCCCGACCAGACTGGCTTATATGGATGGCGGGACCTGACGTGGGACGGTCATCGCTACTTGTATAGCGCTTATTCGAGCGTAATCGACAAGATTGATACCGCCGACGGCAGTATTGTCCAAACATATAACACCAGTATCAACCCCGTTCGTGCCATTGCTATCGACACTGCCGCAAACGTTCTGTACTACGGCGATCAGGCGAGTGCGGTTTATAAGATGCGGTTATCTGATGGCGTGACTTATGGTACGCTGCAGAACCCAAGTGGTTCGACACCCGGCGGGTTGTGGGGTCTTGCCTATTATGCGAGCGATCCGAACGGTATGAATCTGTATGCTTTCGTTCGCGATTCTTCCGGTTATAATATCGGTACCCGTTTGTACAAGATTAACCCGACAACGGGAGGAACTTGGACACGGTTGGCACGGTTGGGCTTACCGAATGAACGGGCGGCTGGTCTTTCGATTACCCCGCGCTGGAACCCCATGCTTTGGACGGCTTGTGCTGTATTGCAGACCAACACAAGTTGCCGAATAGCGCTGTTTGAGCTGGCATTTAATACATTATGGATCGGTTATACACCGAAACACGATACTTTACAGGCAGGTCAACAGGATACGGTTACCGTATCGCTAAATAGTATATCGATGCCTGACGGACGGTATCGGGTAGCAATCCGGTTCCTGACAAACGACACAACCGGTTCGGTTACGGTGCCGGTCGCGATGACGGTAACGAACTTCATTGACGGAGTCCGTCGGCAGGACAATGGTTCATTGGTTCCGTTACAATTCTCATTGGAACAAAACTACCCCAATCCGTTCAATCCTGTGACTTCGATTTCGTTCTCTTTACCGAAAACTTCCTCGGTTAAGTTTGCGATTTACGACCAGTTGGGTCGTGAAGTTGCGAGATTGGTAACCGACCGTGCGATGGCTGCCGGACGACACACCATGTCGTTCAATGGTTCACGGCTGGCAAGCGGCGTCTACTTCTACCGGCTGGAAGCGGGTAGCTTTACGGCAACCCGAAAGATGCTGCTACTGAAGTAACTATAACAAAAAGCTACAAAAAAGAAGGCGGGATACATATCCCGCCTTTTTTATTACCGATTGGCTTTAATGGAAAAATCATAAAATTCTTTAATAATATTGATTTTTTATAATTCTGAGTGTATACTCCCTGAGGATTATTCAATCAGAACAATTCATCCCGAAGTGCGAAATTCTTCATGCAGAGGGTAACAATGATCGCACCAGTCCTTCCCTGTAAAATTCACCTTCATTTCACTCTGTCTTTTCTTTTCAAACATTCGTTACACGTAGGATTTTTGGAACCTGCTGTTGCTCCTCTACAGTCTCATTCTTTCATCCGGCTAATTTATCTATTACGAAAATCCATCTCGACGAGTAGGAGATTACAATGAAATTTTTATCCTGCCTTACTCTAATGTTATTGGCTGTCACGCTTGCGTTTGGTCTTTCGCGGCCATGGACACCTTCTGATAACATGACGACCGGTATTCCCGCGCCCGACAACGTACAGGTTACCGTGGATAAAATCGCACCCGGTCATCTCCATCTTACCTTCAAAGCACCCAATGTCAAGTTCGAACAAGTCTCGGCGAATAACCGTGATTGGACACGAATTTATATGGATGGTGAGACTCGGCGTTGGGAAGAGGGAAAACCGTCGGTACCGGTACTATCAAGGCCTGTGCTCTTACCGAATACCGGTAATGTCCAATTGAAAATCGTCGCGACTGAATTTACCGAATACCATAACATGAGTGTCTTGCCCCAGCAGCCGACACCGGAAGATGACGGTAAAGGCGGGTACGTGACGGGTCAATTTGTCATGGATGAATCTTGTTACAAAACCGATTCGTGGTATCCCGGAAATGTTGCCGAATTAAATGCTCCGATAGTGATTCGTGATGCTCGTACTGCGGCTTTGTACATTCAACCGGTACAAGTCAATCCTGCCACTCAGAGTGTCCGTGTATATACAAAAATTGAAGTGGAAACCGTTCCAATCGGTGGCGTCGGTGAAAACGAAATTATTTCTTCACAACCGCATGCCGCCCCCGGTTTTGCGCAGTATTACGACGACATACTTGGCGCGGATGAATTGGAAGAACTCAACGCGAATGCGCTTCCCGGCTTAATGCTCGTTATCAGCCGAAACGACAGCGAAGAAGTCAATATTTTAAGGCCTTATGTAAACTGGAGAAATCGTTCCGGTCGTCCCACAACCTTGGTTACAGTGGCACCAACGGTATCTGATCCTTCAGCGATACAAACGATTATAACAAATGCTTACAATACGAATAATCCTCCGCTCGAAATGGTAATGTTGGTGGGTGAAGGGGGTACGACCGGCGCATATACAATGCCGACAAACAACACGAATAGCACCACCGACCATACCTATGGTTGCGTCGTCGGAACTGATCCCGTCGCCGAAGTCTATATCGGTAGGTGGCCAGCCGCCAGTTCTTCTGAACTCCAACTTATGGTGAATCGTACACTCAATTACGAGCGTAGTCCTGCAATGGGTGCGACTGGGGCCGATACATCATGGTTCCGAAAGGGATGGGGATACGCTGAAACGGAATGGCCTTTCAACCGTGATGCTGTCTGGTATTGCTTAACTCAAATGAACAGCGCTGGTATCCCGTGGACAGGTATTTGGTACGACGAACACACGGGTAGTGCAAACTCTGCAACCATTAATAGCCGTTGTAATCCCGGTTTGCTCTTCTGGGCGCATCGACCTTCGGTGGTTGGTGAAATTAATTCCGGATTTGTTAGCGGTGTAACTCAAAACATCAATAAGTGTTTTGTTTCCGTACATGTCACATGTGGTTCCGGTGAGTGGTATGGCACATCTGCAAATGGCACTCAGAAGCAATTAGTTAAAAATGGTTCCCCTTCTCAACCTGCCGGTGCAATCGCTTCAATGGCGACCGAAACAGTCGGCACTCATTCGGCGCCGAATTGTTGTATCCTGACCGGAAGTTATTACGCACTCGGTTCGAAACAAGCGAGGCACCCCGCAGAGATGTTTTTCGAAGGGAAATACCAGATTTGGCGCAATTACAACAGCGGTAGCTTAACTTGGGCATGGGAATTTATTTATTGGAATAATCCAATGGGTGATATATCCGCTAACCTTTGGACTGGTGTTCCCCGTAGGTTGGTAGCCAATATCCCGCAGACGATCGGTCTTGGTCAAAATCGTATCGAATTTACCGTAACCCGTCAGTCCGATAATGTGCCGATGTCCGGCCTCTTAGTCACGGCAATGAAAACCGGTTCTACCGGTTCAACGGAAACTTACATACGTGCCTCAACCGATGTGAATGGTCATGTCGTGTTGCCCTTGACAAATGCCTCAGCTGGAAATCTATACGTGACGGTAGTAGGTAATAAAGCGGGAGTAAATGTTTTACCGCTTATCGATACTGTTACTGTTATACAGCTTGCCGCTGATCCCGCGATTTCGAGTTATGCAATAATTGATAGTTCCGGTTCTGGTCGCGTTGGAAATAGTAATGCTATGGCGAATCCCGGTGAAACATTTGATTTGGGTATCAAGTTGCAGAATCTTGGTTCCACATCGACTGTTTCGGGAGTGCAAGCGACCTTATCGACGGATGATCCGAATGTAATTATTACCAATGCAAACCTTACTTACCCCGATATCGCACCGGGTGATAGTATAAGTAGCACAGGTATGTACCGAATTCAATTGGGGGGTGGATTACGCGAAAATGATAATATCCTATGTCGCTTGAATATAACCGCTACCGATACTACAATGAACCGAATACTTGTAGTGGTTATACCGGTGCATTCGATTAAAGTATCGTTCATTAGTTCAGTATTAAATCCAGCCACATTTAATCCCGGTAGTGGTGCGGATGTATCGGTGACTGTGAGGAATATCGGCTCGCTTGCAACCGGTTCAATTACCGCGACTCTTTTTTCATTATCGCCTTATTTGGTAGTGAATACCTCAGACGCGACATTCACCGGACTTCCCATCGGAACGAATGTTTCCAATCCTACGAATCAGCGTTTTCACATTACTTCAAACATCCGCACTATGCCGGGTATGATTGCGACCCTTGGTGTGGCATTTGTGCAAAACGCGGTTCGTGATACTGTGTATTTCAGTGTAACAATTGGAACCCGCCATACGTATGATCCTACCGGCCCCGATAGCTATGGTTATCTCGCCTATGACGATACCGACACCAGTTATGAAATGCATCCGACGTATAGTTGGCAAAATATCGAAACTACGGCCAATCACCTGAACATTTCCGACGGCGGTGATGGGCAGGATCAATCGATACTGGTACATTTACCGTTCACAGCCAAATACTATGGTGCGTATTATGATACAATTACGGTTTGTACAAATGGTTGGATCTCGTTTGGTGCCGCTCGAATTATTGACTCTACTGGAACGAACACCCGGGAAGTTCACCTGCTAAAAACCGGACGTGTATGGCGGTTACCTTCGAACGAAGGGCCGCGAAACATGGTTGCGGTTGGTTGGCAGGACTTATATATCTCCAATATGTATGCCTATAACGACACCACCAATCACTGGTACATAATTACATGGATAGGAACATGGCGGGGGAGCGGAAACAATGCATATCAGATATTGATTTATGATCCGAATTATTGGCCGACATATTCCGGGGACTGCATGTTGAAGTTCCAGTATGAAAATTATGCTACAGGGAGCGCAGCAAACGAAATCGGTTATGCGACGATGGGAATTCAGGATTCCAGTTGTGTCCGGGCACTCGAGTACTCATCTGGAGGCACTTTTTCCCCCGGAGCGGCTACAATCAATCAGCAGGCAGGTGTGAATCGCGCAGTACTGTACACGACTTCACAACGATTCATCACTGGTTCTCTGATTGGAACGGTGCGGCGGGCGTCAGACAATCATCCGGTAGCCGGTGCGAGTGTATTTGTCTTAAATGGTGGAAATAGCGCGGTAACCGATACGAATGGAAATTATACAATTTCTGATATTCAAATCGGCCACTATAACGTCCGTACCAGCGGGTTTGGGTTTAACACCAAGATGGATACGGTAACAATTCACGAAGATACAGTTTCGACCCTGAACTTCTCGTTAACTGCTCCTTCCTTGCGGATAACTTTACGTCCACAAGACACCACTCTCGCGCCAAACGATTCGTTGTTTACAAGTCTTTACGAAACCGGGCAGGATACCGCGTTACCGATATATATCCGCAACATGGGAAATGGTCCGCTAACGTGGAATTCGCAATTACTTTATGGTGGAAGTTACGACGAAACCGATTCATTGTGGGATCAGGTTTACACTTTTAATGCGTCCGAAGCCGTTGGAGGAGATGTCAATATCAATGGTGTGTTATTTGATGGCAGGTACTTCTGGGTAACTGGTTCCAATAATTATACTTTTCCACACAAGCTCTACAAATTGGATCGGCTTGGTACTCTAATCCGTTCATTCAACTGTCCCGATGTTGGAGCAATCGGATGGCGTGGTTTGGGTTGGGATGGCCACTATTTATACAGTTCGTACTCTTCATTTATCGATAAAATCGATACGTCAAATGGTAGTGTAGTTCAACGCTACCAGACGAACTTGAATCCGGTTCGGGCAATAGCCATCGATACCTTGCATGGTGTTTTGTACTATGCGGATCAAGCTAGCCAGGTCAACAAAATGCGGTTGAGCGATGGTGCTTCGTTGGGATCGCTGCCAAACCCGTCGGGTACTCCACCGGGTGGTTTGTATGGCCTTGCGTGGTATGAAACCGACTCGGACAGTATGAAACTTTATGCATTTGTTCGTGATCAATCGGGGCATTCCGGGGGAACCCGGTTATATAAGATGAACACTGCAAACGGTTCAGTACAGTCGCTTCATACTATGGGCTTACCGACAGAAAGTGCAGGGGGTATCTCCATCACTCCACGTTGGAATCCGATGCTTTGGACAGTTGCGGCTGTATTTAATAATAGCAGTCTCGGTAGTACACGGATAGCACTGTTCGAGTTGGCGTTCAATACAATTTGGATTCGGTTCGATCCGAAGGTGGATACATTACAAGTTGGAGAAAGTGATACTGTAACGGTGCATCTTTCAAGTGATTTCATGCCTGTTGATCATTATCGGGTTGCGATACAATTCAATACCAATTCAGTTACCCAAACGGTTACGATTCCGGTTGTAATGAATGTTATTCCGGTAACCAGTGCACCCGATGCGTTGACGGCACTACCAAGGGTGTACGCGCTTGAACAAAATTATCCCAATCCATTCAATCCAACGACAAGGGTAACATTCGAACTGCCTAAAACTTCAATTGTTAAACTCACCGTGTATAATGCGCTGGGCCAAACAATGGCAAGAGTAATCACTTCCCAACGGTTTGCCGCCGGGAAGCACACCGTCGAATTTGATGGTTCGAAATGGGCAACTGGTGTCTATTTCTATCGAATCGAGGCAGATAACTTTGTTGCTGCAAGGAAAATGGTTCTCATGAAGTAGGTGTGTTATAAGTAAATCAAACGGAGGTGTAGACGGCTGCACCTCCGTTTTTTACGAATTTTAGATTTAGAGCAGAACATATATTCTATCGGTCTGCTATTTGCTGTATATTGTAATCGGCATATATTGATTGAAAAATTTTAACGATAAACGAACATACACAAGTTATGTCTAAAATACTTCGATTATTACGAACCAAGCAGTGGGTTAAAAACACCCTCGTCTTTGCCGCGATGCTGTTTTCACACCGCTTTCTCGATACACAGAGCTGGTACAATACAATACAGATTTTTTTCGGTTTGTCATTTGTAGCCAGTGCAGTTTACATCGTCAATGATATCTTCGATGTCGAAAGCGACCGCAAGCATCCGGTTAAACGGTTTCGACCCATTGCTGCCGGAACAGTTTCGATACCGTTTGCTTTAGTAATTGCCTTCGTAATGGCGGGTGCTGGACTGTTTCTTGCTTATTTGATTAATGACATCACTTTCGTTGTGCTTCTTGGGTACTTAATTGTGATGTTACTGTACAGTGTTTACTTAAAAAACATCATCTTTCTCGATATTCTGATCATTGCTTCGGGAATGACGGCACGTGCGGTACTTGGTGCAGAATCAATCGACGTGGTAATCTCACCGTGGCTAATGGTTTGTACTTTTTTAATCGCATTGATGCTTGCACTCGTTAAACGAAGGCAGGAATTGGCGCGTGCAGGATATGACTATGTCTACACGAGGAAAAACCTAATTCAAGCGCCGGATGTACAGATATGGGACAATTGGATATCATCTATTGCTGGAATTACAATTCTTGCGTACATCCTTTACACTGTGGATGATGCTACCGTTGCAAAAGTTGGTTCGACTCGGTTAATCTATACCGTTCCTTTTGTTATTTATGCGATATTCAGGTATCTAATCAAAGTGTATAAGGCGAATCAGGGCGAGGACCCAACTGATACTCTTATTCGTGATCGACCGATGTGGCTTGTGGTTTTACTATGGATGGCAGCCGTCATCCTAATATTTTCTTTGAGATAAAAGTATGCTTCCTGGTTCCAACCGACGATTAGTAGAGGGGTGGGGTCGTACCATACGTGGTTACTCTTCAGTCCTTACGCCCGTTTTGTTTCACCAAATTCCAAGATTCTTTCTGCACAATGACGACCGCAAAATTCTTGCAATCGGAAATCTGCGCAGTTACGGTGATGCATGTTTAAATACTGATGCTGATATCATTGACTTTACTCAAATGAATAAATTCCAATCATTCGATCCTGAAACCGGAATTATTTCCATGGAAGCCGGTGTAACGCTTGAGGAAATTATTTCTGTCGCCCTTTCACATGGCTGGTTTCTTCCCGTTACACCGGGAACACAATACCCTACTATTGGTGGTTGTTTTGCCGCCGATGTTCATGGCAAGAACCATCACAATGCTGGCACCATTTCAAAACACATTCACTGGTTTGATTTGCTTTGTGCGGATGGTCGAATTATTCGCTGTTCTAAATCGGAAAACAGTGAACTATTTTGGGCAACTGCCGGAGGAATGGGACTGACCGGAATCATATTGCGGTTAGAGTTGCAACTTACAAAAGTCTCTTCAGCATATATGTATACCAAGCGCATTCGGGTTGCTAATCTAAAAGAAATGATGGATACCCTCACTGCGGTGGATACCGATTGGCCTTACACGGTCGCATGGGTCGATTGCATGGCGAGTGGAGATTCACTCGGGCGTGGTGAAATTATATTAGGTAGGCACGCCGAACAAGAAGAGCTGCCACAAACAAAGCGAAGTAATCCTTACGCAATTGACATCAAGCCCAAGATAACTTTACCACCCATACCGGTTAGTTTAGTAAACCGCTTGTCGGGTAAATTGTTCAATGAGTGTATTTTTCTTAGTCATGGCTCGAAAAAAGAAAAAACCGCCATCGAATCGTATGCAACATATTTTTACCCGCTTGATGTCGTCAATAAGTGGAATCGCCTATATGGAAAATACGGTTTGGTACAATTTCAATATGTCGTGCCATTGGATGTTGGTTATGCCGTGACACGACAGACTCTTGACTATTGCGTAAAAAAGGGCTATCCGTCCACACTTTCTGTATTCAAGCGATTTGGCGAAGCTTCTCGATTTCTTTCGTTTCCAAAACCCGGTTGGACGATTGCACTCGATTTTCCTGCACGCCCCGGTTTGTTCGAAATATTGGATTACCTCGATGAGTTAGTCGTAGATGCAGGCGGACGCGAGTATTTGGCTAAAGATTCTCGAATGACCCGTAAAATATTCGAACACATGTACCCCGAATGGGATGCATGGAAAAAAGTTCGCAACATTTATGATCCGGATCGGATTTTTTCCTCAGACCTCGCCAAAAGGTTGGCACTGGTGGAGGACTGACATGGCAAATTGGTTAATCGTAGGTGCAACCAGTGGCATTGCGCAACACTTGATTCGCGAATTTGCAGCGAATGGCCACCAATTGTATCTCGCCGATAGAAAATCCGAAATCGAAGAGTGCGAGCGAATTGCTAACGACTTAAAAGTCCGGTATAAGTGTGAACCGGGATATGGGATATTCGAAGCACTCGACTTCGAGAATAACCTTCGTTTCATTGAATCGGTTGAACTAGATTTTGCAAAATTGGATGGGGTTGTCTGGTTGACAGGTGTGATGTACAAGCAAACTGATTTACAAGTAAATCCCGAACTGGTGAAACGTCAGCACGAAATAAATTACACTTCGGCAGTTTCGCTGCTATCTATCGTAGCTAACCGGATGGCAGAGCGCAGAACGGGAACGATAGTCGCATTCAGTAGCCCTGCCGGTGACCGAATTCGGAAATCGAATTACTTTTATGGTGTGGATAAAATGGCGTTATCCGGGTTCCTCGATGGGTTAAGAATGAGATTGTACGAAAGTGGTGTAAAAGTAATTACTGTAAAACCGGGACCGACTGCTACACCGATGACCGCGGGTCTCGATAGTAAACAACCGCTTGCTGACCCGAAAAAAGTCGCCAAATGTGTGGCTAACGACATTTTCAAACATAAAGAAATAATCTATTCACCCGGGATTTGGCGTTATATCATGTTAGTGTTTAGGTTTATTCCTCGTATCATATTACAGCGAGTTAACGTTTAGAGGAAAATATGTCTCGTATTTTTACTTTTTGTCTATGTTTGTTTGCTATAACAATTTCAAGCGCAAAATCAACTTTGTATGCCCATAACTCTCAAATACTTGATCAAGGCGACCCAACTCAAGCAGACCCAAGTGATCCTACACCTCCGGTAATTTCCGACCCTACCGACCCACCCTCGGATGTCGCTCCATCGGTCGAGGATTATGAACTTCAGAATGGTATCGATACCAGTTCAAAATCCATTATCATTACAACGTTGCCGGTTAGAGTGGGTACAATAGCTGTTGGTGGCGACGGTTTTTGGGATTATCTAAATATCGATTCCGTTACTCAAAAATTGTATGTGTCTCATTCGACGAAAGTCGTTGTAATAGACTTGAAAACACAAAAAGTATTGCATGAAATCCTAAATACATCTGGTGTCCACGGAATTACATTCTCCGACGAGTTGCATCGCGGGTTTATTAGTTGTGGAAAAGATTCTTCCGTGACTGTTTTTGATACCAGGAACGATAGTACGATTGCATCTATTAAACCTACCGGAAGAAATCCTGATGCGATTTTGTTCGATCCTTACTCAAAAAAAGTATTTACGTTTAATGGTGGAAGCCACGATGCGTCTGTAATTGATGCTGTAAACTTGACAGTGATTGGCACAATACCGTTATCCGGTAAACCTGAATTTGCTGCATCCGATGTGAAAGGGCGTGTTTTTGTCAACATCGAGGACAAATCGGTCGTCGCGGTAATCGACGTGAAAACCCTCAAAGTAAAATCGGAATGGTCATTAGCCCCTTGTGAAGAACCTTCGTCGATGGCAATCGACCGAAAACATCACCGGCTATTCGTGGGGTGTCATAACCGGTTAATGGCGGTAATAAATTACGATAACGGCCATTTGATTACATCAGAAACCATCGGTAAAGGGGTTGATGCTTCTTGGTTCGATAATAAAAACCAAATGGTTTTTTGTTCTTGTGGCGATGGAACGCTTTCCGCCATTTTAGAGAAATCACCGGATGAGTACGAGGTCGCAGGTACTGTGAATACAGAAATGGGTGCGCGTACTATGGCGTTGGATGAAAGGACACATCGCCTCTATTTACCGGCTAAACCCGGAATGGATTCCAAAACGCGTACCGGAGGCAACTTCCAAATTTTGGTGTATAAGCAATAATCTACTTTAAGATTCCAGTTATCGGTTTGGATGAATAATAACCCTCACCTATTATGTTTCCATTAAAATGGAACAACACACGTGTATGCTTATCGAGTTTGAATTCTGTATCTCGCGTTGGTGGGTCAAAGTCGCCTGTGTAACGCTGTATGTCCGAAATTCGTAATTCATCTACAGTCGCATTCAGGGCTGGTAATTCGAATATATTGGGTGTTTCCAAGAGTAGATTCTTTTCCCAACTATTATCAGCAAAATTCCCCTTTTTCCCATTCACATAGATTTCCATCACTAACACTGAATCACGATGATGAACTTCGCTGCTTTCTATTCTTGGAATTAAATTATTTCTCCACCCCCAAACCCATGCAATGTGTACCCACTCGTCGGGTTTAAATGCTGTTGCCCGCCAATTCTGTAATGAAACTTCTTTCGAAAATCCATTCGATTCCATATATCCATTTAAAACATCCGAAGCAAAGAAATCACGTTCCGTATCTACTTGATGGCTCGCATGAAGGAACTTGAGCGAATACACCTGTTTCCCGCTTGGAATAGGAAGCCGAACTATCCATACCGATTGATTTTGCAAATCCACGATGCTCCAATTGGGTCGGTACCAGAATTCTATCGTCCCTTCTCGACGCGGCATGAACTGATTTCCGTCACCTTTTTCAAGTGCATTGCCGGTAGAAAATTGGAATGTCGATTTATTGATGAACAATCCTCCGCTTGTAAAAGTTGATGTATCGGTAATCTGATTTGTAGTTTCCAATATATTGCTCATATTAATACTTGTTGTGTCGAATAAGTTCACAGTCCTTTCTGTGACAAAAGATGGTAGAATATTCTTGACAAAAACCAGTTGATTGTCTGTCGGTTGAAAGCCCCAAAGACCCGGATTATCTGCGGGTAAAGTTATCGTTCCGTGAACCGGCAGTCCGTTATTCCAACCCGTTCCATCTGGTTCGTAAAGCCGTGCGGTACCCTCAAAAGAAATTTGTGCGGATTTATTCTGTGGTGAATCATAGAAAAAATATTGTCTGTGGAAGTCTTGATTCGGAGAGGGTCGCCAAACACCTTCCGGCACTAATAACGTCAGTGCTGTTTTACTATCTGATACTACTAAGTGTTGTCCGTTTTGTTTGGAAACAATATCGTAAGTGCCTTCCGGTGCATTTGCCGGTACTTCGATACTTTCTTGGAATTCATTCTCTTTATAATTCCACGGCATAATTTTTTTATCTTGCGAATATACCAGAAAATCTTTCGGTGGAATGATGTCAAAGTGAACAGATTGTCCTTTATTCTTTGTAAACCGTACTGTGGTTCCCAACCCAAAATCATCGTAACCTATCCAGTTGGATGGCAGCGTATCTCCAAGTCCAGCACTTGCAAGAACATCTTCCGCGTAGGGTATCCCTTCAAAAAGGAATGTTGTTTTATCTGCACTTTCTGTGCCGGCAACACTGCCACTTACTGAATCGAATGCAGTAATTGCTTCATGTAATTGTATGGCAAGACCTGTGGCGTACTCGGCATTTTTCGTTGCGTCGTACAAGAAGCTACCGATGACACCTTGAGGATTGCTGTAAATAAGCGGCCAATGTCCAAGTGTTTTTAACCACCAGTAACGTGCTATTTTCTTTGCAGTCTCAAAATACCGTGGTTCTCCGAATACATTCCACGCTTCGATTAAAGACCGGATATCGACATTGGTTTTGTATAATGTGTTTTCTTCGGGACTATCGAAATACTTTCTGTTTTGCCATAAACCAAGGTTCGCATCCTGATGGTAAATCATATCCATTGTTGCGCTTGCCAATTGCTTGAGTTCCGGGTCTCTGGTGAAAGCATAAGATTGGGTTAGCATTCTCAACAATACCAATGGACGCCCGTTCCTTTTCATTTCTTTGGGGGTACATACTTTTTTTACCCCATCAGCATACTCATAAATCACATCTTTCGAACGACGGTTACCGGTTAAATAATAATCCCAAATCATGCTGTTTAAATTTGCCGCACTTTCATTATGCATTACAGTTATCTGTTCCCAATAAAACGGTAACATACCGATTGTGGCACTTCCTACAGGACCATCCACGCTCTCTGCAGATGTGAATAATCCTTTCGTTTTCGATTTTGAGCTCCAATGTACCATGCAGGCATCCATTTGTCCACGGTTAGTTAATTCCGCAAACCGGCGGTATGAGCGGTTTCCTGAACGGGCATACAGCAACCAGAAATCAGGTCGCATCGTATACGTGGAGAAACAATACCGGTATTGGCTGGCTAATTTATCCACGTAGTCTTCGTGAGGTCCCATACCGTAATCGACAAATCCGTAATCTCCCCATTCCGGTATATGTCTCATCCATTCGTTTGCGGACGCTTCGATTTCACGCTCTGCATCCCGAAACTGCGTTTTATCCTGTCGGTGTATTGCCCCTAATGCTTTGCTTTGACACAACCAATCCGGTTCTACCATAGCATATACTGGTTCATCATGGAGATGGGCTATTCCTGTAAATGAATCGGTCGGTTCCTTCTCGCTGACTGGTGCGAAAACGATTTCATGTGTCTTTGACCAGCCAATCGCGTCGCTGGAATAACCGGATACCCGTTTGATAATTGTATCTACTTTCTGTTGGTGAATTAGTGCAACGGTTTTGCAGTACCAATCACCCAAATCCCATTTTTTGACCAGTGTCTTTGCCCTAAAATCTAATTCTTCACCGCTTCGACCGCTAAAAAGGTGTAGGTTAATTTTATCGCGTTTTACTTCAAACTCAATCGGATGTTGCAGTGCCGCGTCACGACAGTAGAAAAAGAAACCTTGTTCTTTTCCTTTCAACGCTGCCCAGTCGCCGCACTCTGTCTCTTCATCTATCAATTTCGATTTACCATTGATATCTTCATCCATAACACTGAAATGATTTTTACCATGTCCTAATGCGTAATGGGAATCTTGTAACATATATGCGCTCGGACGATCTTTAGTTAACGCTATGCTATCCCTATTATGCCATTCTGTTAGCGAAGTACCGAAATACGCCATGCTCGGTTCTGTTGTTTCCGGTACCGACAATTCCCAGCCCACGTCGGTAAACCAAACTTCGTTTGTGCTTCTGTTGAGAACCAGAGTATGCGTCACGTTTGCATAATAGTTACCGGCAAATAATTCTACTCTCGTGATATGATGAGCGAGAATTTCACCGTCACTGGTACGGTAATCCCCTTCAAATTTCACACATGCTTCAACCGGGCCGTTCGACTCAATTTGCATCGTTTCATTTACGGTAGAAGCCGAAGCCAACCTCCCCTTTTGGTCGACTACATATAACCCTCGCGAAGTACTACAATCAGCGACTTTATTAGCACCCACCCAAATCTCGGTAATCGGAGATTTACCTAGCGCAAGAATATACTTTACCTCACCGCTCTTGAGTTCGATGCCGTTGCTGGTTTGTTTTACACTTACGGTAACTTGTCCCAATGAAAACTGAGTTGTGCTGCTATTGGTAAGATAATAATGGTGGCTTGTCGTAACGATTGCATCAACACGAATCCACTGGATTGAACCATCTTGCGTCCAAAATCCTGTTGCTTCTATTTGTGAAGGTGTTTGTTTTCCAGTTTCATCTACCAAATGGAGTGCATTGACGTCTTTCAACATTCCCTTTGGAAATGGAACACCAAGCGTAACGGGTACATCGGTCGGCAACGGAGAAACTGGTGGATCGAGGAGGATTGGAATCCGAATATCGTGAGTAGATTCGCTGGTCGAGGAAAAAGACGTGATACCTCGCAGAAAGAAAATGGAAAAGATAATAGCAAAAAGAAAAAATCGGTCAGTGCGCATTTATAGAATATCCTGAAAAAAAAGAGTTTGGTTGATGTTCCTTATTAAATACTACGTTTCGTGAAGAAAATGAATGAGAAAACCGGCTACGAAAGCCGGTTTATTATATAAATGCAAGTAGTAAAATAAAATCTGATTCGACGATTACATCTTCGTAACCTTGTACTTTCGTCCGATTTGAGGTAATTGTGGCTCGATTTCGGATACCTCACACACGATTGCAACGCGCATTTTTTCGGGTCGAATATTTTTACGCGCTGCGCTAAGTACGTCGCTTTTTGTCAAAGCGGCAATGTTCTTACGGTAATCTGAAATAATTGTAGCGGGTAGTTCCAACCAATCGATTTGAAGTAATGATGCCATAATGGCACCACCGGTTTCAAATCGTAAAGGATAGCTTCCGGTTAGATACATTTGCGCGTCGGATAACTCTTTCGTAGTCGGACCACTTTCCAAAAATTTCTCAATAACTTCGAAAATACTGCTGACCATGTACCCGGTTCGTTCTTTCATAGTTGAAGTTGCGACGATCATCGGCCCGGCTAATTTCCCCGGTTCAAACCCTCCGTGAATTGAGTACGTGAGACCGCGTTCGGCCCGGATTATTTTATAAAACCGGCTCGACATTCCGCTGAATAAAATTTGTTCGAGTGCAAGGAGTGCGTAAAAATCGGGATGTCTGCGGCTGATACCGTGGTGGCCCAGTTCAATCGTCGATTGTACCGCACCCGGCTTGTTTACTAAAATGACTTCAACTTCTTCACTCAGTGGTTCCGGTTCGCTAATATTGGTTTGGCTTTGGGTTGAGCTCCAATCGCTGAAATGTTCTGAAAGAGTTGTTTTCATTTGCTTGACATCAAAGTCGCCGGTAATACCGATGGTAATATTGTTGGGTTGTGCGAGTTTATTCCAAAGCGAAACGATATTCTCCCGACTGATACGTGAAATTGTTGTAGCAGTTCCGTCGCTCGGTATTCCCATCGGATGGTTTAAATAAAGACGCTTACGTAGCGCATCGTCTGCGAGCCATGCTGGTTGGTCGCCTTTAGCGATGATGGATGCTAAATGTTGCTGTCTTTCTCGTTCAATTTCTTCTAACGGAAATGTGGGATAGCGCGCAATTGCGGTTAACATATCAAGTAGTTCATCGGAATAGCTGGACAATCCACTTGCAGAAATCATAATGCGGCTGTGATCCACGTTTACTGAAAGTGAACCGCCGATTCGATCAATCTTTTCTGCGATATCGGTTTTAGTGAATTCTTTACCTTTCCAATTACATCCGGCGTCCAACAGAGCACCGGTTAGTTGCGTGCATCCAGCCAGCTCTGCTGTTTCTTGTAAAGTCCCAGCTTTGATTAAAAGTGAAACTTGAAATAGTGGCAACCGTTTACTGGGAATGAATAATACCTTAATTCCGTTCGGCAAAGTAAACGAACTATGCTTAGGTACTTGAACTGGAATTGTCTTCATTGAAGAATTGGGGACGTAAACCGGTACTTGGTCGACCAATTTGGTTTTTGCTGTTTTTTTCTTCGGCTTGGGTTTAACAATGGATTTTTTTGTAGTTGCTGTTTTCATTTCGCACCTCCATTGCCATTCATTTCAGGTATAACCGTCACCACTGTTCTCCCATCTGCTTGCATATATTCCTTGGCCACTCGAAGTACATCTTCATTTTTCACTTTACGTATGCGATCTAAATAAAGTGTACTCTTTTTGTAGTCCCCACCATCAGCTTCGAAATGTCCCAACAACGAGGCAATACCGCTGGTTGTTTCCAATTCGCCGATTTGTTCGGTCTCGAGTTGATTTTTCGCTTTTTCGAGTTCTTCTACGCTAATGCCTTCGTTTCTAATTCGTTCTACTTCTTCCCATAACGAATTTTCTACCTTTTCCAATGGAGCTTCCGGTTGAAGGGCAACGAGGAAAATAAACAATCCGGGTCCGACCAACGGCAATAATTCACCGAGTGCATAACGCGCGGTTTGATCTTTATACACTAATCGTTGAAACAATCGGCACGACTGGCCATGCGACAATGCACGTGAAACAATTTCCAATGCGGGAAGATCGGGATGGTCAAACGGTGGAATACGGAAACTGGCATACAGTAACGGTAGTTCGGTCGGATACTTATGTATGATTCGCCGTTCGCCTCGTTGCGGAATTTCGTCCATGTTGGGCGCGGGTGGCGTAGGTTGAGAAGGAATTTTACCCCAATATTTTTTAACCAACTTTACCGCTTTATCACTTTCGAAATCGCCAACGATTACACCGACGACATTGTTCGGTGCATAATGCAGGCGATAATATTCATGGATATCGGATAAAGAATAGTTTTGTATATCGGACATCCAACCGATAATAGGCCAATGATATGGCGCCGAGCGGTAACTATTGACGATAAGTTGTTCTTGTGCTGAACCGGTTACGCTATTATCGTAACGCATCCGTCGTTCTTCTGCGACAACTTTTTTCTCTTCGCGTAAAACGTTTGGATCCAGTTTTAAATTTGCAAACCGTTCCGCTTCCAAATGGATTATTAATTCCAGTTGGTCGCTCGCGATAGTTTCGTAATAAACCGTGTGATCGAATGAAGTATATGCATTTAGGACACCGCCGTATCGTTTCACCAAATTCGCATGTTGTTCCGGACCGTACTTAGTCGAGCCGCGAAACATCATATGTTCGAATAGATGGCTGATACCGGTTGTTCCGGGATGCTCGTTACGGCTGCCCGTTTTTGTCCAGAATTGCACCGTAACCACCGGAGCATGGTGATCTTCCAACAGAAGCAACGTCAAGCCGTTGGAGAGTACGATTCGCTCAACGCGTTTCAATAAAGAAGAAAGTGCATTGTTGGAACCGGATTTAGGCGCATGCGCGAGTTTCGATGCGGTTAATTCGTTCATAATAAATTTCGTCCGATTTGAGATGAAGTACCACGATGATGGATGCAGTTGAACTTCATTGAATTTCTCGTGAATTAATCATTTGCGGATATTATTAACAATTTACTTATTTATGTATTTCAAAACAAGAAATCGCTTAACTTCTTCATTACCGCAAAGGCATTTTTGTAAGCTATTTCAATTTGTTTGACGTAGCGTAAGTTCCATATATACCGCTCCCTCGATGGGATTGGGACGGTATGGTGCTATTCTCACAAACCCCATTTCTTCGTATAATTTAATTGCAACATTCATTGTGTTGATTGTGTCTAATCTCATCGATTGGTAATCTATCAAGGTTGCCTCAGTGACAATTTTCTCCGCGAGTAACCGCCCCAATCCAAGCCCCCGGAATTTTGGGCGAACATACAACCGCTTCATCTCGCAAACCCCATCTGCGAAATGGTGCAATGCGACACACCCTGCGAGTTTCCCATTGGCACGTGCAAGTAGCAATCGTCCACTCGGTGAAGAATATTCTCCGGGAAGACGCTTTAGCTCTTCATCAAAATTTTGAAAGCAGAGATTGAAATGAAGGGACTCCGCATACTCAAGGAATAATCTACGCGCTGAAGCGACATCTCTTGCCGTTTCTACCGGACGTAATTCGAGTTTGATTTTGGAAGTAAGTTTCATTCGATGAAGATAGGATACCGTCCGCGAAAATAATTGTTCTCAACTGACTTGATAGTCAGCAAGATGTTCCACAACCCTTTTTGCAAGGGTGGCTGCATTTCTAATTTATATCCTAAACTATCCGGAGTTAAAGTTTTTTCCGGTCGATCCAGTAAAGCGGAAGATGGTCGATAAGCGCCTGCTGTAACATGTAAACCGGGTATTACCTGCTTAGTTGTATCGTAAACAAATACTCTCAACATCAGCTGTCCGTTTTCTGTTATTACTTCAACTTTTGGAACCCAACCACTTTCCCGGTTTGATTGGCTTTGTTTTTTTACCGAATCGATACTACCCGCAGTGTAGTAATGCAGTTCGACCAATTCAGGGCGGTTAACTTCTGCCAGCCAGATCAAACCGAACATCATCAATACATTCGCGCCAAGTACGCAGACCAATATGTAAAAACCCCGTGCCGGTTTTTTATTTGCGCTTGCTTGGTCTTCTGACAACGTTATTTCTCCGGTCCGAGAAATTCGGCTTTTTGTACCGCCAACTCTTTTCCGTCTTCCAAAATATGAAAATGCACTATCGTTGATTCATTCTGTAGCATGGACGCTGGAATGATTCCATATACGTTCACCCGCAATTCCGAGCCGGAGGCAACTGAAAGCGGTGTACCGCTTATGCGCCATTCTGCGCCGGTAATGCCTTCAGGTTGAATTTCCACTCGATGCGGGACGGAACTGCGATTTTGCAGAACTAAAACAAACGAATTGCGTATCTTCCCATCATCCTGTTTAATATAAGGCATCCCTGGAGGACGGAGTATTTCCGATTGAATATCTGCCCGCGAACTCAATTGTTTTATTGACAAAGCGAACATCCCTGCAAACAACACCAAGTAAATAATCGTCCGCGGTCGAATTATTTTCTTCCGTTTTTCCCCTTCTAATGCTGCAGTTGAATCATAACGGATAAGCCCTTTCGGTCTTCCGATTTTAACCATTACTTCGTCGCATGCGTCCATGCAAGCTGTGCAATTTACACATTCAAGTTGCAGTCCGTTGCGGATATCGATTCCCGTCGGGCAAACTTGTATGCAGCGATGGCAGTCGATACAATCGCCAAACGTACGCTCTTCATTGTGTTTGAGTTTATCCCGTGGTTCACCCCGCACGGTATCATACCCTACGACGATGCTGTGTCGGTCGAGTAAAACCGATTGTAATCGGGCGTATGGACACAATACTGTACAAGCTAATTCGCGAAAGAAACCCCCGACGAAATACATGAAGCAAGTCAGGATTAGAAACACCACAAATCCAATCGGATGCGCTGAAGATGGGGAGAATATCAATGCGAAAGCGTCATCACGACCGATAAAGTAAGCACTAAAACAAAGCGCGAATCCCGCCGACATCACAATAAAAATAATGTGTTTCGTACTCTTGACGGTATAATAATCACTGGGTGTTTCACCTTTTGCGTGAGCGCCATCCCGCTTCATTTGCTGGCGAAAATCACCTTCCACCAACCGCTCAACTTTACGGTACACCGATTCCATAAACACCGTTTGCGGACACGCCCAACCGCACCAAATGCGCCCGAACATTGCGCTAAAAAGAAACAACGCTAATGCCGCGATAAGCAATAGTAAAGCGAGAAGGAAAAAATCCTGTGGGATGAATGTAGCGCCGAAAATGGTAAATTGACGGCCCGGTATATCGAGTAGAACGATTTGTTTCCCACCGATTACAACCCATGGCCCACCAAGAAAAACCAATAACAAAAAGTATGCTACCGTTTCGCGGTACTTTGTCCACGTACCACCAACACGGTCAGGATATTGTCGTCGTCGTTTGCCGCTGGATGAGAGTGGATTGGGGAGTGAGGTATGAAATGATACCGGTTCGCCGGTTATCTCAGACATGGTGTGGCCTTTAACTAAAGCGGTAGTGCATGCTTCCGGCAGGCACTCAATTTGTTTATTGTTTTGTCCCTTTTAGTTTTTTCTGTTTGACTGTTTTCGGAAGCTTCGTACCCTTCTTCGTTTTTTCGAGTTCCACTTTCTTTTCAGTGGTAATAGTTGTCGCGGCAAGCGAAGTGGCTGGCATTCCCGTCATAAGTGCTACTATTTCGTCCTTCTTGTATTCTTTTCCTTCGGAGGCTTTACCAGGAACCGTTAGTGGTACATCTTTCAAAGTCATCACGTATGCAACCAACGCCTTGATTTTCTTGTCCCCTAAAATCGGACCCCACTGCGGCATCCCCTTGGTAAATACTCCATTCGTGACGACTCCGATGAGAGATTCCTGTGTCGGTTCATGAATCCAGAAATTGTCGTGAAAATTCGGCCCGATGTTTCCTTCACCTTCCGAACCGTGGCACGTTATGCAAAATGTCTTAAAGTATTTCTTACCGATTTCCGCTGGTGGCAATGTCGCTTCCAATTTCGCCATCTGTTCTTGGTCGTGGATTTCCTGTTGCAACTTTGCTTGCTGAACATCCTGAACAAGTTCTTCTTCAAGCGATGGTCCCATTGCCAGTACGTTGTAGTACACGAAATAGCACACAGCGAATCCGATCATAGTCGCAAAAAAAGCCCACCACCATCGTGGTATCGGGTTGTTCGCTTCCGTGACGTCGTTATCGAACACCGGAATCTCTTCATGTACTTCCGGTTCGGTATTGTGATTTTGTTCAGTCATAGGTTGCTCGAATAAATGTTTGAATTTTATTTTTTTGTCTGTGTATTTTCGTCGTCCAGCGCTATCTGCGCATGCTCATCCCATACGCTCTTCTTTACAACCACCATCTGTATGATGATCGCTGTAATGGCAAGACCCGCAAGAACTACGGCAAGAATACCCCAAAACGGATCGACCTGTGATGCGATATGTTCTAACATTCGTTAATTTCCCGCCATTTTCATGTTATGAAAGTCGGCGCCGAGTCGCTGTAAATACGCTATGAGTGCCACAATTTTCTTGTCCTGTGTGTTTGTGTGTCCCTCTTTTGCGAGTCGCGCTGCTATTTCTCCCGACTGAATCTGAACACTTTCATCGGCATGGGCGATATCCGAATCCGAATACGGAGTTCCTTCGGTACGTAGCACTTCCATTTTACGTCGAAGCGTAGATAAATCGTATGGGTCTTTCAGCAACCATGGATACGGAGGCATTATCGAACCCGGTGTGACCGAACGCGGATTTTTCATGTGCAGATAGTGCCAGTTGTCGGGATACTTTCCGCCAACCCTTGCTAAGTCCGGACCGATTCGCCTTGAACCCCATTGGAACGGGTGATCGAATTCGCTTTCTTCAGCACGAGAATAATCTCCAAACCGCATCAATTCATCACGTAATGGTCGAATCATCTGGCTGTGGCAGTTATAACACCCTTCGGATACATACAAATCGCGACCGGTGAGTTCGAGTGGTGTGTAGGGCTTAATGACCGTTTGAAATACAGGTTGCGGTTTTGCGGTTAATAATAACGGAACGATTTGGACGAGCCCTCCGACACTCACAAGAATCGCTGCCAGTAATGTTAATGTGACTGGAGCTGTTTCGATGTAGGTATGGAAGAAAGAACCCCCTTTTACTACCAATGCGCTCGGTGTCAACGCCGGGGCTTGTGCGATTTCATCGGCAAGTTCTTCTTTCCGTACTCCCCGTGAAGTTTTCCAGAAATTGAACGCCATCATAATTACACCGGCGAGGTACGCGCCACCACCAATAACCCGCAGATAGTACAATGGAATGATGGCATTAACTGTTTCCATCCAATTCGGATACTTCAACAATCCATCCGCGTCAAATGCTTTCCACATCAAACTTTGGATGATACCGGCGGTAATAATCGGAATGTAATAGAGAATGATGCCAATTGTCCCTGCCCAGAAATGCGCTTCAGCCAATTGTTTGCTGTAAAGTGGACGACGCCATAATCGCGGCACCATGAAATACAATGTGGCGAATACCATAAATCCAACCCAACCCAATGCACCACTGTGAACGTGACCGATGGTATAATCGGTATAATGTGTAATTGAATTGAGCGACTTTATCGCCATCATCGGCCCTTCAAACGTCGACATACCGTAGAAGGTTACACTAACGGCTAGGAACTTGAGGATAGGATCGGTTTTCAGTTTATCCCATGCACCGCGTAGAGTTAGCAATCCATTCACCATCGCACCCCACGACGGTGGCAGTAGCATCAGTGAGAAAATCATACCAAGTGTTTGCGACCATTCCGGAAGAGCTGTATACAGCAAGTGGTGTGGCCCTGCCCACATGTAGATGAAAATCAATGCCCAAAAACTGATAATACCGAGTCGATAACTGTATATCGGACGTTGTGCTTGTTTCGGCACATAATAGTACATCATACCAAGGAAGGGAGTGGTAAGGAGAAAGCCCACAGCGTTATGCCCATACCACCATTGCACCATCGCGTCCTGCACACCCGCATATACGAGATAACTTTTAAAGAAGCTGACAGGGATTTCAATCGAATTGACGATATGTAAAAGTGCCACAGCGATAATCGACGCCATGTAATACCAAATCGAGATATAGAGGTGTGGTTCGCGTCGTTTGAAAACAGTACCGAAGAAATTGACAGCAAATGTTACCCAAAGCAATGCAACCATAATATCGAGCGGCCATTCTAATTCAGCATACTCTTTCCCGGTAGTAATACCCGAAACAAGCGTTAGTGCCGCACCGACTATCAGGATTTGCCAACCCCAGTAATGAATCTTCGAGAGTTTGTCGCTGAACATTCGCGCTTTCAATAATCGCTGACCGGAGTAGTAGAATGCTGCGAATATTGCATTACCGACGAAAGCGAAAATGATGGCGTTGGTGTGGAGTGGGCGAAGTCGTCCAAACGTGATTTGTGCAATGCCGCTGTTCACTTGCCAAAATGCTAATTCGAGAGCTATTACCAACCCGACAAGCATTCCGACGATGCCCCAAAAAACAGTGGCAATTATGAATTTCCGGACGATGGCGTCATCGTAACGGTAGGTTTCCATTCCGACCCTCTTGTATTTATTGCACTAAACGATTGCGTAGGCAAAGTAATGTTTTAGAACAAGCTAAGAATGATACTTTGATACAGCGTAAAATTCAAACGAGAATTTCGTTTTCAAGATTTTAATTCATCACAATATTACCGGAATTAAAATTGTACAGGTCACTCGTAAATAAAAATTTTGAGTTGATGATAACATCAATTTTATCACAAACCTATAAATAGTCAATTTCACAAATCGAACAAAGTATGGAATTTGTTGTCAAATGTGTCAAGAATGTATCATTTATCGTTTCAATTACTTATAAAGAGAGATATTTGAAATGTGAAATAAGTCGCAATATCTTGTTTTAACCATACTTCAACATTGCATACAACTAAGAGGCAGTCTATGTGGCATATCTGGCCGGAACTGTTATCGGAAAAAGGAAATAAGTTATTCAAGTCCGGTGACTACCAAACAGCGATTGAATACTACCAACGCGCATTGATAATGGATCCTGATTTTGTTCAGGTGTATGTGAATCTTGGAAACGCTCTCACTCACATCGGTGAGTTAGAAAAAGCTGCCGAAAATTATCGAAATGCACTTCTGCTTAAACCCCGCCAATGGGATGTGACCATCGATCTTGCCAACATCTATCTTCGATTGGGTGAAACTGAAAAAGCGATTGACTGTTTCGATACCGTTTTGTCCGTGTCGCTCGCATCAGTAAAACTGTTGCCGAAAGCATGTTCCGGTATGGCGCTCGCTCTTCAACAAACGTCCAATGAAGAATTGGCGAACGAATTTTTGAACGCCTCACATTTGATGAATAAACTTTCCGAGCGTCAATCTTTCCGTCCTGTTGCGGAATTACGATCAGATTTTGCCTGAACTTCGACCGGTGGCTTATCATCTAATAAAATCCTGCTTGCAGGAGTTTTCATATCGTCGAATTGTTTGTGTTTATTCGCCCACAAAAATCCCGCCACTGCCACCAATGCCAACCCAAGCGATAACGGTAACAATACGTAGATTATGTCCATTTTAGAAAATCCCTGCGTGTCGCTATATACAACGAAGTCAAACTGCTGAGTGGCATCAAAATCGCCGCCACCAATGGGTTGATATGACCGGTGAGAGCAAGTGTCGCTCCGACACAATTATATACGAGCGCAATCGTGAAATTGATGCGGATGCGGGTCATTGTTCGCTTTGCAAGCTTCAACAAAAGTACGACCGGTGCTATACCCGGTTCGATTAGAAAAACGTTAGCCGCTTCCCGCGCGACTTCTGCACTACCCGCTGGACTTATCCCGATATCGGCTACCGCTAACGCTGCCGCATCATTCACACCATCACCCACCATCATAGTCGATATGTGTCGTTGTTGAATCAATTCGTTGATATGTTGTAATTTGGTTTCGGGATTGACCCGGGATTGATACGATTCAATTTGAAGCTCACTTGCCGCATTTGCAACCGCACCATTCGCATCACCGGAAAGAATTTGCACCAAAAGCCCCATTTCTTTCAATTCTGCAATCGCCTTTCTTGCTTCCGGTCGCAACGAATCGCTTAACCAAAGCAACAAAGTCAACTTACCGTCCCGTGAAACCCATATCGGCGTGTACCCCTTGCTTTCACCTAATTCCAGCATGGCTTGTATTACTTTTTCTCTATTCGGTTCCAAGGCGCAGCTAACGAACTCCCAAGTCCCCACCGCCACCCGAACCGGTGTTTGTCGCGTAACCCAAACCAAACCCGAAACGCCGGCGCCGGCAATCTGTCTAACTTCACTTACATCCAATCCACCATCGTTTTCCCGAATGAGCGCTTTGGCAAAATGATGATTCGAATTTCGTTCCAATGCCGAAACTAAATCCAATATTTTATCTTTGTTTTGAGTCTCTATTCCTATCCATTCCGTACCCACCAACTTTGCTTCGCCATAGGTAAGCGTTCCGGTTTTGTCCAACACCACATGTTTTATCGATGCGATTTTCTCCAACACCGATGCCCCGCGAATAAATGCGCCGTGCTTTGCCGCAAACCCTACCGCTGTCGCAAAAGTTGCTGGAATGGCGATTCCCAGTGCACACGGGCAAGTCACGATCATCATTGCCGTAGCGTACCAAATCGCTTTACTTGAATCGATATGCCACCAAATTGCTACTGTCAATATTGCCAGAAACAACACCCCTAAAACGAACCATCCCGAGATACGGTCAGTTATCAAGGTCAAAGGGGCTTTATCAGTTCGTGCTTCACGCATCATTTCGGTTAATCGTCCCAATCGCGTCGCCGCACCAATCGCTTCCGCTTTTAAAAGTACAGGCCGTTCGATTACTTTATTCCCTGCGTACAGTTTTTCACCCGGATGTTTCCATTGTGGTGTCGATTCACCGGTTAACGCCGCTTCCGAGATAGTAGCTGCCTCTATTAGAAGCTCGCCATCTACCGGAATGATTTCACCCGGTGCTATACGTAAAATGTCTCCGCGATTTATTTCCTGAATGGGTGTCTCTATCTCTTCGGAATCTTTTACTACTTTGACCAACTTGGGTGTATTGTCAAGTAACGAAACGCTTGCTTCGTTTGCCCATCGGTTTGCTCGCGCCAGAACAAATCGCCCAACCAACAACAGAAAAATAAGCGATGTAATGCTGTCGAAATACACTTCAGTGCGATTTAAAATTGTCGCATAAATACTGCTGATGAAACTTATCGCTATTCCCAACGCTATAGGCAAGTCGATAGCCGCTACCCGATGTCGGATACTGCGTGTCGCTCCAGCGAAAAACGGATACCCCGAATACAAAACGACAGGAAGAGCTAACCCCAAACTCACCCAACGGAACAATGTCGCAAATTTGGGTTCGATACCATCATAATTTCCGGCATAGAGCGCAAACGCGAGCAACATGATATTACCAGCTCCGCCGGCGGCGATTCCTATGCGGGTTAAGAGAGTTCGTTCGCTGTCGCGATATTCGGTTTGCGCTGAATCTGTTAAGGGATGTGGAGGGTAACCGATTTGATCCAATTGCCGCGCAAGCGCGCTCAACGAGTTTTTTGTCGGATCGAACACAATTCGTACAACACTTCGTCCGAGATCGAGCCGTGCCGATTGTGCATCTGCCCGTTCGACCAATATTTTCTCAATCAACCACGCGCAGGCAATGCAGTGTGTCCCTTCGACAAACAATTCTACTTCTAACAATCCACCCGTGAGTTTCTTTGCAGTCTGTGAAAGGAATGCCGGATCGTCGAATCCGGTGAAATCCTTTCCGGTAACTTTAGCCGGACGGGGAGCATCGTCGCTGAGAGTATCCCGCAACCGGTAGTACTCTTCCAAATTGCAGTCGTGCAGTAATGCATATACCGTAGCGCATCCATTACAGCAAAATCGATTGGACGCATCGGTAGCCGTACCGAGTAATTCCTTCGGTACGGATTGACCGCAATGAGCGCATTTTGTTTCGGAAAACGACATAATGGTTGAAAATAAGGAAGAGAGGGCGGGAAAAAAACAGTACTAAGAGTGGGGAAGGAAGCCGTTCACCATCAGTTGCTTCTTTTGTTGTGCGATCATGCGTTTCTTTTTAAACAAATCCGACTGTTCGTTCGGCTTAATCGTGCGGGCAATCGCGTAGTCAAGGTCATTTTGTTGTTTTTCCAATACCGGTACGACAATTTTACGAATCGCGTTTTCTACCATTGCCAAATCGTGCTGATACAATCGTTCCATCAGGGAATCCATCCCTGTTGGATTCAATTCTGACTGGGGTAGCGATAACGGTGTTGATAATATAGTATCGACCCAGTGTTCACCTGTCGGGTAATTTTTCATAACGGCATGTATATCATCCATCGAAGGGAACGTATTTTCTTCTAACCACTTACGGATAAATAAATCGTAGAGCGCACGCATGGCAAGTGAAGAAAAATATTCCGCTTTTAACCACCGGTGTATCCGTTTGTGATTTTCTAAATCCCCGGCATGTTTGCGGTATTTGAGCAGAAACGAGATAATCTGTATTTCGTCTTCGTTCCACTCTTCCGCGGCGTCAATTTCGTTTTCATCCTCCACGCGATTTACTGTTGCGATTTTACTTAACTCATGGCGGACAATTGTTTCCGTGACGAGAAAGCGCTGTGCAATTCGCTTACTCCAGAAATCCTGCACAGTAGTATCGCTCATTTCTTTCAGTACCCGTACCAATTCCCGCAGTGCTGTTACCGTACCCGAAGGAGTATTCAATAATCCCATATTCGCGGCATGGTTGTATTGGTGATCCAACCATCCACTACCGGTCGTAAGCAACTCGCGAAATGCCTCTGCACCGTTTTTTTGTACGAAAGTGTCCGGGTCGTCTCCTTCCGGGAGAAATGCGACTACCACATCCAGCCCCTCGGCAACCATTACATCGCCGCCGCGTAATGATGCTCGTCGACCCGCTTCATCACCGTCATATACCAGAAATACTTTCGGAGCAAATCGATGTAAGAGCCGCGCTTGCCGGATGGTCAGTGCCGTTCCACTCGTCGCTACTGCATTGCGAACGCCAAATTGGTGGAGGGAGATTAAATCGAGGTACCCTTCCACGACGATTACGGCTTCTTGTTTCCGCACCTCATCGCGCGCCCACGGCATACCGTACAGGATTTCACTCTTCCGGTAAATCGACGTTTCCGGTGAGTTTATGTACTTCGCATTTTCCGTACTACCGGGAAGGATTCGACCTCCAAATGCAACAATTCTGCCTGATAGATTTTGTATCGGGAACATAATACGGTCGCGGAATCGGTCGTAGGTATTTCCGGTTTCTGCCCTTCCGCATAAACCCGACCCCAAGAGTTGTTCAGTTCGAAACCCTTCCCGTAATGCAAGATTGGCAAATGAATCCCAATTCGCGGGTGAGAGCCCGATGCCGCAATCCTTAATCGTATCTGGCGTCAATCCCCGCTTAAGAAGGTATTCCATCGCTAACTTGGCCGTAGCGTCTTCCTGATTGTTGAGCCGGTCGGCATAAAATTTTTGGGCTAAATCATGCAATCTATAGAGCGCTTCATTCTGCGAATCGTCAGCTCCGGGGCGGTATCGTGGTAAGTCGATTTTCGCCCGCTCCGCCAATCGTCGCACCGATTCGACAAATGTGACTTTCTCGAACTTCATCAACCAACCGATTGCATCACCCCCTTCTCCGCAACCAAAACAGTGAAAAATCTGCTTCCGTTTATTAACTGAAAACGAGGGTGTATTTTCTTTATGGAACGGGCATCTCCCGAACAGGTTATCACCTGTTCGCTTTGTAAGCGGAACTACCGCCCCCACCAAATCGACGATGTCGGTGGCGGCTAATACCCGCGCAATAAATTCCTGTTCGAACCCTGCCATTATTTCCTATGGATATGCGATACGCTTGCTTGGTCGGTAGGCATGACGTTCATAAACGTGACATTCACATGTGGTGGTCGGGTCGCAACAAACAACACCGACTCCGCAATATCTTCGCCGACAAGTGGCGTCATACCGTTGTAAACAGAATCGGCTCGATTCTTATCACCATGAAACCTTACGGTTCCAAATTCAGTATTGACCAATCCCGGATCGATGCTGCTTACTCTTACGCCTGTTCCGAGGAAATCGATACGCATCCCTTTCGTCAACCCGTGTACCGCAAATTTTGTCGCACAATAAACTTGTCCACCCGGATACACTTCGGTGCCGGAAATGCTGCCGATATTGATGATATGCCCCGAACCGCGTTTAACCATACCCGGGCTTACTTTCCTCGTCACATACAACAACCCTTTCACATTGGTATCGATCATCTCTTCCCAATCCTGTAGGTCTGCGTTGAAAACGGTATCAAGCCCACGAGAAAGCCCCGCATTATTAAGTAATACCTCGATTGCTTGCCACTCATCGGGTAAACTTTCGATTGCCTTCGAAACCGCATTCCATGAACGCACGTCGAGTGCAATGCAGTGAACCGCTTTCGCACCCAATGCCTTCAGTTCCGGTTCGAGCTTTTTTAGGTTTTCAATCCGTCGTGCCGCTAACAGTAATCGCGCCCCTTTGCGGGCGAATACTCTCGCGCAAGCCGCTCCGATTCCGGCGGATGCTCCAGTGATAAATACGATTTTGTCTTTCAGGGAAACCATACGAGAAATACCTCCGCAACTAAATTGAAAATGCTGATCACCAACAAAGTAGCAACTTGCTCGTTCAATCTCAAACGAGTCTCAATAACACCAGCTCTTGACAGCTCTCTCAGGATTCCGTAGCTTTTCATTGGGATATAGCAGGAGAAACGATGGTCACATCACACCGATTACCGGATAAAACCTTTATGATTATACAACACCGTATGTTTTCGATTTCGTTGATTATTTTTGTCGCGATACTCGCGGGAAATGTTTTTGCACAGACCCCGGAAGCGGCACAGCGCGAACCGTTGCGCATCATCGACATGCCCACCGCAGGGATCAACCATCGCGGAGAATTTAATACCGATTTGCGCGTGTATCCCGATGGCGGAGTGTTAGCAAATATGGGTATCGGCTTGTTCCGCCGGATGATGTTCGGTCTCTCATATGGCGGAACGAATGTTGTCGGTCGCGGTAAAATTGATGGAAACAAACTACCGGGTCTCCTTGTCAAGTATCGACTTTGGGAGGAAACCGTTCCCCTTCCTGCATTCGCATTAGGATATGACAATCAAGGCACGGGTCGCTGGAGCGATTCTTTGAACCGGTATGAATACAAAGCCCCGGGTCTTTTTATCGCCGCTTCGAAAAATTTCAAGTTGGGAGATGATAAAAATTTTGGTCTTCATGCCGTGATAAGCTGGAATAGCGCTGAAACCAAAGATGACCGTGGCGTTACCGGTTCGCTTGGTACCGACATCTCATTGAACGAAGAGTTGGTTGCCGTCGGTGAATACAACATGGCGCTCGACGATAACAAGAAAAATGTTTATGGTCAATATGCCACTCTCGGAAAGGGAAAAGGGTATTTTAATGTCGGTCTCCGGTGGGCGATTAGTAAAATCTATCTTCAATTTGAATTGAAAGATATTCTTGGAAATCGTGTTAATACATCCAGTCCCGATCGTTCGGTGTCCATCAGTTTTGCTGATAACATCAAGTGGTAAAAAATAATCAAGAGTAAATTCTTAAGGCGTGGTTGTTCTCGACAAATCACGCCTTTTTTACAGGTACGTCATGAAACACTTCCTCATCGAAATCACGTACACCGCTTCGCCAGAAGAAATCGACTCGGTCACGCTCGTCCATCGCAATTATATACAAACCGGGTTTGACTCTGGTATGCTGCTTTATTCCGGCCCACAAAATCCCCGTATCGGTGGGATTGTCCTTGGGCGCGCAAACAGTCGTGAGGAAATCGAAGCTTTTTTTGCCTCTGACCCTTACAAATTACAAAAAGTGGCAGATCACCGCATTGTGGAATTTGCTCCACTTAAGCATCAAAGTTGGCTCTCCGAGTGGATAGAAGGAAAGTAACTAAACTCTCATTATTCGAGAGTTATTAACCCGATAGACCCTGTAATAGACAGTAATTGCCGCTACCCGAGCAAAAGTCACTTACATCATTACTTAAAACCGCTGAACCGTATTGTAAATGGAAACTTTCTAACTTACTTTGCGTGACGTGTTCAAAGGTGGACACCTGAATCGATAAAGGAGATCGGTATTAACATTTACGTGGGAAATCTGTCGCGCGATGCGTCAGATGACGACTTACGGGCGGCGTTCGAACCGTTCGGAGCCGTCAGTACGGCTTCAGTAGTTAAGGATCGGTACAGCGGCGAATCACGTGGTTTTGGATTCGTTGAAATGCCGGGTAAAGCGGAAGCAATTGCCGCTATCAAAGCAATGAATGGTGCGGACCACATGGGTCGCTCGTTGATCGTCAATGAAGCGCGTCCACGGGAAGATCGTCCTCGCACTGGCGGTGGCGGCGGTGGCGGACAGCATCGTCGTTCCGGCGGTTTCGGCGGTAGCGGTGGCGGCGGTGGTGGCCGCCGGTTCTAAACCAATCTCTAACCAGCACAACTATTGCACCCTGTTCAACATTGAGCAGGGTGTTTTCTTTCACTTCGCGGGTAATTACGATACTTTTTTGACAATAGTTATTAAATCAAAGACATTCAGTTGATTAGCAATCGACTATTCTAACATCAATATTAGTAAATCGATGATTTTTAGAGTATACTATGCCATACGCCCAACTGTGGGCGATTGAATGGATAAAGGAGATGGGTATTAACATATACGTAGGCAATCTGTCGCGAGACGCGTCAGATGACGACTTAAGAGCGGCATTCGAGCCGTTCGGTGCCGTCAGTACGGCTTCGGTCGTAAAAGATAAGTTTAGTGGTGAATCGCGTGGTTTCGGATTCGTCGAGATGGCCGGCAAAGCCGAAGGCATTGCAGCTATCAAAGGTTTGAACAGCACCGAGCACATGGGACGTTCGTTGATCGTCAACGAAGCCAGACCCCGTACCGAAGGCGGTGGCGGTAGTCGTGGTGGTCGTTCCGGCGGTTTCGGCGGTGGTGGCGGGTATAATGGCGGCGGTCGTCGCTTCTAAACCGGTCTTAACTACGAACTACTTTTACACCCTGTCCGATATCGGACAGGGTGTTTTATTTAAATACCGTTATTCGGATTTTGTCGCCGTCGCTCCTTGTTGATCGGAAGTCAACCCATGAAGCGCATGCATCATAAGTGAAAAGCAGATATGATACAACGCGATGAGGACGCTAACCACAATAACAACAATACCCATCGCGCTAATCATCCCGCTGCCGAAAAACAACATACCCAAACCGGTTATCGGCCCAAAGATAAGAACAAGGTAGCCAAGCGACTCAAGAACATGAGCCATTCGGTCGAAATTTTGCCACGAAAAAGACGATTCCATTTTACCCCCGTTAATCGTTAGAAACGATTGAGAAACAACCCTTACTTCGTGTTTGGTTACTGCTTTGACTTCCGCTCGATTTGCCTGATTTTCAACCAGAGTAGTAGGGCAAGACAGGTAATCACCAATGTTGCAATTCCAAAACCTATCCGCCGGTATTTGTATTCATAAATCGCGTCGGTCGCGACTTTGCTTGCTTGTGATGCCGCCGCGAAACCTTTGACCGTGACTTCCGCAAGGTGTGCGTCAGAGAATGCGTGGATAGCGGTACGTGATTCAATCATGTTTTCGCGAATCGTCTCGATTTTCATCTCACCGTCGGAGACATCCATATCGAGTTCTTTCGCTTTCGCCAATACGTTCCGGGTTTCTAACTCCTTTTCCTGCAAACTATCGAGCAACCGCTTCATTTTCGCGCCGGCGATGTAACCGGGCGTATTGGGTTGATGGCACTTTGCACACAATCCGCTTGGGCCTACTCCGACCATATCGTCGGTGGGATGGTTGATTTTGTGGTTGCTGTGACAAGCTACGCATGACGATAAATTCGCTTGCTTGAAACCATCTTTATGCGGGCTATGGTTGAACAAATCACCGTTGAAACTGTGGCATGACATACATACAGTCGCAATATCATCGATACCGGGAGGGGTTGCGCCGTGATTGCCGTGGCAATCATTACACGCCGGTGCCCCTTTGGTATGTTTCTGCAACAACGCGATACCATGAACCCCTTGGGTGTAGGATTCATATTGATTGGTCGGAATTCCATATTCCGCCATGTACGATTTGTTACTGTGGCAGTGCGAACAAGTTTCCGGGACATTCGTCTTATAAACCGGTGCATTTGGATTGTCCACCGCGAGTATCCCATGCACACCGTGACAGGAAATACACGTCGCGACCTTCTTATCGCCCTTCGCCAATAACAAGCCGTGCTTGCTCGTTTTGTATTTCTCGAATTGATCTACATTCAACTTTGTACTGTAGTGCCGCATGTAGTTCGCATCGGCATGGCACTTCGCACAAAACATCGGAATGTCTTTCGGTTCCGGTTTGCCTTTGAACCCTTTACCCGGATCCATCGCATCGATGTCGTTCAATGATGCGACACCGCCGTGGCAGTCGGCGCACGTCAGACCCATTTCAGCGTGGATGTCCTTCTTGAATCCTTCAACAATGGCGGCGTTCTTGGCATCGAGCCCGGCATGGCACGTCGCACAGTTGTTTATCACTTTTTTCGGTGCTTGCGCATTCGCGAGCGTAAGTGCAATAAACGGGAGTAGGAGAATCGTTAGTTTTCGTTTCATGATAGCACCCACCCCAAAACAGTCATTGCCACAAATCCGGTTACAAGCACTATACCGAACGCCGTGACCCACCGTTTGGTTTTACCGTTGTCTTGTTTGGAATCGATAAAAGGAAAGACAGCCCAAATCGTCATCAATATTCCGATACCGAACACACCGAAGAGTTCACCCTCGATACCCAAGAATTTTGCGGGAAGAAACTTCAACATCTGGAATACCGCGAGGAAATACCATTCCGGCTTGATACCCGCCGGTGCGGAAGCGAACGGATCGGCTTTCTTACCCAACTCCCACGGGAAGAACACCGCGAGTAGTGCGAGTAGGTTGAGAACCAGCAGCCACAACAACAAATCGCGCATTACAAAATTCGGAAAGAACGGCATCGGTTTTTTCAGTTTAGCGTTGTGTGGTTCACTCATACCCTGCATTTGGATAAGGAGGAGATGGACGACCAAAACAACCGTGAAAATACCGGGTAGAATAGCGGCATGAAGCCCAAAGAAGCGCGACAGCGTCGCTCCGGTGACGTCTTCCGAGCCGCGAAGAAATTTCAACGCGAATTTACCAACAAACGGTAGTACACCGGCGGTCTCAGTACCGACTTTAGTCGCGAAATAAGAGAGTTCATTCCACGGCAGTAGATAACCGGAGAAACCGAAACCCATTGCCAGCGCCAGTAATAGGATTCCACTTATCCACGTAATTTCACGCGGCTTCTGATATGACCGTTCGAAGTAGACCGAAAACATGTGGATGAGTGCGGACAATACCATCAGGTTAGCCGCCCAACTGTGGATGGAACGAATCAACCAACCGAACGGAACTTTGGTAACAATAAAGCGCAAACTTTCATTCGAGGTATCGGCACCGACGCGGTAATACAATAGGAGCATGATGCCGGTGCAGACCTGAACGATGAATAAAAAGAGGGTGACACCACCGAAGTAATACCAGACAGAACCGCGATGAACTGGTACTGTCTTGTGTTTCGCAATATCGAACAATTTGCTGATGCTGTAGCGTTCGTCAAACCACGAAAAGATTTTTTCTTTGTTCATGGTTAGGCCACCTCACGCGAAACAAAGACTTGACCGTCTTTGATGTTAACTTTGAGCGGTGTAAGCGGGCGCGGTGGCGGCCCGGCGACGTTGGAACCGCTGAGGTCGTAGCGTCCGTTATGGCATGCGCACCAAATCAAACTCATGTCGGGGCGATATTGAACCGTGCAGGAGAGGTGAGTACAGATTGCGATAAATGCCTTGAATTCCCCGTCCTTCGTGCGTATCAGCAGACCCGGTTTACTCCCCATTTTGAAGATGGTTCCGGTGTCCGGTTTGAATTCGTCCACCTTGCCGACATTAATAGTGACGGGGTCGGCTTCCGCGACTTCCGGCGGTACGATGTATTTGGATATCGGGTAAATCACACTGGCTAAAAACGCGACACCGCCGATACCTAACGCTAAGTCAAGGAATTGGCGGCGGTCGACACTTTTGTCGGTGAGCTTTTTCGGAGTAGGATCGTTTTGAGTGGAATCGGGTTCAATCATCGACCAACCAATCTTATGGTAAAACGGAACAACGAGTTATGTGTGTAGGGAGAAAGAACTATGTGAATTCACACACAGGATAGTGTGAAAAGACGCTCTATGTCAATGGTTAAGCGGTTAAAAATTATTTTGTTATTCGGTTGCAGCTTAGTAAGCGAGATTTGATGTGATGGTGGGGAACGAATAAGTAGTTACATACAAAGAGGTACAATTAAGAGATTGTGAAAACATTGGCTTAAACCACAAATACCCTACCGGAGATATGATATTTCTCGAAGAGTCCGCATTAAAACTTGGGGGTTGGGGGATGGGGGACGGGGATGGGGGAAAAAAAAGGACAAAAAAGATATAAACAAAAGGTCGCCACGTCGTTCACTACGTATCTGCTTCGCAGGATACTTCGTTCCACTCCTCGCGAATCAAGAAAAAATACCGGTCTGGAGACCGATGCTACCCACTATTTGAGGAGCAAGAGCTTTTTTGTCTGCTGAAAATTCCCCGCCGACAACCGGTAAAAATATTCCCCTGACGCGAGATTCTTGCCATCGAATCGAACATGGTGGACACCCGCACCTTGGGATGAGTTGACGAGAGTGGAAATTCTTCTCCCCAATAAATCGAACAGCTCTAATTTTGCGGTGCCGGGTTTGGGAAGTGAGTAGGAAATGGTGGTGGAAGAATTGAAGGGGTTGGGGTAATTTTGGTTAAGCGAATAAGCAGATGGAAATTGAACTTTTATTCTTGTTACATCGTTCGTGTCAGGGACTAATCTGAGTACTGAAATAAAGCAATCGCGTCCGCCTTGAAAAGATGTATCATAAGAGCTTGATGTGACAGGAAAATGAGGACTTGTAGTATTACCAGCTATGACGACACAACCATTTGCACTTGTCGTTAATGCTTCCGCAAAATCCGCACCCGTTGAACCAAAATAAGTGCAATATAGGAGTTGTGAATTATTAAAATTAAGATGAGCAAGAAAACCATCCATACCACCGTTGTAAGATGTACAATACGCATTCGGTGTTGTAGGAAAGTTATCACTTGGTGTGTAACCTGCCACAAAACAACCCCCTGAACCGTCGTAAACGATACTTCGAGCAACATCATCATCAGAACCACCAAGATATGAACTAGATATCAACTGTGAGCCGCTGTCATTCAAATATGAAATGAAACAATCATACATCCCGCCATTGTAGGTAGAATCAAAACATCCCGTGGTCGTGGGAAAATCAGTACTATTTGTTAGACCCGTTATTAGAATACCCCCAGTTTCGCTTTTAGCAATTTTCCAAATACCATCGTTCCCATTGCCACCGAGAAAAGTACTGTAAACCAACTGTGAACCTGTATGGTTCAAATGGGTTATGAAAGCCACATGAAAAGTGCGATCAAATGCCCCAGGTGTTGTTGGAAAATCTGAACTGAATGTAGAGCCTGCCACGATAATACCACCACTATCATCAGTTACAACATCAATACAACCGTCTCCGTGTGATCCACCAAGAAAGGTACTGTAAATCAAATTTGTACCTGTGCTATCGAGGTGAAATACGATGCCATCAGTTGATTGATCAGTGCTATTGTAAGTAACATCATAAGCGCTTGCTGTCACTGGAAAGTTTGAACTCGTAGTTGACCCTGCTACGAAAACACCACTGGAACCATCACACGCGATTCCATCTCCTTCTTGGTCGCTGGAACCGCCCAATAGCGTACTGAATAGCAATTGTGAGCCGAGAATATTTATGTGAGATACAAAACAATTCCCAGTACCACCTACACCTAAAAGAGCATAATGCGGAAAATTTGAGCTAAATGTATAACCAGTAACAAATACACCACCGTTATTATCAATAGCGAGATTGCATACATAATCACCACTCGAACCACCGAGATAGGTACCAAAAAGGATTTGTGAAAGGGTGCTATCCATCTTGGTGATAAAACAATCTACATCGCCATTAGCAGTTGTATCGCCTGCACCCACAGTTGTGGGGAAATTAGTACTATATGTAATTCCGGTAACAAGTATGTTTTCGTTTCCATCTACGGCAATTGAAAATCCTTCATCTTGACTCGACCCACCCAAATAAGTGCTATAAACCAGTGGATCAATCCGTAGCGTGTGTTCTTTCTGATATCCATTTGGCAAAGTGATACCAAATTCATTTTTGCCAATGAGTTTGAAGTTTGCATCGACTTCACTTCTTGATCCACCGGGGGAAATTTGATATACTTGTGGAAGAGCAGTGCGAAGTTCACCGAGGGAGGTGGGGAGGCGTAATTCTGCGCCGGTGTATGGTGATTGGTGGATGGTGGATGGTGAAACAGACAAATCGCCTTCTAATCCTTCACACGACATTCGGATTTGCGAAGGGTCGGCTCCGGGTTGGACAACAAAATCGAACTCGAGTTTACCATTCTCTTCATACCACTCGATATCGATTCCATCCCACACTTCGCGGTAGGCGATGTTTGTATAGTTCCGGCAATTCGGAGCCCATTTGGTAGAGTCGTTACCGAGGAAGTAATTATTACACCATGGTAATTCGCCGGATGTTTCCACACTGATTCGCGAGGAACGAAGGGCGCAACCTTGTGCGTCCGTAGTGACGTGGCGATCTTCAATTGGTGGGCGGTCACCCACTGCGGGCGCAATCAATTGCGCCCCTACATTGCTCGTTGCGAGAAACTTAAACTTCAGCGCATGACTCTTCATCGGATACCGAGCGGGATGTCGACGAAGCATGTCCGGTAAGTCTCTATCCATTGAATCGATGATAAGGGCTTTCGTCCTATCCTCTTTCATCGTGAGCAGGGTAATCCCATCCCGTTCGAGGAACCACGTCATTCCATTTCGAGCATTGCATTTGTAGAGGACATGGGAGTCCCATTGGCCGCGGTTCTCCGTAAAGAAGAAGGGATGGGGGACGGTAGCGGATTGGGGATTCGGGATTTGGGATTTGGCAAAAGAAAAGGATACAGATAATGATAAAGAAAGGAACAGAAGTAGGACAAACAGTTGTAGCCGGTTCATGTTGTCATCCCTTACGCACCCAAAAAAAGTTATAATTTCAATAGCGAAATCGACGAGCCGATAATGAGAATCATTCCGAATACATTCAATAGGAAAATCCCGCGCGATTCCTGCGGTGACTTGTTCTCATAGATGTGGTGGGCGAATACTTTCACCGTATCCTGATTGCCGAATGAGCGAAATGCAGCAAGATTGTTCGGATTGTGCCGCAGTGAATCGATGCCCTTTGCATAGAGGATATTGTTACCACTCTTAAATTCGAGGTAAACAAGATTCTCCTGATCGCGTTTGATGGTGTTGTTGCGCACGACATAGGATGAATCAAACCAATGGTCAAACGTGGTATTTCGCAAGGTCAGGTCAATCAGTTTCGGTAGGGCGGCACGCCATCGTGCGCGATTGATTACCATCGTATTGACAAAGATAGTATCATTTTGGCGAACTACCCGTGAAAAAACTATTTTGGTCGTGTCAACCGGTAATTTTACTTTATTCTTTTCATCGGGACTTCGCTTTAGACGGTCATACGGTATTGCGTCGTTCGCTAACGTGGGGGAAAGGTACTGCTCATCGGTTTTAGACCGGTATCCGAACACATAGTCTGTAAACTCAGAATACGGTTCCGGCACACTGAATTCTGCTGTATCGAGATTCCAACACGTAGCGTTGTTGAGCAAATTGTATTGTGTTTTGAGTATGGGGCTAAACATCGGGTTGTTGTAATTCCAGATAGCATCCAACAAAAATGAGGCGCGCGAAGAGTTGACCTGACGCCAATCTTTTTGTCCGGTGGAGTAGGTGAGTATCGAGTATGTGGCGAATTGACTGATCAAAAAAAGTGCGAGGCCCGCGAAGAGAAGGAACCACATGATACCCCGAAAGATACTTCGACTCATTCTGTCCCCTTGAGATGGAAGATAACATAATGTAATCAATAATATTAGAAAATTGAATACATCGTTGTATAAACAAAAAAGGCGGGTGTGAACCCGCCCTCTTCGTCAATCTCAATGGTGCGCTCAACCCAATAGTTTCGGGTTGTTCGCAGACTCTTTGATTAAATTCTTTGCGATAACGCCGCGAAGAATTTGGTTCGTCCCTTCGTAAATCTGGGTGATTTTCGCATCGCGCATGAATTTTTCGATGGGGTAGTCGCGCATGTAACCGTATCCGCCGAAGATTTGTACGGCATCGATGGCGGCTTGGACTGCGACATCGGATGCCAGCACTTTGCACATTGCGGATTCGCGGGAGACATCTTTCACACCGGCATCGACCATCTTCGCCACCTGATACAACAATGCCCGCGCCGATTCGACCTTGATGGCGAGATCCGCCAACATGAATTGAATGGCTTGGAAATTATTTATCGTTTGACCGAACTGGACGCGCTCGCGTGAATATTCGAGTGCGAGGTCAAGCGCACCTTGCGCAATACCGAGCGCTTGCGAGGCGACACCGGGACGGCTGCGGTCGAGCGTCTTCATTGCCACGAGGAAACCGGCACCTTCCGGCCCAATCCGATTCTCTTCTGGAATTTCGCAATTATCGAAGTGAAGTTGGCGGGTTGCGGATGCGCGAATACCGACTTTGTCCTCTTCCTTACCGTAAGTAAAGCCGGGGGTGCCTTCTTCGATGATGAATGCAGACGCACCGCGAGCTCCTTTGCCCGGATCGGTGGAAGCGATTATGGTATAGATTTTCGCAACACCACCGTTGGTGATAAATACTTTGGTGCCGTTCAGAACGTATTTATTCCCTTTTTTGAGAGCAGTAGTTTTGATGCTGCTGGCGTCGCTACCTGCACCGGGTTCGGTCAAACCGAATGCGGCTAATTTTTCACCACTGGCAAGGGAAGGCAGATATTTCGATTTTTGATCTTCCGTGCCGGAAAGAATAATCGGAAAGGTACCGAGTGCGCTTGCCGCGAGGGCTAGCGCTGAGCCGGCATCGATACGGGAAAGCTCTTCGGTGATGAGGGCAAGTTCGAACACGCCCATTCCAACACCGCCGTATTCTTCCGGTACGTATACACCGTACAAGCCCGCTTCCGCAAAGACTTTGACCAAATCCCACGGAAATTCCCCATTACGGTCTAATTCCGCGACACGCGGTTTCAATTTTTCCAGTGCGATTTGTCGCGCAAGGTCGCGAAGTGCACGTTGGTCGTCATTCAAAAAATAATCCATCATGGGGAACCTCCAGATTACTTGAGGGTGTATTGAAAAAATGAAAGAGATAAAATATACAACTAAAACCGGTACTTCGTATTACGCTTTGCCGGTAGATTCACTTGGAATGTCGTTTTCTCCGGACGAAATCATGCGTTTATTCGGCAATGGATTTGATTGCAACCATTCCAGCGCCACCCGTGCCGCATTCTGTTCCGCTTGTTTTTTCGTGTGCCCCTCACCCGATGCAAGCGACTGTCCGCCGATTTCAACTGCGATGTGAAACAATTTATTGTGTTCCGGCCCTTCCTCGTTTAATAAAATGTAGCGAGGTGAACCGAGACCGGCGTCCTGCGACCACTCCAATAAATCTGATTTGTGGTTGCCAATCGGTTCCAACAGTTCAAACCGGTCGAACCGTTTTAAAACCACTTCGCGTAAAAACTGTTCCGAAGCAGCGATACCGCCGTCGAGATAAATCGCGCCGACTATCGCTTCAAAGGTGTCTTCGAGAATGGAGACTCGTTGTCTGCCACCGGCACGCGCTTCACCGTCGCTCAGCAACAAGAATTCACCGATGCCAATGTCCGCCGCGAGTTTTGCCAGCATCTTACCGGAAACGACCGAGCATTTAATCTGCGTCAACCGCCCTTCGCTCGCGAACTCTTCTTTTGCGTACAAATACTCTGAAACAATTAAATCGAGTACCGCGTCGCCGAGAAATTCCATCCGCTCATTCGCCGCGTGGCGTGCTTCACCGGTCGTGCCCAAATAACTGCGATGCTTCAGCGCTTGGATTAACAGGCCGGGATTGCGGAAATGGTACCCTAATTTATGCTCGAGTTCATGATAATCGGGCACCTCGTCGGCGCCTAAAACTTTCTCGTTGTTTGGAGAACTGAACCAATTAAGAACTTTTCTAAACATGGTTCGGAGATTCTAAGGATACAAAAGGCGGACAATGACGCCCGCCTCTTGCCGTTCGGAAACTCTCAATATTTCTTCACTGCGATACAAGCATTGTGGCCGCCAAACCCAAAGGTATTGGATAGCGCCACATCCACCGTCAGTTTGCGGGCTTGATTCGGTACGTAATCGAGATCGCATTCCGGATCGGGTGTGTGATAATTGATGGTCGGTGGAACAATGCTGTTCTTCACCGCAAGCGTTGCCGCTATCAATTCCACGCCACCTGCCGCGCCGAGTAAGTGACCGGTCATCGACTTGGTCGAAGAGACCGCCAACTTATAGGCATGGTCACCGAATACCGCTTTTATCGCCATCGTTTCGTATTTGTCGTTGTAATCGGTCGATGTACCGTGTGCATTGATATAACCGAACGCTTCCTTCGGCAGACAGCTTTCTTTCACTGCGGCTTCCATAGCACGGCGCGCACCGTCGCCACCGGGTGCGGGGGCAGTTAAATGGTAAGCATCGCCGCTAAAACCGATACCAATAATCTCGGCATAAATTTTAGCACCGCGTGCAAGCGCCGATTCCAAAGTTTCGATGACGACGATACCCGCGCCTTCACCCATGACAAAACCGTCGCGTTCTTTGTCGAACGGACGCGATGCCGTAGATGGGCTGTCGTTGCGGGTTGAGAGTGCTTTCATCGAATTGAACCCGCCGACTCCGACCGGCGTAATTGCCGCTTCGGCGCCACCGCATACCACCATATCCGCGTCGCCGAACTGCACGTGCCGGTACGCGATGCCAATCGCGTGGGTCGCCGTTGCGCAAGCGCTGGTTACGGCGAAATTGATGCCTTTCAACGAATGGCGGATGCTGACGATTCCGGCGGCGATGTCGGAAATCATCATGGGAATAAAGAATGGACTGAGGCGTTTTGGACCACGGTCGTTGAGGATTTTCAGTTGTTCTTCGAACACTGAAAGCCCGCCGATTCCGCTGCCAATAACAACACCGACGCGTTCGCGGTCGATACCGTTCCAACCGGAAAGCCCAGCGTCTTCGATGGCGAGTTCGGCACCGGCGACGGCAAACTGGCAATACAAATCCATTCGCCGCGCGTCGCGCAATTCAATCCATTTTGTTGGTTCGAATCCTTTTACTTCGCAGGCAAAGTGTGTCTCGAAATTGGTAGAATCGAAGCGTGTGATGTTAGCAGCGCCGGATACTCCTTGTAGCAGACCTTCCCAGAAGGCGTCCACTCCGATACCCAGAGGTGTTACACAACCCAAACCGGTAATCACTACCCGTCGTTTCGACATGGTAACTCCATTTTCACGCGGAACTTCCGCGGTATCGATCAACCTTTGGTTTCGATGTACTTGATTGCGTCACCAACTGTCTTCAGTTTTTCCGCATCTTCGTCGACGATTTCGATTTTGAATTCATCTTCCAGCGCCATCATCAGTTCGGTGATGGTAAGGGAGTCGGCGGCAAGGTCTTCGATGAAGCGTGCGTTTTCGGTCAACTGCTCCATATTCACACCTAACTTTTCGGCGATGATTTCTTTTACTTTGGTTGCCTTATCAGACATGCGATCCTCCGATTGCGCGTACACCCATTGCACGCGACTATTGATAGAAAATATTACATTACCATTCCGCCGTCAACGTGCAACACTTGTCCAGTGATGTACGAGGATGCGGGTCCTGACAAAAATACTACTGCATCTGCGACATCGTCCGGCGTACCGGCGCGTTGCAGTGGAATAGCGGTTAAAAAGTTCTTTCTGGTTTCTTCCGACAATACATGGGTCATAGGCGTTTCAATGAATCCCGGTGCAATCGCGTTCACAGTGATTCCGCGCGACCCGAATTCTTTTGCCAACGATTTGGTCAAGCCGATTACACCGGCTTTACTGCTGGAATAATTCGCTTGTCCCGCATTACCCATCACACCGACGACACTGCTGATGTTGATAATCCGTCCTGATTTTGCTGAAAGCATTTTACGCGAGGCAATCTTCGAACAGAGAAACGTACCGGTCAGATTTACTGCAATCACTTTTTCAAAATCGGCGATGGACATTCGCATTACGAGACCATCGCGAGTGATACCGGCATTATTTACAAGGATATCAATGCGACCGAATTTTTCAATGGGGGCGTTAATCGAAACGGTTGCGCCTTCTTCTTTCGAAATATCACCGGAAACACCAAACACCCGCCCGGTAAACTTGGGATTGGCGTTCAGTTCCGCTACCGTCGCATCGACATCTGCCGGCATCAAATCGTTGACAAAAACGGTTGCCCCTTCGGCGAGCAGTTTCTCGACGATGGCTTTACCAATACCGCGTGCCGAACCGGTTACGATTGCAATTTTATCTTGTAAATGCATCACCTATCCTAAAATTCAATTAACGAAAAAATGCCAGAACCACTTAAAACACTCAATAATTGAAAGATTAAACAACCCTTTTTTGTAATAAGCAATTCCTAAACCACCATGCGCTTTATTTAAACTAGGTTTAATCTGCAGTGCTTTGCGAAATTCAACTATTGCTTTATCAACATCACCTTTTTCAGAATATGGATGAGCATATTCCTTTCCAAGAAAATAGTGCATCTCTGCTAATTCAGGTGCTTTATCATGAATTCCAATATAATTCGAATCCAATCTTAGTATTTCTCGATATTCGATGATTGCTAAACTATAATTTTTCTGCTTTGCATAAATAAAACATAATTCATTGTGTGCTTCAAGGAAGTCCGGTTTGGTTTTAATTGCTTCCACCAATTCTAACAAGGCTCGGTTCAAATCATCTCTTATCACATATCCAATACCAAGAAAATAATGCGCTTCTGCATAATTTGGTTTAATCCGAATTGCTTCTTGAAATTCTGCAACCGCTAAATCATAGTCCTTTTTGTTAGCAAACACTATCCCAAGATTAGTGTGTGCCTCAGGATAATCCGGTTTAATCCGAATCGCTTCCCTAAATTCCGCAATAGCACGGTCAAAATTTCCTTTTTGGAAATAACCCTTTCCAAGATCATCATGTATTTCAGAGTCACTTGGTTGCATTTTTCGTTACCTCGCAAATCCGATTGAAGTTTAAGATTCACCCAAGACCAATAAAGTATTTCGTTAAACTAACTAAATAATTATCCTCAAACAGAATTTTGGTTCCTACGCTCGAATTTCTTTTTTTCTTGTTCAATTACATATTTCACATCTCGACCTGGGTATTTCGCTGGATAGCTCCAAATTATTTTTACCCATGATGCATCAAGGTTGATTGCTGACATTCCACGAGCATCTATCGTCTGAATTTTTTCTATTTGATCAATGGAAAAACTGTCAGGAATAAGTTTTTGTGTAACTAACGATTCTAAACACTCAAAAGCTAATCGTTGGTTTTCGATTGATTCATTAGTGTTCATTTATTTATTCCTTTCAAGAAAAATCGTACAAAATTATACAATCGCGTTTATTTCTTCTAAAGTGCCTACGGTTTTCACTTCAATCGTTTTATCGATACTGCGCATGATTCCTTGCAGGACATTTTTAGGTCCAACTTCAAGGAATGCAGACAATCCGGCAGTGCGCATGTTCGCAATCGTATCCGACCACAGTACCGGAGAAGTTACCTGCGCTTTTAGACAACGCCTGATTTCTTCCGCATCGCGCGTCGCTTTTCCGGTTACATTCGGATACACATCGCAACTCGGTGCGGAAATTTTCGCTTCATCCAACGGTTTCTGCATTCCAACCGATGCGGTGTTCATGCAGGGAGAATGGAATGCGCCGGAAACTTGCAATTCTTTTACAATTCGAGAACCGGCGGCTTTCGCCAATTCCATCGCCTTGCGAACGGCGTCGATTTCACCGGAGATTACGGTTTGTCCGGGACTATTGAAATTCGCCGGAACAACGATACCCGCACTCTTGGCATCTTCGCAGACCTGCCGGATTTGTTCCGGTTGTAATCCCACAATCGCCGCCATCGTCGATGGATGCGCTTCGCAATCGGCTTGCATCAGTTTTCCACGCAACGCAACCAACCGAATCGCAGTAGCAAAATCCAATGCACCCACCGCCACCAATGCGGAATATTCACCTAAGGAATGTCCGGCAGTCGCAACCGGTTTGATACCGTGCGACAACAGAATTTCCGCGAGAATAACCGAATGCGTAAATATCGCCGGTTGCGTAATCTTCGTTTGTTTCAAATCCTCTTCGGGGCCTTCGAAACAAACTTTGGCAAGATCGACGCCGACCGCTTCCGATGCCTCGGCGAACCGGGTTTTGGCATTGGGATATTTTTCAAATACATCTTTTCCCATCCCAACAAATTGGGACACTTGACCGGGAAAAAGAAAAACGTAATTGCTCATAGTTGTTGCTTCTTATAGTCGTAGTGCCACTGAACCCCAAGTAAATCCACCGCCGAATGCAACCATAACCGCAAGGTTGCCGACTTTGAATTTACCAAGTTCAATCGCTTCATCCATTGCAATGGGAATTGACGCCGCTGAAGTATTACCGTACCGGTCGATGTTGACATACACCTTTTCATTCGGCAATTTCAACCGGCGTTGGGTCGCTTCGATAATGCGGATGTTCGCCTGATGGGGGAAAAGTATATCGACTTCTTCCAATCCGATTTCAGCCCGCTCCAATGCAATTGCCGCTGAGTCTTCCATCATTCGGACGGCATATTTGAATGTTTCATTGCCGTTCATTTTGATGTAATGCCGCTTTTCTTCGATGCTACGTGCGGATGCCGGATACAAACTGCCTCCACCCTGACAATAGAGTAAGTGGGCGAGAGTGCCATCTGCTTTCACGTAAGTCGAAAGCACACCGATTTTTTCATTCGTCTCTTCCGCAACAAAGATTGCCGCACCCGCACCGTCACCAAACAGAACCGCCGTAGAGCGTTCTTCCCAGTCAACCATGCTGGTTAAAATTTCCGCACCGATAACGAGAATTTTTTTTGCTTTACCGCACTTTATTAAGCTGTCGGCTAAATCGATGCCATAGATAAATCCGGTACATGCCGCGGAAATATCCATTACTGCGGCATTTTTGGCGCCAATTTTGGCCTGTACGAATATTGCAGTCGAAGGAAATTTCATATCCCCGGTAACAGTACCGAGAATGATGTAGTCCAACTCTTCCGCGGACATTCCGGCTTTTTTGAGCGCTTTTCTTGCCGCGTCGGCACAATAATCGCTGGTAGCTTCGCCGACATGGGCAACGTGCCGTTCACGGATTCCCGACCGGGTGACAATCCACTCGTCGGTCGTATCCATCATTTTTTCTAAATCGGCGTTCGTTAAAATTGTTTCCGGTATACTTCGACCGGTAGAAATCATTCTTGTTCGAATCATTCCGTTTCACCTGCTAACCCATCGGTAAAGCGTGGACGCAACCTGAACCGTTGCCACCGTAACCTTGCCGCGAGGCGTTCCATTTTCGTGGTTAATCTCAATTGCACCATCCGCGTCGCTTCGAGGATTGCCGCCGAAATCGCATTGGCATTCGATCTGCCGTGGCAAACAACCGATATGCCTTGCACTCCGAGTATCGGCACTCCACCGTACTGAGTCGGCTCAAGCTTATGCAGAAGGTAGGTAGAATCGTTACCAAACAGTCCCGGCAGCGATTCCGCAAATTTCAATAACACATTTCCCGTAAAGCCATCAGTAACTATAACGTCGGCTTTATCGGCGAAAATTTCGTCCCCCTCGATATTACCTATAAAATTTAAAATCCGGGTTCGCCGTAAAATCTGATATGCCCCTTTTACAGCGTCCGTCCCTTTCGAGGATTCTTCACCATTCGAAAGGAGTGCTACCCGTGGAAAAGGTAGATCCATCATCTCTTCCGCGAATACCGCACCTAATGCAGCGAACTGAGCTAAATGAACTGGGCCGACTGCCGGGTTTGCACCGACATCGAGAACAAATCCCGACCGACCGGGTCGGGGAAATACCGCACCGAGAGCAGGTTTGACCAGCCATCTCAGTTTGCCCCATTTCAAAACCGCCGCCGCTAATTGCGCACCGGTCGAACCGGCAGAAACCACTGCATCGGCCCGCCCCGCTTTAACCAACTCATGCGCCACAACTATCGTTGAGCGCGGGAGCCGGTGATATCCTGCCAACGGCGCTTCCGAATCGGAAATCGATTCGTTCGCCTCTTCAATTTTTATCCTTGTGTCAACTTTCGACGGGAGTGCGGATAGTATCCGTTCCCGGTTCCCCACAAGAATGATTTCCCGCGGTCCACCGGCACTCGCTAACGCTTGAACGGCGCCGTCTACCAGCGCCGCCGGTGCGTTTGATCCCCCTGCCGCGTCAACCGCGATGCGCATAAGTAATTACTCTTCGCGCACAACCGACACTGCGCGGCCATCGTAATAGCCGCATTTCGAACACGCGTGGTGTGGACGTTTCGCCGCACCACAATGAGGGCATTTGACCAGCGCCGCGGGCGTAATCACATGGTGGGTACGCCGCTTTAATTTACGCTGTTTCGAGGTTCGTTTCTTCGGAACTGCCATTGCTTTCTAATTCTCCGGTATACTTACAGTTATTGAATCATTCGATCTAATAATAATCGTATGGGCGCTTCACGAAGCGCCCTATTGCCGGGTAGCACCGTCTGCCGGGTCGGTACAGGTTCGTTAATTATCGCTGCTTTCGCAACAGACCAACCGCATCGGCAACGCTAAAATCAATAAATCACGCAAATCCTGCTCGAGGTCGATTTCGGTTTGCGATAAGCCGATAAGTTTCAACGAATCGTCGCCGCTATCACGTTCCGGGTTTGCTACCCGCATTATCCGTAACGTCATTCCCGTTTCCAGTGGAAACGTAAACGGTTCGCCACACTTGTAACAATCGGTGTTAAGAGATGCAGTCGCATCAATTTCCAACCGAATGGTGCGGTCAACTTGTTTTGCCACAACGGTGACTTGAATATCGCTAAATGCCGGGTCGGAAGGTAAATTCAACGACGATGGCGTGACAGTATACCGGAATGTCCATTCTCCATCGGATCCGGCGGCGATATGCAGTTTCATAGACACCCAAGATACGGTGAAACGTGTACTGTGTCAAGAAAGATGTTTTGTTTATAAAGTAAAATTAACTATGAAAGAATTTTACTTAAATGGTTCAAAACTAACGAAATCCGCATGGTGGACGATGATTGATTCGACACTGCGTGCTCCCAAATCGCCCTCTTTGGAATGAGTTGCAATGATATGCAACACTTCCGGTGGTAAGTCGAACCGTGCTGCGACACCGACACCACTGAAGGGATGACGCAAAAGTTTGCCCCCATCACTGGTCGTTAGCTTGCCATCTACCATGTCATATTCAAGCAATTTGCCGACGTCGATTAAGATTGCACCGGAAATAAGGATATCCATGTCAATCGCAATGGCATCGCCGAAATTTTCTATCATCCGCTTCGCCATATCGACCGATAGCTGGACGCAGGTGCGCTTATGGTTCATGAACGAAACGTGTTGTTTTATCAGTAAGGAAAAGGGAATCTTGTCCAAATCTTCCGGCTTCAGGACGCTGTTTTCGATAGCGTAAACCCATGCCGCAAGCGTTTTCTCACGGAGTTCGGGGTTCTTTATCCACTTTATTTCCGGCCAGATTTCCGACACTTTATCGCGTAACGTCATGTCCTTCCTCGTTGCTACAGGTGGTAGCGAAAAGTTGTAATAAATTGTAATCATCCTAAAATACAAAATCCCGGTTCATTTCTTAAACCGCTTATCCGGCTTTTCAAAGACAAAGAGCATATACTGCGAAGGTGAAAGTGAATAGAAATACTTACTCAGTTTCGCCACAAGATAGATTGTCATCAGATAAGATGCGCGGTACCCCTCACTTCGCAGTTGTGGCCAGTACTTGCGGATAAGCAGCGCCATCCGGTTCAAGGAACGACCGACACCGGATGTCAAATCGAAGGCATCGATTAATACCAAACCATTTTCCTTCGCAGATTGTTCATAGTCGTCGGATGAGAAAAAACCGGGTGTGGACAATGCCCGCCTCAATTGCCGTTCGAGCCAACTACCGCGCCAATTCTCCGGCAAGACAATATCGGCGATTGCGACCCTTGCTCCCGGTTTTACTACACGAGTTGCTTCGCGCATAAAGGCCTGTTTGTCGCTGTAGTGGAATGCACTCTCGATGGAATAGACACCATCGAATGAATTGGATTCGAATGGCATTGCTTCCGCCGAGCCCTGCACGAAACTCACAGTACCGTTATCCACTTCCGAAGAGAGTTTTCCCGCTTCGATTTGTTCTAACAATAATTCGAGACCAGTGACGGTAACGCCAAGCCGCTTTGCGGTCGCACGCGCGGGACCACCCATCCCGCATCCGACTTCAAGTATCGAATTTCCCGGTTTGAGAGAGAGTTTATCAGTAACGAAATTTACTAATTCATGCTGGGCATCGTGGTAAGTGGAGTGGTTGTCATTGGATGGGAGCCAACCGAGGTTCGCGAAACCATTCTTGGCGGTGATGGTTTCCATCAAGACACGGAGGTCGCGGTAGTATCTACTAAGGGAATCTTGGTTTGTCGGGAGTTTGGTATTCATAGCGTTTAGGTGAATGTGTTACATCCGAGAAGGGCTTGACCAATAGGGAGGAGTTTGAAAATAAGCGATGACGATGTAGATGTATAATAAGATTGCGATTGTACCGACGATGCGACTGAACCAAACCACCTCGCGTAATTGCACCCTTTGTGCAGAACCGGATAAATACCACATCGCCGCGCCTCCCCATAGAACAGGTAAAGCAATAGCTGTGATCGGAATGAACTCCGTGTTATTAAATTGAAAATGTTTGGATGTAACGAAGATACCAAAATCAAATGCAATCATGTACGACAACAAAGCGGTAAAAAACCAACCAAGGAAATTGATAGTTGGTATACCCATCCATCGGCGACCCAGACTGCTTGATAGCGGAGACGGATAGGTATTTTCGCGCTCCCACGACCAGTATTTTTGCGCGACAGCGAGTGGCTCGACCGCTAAATCGAATAACACAGTTACTATGCTTGCCCCTATAAAGAATAATATGGATTCATTCTGAAGTTGGTTGTAAAAAAAAACGAAGAATACATACGAGGTAGTATGGGTAAAAATATTCTGGATAAATAGAGTGAAAATGAAACTGCAATAGAGTGTAACCATCCACGTACCTGCAACAGCAACCGGAACACCGCCCGGAAGACGTGGGCCAATGGCGGTGCCATAAACGTACTTACCGAAAGGATATCCGGTATGTACACCAATTATCTCGATGATATACGGGACGCATGCACAAATTGACAGGAAGATAAACGCTTGCCAAAATCCTAAAACGAAGATTGCGTGGCAGATGATGCTGAGGACGATGATACTAAGGAAGGATGCGCTGAACCGCAAACCAAGCGATATACCGAGATGTTGGGTATATCGATCCAGAACCATCATTCCGATGATTGCGCAAGTGAATATAGTGGTAAGTGGTAGGAAGAAGTCATTCATCCGCATACAGTAATATACCCGTTTTTACGGATGAATGGTACATTTGAACGACGGTTTGCAAAATGAAAAGGGCGCAAAAGTTGCGCCCCTTCATGAAATGCGATGTATCGTAGTTAAGCGGCTAATGCGCGCTCGCGGGTACGGCCCCGTTTGACGGTTCGCGAGATGGCGATTGCGGCCCGATCCAATGCCCCCTCAATTGATGCGTATACTTCAACGTCGATGTATTCGACGAAGACCGTTCCGGATGGTAGGAGCCGCACTTCGATACGGTAGCTTTTGTCCCGCCCTCCGCGCGGGCCGTTGATGTCCAGTAATTGTAAGATTACCCGAAGAATGTGTGTCTCGAATTTCTTCAGAACCATTTGTGCACGATTTTCGATTCGATTGCGAACTTCTTCATCTAACTTCGCAAATGCACTATGTACGATAATCTTCATGAATCCTCCCCCTTATGGATTATGTACTTCAACTATAGAACTTGGGGGGAGGGCAAACGGTTCCACAGGCCCGGAAACCAACCTAGGTATGTTTTCGTATTGTAGAATGGATTGGGGCTTTGCGTTGATTTTACGGTGTCGTACTACCGCCGGTGGCGCTTTTGGTTCCACCACCATTCGCAGGAGTGGCATTTGCATTATCATTCTTACTCTCACCAAATTTCTGAATAACTTTGCCAGACATAAGCATACCAATAATTAAGTAAATACTTTGAGGCAAGTCACTGAGTGTGTGTTGGTATAGCGATATGGTAATCCAGACAACCAACACGCCGATTGACCAAAATAAGAACGCCAGACGAGTGGCAGAAAAACGCCCATTGTCTTCCTGTAAGAATTGCTGAAGTTTCATTTATCCTCTCCTTTTATAGAAAAGTGAGTGCTAATAGAATACTCCAATTTAATACTACTTGAATGCTCCTAATCAATTAGGGGGGTTAACCGATCAAAACTCAACATTTGGGAAATCGAATCTAATTCTTTACCACTGTTATCATCGAAACTAACACAAACATTGTGAACCAAAGTACCGGGAATAATCTGCAATAAGCGATGATATGGAAGGGTCACTTGAACATCGTGGATTGCAATTTTACCACCGATTGTCACAGTCACAACACCTACTTGTTCTTGTTTTGTTGAAGTAATGTCAATAACAATATTATTGCCGGTAACGACAGGTGGATTAATGATTACAGCCATAGAACCTCCCGAAAATTTGTATGACTCGAATGTCAATCGACAATAAAAAAGTGTCGATGCAATCCGAAATTATTCATTATTTAGTTTCGGCGTTTGTTGCCGGAGTAGTTGGTTTACTGCTTAAACCGGATTGCGCTTTTCCGAAGATGGCGATTAGATCGGACAGCGAATTATACGAGATCGCTAATGAAAGAGCTGTTTCGGTTCCCCAATTTTTCGCATTGTCACGCCGATAAAAGACCCGACCACCTGCGAACCGAAACATTTTAGAAAGGCGAATACCAACACCGGCAAAATACACACCACCGGTATGCGCAAACGGTGCGTCAGCTAAGGCAATCCCAACGGTTGGTGTAACATATTCCCAAAAATTGCAAATACATGGATCGTCATTGATTGCACGCTTTCCGATGGTAGGACTAACCAGAAAGAATGGAAGGAGTGTCGCTGTTGAATCATAGTTGGGGATGACTGCCATGGCACCGACATCAAAACCCGCGTAACCTTCGATTGCGGTACTTCCTGCAGACTCAGTACTCGATGATGTGATTGTGCTGTTTTCTTTGATAAGCGTATCCATAGAAAGATCAGTTTTGAAAGTATCTTTTAACTTTTGAATACTATTATCTAAATCGTCTAGTATGCCGAGATTCGCCTTGAGAGTATTAATTAATTTGTTTTGTTCATCTGACTTATTATCAGTGCTATTCAACGCATCAAATTTCCTTTTAGCATCTTCTTTCCATTCCAAATTGTCAGTACTTATCATTTGTGTTACTTGGTTCGGATCATTAATTGCACTCTTGAGAGTTTCATCAATAATTGTAGTAATTTCATTTTTTTTTGCTTTCTTTTGCCCTATGTTATTAGCAAATTCTTTAATCTTATCTTCACTTTTTAGTAAAATTTTTGGAATGATATCGAGTAGAAGCGTGTCGTTTGGACGTTTTAAATTTTTAAAATCTTTTTTGTTGTTTATTGTAAGATTTTTGATAAAAGCAGCAACGAACTCCTCAGGGGTTCCATCCTTAAAAGTATCAAAAGTCTTAATAGACGCACTTTCGAAGTCCGTAGTTAACGTATCCGTAAGGCGTTTGCTTTCGATAGCATCCAAATTGTGATCGAGATGAATCATGAATGATATTTTTGAACCGGCATCGAAAGGGCCTGCTTTGCAGTACCAACGGTCTCCATCAACAATTACTGTTGTAGTCGTATCTTTGACATTCTTATCAAGAACCACTACAGTAATTTTTAGCTCATTAGTTTTCAGATTATAGGTATCAAGCCCCAATATTATGGTCTTCGGACCTGTTAGTAATAGGACGGAATTAGAAGGGATTCGCGTACATTTCCCGCCAAGCGAAAGTATTTTATCAAACTGAACCACTTCGTCAGCGAAACATGGATGGATTGCGGTACAAATCAGCGGTAATGCGATTATTGAAAGCAATAGCGATGAAAACAAAGCAGGAAGCGGACGAAGATATAGTTGCATGTTCACTCCGGATTGGTTAGATGAGTAAAAGCATTGTCCTTTAGTAGCGACAGGTTTGCTGTGAACGCATTAGTACGTTGAATGATCACCGGGCTTCGCGTAATATTATAAAGTGGTTAAAATTATTTTTTGCGTAATTCAATATAACCGGGATTATTTTATCTGTCAAGTAGAAATTCAATAAAAATTTCTTTTTTCGATGCCTATTCTTCATATTACGTGAATAATTGTCGACAAAGCCAAAGTATCAATTGATTTTATAGAAGTTAATATTATTCGATATTTTCCCGCAGAGTTTTACTCCATTTCTATCTGACTCATGTAAAAAAATAAGAAATACAATAAAAACAATTAGTAACAAAAAAAGGCGCGAACACTCGCGCCTTCATCAGCTTATTGTTGTTAAACCGTTACATCAGTTTCTCACGTAACCTGTCAAAGAAACTTTTGCTGATTTCGCCACTTGGCCCGATATCCTCATGGTCGAGATGCTCAATCATCTCACGTTGTTTGCTGTTGAGCTTTTCCGGCACCCATACCGTTATCGCCACTATCTGGTCGCCGCTGCCGTACCCGTTCAAATGCGGAATCCCCGCGTTACGCATCCTCAGTTGTTTACCGCTTTGCGTACCGGTTGGAATCTTGAGTTTCGCTTTTCCTTTCAGCGTCGGAATTTCGACCTCACCACCGAGTGCGGCACGGGGAAACGAAATCACACAATCGTAAAACAAATCATCGCCATGACGGGTAAACACTTTGTGGTCTTTTTCCTGAATAATCACGATGAGGTCACCGCTTGGTGCACCGCGCCGCCCCGCATGCCCCTGTCCGCGCAAGGTGATGTAATTGCTGTCACGAACACCGACCGGGATTTTTACCGCAACGGTAACTTCCCCACGAATGCGTCCCTCACCCGAACACTCCGAACAAGGAGAATCGATGGTGTGGCCAGAACCTTGACACGTCGGACAAATTGCGATAGAGGAAATCTGGCCAAGAATCGTCCGCTGAACTTGCCGTACTTGTCCCCGCCCGTTACAAGTTTTACACGATGTAACTTTTGAACCGGGTTTTGCGCCGCTACCGTGGCAAACGTCGCAACTTTTGAACCGTCGAAGTTTAATTTTTTTCTCGACGCCTGATGCGATTTCTTCCAATTCAAGCGAGACTGTCACCTGCAAATTGGAACCACGGCTTGCCTCCTCGGCATCGACTCCTCCAATGCCAAAACTGGAAGGATCAAACCCACCACCCGTGCTAAAACCGCCACCAAACGCGGAACCGAAAATATCGCGGAAAATTTCGAATGGATCGACACCGGCGCCGCCACCGGGGAACGGTGAGCCCTGACTACCGGGAGACTGATGGCCAAAACGGTCGTACTGCTGACGCTTTGCAGTATCCGATAGAACCGCGTATGCCTCGCCGACTTCTTTGAATTTTTCTTCGGCGGCTTTGTTGCCGGGGTTTTTATCCGGGTGAGTTTCCATTGCAAGCTTGCGATAAGCTTTTTTCAACTCTTCCGGTGTTGCCGAGCGGTCTACGCCGAGTACTTCGTAATAATCTCGTTTGTCCATTATTCATCCACCGGCATCGCCGCGACTAACACTTTTGCCGCATGAAGAAGATGGTCATGAAGTTTCCAACCCGGTTCGATGACAATCGCGATAGTGTGTTCTTCATGTTCCAAAGTAGGCGTACTACCGACCGCTTCGTGCAAATCGGGATCGAACTGCATTCCCGGCTCAGGTGCGATTTTTTCGATGCCAACCGTTTCCAGTGCGCGGGCGATTTTACTCTGCAACATCGTTACCGCTTCGATTACTTTCGCCGATTCGGTGGACGCGCTGAAATGAACGATACGTTCTAAATCGAGTAAAGCGGGAAGAAGATTTTTCGCAAGCGATTCGGGTGCATACTTCCGTTGTTCGGCAAGCTCCTGATGCTTCCTGCGCTGGGCGGTTTGGGTTTCGGCTATCGAACGCAGGGTGTCATTTTTCGCTTCTTGCAGCGCTTTTTCCAATTCGCCGATTTTCGTTTCCAGTTCCGTGATTTGAGTTTTCAACTCTTCCACTTCTTCCGAATGCTCGGACGCTTTGATTTCTACCGACGAATTCGCCTCGTCCGCATTTTCCGTTTTATTCACGGATAATTCAACACCACCTACCGAAACCTTGACGGATTTCGATTCGGGTTTTTTATGTTCAGTTTTAGAAAACATGCTACTCATTTATTTAGACCCTTGTGTGGGTATGTAATTTGGTTAAAATCGATGCCGCAAATCCGGCAAGCGCCATGTGGCGAGGGTAATCCATCCGAGTAGGGCCGATAATGCCGATTGTGCCTGTCAAATCTCCTACGCAATAATTCGCAGTCACGCAGGAAAGTTCCCGGGTGGTAGGGTTACTGGTTTCTTCGCCGATTTTTACGATGACGGAACTTTCGTCGTGTTCGAGTAGGTGGAGCAGAATGTCGCTTCCTTCGAGCAATTCGATAACCGCTTTCATTTTGTCCGGGTTGCGAAATTCCGGTTGTGCGAGCGCGTTTCCGGTTCCGGCAATCGACGGTGTCGATTCCGCAAAAAGCGAATCGGCGCTATTTAAAATCAACCGCACCAATTCAGAATGGGCAAGACCGGTATCGGCAAGCCGCACATCCGCTTCACGTTGTAGGTCGCTTAATTTGATTCCATTGAGCCGTTCATTCATCAGCCGGTTCAATCCGATTACTTCCGCCGCCGAGACCCGCATTGGTAGTTCGATCAGAATTGTCTTAATCATCCCTTCCGACAAAGAGACGACGAGCAACAACCGTTCGTCGGCAATCGGAATCAACTCGATTCGTTCCAATACACCACGGTCGAGGCGGAGTGAAAGCACCACCGTTATCAATCGCGATGCGGAAGCGAGAATCGACGCGAAGCGGGAAAGTATTTCCTGAGATTGAGCGGGAATTTCCTCGACGTCGCGTTGTATCTGATCCTGAATTTTTTGGTCAATGTGCGGTTGAGTAATGCTATCCACAAACACACGATATCCGAGCGCGGTCGGAACCCGCCCCGATGAAACGTGCGAGTGGGTCAACAGTCCGGCGGTTTCGAGTTCCGCCATTACATTGCGAACGGTAGCCGAAGAGACTGTCAGCGCATTGCTGGCCAACGTCAGCGAACCAACCGGTTGCGCAGTCAAAACGAATTGATGTACGACCGCGTTTAACACTTGGCGGTGGCGATCCGTCATTGTGGTTGGTGTGACTGTGACTCTTCTTACCGTGTTCATTAGTATAATATTGCCTGTGTCAAGAAATACGAATCAATCCGAAGTGTGTTTTAACTTACGCCCGATACCGCGTGTAGCAACCCATCCCAGAGTTCCGCCAATAAAAAAAGTTACGATTGGGATGAATGCGGCAGTAACGGGCAATGAGAGCGAAATCGAACTCCACCGTTCGGACAACCAAAGCACCAAGACCCAACCGCAAATCACGGCGGCGATTCCAGTGGCTCCGCCTAACAGAGCCGTTAATTGTCGGTACGGTTGCCGAAAATAACTTGGGCCGGCGCCTAACAACAAAAAGGTGTTTGCAGTTTTCGTCGAATGCTTGACTGCGGAACGTACAATGAATGCGCAAACGACCATAATAATACAAGCGATGACGATACCGGCGACGACGAGATAAGGAACGAAATACTCATAACTTTGTTCGACCCAACCCGCAAGTTCATTTTCATAAATCGCTTCATCTACTGCCGGTAAATCACTCGCAAACTTTTGCAAATCATGCATCTTCGACAAGCTATTTGGCGATTTCGGTAGTGTTACGATGTAAGACGGCGGGAGTGGGTTTTCACCCAACAAATCGAGTAAATCGGAACCGAATTCCTGAATGAACCGCTCCCGTGCCTCACCCGCCGAGATATATTGGAAGCTGGTTCCTGAAGGCGATTGTTTTTTTATCGCCAACAAAACGGAATCACGTTCGGCGCTGTTCGTCGTCGGTTGTAAATACACTTCCAATTGAAATTGCCGCAAAACATTATCTTTCAAAGTCGAGGCGATTTGTAATAATGCGACCGTCATCACCAAAGTCATCGACATCAGAAACATTGCAAGTGAAAACCAAAGGAAGCGCGAGCGCGTCCTTCGCCAAGCGAACACCATTTCAGCAAACCGGCTCATGGACGCAATCCCGTCCACATCGTCGGTCGCTGTATAACCGGTGGTTCGATGGTTTGAATATCTTCCGTCAACCGTCTTTCGGTCATCCGCATTCGATGCGCCGGTAAGTCCCGAAAAGGTACGGTATCGGATGTAGCGATTATTATCGTGACTCCTTGCTTTTGCTCTTCGATGATAGCGTCTAATAAAATGTCTTTTGATTCTTCATCGAGACCGTGCGTCGGGTCGTCCATTAGCAATAACGCCGGCTCGTTCGTCAATGCCCGCGCTAAACAAGTTCGGATTATTTCTCCGGTACTCAGCCCTTTACCGCGATGCCCGGCGCGACCCGTCAAACCAACTGTCGATAAGGCATCAAGGGCTTTGTGCTTAATTGCTTTTTTACTCTGTTCGCCTTTGATGAAGAGCGGTAGTGCGACATTTTCGAGCAGTGAGCGATCGGAAAGTAATCCGATTTCTTTCGACACAATTCCTAATTGACGGCGATAGACCAACAACTCGCGTTTCGATAAATCATATAACGAGGTACCGGACACAACTATTCTGCCGGAATCGGGACGCTCGGTGCCGGTGAGTAAACGGAGAAAGGTCGTTTTCCCTGCATTATCCGGCCCATCAAGGAGAATAATCTCCCCTTTATCGATTTGGCAGTCGATTTCACGAACACCGCCGTTCGATTTATACACTTTCGTTACGTGTAGAAAATCGATCATTTCGCTTCCGCGATTGTAACACCGGAAGAAGAACCAATCCGGTTTGCCCCGGCGGCAACCATGATAAGTGCAGTTCGTAAATCGCGAATGCCGCCCGACGCTTTCACACCGATGGTATCACCGACGACTTCGCGCATAATTTTTACCGCTTGTGCGGTCGCGCCACCGGTGGGATGAAATCCGGTTGAGGTTTTAATGAATGCAGCTCCCGCCCGTTGTGCTAATTCGCTTCCGTGGCGTAACTCCGCTTCGGTCAAAGCCGATGATTCCAAAATGACTTTTACCGATACTTTGTCGCGCGCAGTAGAAATCACCGCATATAAATCCTCAACAACCGCTTCCCATTCGCCGCTTTTCGCCGCACCGATATTCCAAACCATGTCGAGCTCGGCAGCGCCTGCTTCGATTGCGAGTTCCGCTTCCCGTTGTTTTGCCAACGGTGAGTGAATACCGCTGGGAAAACCGATAACGCTGCAAACGATTCTGTCTGTTCCCGAAAGCTCTGCCGCAACGACCGGTACCCAATACGGGTGCACGCAGACCGAAGCAAACAGGTATTTTTTCGCCTCACTGCAAATTTTACGAATATCGGTAATCGTCGCTTCCGGTTTAAGAATTGTATGGTCGATAAGCGGCAATAAAAGTTGTGTCGCCCTCTGGACATCGGATTGCAGACTCGGCTTGGTCCAGTCCGATTCGGGTAACAGCTTTTTCGCGAGGTCAGTTAATTCTAACGGCGGTAACGTCGTACTCATTTTTTATCCGATTTCTTTTCCGGGTATGCGGTTGAGTCATTCTTGCTCGCGGTACTATCGGTTGTGGTTTGCTCCTGAGGATTCAACTGCAATTGATACGATTTAGCATTTGTTTCAATACGGGAAGTAAAACCAAGGTCCGGCCCGCTTCGTAATTCGACAATCACATGGTCGAGCGGCACCGTTTTCGGAACCAACTTAATTGCCGATGTCCATAATGCGAGTGAAACAGTACTGATATCTTTCGGTGCGAAGAAGTTCCCTGAGAAGCCGACCGCGAGACGGGCTTGAACCAATATCGTATCGGTTCCCGATTCGCCGTGCTCGACTACGACACCGCGCACCGGCAATTTTTGTTCGGCGACGACTTGACGCAATTGCCGTTGTAGCGACTTACTTTCGAATTGAACCGGTTGATAAAATGAACCTACGACGGCAAAAGTCAATAGTGGAACCGCCCATAAAAAATGAACGAGCGCAGTACGCGCGGTGAATAAATTCGGTATGCTTCGTGCTTTCTCATCGTTCACCGTACGGGCGAATAGCTGTATTCCCAATCGTGGCAAACCGAACAGAGCCAACATCCGGCGTGATAAACACACCGTCTTACCGAACAAATCGCAATAAGAACGCGAAGGTGTCGTAACCGCCATCAGCAAAGGTGCTCCAGCAACCCACCCGATTAACAAACTGACCATTGCCTGATAGGCCGCCGCACCGGACACCGATGGTAAAAATGTTTGAAATTCCAATCCAATGGAACGTGCAACCAACGGCAGGGCGAACGGTAACGACCGAAGCAACGAACGTCGCCATGGAAGACCTGCTCCAAATTCATCGACAACCCGCAGTCCCAATATCCATTTGCCGACGGTAGCACCACCACCCCATTTCGAATGGCTGAATGAATCGTACAACACAACGATAACAAAACCGATGAGCCAACCGTGGTCGCCCATCCGTTCGATTGGGAGTGACCAGAGCGCGACCCAACCAACCATGCCTAATACCATAATGTCGATAAGGCGGGCGACAATACGCCGCCCAATCATTTTCGCGACAGGCATTATACCGGGTTGTTGTACATCAAGAACTATTTCGTCCATGTTAACCGCTTACGCCTACAATAGTCTTCCAAAACGTTGCAATAAGTCCGTTGCCATTTGTTCCGATAGCTCCGGTTGAGCCGATTCGGCAAAAACCCGGACAATCGGTTCGGTATTACTTCCCCGGATTTGAATCCATCCGTCAGGTGTGATTTGTTTTAGCCCGTCGGTTCTATCCCACTTTTCGTACGGACGCTCGTTGACAAGGTCGTCGAACAATTTACCGACACCACCCCGTTCGGTGAGTATTCTTGCATCAATTTCCGCGGTTCGCTTCACCAAAGAGTAGCGGGGAATGTGTTCCAAAATTTTGGATAACGGCCCGCGCGTCGCGATTGCCGTTAGAATAAGCGCAATTCCCACTAAGCTGTCACGACCCGGATGGCATGCCGGAATCATCGCACCGCCGTTTCCTTCGCCGCCGCAGACCGCTTTCACTTCAAGCATCAAATCGGCGACATTCGCTTCGCCGACTTTCGAACGATACACCGGAACGTTATACCGTTTTGCGATATCTTCAACCGCCATTGTTGTCGAGACATTCACGACGACGGGGCCGGAAACGAAACGAAGCACTTGGTCGCTCGCGAGTACGACAGTCGATTCTTCACCAATCGGTATGCCATCGGAACCGACGCAAGCGAGCCGGTCGCCATCGGGATCAAAGCCAAATCCGATACATGCACCGCTCTTTACTACTTCTTTACCCAATGGGAGAAGTACTTCCGGTGTCGGTTCGAGTTTGCGTTGGAAGTTACCATCGGCTGCCATTCCCAAACTACCGGGAGACATTTTGACACCGAGTGTATCCAGTAATTGCGGGATACAAGCACCGGCGACACCGTTACCGCCGTCGCAAGATACGGTTAATTTCGCGTTGCGGATTGCCGCAACATCAACTCCGGGTGTTTGGGTCAGAACCCGTTCAATATGGCGTTGTACCATATCGAAATCAGGATGTTCGACTACCCCAAGCTTATTCCATTCCGCCCATCGCCGGGTACCGTTCTTTACCAATTCGTGCAGTGCTTTTCCTTCTTCATCGAGAAGGAAGCGGCCATCACTGCGGAAAAACTTTAGTGCGTTCCATTGCGCCGGGTTATGCGATGCGGTAAGCGCAATACCGCCCTGTGCGGACAATTCTTCAACTGCGATAGCTATTGTCGGTGTCGATGCAACACCAAGGTCGAACACTTTACAGCTCGACATTGTCAACGTGCCAAACACTAATTTTCGGATCGGTTCGCGGGTAATGCGGGGGTCGCCACCCACTACCACCGCCGCACCTTCCGGTAACGACGCGGCAAACGCCCCTACCCAATCGACGATAACCGAGGGCGATAAATCAACACCGACGATCCCACGGACCCCGGAAACCGAAACCATCAAAGCCATCTTAAAACTCCTTGTAACCCTGAAAATACAGTAAAAAGCAGATAACAGGCAACAAGACAAGGGAGCGCGGTAACGGGTAAGACATTTTCACTAAATCTGTCGGTGTAAAGTAAGTGATGCCGTGTACCAACTGGAATACCGTAAGTATTTATTATTCTTGGTTTATAGTTGCTCTCCAACGCTTTAACGATAGGCGCGTATTATATATTGTTCAAGCTTAAACTATTTCAATTAAAACTATTCATACGGGTACAACATGCCGACGCACTACCAAGGAGAACAAATCGAAGTCGCTTCGCTGGATGCGTTCGTCAAACTGATGCGTGCCTCATACTCGGTATTCGTCAGTTCGTCGCGTTCCGTGCGTGAACACGGTCTTACTGAACCACAGTTCGCAATTTTGGAAATGTTGTTTCATTTAGGGCCGTTAAGCCAAAATGAAATCGCCCGGAAACAATTACGAACTGGTGGGAATACCACGTTCCTAATCGACAAGCTGGAAACAGCGGGGTATGTCGAACGTGGCGACAAGGACGGCGACCGCAGATGCAACGTAATCAAGTTGACACGCTCGGGTACGGCGTTGATGAAACGAATTTTCCCCGGCCATGTCAAAATGATGGTCGGAATTTTTTCCGCACTATCGTTAACCGAATTAAAAGAGCTTTCACGACTGTGTAAAAAATTAGGGACAAGCATCAGTTAGATGTTGTTCACATCGATTTAATCAGAAAGGAGAAATACAATGAAAAGATTCGCACTGCCCATTTTGGCGGCATTACTACTGGTCGGCTCGGCGTTCGCCGCGGAATGGACAATCGACCCGATGCACTCTACCGTCGGCTTTAGCGTAAAGCATATGATGGTGGCCGTAGTTCACGGTAGTTTCACGAAATATACGACCACAGTGGATTATGATGATGAAAATCCATCCAAATCCACTTTCGAAGCTATCATTGATGCTTCCTCAATCACTACCGGTGTTGATCGACGCGATGCCCATTTACGAAGCGCTGACTTTTTCGATGTTGATAAGTATCCAAGCATGACATTCAAATCGAAAAATGTCGAAGCGCTGGGTGACGGGAAATTAAAGGTGACCGGTTTCTTAACTATCCACGGAATCACGAAGGAAGTCGTTCTCTCGGGTGAGGGCTTTACCCCGCGATTTAAAGGGATGGGAACTGATAGCGTCGCCGCCGCCCATGCCGAGGCGACCATTAATCGCTTCGATTATGACTTAAAGTGGAACAAGGCAGTTGAAACCGGTGGGATGATTGTAGCCAGCGATGTTAAAATCGAACTCGATTTCGAGTTACACAAAAGATCGTAATAGACGGGAAGGAAATAAGAAAATGAGTACTCAAGCAGAAGTAAAAGATGTCAGTAATCCGAAAACGCTTGTGGAAGGTAAAGAGTGGAATCTGGATACTTACCATTCGCATATCGGCTTTTCGGTGAAGCACATGATGGTTTCTACAGTTCGCGGAAATTTCACGAAATACACAGCGAAGGTGCATTTCGACGAAAAACACCCGGAAAATTCAACTTTCGAAGCAGTCATCGATGCCGCTTCGGTGAATACCGGCGTCGATATGCGGGATACTCACCTGCTCAGCGCCGACTTTTTCAATGCGGAAGTTTATCCAGAACTGACATTCAAATCGAAGAAAGTCGAATCACTCGGCGAGGGACGGCTTAAAGTTAAGGGTGACCTTACCATTCATGGCATCTCGAAAGAAGTGGTTTTGGATGGTGAGGGCTTCACACCGGTATTCAAAGGAATGCAGGGTAATTGGGTCACGGCGGCCCATGCCGAAACTACCATCAACCGCTATGACTACGATTTGAAGTACAACTCGGCGATTGAAGCGGGAGGGGTCGTGGTAAGTGAAAAAGTGAAAATCGAACTGGACCTCGAACTCAACCACGAGTAATACTTTCAATATTACCGTATAATCTATAGGACAGCCGTGTTGACTGTCCTATTTTTTTATCTAAGAAATTTGAGGAGAGGAATGTTACCACCCACCCAACGCTTTTCCACTCGGGTTGAAAACTATGTAAAATATCGTCCCCACTACCCTGACTCACTCATCGAATTGTTGCGTAAGGAATGTGGATTACCGGCAACGTCTGAATGGAAGATTGCCGATATCGGCAGCGGTACGGGTATCTCTTCGGAATTACTTCTTGCAAATGGTAACACGGTTTATGGTGTCGAACCCAATTTGGAAATGCGGCTGGCGGGTGAGGTGTACTTAAAATCGTTTCCGAAATTTCACAGCATCGACGGTACTGCGGAAGCAACCACACTCCCGGATAAAAGCGTCGATATGATACTCGCAGGGCAGGCGTTCCACTGGTTTGACCAGACATTGTCGAAACAGGAATTTCGGCGAATACTCAAACCAGCAGGGAAGATTGTGTTATTGTGGAATGAGCGAGCCGTCAAAACTACACCATTTCTAACCGAATATGAAAGGATGTTACAAGATTATTGCCCGGAATATCATCTTGTCGATCATCGTCAAATCGACCGGGATATAATCGCAAAGTTTTTCGCACCGCATGGTTTTTCTGATTGGGTTTTACCGAATGCTCACATCCATGATTATGATGGGATATCAGGGCGCTTGCTATCAAGTTCCTATGCACCCAATACCGAAAATCCTTTGTACGAACCAATGATGAATGAGCTTCGGCGGATATTCGGAATGTATAATTCAGGCGGTACGGTTACCATTGACTATGCAACAAAAGTGTATATAGGGACGATTGAGTAGCATTCAATCTTTATATACAGATATTTTTCACAAACCGCGTAAAGTCGGGTTAATTTCCCGTTTTTTTCGTATATATTACCGGATACACTTTAGAATGAACTTTCGGGGGGCAGCTCATGTGCGGACGTTTTACCCTCGCTGTTCCTAACATCGGACGTGTTGCGGAAACGGCGCAAGCTACCGTTGAACCGGACGTTGCCGCCACTTACCGGCCACGATACAATATCGCACCGACTCAAAAGCACTGGATTGTCATCAAGACACCGCAGGAAAAAATCCTTATGCCATCGGTATGGGGCTGGACGCAACGAACCGGGTTGTTGATAAATTTGCGGGTCGAGACGATTTTCAATCGCGACTACTACCGCCAGCAACTTCAAAACAACTGTTGTTTAATTCCGACTGACGGATTTTACGAATGGGCGGGTGGAAAAGGGGATCGGGTTCCGCATTGGTTTCATTCGGCGGATAAAGGGTTGATGTTTTTCGCCGGAACATATTTTGAACGCGACAACGAAAGTTACTTTACGATTTTAACAACAGTAGCGGAAGCGCCGGTCGTTTCACTGCATGAGCGGATGCCGGTATTTGTTCCGAAGTCTTCATTTGAACTTTGGTGGTCGGCGCCGGAACTTTTTTTACGGGCAATACCGAAAACAGCATTACAGGGCTACCGGGTTTCGCCGCGAATGAATAGCACCAATGTGGATGAGCCGGGAAATATTGTACCGGATACCGAAGAGAATTATCCCGAACCGCAGTACGGACTTTTTTAATTCAGAGTTTTTGTTGGATTGAGTATATGAAAAAAGTTTTACCAAGCGCGCAGGATGCGATAAAGCGAATCGAGCCGCATGATGGCGATACCATCCTGTTGGGTGGGTTCGGACTGTGCGGTATCCCGGAGAATTTGATTATCGCGTTGCGCGACAGTGGCATTAAAAATCTTACCTGCGTGTCGAACAATGCCGGTGTGGATGATTGGGGACTTGGTTTGCTATTGCAGACGCGCCAGATAAAAAAAATGATTTCGACATACGTCGGTGAGAATGCGACATTCGAGCGGCAATATTTGGATGGTGAATTAGAGATTGAATTTGTACCACAAGGGACGTTCGCCGAGCGGTTGCGGGCAGGTGGAGCGGGTATTCCCGCTTTCTATACACCGACTGGTGTGGGAACTCCGATAGCCGAAGGGAAAGAAACGAAAATACTTCCCGACCAAAAAGGGGAACCGCGCGAGTACCTTATGGAGAAATGGCTTCGCGGGCGCATCGCCTTTGTTGCGGCACAGACCGCAGACCAGTACGGTAACCTGATGTATCGCAAGACGGCGCGCAACTTCAATCCGATGATGGCGACGGCGGCGGATATCGTCGTTGCGGAAGTGGAAGAGTTAGTGGAGACCGGAACACTCGACCCGGAAAAAATACACACACCGGGAATTTTTATCGACTACATCGTGTTTGCAAAACGCGAGAAACGAATCGAACGACGTACGGTGAGGGAAAAATGACCGCTGAAGAAAAAATTGTACGCCGCGCCGCACTGGAAGTCGAAGACGGGTTCGCGGTCAACCTTGGTATCGGGATGCCAACGCTGGTGGCAAACTACATTCCACCGACAATGACGGTGATGCTACAATCGGAAAACGGCTTATTGGGGATGGGAGCGTTTCCGCTCGATTCCGAAGTGGATGCGGATTTAATCAATGCCGGAAAACAAACAGTGACAGCGGTTGCGGGGGCATCATATTTTTCGAGCGCGGAAAGTTTTGCGATGATTCGCGGCGGTCATGTCGACCTCACTATTCTCGGCGCGATGCAAGTTTCGCAGGATGGCACGATAGCGAATTGGATGATACCGGGCAAGATGATAAAGGGGATGGGGGGCGCGATGGACCTTGTGGCGGGGGCGAAGCGTGTAATCGTCGCGATGCAGCACTCGGCAAAAGGGCAGGCGAAAATCCTCAAGAAATGTACGCTGCCGCTCACCGGTGTGAAGTGCGTCGATATGATAATCACTGAACTTGCGGTATTTCAGATTGACCGGCACAGCGGTAAAATGACATTGACCGAACTTGCCGAAGGGACGACACTCGACGACGTAAAGGCAGTGACGGAAGGGGAATACACGGTGAGTGACAAATTGAAAGTGGTGCAATACATCTAAGAAAAGACAACGACAATGACAGAATTCAATGAAGAGTTTTGGAAGGGACAGTTATTTAAATACCGTCCGGTTTTACATCCAGAGTATAACCCACTGCATTTAATCGAACAAAATAAAATGCGGTTTTCTTCACCTGCGTCATTTAATGATCCATTTGATTGCAAAGTACCTATAGATTTTAGTCAAAGCTCAATTTCAAAGTTGAAAGTATATTATCGAAATTTATTACTTATACCGTCAGGTGACCACTTTACAACCATGGAGGCAAACGATATAGTCGAAAAGGACTTTAAACAAAATAGTCGTGAAATTATCGAAAATGGATTAGCCGAAAACCTGCGAAACAACATTGAACAGTATGGAATTTTTTCGTTTTCGTCAAACCATGATAGCATTTTGCTTTGGTCACACTACGCTGATAAACATCGAGGATTTTGTGTTGGTTTTAGTCGAAAAAAAGTTTTCACTTGGTTGAAACACAAAAACGATAAACTGATTTCAGATTGTGACACAAAATATTTTGGAGACATTGAACAAATACGTTATCCCGATGATAATGAATACCCTAACTGGGACTTTATTAATTGTTTTTATTTGAATGATGGTGGATCAATAATTCAGAATGTCTTTTTGACAAAATCAAAGCATTGGGAATATGAAAGTGAAGAACGAATAATATACATTCATGGAGCAAATGAAATTGTTCAGTATCCAGATGAACTGATAGGCTCAGTTCTGATGGGATGTGAAACGCAGATTGAACATAAAGCGACAATTGTAAGTATTCTAAAAGAAAAAGAACTAAAGAATAAAAGACACATCCCTTTATTCCAAGCAAGAAAGTCAAAAAAGGAATTTGCATTGGAATTTATACCAGAAGATTATTAGTCATTTTTCGTGCTTAACCGCATTCAGTAAGAAGGAAACCTAATGTCTCACACTGATTTAATGCTACCCGAAGATGTTCTCATGCTCCGCGATATGGTTGCGGATTTCGCACAAAAAGAACTCGCTCCCATCGCACAGGAAATCGATGAAAAACAAATTTTCCCGATGGAACAAGTGAAGAAAATGGGTGAGTTGGGGATGATGGGAATTCCCTACTCCGAAGAATATGATGGCGCGAACCTCGGTACGCTCGGGTACGCCGTCGCGGTCGAGGAGATTGCGAAAGTATGCGGCTCAACCGCACTCACGCTTGCCGCGCATACGTCGCTTGGTATCGGCCCGATTTATTTGTTCGGCAGTAAAGAACAAAAGAAAAAATATATGCCGCCGCTGTGCCGCGGTGATGTATTGGGTGCATTCGGATTGACGGAACCGGGGGCGGGGAGCGATGCCGGCGGCACGCAAACGACAGCAGTACGCGATGGTAATGAGTGGGTGATAAACGGTACGAAAATTTATATCACCAATGCGACGTACGCAACGACGTACGTTGCGACGGCGGTGACGAATAAGGGTAAGGGAACGCGGGGAATTTCGAGTTTCATAATCGAAAAAGGGACGCCCGGTTTCCACATCGGCAAGAAAGAAAACAAACTCGGATGCCGCGGGAGCGATACGGCGACATTGCATTTCGATAATTGCCGCATCCCACTCGAAAATTTGTTGGGTGAGGAAAACAGCGGTTTCAAACAATTCCTCACCGTGCTCGACGGCGGTCGAATCTCCATCGGTTCGATGGCGCTCGGTCTGGCGGAAGGGGCGTACCTTGCGGCAGTCAAGTACTCGAAGGAACGCCACCAATTTGGCCAACCGATTTCCGATTTTCAATCGACCCAAATGAAACTCGCGACAATGGCAACGGAAATCGAAGCGGCGCGCCATTTGGTTTACCATTCCGCGAAACTCAAAGATGCTGGTCAGGATTACGTTAAATATTCCTCAATGGCGAAGTTATATGCGAGTGAAGTTTCGAGCCGCGTGACGCTTACCGCGATTCAAATTCATGGCGGCTACGGCTATTGCCGCGAATACGGCGTAGAGCGGATGATGCGCGACGCGAAGTTGTGTGAAATCGGCGAGGGGACGAGCGAAATTCAACGATTGGTGATAGCGCGGCAAATTCTCCACAACGAAAATGTACTCTGCTAGTTCCGGTATGAAGTGGTCAGTAGCATTATTCGTCGGGATGTTGGTTTTCACGGTTGCCGCATTTGCGGCAGACGATCCATTCAACCGGGTTGTACATTACAAGCATTACACCTTCACCACGGTTCGTAACAGCGACCAGCGGTCGGGGTGGTTAACGATTTTGCATAATGGTAAACTGCTGGAAACTGATTCCGGGTATGCGTTCCGTATCGAAGATTCTCTGCTCGACAAAAACATCCTTGGTAAAGACAAAGCGGCATTGGTCGTCGAAGAATTTACCGGCGGAGCGCACTGTTGCTTCGATTACACGGTCTATCAATTATCACCGACATTTAAGCGGATTACGCAACTCGATTTGGGAAATTTTGGCGGACGGTTCGAAGATGTCGATAACGACGGGCAATATGAATTGATTGCGGGCGATGACGGATTCGCGTATTGGGGAAATTACTCATTTGTCGAATCACCACGAATAGAAGCGATTCTAAGGTTCCGCAACGGCGCCTTCCATCTCGATGCCGGTGCGATGCGGGCGAAACTGCCGGGTGTGGATTCGTTGGAGCATATCAAAACCAAATTGAAGTCAGCGTATTGGAACGAGTTACCTCCGCGCGAATTGTGGGATGTGATGCTGCAATATGTGTATTGCGGCAAGATGTATGAAGCGGATGCGATTTACGACGAAGTCGTTCCGGCAAATTACAAGGACAAAGTGAAGTACAGTAAACTGTTTAAAGCGCAATTGAAAAAATGTCGGTTCTATCACGACGTAGAAGCGTTGAATAATGACGGAAAGTAGTTTTACCGGGACCAAACAGACGTTCGAAACGATTACCGGGCCGTTTCACATTGGCTCTTTCACATTGCATCTGATATCCGACGGATTGATGCGATTGTCGGGACAATCGATGTTCCGCACGACCGAGCAAGTGGATGACGTGCCGATTCCGAAGGCGAGCGAACGCCCGGAAGGGGAACACCGGCGCACCGGAAGGACGTTGGTCGGACTGAATGCGTTGTTGATTCAGGATGGCAAACACAACGTGCTGGTCGATACCGGAATTGGCAATAAACAAGAAGTGGCTGAGGGGAAATCGTACGAATTTGAACGTCCCCGCAAACTGCTGTCTGGGCTCGCTGAGCTCAGTTTGCAAGCGTCTGATATTACACATGTGATTAACACGCATCTCCATTTTGATCACTGCGGCGGCAACACCATCGCGGATGCAGACGGCAACTTGAGTCCGGCGTTTCCGAATGCGACTTATTTCATGGCGCGCGGTGAAGTGGAATATGCCCAGAACCCGCCTCCACGAGAACGGCGCGACTTTCCACTTGTGAATATTCTCCCGATATTGGAGAGTGGTCAAATGGAGCTGTGGGATCACGACGGTGAGTTACTACCCGGCATTGAAGTGCAGACGACGGGAGGACATACCCGCGACCATGCAATTGTCATTATTCGCAGTCGGAGGCGTGGCAATCCTGCCGCGCAAGAATTTGAGTCTGCGTGTTTCCTTGCCGATTTGATACCGACGGCGTCGCACCTGCATCCATCGTTGGTAATGAAGTATGATTTATTTCCCGACGATGTAAAGAAGTACAAACGAAGTTTGCTCGAGCGTGCGGTGAGAGAGAATTGGCTACTGCTATTCGACCATGCACCAAGAGTGAAGGCGGGACGGGTTGAGTTGGTGGAAAAAAGGTTTGTTTTTCGAGAAAAATAATTGAAACTATCTTATGAAACGGAAAATGCATTGTATCAAAATTTAACCATCAATGGCTGAATCTATCAAATCAGTTTATGCGTTAAGAGAAACCACGATTTTAATTTCGCGGTTTAATGATTTATTAAATAAAACTCAAGGCACTTTTAACTGGTTGGACCTTGGGTGTGGAAATGGCGAGGTTGTTAATCATCTTAACCATGTAGGGAGTCCAGAAAATAGAAACAGAGTTTGTTATACAGGTGTAGATGTCAATTCAACAGGTTTTAGCTCTATTCGAGAGTATGCTGTAACAGCAAATCTAAGACAAGTAAATCTTCTAAACGAAAACGTATACACTTCTCTAAATGATGTGATCGAATATGGACCATTTAACTTAATTACAATTATCAATTTGATTCATGAGCTTGATCCACTGAAAATTTTTGGACTTATTACGAAAGCAATAACTTTGTTAAATGATAATGGCCTTTTGTTTATATTCGATTGTGAAACGATTAAGAGTCCAGAATTGAATTCAATTCCATGGGAAGCGTCTGAATTTAGTTCACTGATTGGTATGATTTTTAAGTATTTTGCTGGTTGCAATCCAGCGGATTGGATCGCTTCTTATACACTTAGTTCAACTATCGCATGGGAATTAAGTTTCTCTAGAAATTATATAAACATACCCAATGAAGATTTAATAACTCTATTTACACGATCCAAAAATGAAGCAAGAGAGTTGGTTTTCGAAATACTTAATTCTAAAAAAGGCACTTGTCATGACAACCTAGTCGCACTATCTCGATCAGTAGCTGAAACTGGAAAGGAAAGTCAAGAAGCCCCACATGCGCTTCATGTATTTTGGGCAGTGAGTCATTATCTAGAGGATCATAATGAAAATACTTATCATTAACTCGACCAGCGAAGAATATTTGTTTGTGCTAAAACGTGAACTATCACTAAAAGGGTATAGTATAACTTCTACAGATGATGCAATTTCAATTGGCGAAAGCTGGTTAGAGAGCATTCATTCACAAATTAGAACTAGTGATGTAGTAATTTTGTTTCTTTCGAAGGAAAAGCCAAGTACATTGTTCGAGGCTGGATTGATATATGCTTCTTTGAAACCGATACTTCTGGTGGCTAGTGACGATGAAGATATACCATCAACACTTAATAATTTTCCAATGATAATAAAAACCGGTAATGTACTACAAGATGTCTCTTCAATCACCTCAAAACTAAACAACATGAACATTAAATCAAACAAAATGATACGGCACTATAAAGATGTCAACACACTGATTGGAAGATTAAATAAAAATTTGGATTATTTGATGAGTACTACAAGTCAAGAATTAGAAGAAGGAATTTATTTGTATTTATCACAATTTAATTGGTTGAAGGTATATCGGGGTGAAGAGAAGTTTGATTCTGGTTACGATATCCGAATGATAGATAATCGAACTCAAGAACAAATTTTAGTTGAAGTAAAAAAAATGCCTGCAAATACTTATGTTTCATCATCTACTGTGAGTCGCTTAATAACAGTTGTCAAATTACATAAAGCGTTTGCTGGGATTTTAATTACTACAGGAAAGCTAACTACTTCAGCCAATGAGTTAAGTAAAGCGGGTAATATTTTAACATTAACTGTAAAAGAATTATTTGAAATAAAAAACGAAGAAGATTTTAGAAAAAAGTTGAAACTCTAACGTTAGTAAGAGATTAGTTTATTGTTAAAATAATGTCTTCAAAAGTAAAGGAGTTTATCATGCACACACATCCAACAGCAGTTATCGTCGGTGCGGCCCGTACGCCAATCGGTGCGTATCGCGGCGCACTCGCATCATTTCAAGCCGCACAACTTGGCGGCATCGCCATCAAGGAAGCCCTCAAACGTTCCGGTGTCGCACCGACCGAAGTGCAGGACGTTATCATGGGAATGGTTTTGCAAGCCGGCGTCGGACAAGCCCCCGCCCGGCAAGCCGCGATTGCCGCCGGTATCCCGACTTCCGCCGGAGCATGGACAGTGAATAAAGTTTGCTCATCCGGCCTCAAAGCCGTTATGCTTGCCGCCGCACAAATCGAGAGCGGTGAGTTCGAAGTCGTCGTCGCTGGTGGTATGGAATCGATGTCGAATGTCCCGCACTACACCCACTGGGCACGCGGCGGCGTCGGTTACGGCCATGCGCAAATCGTAGATGGTATCATCAAAGACGGCCTGTGGGATGTCTATAATGACAAACACATGGGAAGTTGCGCCGAGACGTGTGCGAAAGAGAAAGGCATCACCCGCGAGATGCAGGATGATTTTGCCCGTATGTCGTACACCCGCGCGCTCGAAGCGCAGAAGGGCGGAAAGTTCGAAGCGGAAATCGTTCCGGTGGAAATCCCGCAGAAAAAAGGGGACCCGATTATCGTCAAGGAAGACGAAGAACCGAAGAAAGCGAAGTTGGATAAATTTAGCGATTTGCGTCCCGCATTCCAGAAAGATGGAACCGTTACCGCGGCAAATTCCAGTTCGCTTGACGACGGCGCCGCCGCGCTGGTGATTGTTTCCGACGAGTATGCGAAAAAACATAACCTGAAAGTACTCGCGAAAGTAGCCGGTTGGGCGACCCACTCGCAGGACCCGGAATGGTTCACCACCGCACCGGCAGGGGCAGTTGACAAACTGCTGAAAAAACTCAATTGGTCGAAAGACGATGTCGATTGCTACGAATTGAATGAAGCATTCGCCGTAGTCGCACTCGCGAACAACCAGATGCTCGGACTGAATCCCGCCAAAGTGAATCCGTGGGGTGGCGCGGTAGCATTGGGTCATCCGATTGGTTCGAGTGGTGCGCGTATCCTTGTGACGCTTGTCCATGAGTTGGCGGCGAACAACGGGAAGCGCGGCATCGCCGGGCTTTGCAACGGCGGCGGTGAAGCGACTGCGCTGGCAATTGAAAAAGTGTAAACATTACTGACAATTACATTCACCCAATCAAGGGAGATTAATCATGTCCGAAATTAAAACCATCGTTGTTATCGGTGCGGGAACTATGGGAAATGGCATCGCACACGTCGCCGCGCAATCCGGTTTTACTACTGTGTTGTGCGACATCAAACAGGAATTTCTCGACCGCGCGTTGAAAACGATTACGAAAAATATCGACCGTCAGGTGACGAAGGGTACGATTACCGAAGCTGACAAAACCGCAACCTTAGGACGGTTGACGATACATGTCGGTCTCGATGCGATTGCGAATGCCGACCTCATTATCGAAGCGGTTCCCGAAATCGAATCACTCAAATTCGATATCATCAAGCAAGTGAATGAGAAGGCGAAAGCGGGTGCTATCTTCGCATCAAATACCTCCTCGATTTCTATCACCAAACTTGCCGCCGCAACCAAAGCGCCTGACAAGTATATCGGTATGCACTTCATGAATCCCGTACCGATGATGAAACTCGTCGAAGTGATTTGTGGAATCGCTACTTCGCCGGAAACGTTTGCAATAGTCGAAGCGACGGCGAAAACAATGGGTAAGGTTCCAATCCGGGTGGAAGATTATCCCGGCTTTATCGCAAACCGCATCCTGATGCCGATGATTAACGAAGCGATTTATTCGCTGTACGAAGGGGTCGCCACCCGTGAAGCTATCGACGAGATAATGAAGCTTGGGATGGGACACCCGATGGGGCCTTTGACGCTCGCTGATTTCATCGGTCTCGATGTTTGCCTCGCCATCATGGAAGTATTGCATAACGGATTAGGTGACAGTAAGTACCGGCCATGTCCGCTTCTGCGGAAAATGGTGGATGCCGGGTATCTTGGAAGAAAATCGGGACGTGGATTCTACGAATACACTGCATAACCGTCACTATTTGTGAAAACGGCAAGGGCGGCAACTTTGTCGCCCTTTTCTGCGTCAAATGGATAAATACTGCCGTATTTAGATAGGAATTGAAAAACAAACCAAATCAATCTACAAGTTATGTTGTCAACATCGTTAGTTGTCAGAAACAACTGATATTTCGTATTGTTCGGGGTATTATAACACTGTAATTTGAGCGTTCGTCTGTTTTTTTATACATTTGCCCTTAAGGGAGTATTGCATGCACTTTGAGTTGACCGAAGAGCAGAAGATGGTGCGGGATACCGCGCGTGCTTTTGCCAATGACATCCTTGCGCCGAAGGCAACCTGGCGTGATGAAACCGAGACCTTTCCCCGCGATGAGTTGAAGCAACTTGGCGCGATGGGGTTCTGCGGTATCCAGTTGCCCGAAGAATATGGCGGGGCAGGGATGGACTCGATCTCATATTCGCTCATGGTGGAAGAGATTTCGGCGGGAGACGCCAGCGTTGGCGTGGTTCTGTCCGTAACCAATACTCTTGCCGGTTATCCAATCAACAAATTTGGTACTACCGCGCAAAAGAAGAAATACCTCCCCAAATTAGCCAGTGGCGAATGGTTAGGTGGGTTTATGCTCACCGAGCCGGAAGCTGGTTCCGATGCCGGTGCACAAAAGACGCTTGCCGTGGATGCCGGTGACCATTACGTCCTCAATGGAACAAAGAGCTTTATCACTACCGGCGCTAACGGCGATGTCTTCGTCGTCACCTGTATGACCGACCCATCCAAAGGGAAATATGGAACCAGCTCGCTAATTGTCGAGAAAAATTTCCCCGGATTCATTGTCGGTAAAAAAGAACAGAAAATGGGTATCCGTGCTTCGGATACCGCCCAAATAATTTTTGAAGACTGTATCGTACCGAAAGAAAACCTGCTGGGTAAAGAGGGTGAAGGTTTCAAAATCGCCCTTGCCGTGCTTGATTCCGGGCGTATCGGAATTGCCTCACAGGCAATCGGTATTGCAGTCGCCGCGATGAATGCGGCAAAAGAATATGGTTTGAACCGTAAACAATTCGGACAATCGATAACTAATTTTCAGGCGATACGATTTAAGTTTGCCGACATGTCGATGAAAATCGACGCCGCCCGTTTGCTAACCCATCGCGTGGCGTGGTTGAAAGACAGCGGTGTTAAATTTAGCGTGGAAGCGGCAATGGCGAAGTTATTCGCTTCCCAAATGTGCGTCGAAGTGGCGAACGAAGGCGTTCAGGTTCACGGCGGCGCAGGTTACATGAAAGATTATTCCGCTGAACGCCATCTGCGGGATAGCAAAGTTTGCGAGATTTACGAAGGCACAAGCGAAATACAACGCTTCATACTTTCCAACGCACTGCTTGGCAGGGAAACCGCTCTTTAAAGCTTTTCCGCCCGGTTTTGTTCTACTCGATTCAAGAAAGGATCGTTTCATGGCTCCCGCGAAAAAAATTCCTACCGAATTCGATGAGACGAAAAAAATATGGTTCGACGGCAAGTTCGTCGAATGGAAAGACGCGACCGTACATGTCGGCATCCATGCATTGCACTACGGATCTTCGGTATTTGAAGGTATCCGTTGTTACAATACAAAAAAGGGTTCGGCGATTTTTCGTCTGCCCGAACATATCCGCCGGTTGACGGATAGCGCCAAGATTTGCCGGATGCGTAGTCCTTATACCAACAAAGAAATTGAAAAAGCTTGTATCGATAACATCCGTGTTAATAAATGGCAAGAGGCGTATTTGCGTCCATTGATTTTCCGTGGATACTCTTCGCTTGGCGTGTTACCCAAACACAATCCGATTAGTGTAGTCGTGATGAGTTGGTACTGGGGTAAGTACTTGGGAAAGAAAGCCGAAAGTGGTGTCGATGTGATTGTGAGTTCATGGCGACGTGCCGCGCCCGACACCTTTCCGACGATGGCGAAATCGGCGCCGAATTACTTGAGCAGCCAGTTAATCAAAATCGAATCAATCGCGATGCGCGATGGAATCGACAAAGCAAAAACCGATGCCGACGAAATCGGATATGAAACCTTCGATGAAGGAATTGCGCTCGATTCATTCGGTTTTGTTTCGGAAGGAAGCGGCGAAAACTTATTTGTCGTGCGCGACGGGAAAGTATATACACCGCAACTCAGCTCGGCGTTGCTACCCGGTATTACGCGTATCAGCATCATGCAATTGCTGGAGGATATGAACATCCCGGTTATCGAGACGAACATACCTCGTGAAATGCTGTATGTATGCGACGAATTATTCTTCACCGGAACCGCCGCTGAAGTGACTCCGATTCGTTCGGTTGACCGTCAAGCCGTTGGCGCGGTTGCCGAAGAAAAACCATTACCGAATAATTCCGCGTGGATTTCACGTGGGAAAGTAGGCCCATTGACAAAAGAACTGCGCTCTCGTTTTATGGAAATTGTTTCCGGTAAAGCGAAAGACAAATATGGTTGGTTAACGTACGTATGAAACGTACTCCGCGAGTAGCACCGACGGCGGAGGCGGCGAACAGCGCGCCTCCGTCTTCGCATATTGAAGCCACCAAACGCAAGAAAAACGAAGTGTTGGTATCGATGGATTCGGTAACTACCGAAGACGATGATATCGTAGATTTTGAACCGGTAATTAGTCGCCATAATGCCCGTCAGGTCGCGCTTCAAATTGCGTATAATATCGAGCTGACCGGTAAACCGCTGTTGGAACAATGGGCGCAGGCACAACTTTCCGGCGAACAACGGCATCTCGAATTTTTGAAACGCTTGTTGATGCGCACATACGAATTGCAAACACAATTAGATGAAGAAATTGTTAAGCGGGTGGAACGCTGGACAATCGACCGGTTGGCGTTAACCGACCATCTGCTGTTGCGGTTGGCGTTGTGCGAGTTATTATATATGGAAGAGACGCCGCCGAAAGTCGTCTTAAATGAAGCGATTGAATTGGCAAAAGAGTTTTCCACCACGCAATCAGGTCGTTTTATCAATGGCATCCTCGATGCCGCACTGAGTGAAAGACAACCGAAGACCGAAAAATCATGACCGGGATCATATCCGACATCCATGCAAATTGGGACGCGCTACAGGCGGTTTATACCGACGGTAAGACGCGAGGTGTGGAGGATTGGATATGCCTTGGTGATATAGTCGGTTATGGCGCTGAACCGGAGCGGTGTATCGAAACGGTACGTGGACGTTGTCGTATCATTGTAATGGGTAATCATGATGAAGCCGCGTCGTTGGATACCAGCCCGGATGATTTTAATCAGGTGGCACGACAGGCGATTATCTGGACCAGGTATTCGTTATCGGACACCAATCGCGCGTGGTTGAAAAGTTTACCGATGAGTGTGCGGGAAGACGAGCAGTTGTACGTTCACGCTTCGCCACAATCACCGGAATCGTGGAATTATATTTTTACTGAATCGGAGGCGCGCCGTCAACTTGCAGGTTTGGATGAATCGATTCGCACGTGCTATATCGGCCATACCCACGAACCGTTTCGTTATGTGTCTCCATTCGGCGCGGAAATGATAAATGTCGGTTCGGTCGGTCAGCCGCGCGACGGCGATAAACGTGCGAGTTACGCAATACTTGATATTCGAACCGGAACAACCGAAACCGTTCGTGTCGAGTATGATATTGAATCGGCAAGGCAAAAAATAATTAAAGCGAAGTTGCCGCCATTCTTAGCAGAGCGGCTGTTGCATGGACAATGAACGGATAGTGGGCAATTGTTGGGAAGTAAGAAAATTATAATTCAAACACCCGAACCGTCCGTAAGGAAAGACTTGTGTTAGGTATACTAAAAAAACTTTTTGGCGACAAAAACGAACGCACGATTAAGTCGATGCAAGAGTCAGTGGCGGAAATTAACCGCCATTTCGCCTCTCTTGAAGCATTGACGGAAGAACAACTTATTGCCAAAACAGCGGAATTTAAGGAACGTCTTGCCACCGGTAACGAAGACGTCGATGACCTGTTACCCGAAGCATTCGCCGTCGTGAAAGAGGCATGCCGCCGCTTGGTCGGGACTTCGTGGCTGGTCACCGGACGCGAAACCGTCTGGGATATGGTTCCCTACGATGTGCAGTTGATGGGTGGTATCGTGCTTCATCAAGGCCGCATTGCCGAAATGGCGACCGGTGAAGGAAAGACGCTCGTTGCAACTTTGCCGCTGTATCTGAATGCACTCGAAGGAAAAGGGGCGCAATTAGTTACAGTAAACGATTACCTCGCGCAACGTGACTCCGAATGGATGGGCGGGATATTCAAATATCTCGGCCTCACCGTTGGTTGTATTTTATCGCAGATGACACCGCAAGCTCGCCACGAAAACTACGCTTGCGATATCACCTACGGCACTAATAATGAATTTGGTTTCGATTACCTCCGTGACAATATGGCAACGACGCCGGAAGAAGTCGTACAACGCGGACATCATTACGCAATCGTAGATGAAGTCGATAGCGTCTTAATCGATGAAGCACGAACGCCGTTGATTATCGCCGGTCCAGCCCGCGGCAACACCGATTTGTATAATCAATCGAAACCCGCCGTAGAGACGATTGTGCATAAGCAACGCGAGATGGTCAATAATTTTATTGCCGAAGGTGAAAAGCTTTACAAAAAAGTCGATGCCGGCGACCAACTATCGAATGAAGAAGAGCGCGAACTTGGATTGATGTTGTTGAAAGCCAGCCGTGGTATGCCGAAGCATAAGCGATTAATCAAACTGCTTGGCGAATCCGGCACCAAGAAAATCATGACGGAAGTTGAGAATGAGTTCCTTTCTGAAAAGAAGATGCACCTTCTCGACGAAGAACTTTATTTCTCAATCGATGAAAAGCAGCACAGCGTCGATGTCTCGGAAATGGGTCGTGAGCTTCTGGCTAAGGTCGAGCGTGTCGATAAGGATATGTATGTCCTTCCCGATTTTGCGGACGAAATTCACCAGATAAAAAACTCGAAAGACCTTTCCGATGTGCAACGCGAAGCGGAGATGGAAAAGTTTGAAACATCCTACTCCGCGAAATCCGAACGCATCCACAACTTGTCGCAACTTCTTCGTGCTTATACGCTTTATGAAAAAGATATCGAGTACGTCGTTCAGGAAGGAAAAGTTTTAATTGTCGATGAGCATACCGGTCGCTTGATGGTTGGACGCCGTTACTCCGATGGCTTGCATCAGGCAATCGAAGCGAAGGAAGGCGTTACCGTTGAAGGGGAAACCCAAACCATAGCCACCGTAACGCTGCAAAATTATTTCCGTTTGTACAAAAAACTCGCAGGTATGACTGGCACAGCCGTCACGGAAGAAGAAGAATTTTATTCGATTTATAAACTCGAAGTAACCGTTGTTCCTACGAACAAACCGATGATTCGCGACGACGACGAAGACATGGTTTACAAAACCAAAGCGGAAAAATACGATGCGGTAGTCGACCATGTAGCCGATTTGAACAAACAAGGTTTGCCGGTTCTAATCGGTACGGTTTCCGTCGAAGTATCGGAATTGCTGTCGCGCTATCTGAACCGCAAAGGGGTAAAACACAACGTTCTCAATGCGAAACAGCACCAACGTGAAGCGGAAATTGTCGCTTCCGCAGGACAAGCCGGATCGGTAACTATCGCCACCAACATGGCGGGCCGTGGTACTGATATCAAACTCGGTGAAGGTGTGGTTCATACCGATGAAAAAGGAAATCGTGTCGGCGGTTTGCAGATTATCGGAACCGAACGTCACGAATCACGCCGCATTGACCGCCAGTTGCGTGGCCGATCCGGTCGGCAGGGCGATCCCGGACGTTCGCAGTTTTATCTCTCACTCGAAGATAATCTGATGCGACTGTTTGGAAGCGAGCGTATCGCCAGTGTGATGGATCGGCTCGGTGTACAAAAGGGCGAGGTTATTACCCATGCACTAATCACCCGCTCCATCGAGAAAGCACAGAAGCGGGTCGAACAATACAACTTCGGTGTTCGTAAGCAACTTATCGAATATGATGACGTAATGAATCAGCAGCGGGAAACGGTTTATACCCGCCGTCGTAATTTATTATTCGGTGGTGACCCGTATGGCTCGCTAAACGATATGCTTACCAGCTTTGCCGAAAGTTTGGTCGATGATTTTACCGAAAAAGGAAGCAGTCCCCACGAATGGGATTGGGATGCTCTAACAAATCGCTCAATGCGATTACTCGGTGTCGACTTGACTCTCACTGTCGAACAACGCGACCATATCATGCAGGAAGAGTTGCAGGAAATTGTCGTCGAGCGTGCGAAGGAACGGCTAAATCGTCGTCGCGAACGTATCGGTGAGGAAGGATTTGGCCAATTTATCCGTTGGGTACAACTTCGCGTAATCGACGAAAAATGGCGCGACCACCTTGCGAATATGGATAGGTTGAAAGAAGGTGTAGGTCTTCGTGCGTACGGTCAAAAAGATCCCTTAATCGAATATAAGCGTGAAGGTTTCGAACTATTCCAGCAAATGTTTACCGAAGTGGAAGAAGAAGTATTACGTATTGTATTTCGTGCTGAAATTGAATTGGAGCAACAAGCGGCTCCACCACCGCCTCGAACGGAGCGAGTACAAACGATACACAAAGATTCGACCAATCTTGGTTTTACCAATGTTGCGGCGGGCGGAAGCGGATTCAGCGCGCCGACGGTGGCAAGCGGTGGTGGCAAGGGCAATCGCCCGCAGGATAACGATGAAGACGAAGATATGGAAAGTGCCAATGCACCCCGAGAGGTGCTACAACCGATAGTCAGGTCACAACCAAAAGTGGGTCGAAACGACCTTTGCCCTTGCGGATCGGGAAAAAAGTATAAAAATTGCCACGGTGCTAAGTAAAGTAGTATTTAGTAGTGAGTGCTTTGTATAAGAAAGAGCGATGGAATTTATTTACCTTCGTCCATTTTGAAAAACAGCACTCATTGGTTTAAAGGAAGAAGATGAATCCTAATATCATGGAAGCTCTTGCGGTTGTGCTCTCTGAATTACAGCGCAGCAACCTCACAATCGAAGAGTTGAGTATCGTTTCCGAGATGTTGAGCCGTCAGGGTTTCTCCCCGCAGGAGATTTCCGCGGCAATAGATTTGTTGCAACAACGCTCGGAAATGAATTTACGTACCGGCTCGGGGCCGCGCGTGATGCGCGAACCGTCGGCGGGTGCGTGGCGAATACTTACGCGCAACGAACGGGCAATGCTGTCACCGGAAGCCGAACAACTCCTTATGCAATCGCAGCGTACCGGGATTTTTTCCCCGTTGGATGTCGATAATGCATTGTTGGAAGCGGCCCGGGATGAGGAACGACCGATTAGCCGCGACCGCATGATGGAAATCATAACTATACTACTTATGGAAAAACCCCCAGCCGGGAGCGAGAATTGAGTCCGAAGAAATTGCCGATAGTGGTGATTGTCGAATCGCCAACTAAGGTAAAATCACTGAATAAATATCTTGGGAGCGATTACGTCACCATCGCTTCGGTTGGACATGTACGCGATTTACCCGATTCCGAATTAGGAGTCGATGTAGCGACAAAATTTAAGCCAACCTATCGTATCATTCCCGGTAAAGAGAAACTTGTTAAAGAGCTGAAAAAGACGACAGCCGGTCATACCGTGTTGCTTGCCACCGACCCTGACCGTGAAGGGGAAGCGATTGCATGGCATATCGCCGAATTGATTGGTAAGGAAGCCGGATCGCTGGCACGAGTCGAATTTGAAGAAATAACAAAGTCGGCGGTACTTCATGCGGTAAATCATCCGCGAAAAATTAACATGAACCGCGTCGATGCCCAACAGGCTCGGCGCGTACTTGACCGGCTCGTCGGTTACATGGTAAGCCCGTTACTGTGGCGTACGGTAAAAACCGGAATTTCCGCCGGACGTGTCCAGTCGGTTACACTTCGTCTCGTTTGCGAGCGTGAGGAAGAAATTCTCGCGTTTGTTCCGGTTGAGTATTGGACAGTCGAAGCGATATTCAGTGTAGGCGGCGGAGAAGTCCCGACCAAACTCGTAACGTGGGATGGTGAGAAAGCCGATAAATTACCCGCCGCAACCGGAGCCGAAGTTGTTGCGTACTGTGAAGAACAAAAAGGAACAGTTCTCACTGTCGATACCAAAACCGTAAAGAAATCACCGCCACCGCCGTTTACAACTTCGACCTTGCAACAAGCGGCATCGGCGAGAATGGGTTTCGGTGTTCGACGCACGATGACGGTTGCCCAACAGTTGTATGAAGGAATCGAACTTCCCGGTGAAGGGCCGGTCGGTCTTATCACCTACATGCGTACTGATTCGGTACGATTGGCGAATGAAGCGCTTGATGGATTGCGTAAGCAAATCGAAACGAATTACGGAAAAGAGTACCTGCCGGAGAATCCGCGGTTTTATAAAACGAAATCCGACGCACAGGATGCTCATGAAGCGGTGCGTCCAACTGACCCGTCCCGCCATCCCGACGACATTAAACAACATCTGAGCATCGAACAAGCGAAGTTGTACGATTTAATTTGGCGCCGCACGATGGCAAGCCAAATGGAAGCGGCGCGGTTCGAACGACAAGCCGCTGATATTCAGGTGCGCGAACGCGCAATCTTCCGCGCGAATGGACAACGATTATTGTTCGATGGATATTTAAAATTATACGGACGCGACGATGAGGAAGAGGAAGGTGGATTGCTTCCACAGGGTCTCATCATGAAAGCGATTCTTCCACTGCTTAAAATCGACGCCAGCCAGCATTTTACCGAACCGCCGCCACGCTACAGTGAAGCGACTTTGGTCAAAGAATTGGATGAGCTTGGTATCGGTCGTCCTTCGACCTACGCGACGATTGTACAAACTTTGTTCGACCGCGATTACATCCAACGTGCTGAGAAAAAATTGCAACCGACATCGTTGGGAAGGATTGTCAGTCATCTGCTGGTTGTGGAATTTCCTGATTTATTCGATGTCGAATACACCGCGAAAATGGAAGCGGAGCTTGATGAGATTGAAGAAGGTCGCGGTAAATGGCAGGTTGTAATTGGCGAATTGTATGAACCGTTGGAGAAAAAAGTCACCAGTGCCAAAGCCGACCTTCCGAAATTGCGCGATGCCGCATTTTTACCAACGACCGAAACTTGTATCAACGGCCACGTCGGAATGCAATTGCGTATCGGGCGCTTCGGGCCGTACTTGCGCTGTCCGGTATGTAACGCCACTGGAAACATTAACGGAATGAAGGAAGTTTCTACCGCGGATGTGCCGGAGGAGCTGTTGTCCGAACCGTGTGAGAAATGCGGTTCACCAATGGTTGTCCGGCAAGGGAAATTTGGCATATTCCTCGGTTGTTCGAATTATCCGAAGTGCGACAATATTCGCCGTTTACCCGGCGATGCACAAAAAGCTATTGCGGCAAAGACCGGCGCAAAATCGCCGGAAATTACGCCGGAAGAAGTTGGCATTACCGGTTGTCCGGTTTGCGGTTCACCGATGGTGGCGCGCATCGGGCGGTTCGGGCCGTTTTTCTCATGTTCGACCTATCCGAAATGCAACGGTGTGGTAAATGTCCGCAAAGGGAAAGATGGCGTGTGGAAAACCGTAACGCCGCGCCCGAAAGTGGAAGGTGAGGAACGACCGTCGTATAAATCGAAGGGTAAGAAAACGCCATTCAAGTCGTCGAAAGCAAGCGCGCCAAAGAAAGCGGATACGCCATTGAAGCGTGCGGCGAAGACGACTGCGAAAAAACCGGCGGCAAAAGCAAAACCTAAGAAGTAACTAACTGGTGAGTATGAGAACGGGTGAGCAGTTGTTCACCCGTTTTTTTTATTTTAGTTGGATGCCGTCCACCCACACCATTTCGACATCGTCGGCGCGGCATGAGTAAATCAATCGCGAAACCGGGTCATCACCGCCAACCGAGTGCGGTCGATTTGGATTGACAACAATCAAATCAGCTTTTTTTCCGGCTTCAATCGAACCGATTTCTTTTTCCAAGCCAAGTGCTTTTGCACCGTTAATCGTTAATGCATCCAAAGCATGTTGCGCGGTAACTTTTCCCACCCCTACCCGGATGGATTGCAACATCGGCATCAGCCGCGCTTCATGCAAACCGTCCAGATTATTGTTGCAAGGTGCGCCATCCGCACCAAGCGCGACACTCACACCGGCTAACAGCAGTTCCGCAATCGGTGCGATACCGCTTCCTAATTTCAAATTCGACGAGGGGCAGTGCAGGACGTGGACACCATTGTCGCGCAGGCGGGTTATATCGTTATCACCAAGATGAATGCAATGGGCGAGACACGTTCGCGGAGAAAGTAACCCAATCGAATCGAGGTAATGAAGATTGTCTTTCCCGGTTAGTTGCTTTACCAGCGCGATTTCCGAACGATTCTCCGAGCAGTGCGTGTGAATGATGGCGTTGCGCTCTTTCGCCCGTGCGGAAATTCCCGTCAACAATTTTTCACTACTTGTTGGAACGAAACGGGGAGCATAACAAACTTTTACTCGTCCATTTGCAACATCATTGTAAGTATCATATAACGAATCGGCCTCTTGTAACGCTGCGGTTGTATCTTCGAGTAACGAGGTTGGTTGTCCGGCATCGCGATCCATCAACGCTTTGCCGACAATAGCGCGGATACCACCGTCGATAACGGCTTGAATAGAAGAGTGGGTGAACTTCACCGTCTCCATCGTGAGTACCGATGTCGTACCCCCTTCGATGAGCTCATCAACTGCGAGCCGTGCCGTCTGGTATAGTGTCTCTTCGGTGAGTTCGGCTTCACCGGGCCAGATAACTTCTCGCAACCATGGGAGCAATTCGCGGTCGTCGCCATGATTGCGTAAATGGGTTTGGCAGAGGTGAACGTGGGCTTGCACAAAACCGGGGAGAAGAAATTTTCCACTCAGGTCGTATACATTATCAAAATTGGTGTTGGTAGAGTCGGTGGGGAAAGTAATTTTATCATTTTCGATGACGACATCGACACCGCGAAGAATTTCCCGCTTCGCATTTTGAGTAATTACCGTTGCATTTTGTAATAGGGTTCTCACTGGTCGTTTGGTTCCTGTGGACTAACCGGTTTGCGTTTGAACATTCGCCGCCACCATGGAAGTGCCGGTAATCCCCGCGCTACGCGCTCTGCTTCTTTTTTCTTTCGTGCGTCGTGCAACTCTTTTTTCTCCACCAGTAAATATTCATCTTCCTGATGCTCGAGGATATCAACAAATTTGTACAGCGTTTCCCGCCGTTCGAGCATTTCGCGGATGCGGTTGTACTCGGGGATGGTGAATAGTGCTGTCACGAATGGTTGAATGAAAATCATTGCCTGTGCACCGACAAAATTCATCGGCTTAATCGATTCGAAGAACATCACGGCGGGTATCGTCATTCGCCGTTTGACAATTTTATCGGCAAGTTTATTTAACAGCGCGATGTCTTCCGGTGAAAACTCCGGTTTCGCGGTTACCGTATGAAGGTCGCCGAACCAATTCACGCGGCACTCTCACTGGTTGCTGTCGGTTCGGGTGCGATGCCTAAAAAATGTTTGCATTGCGCACGCACCTCTTTTTTCAACAACTCATCGCGCGGAGGCAATCGCAGAAATAAACCGCGGAACGCTTCCAGCCGCGAATCGCTTTTGAACGGCGTCAATATCAATCCGCGCGGATCATCTTTGATAACTTTGAACCGTTCCCATTTGTGGACGACTTTGTAGAATGGTGTGCGAACGACAACGCCTTCATCAGTCAATTCAAACCAAGTCGGCGTCCAAAACATCCGCAGTGAACCGAGCAGAAACAACATCGAGAGAATCGTCAGCCACCGTTCGTGGAATGCCGCCTCAATCACGACCGGACACACCACGACCGCAAACAGGAAGAACGCCGCTTTCTTCATATCTTCGGCAAGCGGAAAAATTGACCAGCTGACAGGTGTTTGAATTTCGGACATAATATCAAAAAGTACGGTAATTAAAGCACCGGGAAAAGCTTGTTTGCCGCAAAAATCCGCAATATCTTTAGTCAGAACTCAGGGGTGGTCCCCCACGGGACCTGAGATCATACCCTCGGAACCTGATCCGGATAACACCGGCGTAGGGAGCAGTGAGACGGTTGAGTTGTTTACCGCTCGTTCCTACGCCCCGACATGATATGTACGGGGCGCTTTGATTCCGGGGACCTCGAGTCGTTACTCTTCAAGGAGGTCCAACATGGTAATTCGTTTTATTTTTGTTTTTTTTCTCATCTTTGTAACTACGGCATTCGCGGCTGAGAACGGTGCTTCACTGCTTGCCGCGAATGATACCACTCACCATAAAGATGTTTTGTTACCCACGATTACGGTTGAAGCCGGTCGAGTGGGAACGCAATCACCAACCACCTTTACCAATCTGAACAGCGATGAAATTTCGCACCGAAATACTGTCGCCGATTTGCCGATGGTATTGAATACCGTCCCCGGCATGTTCAGCTATGCCGATGCCGGAAGCCCGGTCGGTTATTCCAATCTGCGGTTGCGCGGTTTCGACCAATCGAAAGTATCGGTGATGATTAACGGTATGCCGCTCAACGACCCCGAGACCCACATGGTGTATTGGGTTGATTTGCCCGATATCGCGGCAAGCGCCGAAGACATTCAGGTGCAACGCGGGGCAGGGGGGAGTATGTTGGGGCTGGCTCCATTCGGCGGTGCGGTTAATCTGGTCACGATGCGCAACGGCGAGCCCGGCATTCAGGGCGAGTACGGCTACGGGACATGGAATACGCGCAAAACCGGATTCCAATATTCGAGTGGACTGTTGAACAACCAGTGGAGTTTCAACGGACGTTTTTCGAAATTAAATAGCGACGGTTACCGCAACGATAGTTGGACCGATTTGTGGAGCGCATACCTGAGTGCCGCGCGGGTGCAGGAACATGGCGTCGACCGGTTCAACGTTATTCTCGGAAATGAGCACCTCGGTCTCGCGTATTACGGAATCCCGATGGACAGCATTCTTGCCGGTTCGAAATACAATCCACTCTCGTCGCCAATCCCGCAGGCGGATAAATTCCAACAGAACCATTACCAGTGGCTCACATCGCACGATATCAATTCCGATTGGAAATATTCCCACACGTTGTATTTATCAACCGGCATCGGATCGTATGTCGAATGGTATCCCGGTTCCGACTTATCGTACTACGGCATTCCACCTATCCATGAATTCAATTCGACCGGCGGCGATTCCATCGTCACAACCGGCGATGTCGCCGATGAGTTGTGGGTGTCGATAACACAGGTAGGTTGGTTGCCCCGCGTCGTTTATACCCAACCGTGGGGAAGCGTGACGGGCGAATTGGAAGTGCGCGGCAACGTCTCCGATCATTGGGGTGTCGTCGATTGGTCGTCGGTAACACCTCCCGGCGGGTTACCGCAACCGGAGTATTACCGTTGGCATAGCAGTAAGGAATTTTACGGCGGTGCGGTGAGCGGTGAGTACCACGCGAGCGACAAACTTTTGCTCTCCGCGGGGCTCTCGCTACGGCACATCACGAATATCATTCATCAGAATTTTTCCGATTCGACCTATTACCCCGGATACAGCACCAAAGCCGATTGGACGTTCTTCCTTCCCCGCGCCGGTGCGGTGTATGATTTCGGAAAAATCGGAATGGGTCGCTTTTCGGTTGCACAGAGTGCGAGTGAACCGACGCAGGCGCAACTGTTCGATGCCGATTATGCGGGAACCCCGGCATTCAATAACCACAGTGGTATGAATTACACCGACCCGATTGCGAAACCGGAACAACTCACGTCGTTCGAGCTTGGTTTCCGCCATCATCCGAATGACGATTACCTCGTCGACGTCGCGGTGTATTACAATTTATTCCACAACGAAATTATCCCGACCGGTGGCATCGATTCACTTGGCCGTGTGCGGGTTGGGAATGCGAACCGGTCGTACCAATTCGGTATTGAATTGGATGGCGGCGTGAAACTTCCCGCGGGATTTTCGTTAAAAGGGAATCTTGCATACGAAGTTGCGAAATTCTCCGACTACACGGTGTATGACCAACTTGCCGATTCCGCAGGTACAGTAAAGGCGACAAAATTAGATGGCAATGCCGTCCCGAAAGTACCGACGTTGTTGACTTCGGGGACTCTCGCCTACGAATACCACTCCATCGAGGCATGGACGACGACACGGTATGTTGGACAGATTCCACTCAACCGTCGCGGTGAATCGGAATTTCATTTACCGCCGTTCGGGGTGACCGGAATTGGTTTGCGCTACACACTCCCTGAAATCAACGCGATGAAAGGGGTGACACTACAAGTGAATGCTCGGGTCGAGAATCTGTTTGACCGGCGTTATGCCGCCGCCGGCGATTATGATGAGTATGCAACGGATACAGGGATAGCAACTGAGAATTCATTCTATCCCGGTGCGCCGAGGAATGTGTGGTTTGGGGTGGGCGTGAAGATGTAGGAATAAAGGCGGGACTTTCATCCCGCCTTCTTCTTTACCTATGACCTACAACCCGCTCAGGTCCCTTCCTGCCATGCGGCAAGATACTCGACTTGTTCGGGAGTCAGTACGTCGATCGTGATTCCCATCGACTTCAACTTCAATGTCGAAATCCAATTTTCAATCTCAATCGGTACATCGTGTACGTTCGGTTTTAATTTGCTCGCGCTATTCTTGATGTATTCCGCCGACATCGCTTGAGTAGCGAATGACATATCCATCACCGATGCGGGGTGTCCTTCCGCCGCACTCAGATTGACGAGACGACCTTCGGCAAGAAGATGCAGACGGCGGCCATCCGACATTTCGTACGTATCGACAAATTTGCGTGTACCGGCATGTTTCTTCTTCGCCATTTTTTCGAGACCGACGATATCAATCTCGATATCGAAGTGACCGGAATTCGCCATCAATGCACCATGCTTCATCACTGCGAAATGTTCGGGACGAAGCACGTGCTTGTCGCCGGTCAACGTGCAGAACACATCGCCGATTTTCGCCGCTTCCGCCATCGTCATTACCATGAAGCCATCCATCGCCGCTTCAATCGCTTTAATCGGATCGACTTCGGTAACGATAACGTTTGCACCCATTCCCTTCATACGGGTGGCGAAACCGCGACCGCACCAGCCGTAGCCGGCTACCACGACAAATTTTCCGGCAATGAGCACATCCGATGCGCGGATGATGCCATCGACGGTGCTCTGTCCCGTACCGTAACGGTTATCGAACAGGTTTTTCGTTTTCGCGTCGTTCACGGCAATCACCGGATACTTGAGTGCACCGGCTTTCGCCATCGCTTTCAGGCGAATGACACCGGTTGTTGTTTCTTCACAACCGCCGAGAATCTTCGCCGCTTTTTCGGGAAATTCTTTGTGCAAAATGGAAACCAAATCGCACCCGTCGTCCATCGTTTGGTTTGGATTGAATGCAATCGCGGCGTGGAGATGTTTAAAATACGATTCGTTGTTTTCGCCTTTGATCGCCATCGTCGAGATACCGTACTCCTTAACGAGTGCGGCGGCGACGTCATCCTGTGTCGAGAGCGGATTGCTGGCGACGAGGAATACTTCCGCACCACCCGCCTTCAGCGTACGCACAAGGTTCGCCGTCTCCGCAGTGACGTGGAGGCAAGCGGCGATACGCGCACCCTTGAGTGGCTGCTCTTTGATGAAGCGCTTGCGCAATTGCTGGAGAACAGGCATATCCTGTTCTGCCCACAAAATGCGGCGAACCCCTTCAGCGGCGAGATTTAAATCTTTGACATCATGCAACGGAAGATTTGCCGCAGTGGTAGCACTGTGGTGCGTTGCTTTTTTCGTTTCAATCATGGATTGATGAATCTTTCTGCGGCGCAATGGGTCATCGTCCCGGTTACCGGACCGCGCAGTTTCGGGACGGCAGTCTGACTTTTTCGGCACGGAGTACTCCGTGAGTAGTAGGGAAAAAGCAGGACTGGTGCCTGTCCACCGCGGTACGGGCGACTGACCGACGGGGTAGAATGGATAGTAGTTGATAAGCGGATAAGTATACTACGGTAAAGCGATAAAAGCAAGAGACAAAAGGGGGATAGTGCTATCCCCCAATTTCAATGTCGATTTTATCGGGTCAAACCGAACCGCGAACTCTTGCATCAAGCGTAATCGGTACCGCTTTGAGTGCTTTCGAAACCGGGCAATTCGCTTTCGCGTCGTTTGCGATTTTATCAAAATTATCTTTGGTAATTTTCGGCACAGTCGCGATAGTAGTCAGGTGGATCCCGGTTATCGAGAAGCCGCCTTCTGCCGCAAGTACTTCCACTTCGGCATCGGTCTGAAGTGATTCGGGAATAAATCCCGCATTGGTCAGCGCGAACGAGAGCGCCATCGTAAAGCAACCGGCGTGCGCGGCGGCGATGAGTTCTTCCGGGTTCGTTCCCGCTTTACCGTCTTCACTCACAAATCTTGTGGTGAAGGAATACGGTTGATGGTTGAGTGCCCCGCTTTGGGTCGATAATTTTCCATTGCCGGTTTTGCCGTCACCGGTCCACATTGCAGTCGCTTTGCGTTTCATTTTGAATCCTGAGTAGGTAGGGTTAATGCGGTCTTCTTTTTTTACTTACCGCGCTGTCGATAGGTGATACGAAAATGCATACACACAAAAAAAGGCGGACAATTTGTCCGCCTTTTTCGACTGAAAAGTAGTACTACTTCAATAAGGTAATCTTGCGGGTTTGATCCATTCCGTTTGCGGATAAGCGTACGAAATAAACACCACTCGCATGATTCTGGCCGTTGAAGGAAACTGTATGGCGGCCTGCCGTATAGTTGCCATTCGCAAGCTTCGCAACCTGACGTCCTGTGACATCATACACAGCGATTTGAATATTGCGGGTTTTGTCGAGTGAGAATACGATATCCGTAGTCGGGTTGAACGGGTTCGGATAATTTGCTTCCAACTTGAAGTTATTCGGTATGCGATCAGCAACGTTACGTACACCAAAAGTATAATGGTGAGCTAACTCTGACCACATCGGTACGGTATCAGGTAAAAACTCATCGTTACGAAGCGCACTTACCGGAACGCGTTGTACTTTAATCGAGTTATTCGTCCACAACGGTGTGGTACCCGTAATCGGGTTTACTGCAACACCGCCTTCAGTGCGGTATAGGTACGAAATGTACAGCGAATCATTCGTAACGACTTCCTGAGCGCATGCAAACATTTCATTTGCCGCGGAGCCAGTCAATGTCGTTGTGTCGTTGCCCGTATTCGTTAAGTTAGTTGCTTTATACCAATTCACACCGTTATCGGTTGAATGGGTCGCGTAAACATCGCCGCAAGCCATACCGTTATTTGCGACATCGCCGGCATCGTATTGTGTCCAGACACAATACAGGTTACCGGTATTGTCTATAGAGAGACTCGGACGGGACAAAGACAATTGCCATGCTAATTCGATAGAATTTGCATTGTAACCGTAGTTACCCATCGTGAACCAACCGTCGGCTACGCGTGTGAATTGGTCGGGGCTGTCTTCACACCAATGCCACATTTGGCACATACTTGCCCAAATGTACCGCATCGGAGCCGCTTGTGCGGTTGCCGTATCGACTGTACCATCTTCATAGAAACCACGGGTGATGAATACGATATGCAAGCGGTTGTTGTTATCGAAAATCATGCAAGCATCGTTATAGAAACGGGTAGTGTCACCGGCGCATGCAATTGAGTCACCCGCGTAAGGGCCGGTGCCATAAAACGTGGTATCCTGCCAACCTACGAATTGGGTTACGTTGGTCGGTGAATCAAAATTCCAATTCGTGCCGCCATCTTCGGAGATTGCGTAGTAAAGGTCATTGTCATTTTGCGCATAACCGAGTGAATGTGCCCAGCCGCCTAATGTCGGCCAAAGCTTATTCTGTGACCATGCAACTGCTACGCGGTTTGAAGTGCCACCGCGGGAAGTCGCACTGTAGATACCGATTGTCGCGGTTCCGAAACCCGGATCGATAAATGCAGGTGCCGGCGTAAGCTGCGAATGGGTCAAAGTATCCGTCCGTGCATAGAAGAACGGGTGGATGAACGAAGATGTTGTGCGGTTCATTGCGAAAATGTGACCTTGATTCGCTTTGTCAATGACCACAGCAGGCCAAATTCCCGAGTCAGCGGACGTTGCCGTGCTTGGATAACCAATCGGGTGCTCGACATATGCACCTGTCTGATAACCGTCATCTACACCGATAGTTGAAGTGTAGCTGTGGCTGGGAATGCTGGTACCCGGACGGTGTGCGGCTACGACTGCATTGCCGTTCGACAATACATCGATGTCGCAATAACCCGAACCGTAACCAGTGAAGACCGATTGTCCCAACGGGAAAGTCGTGTTACCCCAGCGATGGGCTGTCGGGCTATAAAAATTGTAATACACAGCGCGGTTACCACCGAGCGAGTCACACTTCATCCAGCAAGTATGAATACCACCGGCGGTATCAGTGGCGATTAAACGGTTCGTATTGCCGTTGCTGAAGTAATCGAAATAAGTCGTACCTACGACCGATACGATGCCGATAATGGTATCAAGTTCATCGGTTGCCGGAGGCGTCGGCAAATTCCGTACATAAGCGGGAACTGCAGGAAAATCCATCATCGGTTCTTGCTGTATCCGAGGATCGCTAATCATCGTACGCTTTGCCGGTTGCGGAGTATTCTGATGATACTTCGCACTGGCAACTGCGACCATACCACACGCAAATGCGGTGACGATCATCATGTTCAACCATTTCATTGTGAGCCCTTTCGTATGAATATGAATATGTAGTACTAAAGTACTTCAACCGGTACGGGAAAGCAATGCTTTCACTGCAACCTTTTATTTTTGTGCTGTATCTAATAATACGGATTGTTTTACCGCCGGAATACGGCTGACGCTATAAAGACAAAATACTTCCCTTTACCATACCCATTCGTTGCGATGAAATTTCAATAGCGGTCTCCGACCGGTCTACGCCAAACCAGTTCCTACCCAACTCCGAAGCGGCTTTACACGTTGTACCACTGCCGCAATAAAAATCCGCAACGTTGTCACCGGAAGATGTGCAAGCTAACAAAATCCGTTCGATCAACTGCTGAGGTTTTTGGGTGGGGTAACCGGTACGTTCGTTCGACATCGGATTGAGTGCCGGAATCTCCCATACGTCGCTTGGATTTTTATTGATATCTTCAATGTTTATCCGCGCTCCCCGAGCATTTTTCGCACGTAATAATGACTTTGCCGTACGCGATTCGGGTATTCGTGAAGGATAGAACTTGTACCCGGTTGGTTCTTTTGAGTACCAAAAGATTACATCGTGTTTATTAGCGAAGGAATGTTTACCTGAACCACCAGTATGGTATCGCCAAATTATTTCGTTACGGAAGCATTTCTTCCCGAACACCGAATCACATATAATTTTTATATAATGGGACATCCTTGGGTCACAGTGCAAAAATAAACTGCCAGTCGCTTTCAGTAACTTTTGGCAGTACAGTATGCGGATGGCGATATGGGCAAGAAAGCCAGTTTCTGCCGAAAAAAGCATGGTTTCCTGCAAAACCGCCAAGATTTTTCTCAGACGTTCGTCTTCTACACTGATTTTTTGTAAATAGTCCAAGCCGGTTTTCGTTCGCCAGACATCTTCAAAACCAATTTGGTTGCGGTTTACTGTCGCGGATTGTAGTCGGTGGGTACGTTGTGTAAAAAAAGGCGGGTCGAGGTAAATCAGGTCAAATGGCTCTTTCCGGGTACTTGAAAACAACTGTTTCATCACTTCAAGGTTATCGGCGTGGACGAGGACGTTTCGGAATCGCATTGGATAGTACCGTTTAACGTGAATGGAGATAAAATCCAACTGAATGGGCTTTGAGATCGGTAAAACGGGGAATACCGGTAACAAGCAATTGCCTTTCTGGCATAGCATCGTTCCACGCCTCGATGTAGGCGACAACGACTGACAAATGGCGACTGCAACGTACTTCCAACGGGATGCCCTGAGGTGGGTAATTCACCTTCAACAAACCTGTCTTGACTGCTTTTTCATAAGCGGCGTCATACCCCTCGACCACCATCTCGTTAGTCGTCCTCCCACGCAACCGTCCTTGTGCGACATTTGCGGTTTCGACTAAAATTGGTCGCGTGTCGGTATGGTCCCCAAGTTCACGATGGCTTAATCCCCGTAATTTTTGCGGTGATGGTTCAAAGCTGTATTTCAAATTCTCTTCATCGAGCGCCATCAATGCCGTCGATGCCAAGTCCAGTGATTTTTCATGAGCGACCAGCGCATTGATTACCGGATATTCCAGCGAAGCTTCATGCATATCCACAGTCAAATCGATTTTCTCTTTTCGGATAAGCGTCGTAATCCCCGCGGCAACCCGCTCCGTGTAGAGCCCGGCAGAATCGCCCGGAAAACACCTGTTCAAGTTTCGTAAATCTTTTCCCGACAATAATTGTCCGCTTGGATTGTGGGGGCGAACGTCCGGTGTCGGCCACTGGTCAAGTGGATTTGTCAGTCGCGCACCGAACGGCAAAGTAAGTGTGCCGCCTTCGCCAAGTTGGATCGTGTATGTCGGTGGATGCCCTTCGCCCGGTTCGGTTGCACTGAATGCCGAGTGGTTATCCTGTGGAACAATGAACACTCTTCCTTTTTGTACTTTCGCGTTCGATATCGCAATCAACGCCGAAACAAAAGCCGCTGGTTCGTCGGGATGAGTCCCGCCGATAATCAAAATTGAACCGCTGTTTTCCGGTGTTGCATCGGGACTCGCGATTACAAAAACCCGCGTATCCCCTTCCGTACCCTTCAACCATGGCGCCCATTCCGACAGCCAATGCGGAACCGCTTCTTTCGGAATCGCTATCGGCAGCGGTTTATCCTTCCGTTGCTGGTAAAGTGGATATCCGCCAAGTGCCGCGACAGTGAGTGCGATAAACAGCCAGATGATACCAATTATGCGTTCGTTTTTCCTGCTCATTTTATACCTAACAAACGCAGCAATAATGGAATAAAAACAAGCGCGGCAGTTGCTTTCTCGAATGGAATCTTTTTACGCAATTCATCGCCATCCATCGGTTTGCGCAGTATCGACCACACCAACGCGGCGAAGAGTAAACCGGTGAATCCGTAATAGACATAGTACAGAAGTTGGTACATTAGTGCATCCCCAACAAACCGCCGACAAACTTCGCATTCCACAAAATCAGTAATGCCCAGCCGACACCAACTACTAACCACGGTAGCGCCGGTTTCAATAAGGTGAGATAATTTTTTTCACCGACGATTTCCGCTGCAAAAGTTCCTGCGAGGGCAGTCGGCGGCATCATATCGCCAAGCCCTGCAAACAGCGACAATGCTGCCCCGACCATTATTTCGTTGCCACCACCCAACAATGCCAACAGAATCGGCACACCGAGGACGGTTGCCGAGCCGAATGCGGACAATGCACCGAATAATGGCATCACAACTGCCGCGGCTACCGGCAGTAACGCTTTTGGCATAAGTAACGTTGTAACTACCAAATCGCCGCGTCCACCGATAAGTGCGAGTGCTTGAAGAAATGTGCCAATGCCGACAAGGATAGCCGCAACAGGAAGGGTTGAGCGATATGCGAGTATCGAAGCTTTAGCTATTTGTTTTCCCGATACGAAGGGACGGGTGAGAACGGTGCCCAATAAAAACAGAGCGGGAATCCCCGGATCGTGAATCCATTGCGGTATAATCCGAATCAAAAGCAACAGTGTGACTACGACCAACAACGGGAAAAGTGTAAATATTTTTTTACTGGTGATAGCTTCCGTGTATTGCGATAGGTGTAACGAGCCGTTTTGTTTTTTTGTTTTACGCAATGCGGGGTACGCCATCCCGAAAGCTGTAAGTAACGCCGGCGGAATAGTGAGGAGGAGCAACGGTTTATCGAACCCGATGAACGGAATATCGACGCCGTTCGCAAGCATCATCACCGGAAGGTTAATCGGCGGTGCAATCATTCCGTATATGGCAAGGAGAGCGATTAATGCTCCGGTTTTTCTTTTTTCTACACCGAGGTCGATGAGGAGGGGAGCGGTAAGTGCCCCCGTTGTCAGTACGGCTGAACTCGAGAGGCCCGTCATCATTCCCGGAAGCAGGAGAAATAAAGTTACCGAACAGATAAATGCGACCGGGGATTTCGCCGTTGAACGCAAGAGGATACTGCGTAGGGTTCGTAATGCACCTGCTTCTTCGAGCATCCGTAAAAAGAGGAGCGCGGCGGCGACTATCAACAGCGGGTCTAAGAAGACAAACATCCCCTCGACCAAATCGCGCCACGGTAGCCAATATCCGCCGAGAAGCGTTCCCGCAATGCCGGCAAGAAACAATGCGATACCGCGCGGTAACTTTACTGCGAACGAGAGAACGCAGAATACGGCAATCATGCACAACAATAGCCACATTATACTTTACCCAACTTCAATTTTGCCATACTCTCATTTCATAAATACTATTCGTTGGGTAGAGAGATGATCGCCAATTTTTATTCGCAACCAATACGTGCCGCTCGCTGTTTGTAACGGTCTCCAGTTGAGAGTGCGTGTTCCCGCGTTCATTCGTCCGTTTTGTAAAGTTGCTACCGTTTCGCCTACGACGTTGATGACATCCACTCGTACGTTTGCAGATTGTTTCAACGATAGTTTCAGTGAAGTCTGTCCGTTGAATGGATTCGGGTAGGCGTTTCCAACCGCATAATTTTGTGGAACCGGTTTCGAAGCTTGACGCACACCGGTTACCAGCGAGTCGAGTGGTATCTTGTACATCGAATAGCCATGCGTTCCTGCTACCAAATGACGGTCCGTCGTCAAAATCAAATCGAATACTGCAACCGCCGGTAATCCCGCTGCCGCTATTTCCCAGTTCGCACCAAGATTATTCGATTGATACACACTCACATCGGTTCCGACATACAGGTGAGAGGTATTAAGCGGATCGATTACCAACGCATTGACCGGAATATCGGGTAATCCGGAACCGATATCGCTCCAAGTCGCACCGAAATTCGTTGTTCGGTACACTTGCGCAATCGATTCACCCCACCGGAATCCGCTGAATGTAACATACGCTATCGAGGGGGTATCAATCCCTGCAACGACGCGGGTAACCGAACGTTGCGGCAGTCCCGCGCTCACGTTGTTCCATGTGGTTCCATTGTTCGAAGTGTAGTACACTTTTCCATCATCGGAACCTGTCCAAATAATATTGGAATTTTCCGGTGAGACTGAAATAGTAACAAGACAAGGGTACCGCGAATTAATTTGGTCGCCAGTCAAAGAGGGAGAGATTACATTCCACGAGACACCACCGTCGGTAGAGCGCCATAAGCGGTAGGTACCGTAATACAGGGTATTGTTCCGGTTAGTATCCAGTACAACCGGTGTACACCACGCTCTGCGGTCGAGCGTATCGATGCCGTCCATCGCATATCGCCAATAAAAATTATTCGTGTCAGCGCAAACTTTTGCTAACATTCCGAATTGGTATTCGACATACACGCTGTCGGGATAGCGCGGATCGACATTACAACAGAAACCATCGCCACCGAACAGTTGATACCAATTGCTCGTGCCGCCATCGCGGGTGTAGTTCGTACCGTTATCCTGCGCACCACCTAACAACCGTTCGGGGTTCGATGGGTCAGAATTTATCGCATAAAATTGTGTCAATGGAATCGTTGTTATATGTACCGGATCGGTTGTCGCGTTATTCTGGAAATAGATACCACCGTCGTTACCCCAGACTTGGCGTTGTCCACTCGGGGTAAAACCATGTCCGTGAAAATCGACGTGCACATCGGGATACGTGCCATTCCAGTTGCCAATGTAGTCCCAATTTCGTCCCGCATCGGTACTCATAGCTAATTGAACACCGTCCACATAGACCATATTCGAATCAGTCGGTGAGCAATTGATGTTTCCAAAATACCACGCGAAATTTGAACATAAATCGGTGCTGATATCTACTTGTGTCCATGTCGTACCGTAATTTTCACTGCGCCAGAATGAATTCATGTAAAGTGTCGAATCGGAAACCGAACAGTATAACCGTCCGGCTTTTGCCGGCGATGCGGCAACGCCAATCCGGCACCAGTTGCGGTTCCGCAACGATACCGGTAAAATTTCCGTCCAAGTGGTTCCACCGTTGAATGAACGTTTTAGCGTTGAGCCGCGTCCCCAAAATTGGGAACCATACGGCCCGCGCATCCGCTGCCACATCGCCGCATACACGGTATCCGCACCATGCGGGTCGAGACAGACATCGATACACCCGGTCGAATCATTCGGACCGGTTAAGATACGATTCCAGGTTGCACCGGCATCGGTTGTTTTATACAGGCCGCGTTGTCCATTCGTGCGGAACCGCGAACCTATCGCCGCGACATACACCGTTCCCGCGCGTCGCGGATGGACAGCAATCCTGCCGACATGAGCGCACGAATCAAGACCGCGATGTTGCCACGTCGTACCTGCATTTGTCGACATCCAAATGCCGTCCCCTTCGTATGTGTCGATTGCGGCATTCGCTTCACCCGTTCCCACCCACACTGTGTCCGGTGATGAGGGTGCAAGTGCAATTGCACCGATGGAAAGTCCACCGGCATTACTGAATATTTGCGTCCATTGGGGATTGGTGAATGAACCGTTGCTTTTCCAAATACCACCAAATGCCGCACCGGCATATACCGGATTATTATTCCGAGGGTCGATAGCGATACAGGTGATGCGTCCGCCAACATTGACCGGCCCGGCAAGCTGCCAGGTCGAATTTAGTTCATCGGTTGCCCGTGCTGCTGTTTGCAAAACAGCACTTCGATAGGCACGGTAGTAAGCGGCATCGTCGATATAACTGCGGGGATAGGCGCGTTGGTGGTAGAACCAATCGGATGGTGCCGACATCGGACCCATCTTCCATTCGTCGCGTACTTCCTGTTCCCGTTTCGGTTTTGGTGCGCCGCTCTCTTCTTCTTCCTCTTCCTCGCCATGTGCGAACATTTCCGAATACTTGGAGGGACGATTGTGGAAGTAATGAATGGTAAACCACGCCAAAGCCACAGCCAGCAAACCAAAAGAGAGGTAGCGTATGAGTTTCATCGTTAATCCCGGGTTGTAGTCGATGCGTTCGTTGGAACTTGGATAGACCGAAGGAACGTATTTATGAATAGAATGTAAATTACCGCTTAATCGTATCAGTTACAATCGGTTCTATTATGAATTTGCACGTTCCCGTAAACCTCGCTACTTTTCTTAGTTATAGAAAAAGCAAATAAAACAACTGGAGAAGCATGGATCGTAACGCATGGATTGCCATTGCCTTAATCGGTGTGGTTATCCTGTTAACACCCTATTGGGAAGAATGGTTAAACCCCAAACCACCGGTAAAGCCCGTCACAAAACAACAAGTGCAGGTGGATACCGTCATTGTTCCGAAAAGTACGATTCCGGCTGAGATTCGAAGCGATACGACTAAAATCGACTTTCATCCGAAGACTGCGGAAAATATTGCGTGGTCGATGCGTTCCTCCGACCCGGCAAAAGGGATAACCCGGATTGAAACCCCGCTTTATACTGCCGTGCTCGCTTGGGACGGCGCTCGATTCGTTAGTTGGAAACTGAAGCCGAACGGAAAATATATCAAGGAACCAACCGAACTGATACGTCCACAAGGATATGGAATTGTCCCCGGTGCGGTATTCCGCGATGGTGGTGTCCGCTCGATAGATTACCTGACATTTTCTTCTCCCGATACTTTAGTCAAGCTATCTGAAACTGATTCCAAATCGGTGACACTCCATACGCAATGGGATCCAATTGGCCCGGTTGACATTATCTATACTTTCAAGGGAAATGATTTCGCATTCGATCTGACGGCGCGGTTTACATCGGATAATCCCTCGTGGCAAGGTGAGAGTGGCGTCTGGACGATGGGGCCCGGTTTGTTCCCGACGGAAGATGCGCGCGGTTCCTCTTCCGGTAAGTTCATCAATGTCGGTGAAGAGTATTATTTCGGGAGCCACGTTTGGTTAGGCGATGTGAAGCACGGTGAAATGGAGGAATTTTCACCAAAACCGGACAAAACCGATAAATTTGAAGCCACCGGTATGACGTTATGGGGTGCGCAACGGAGTAAATATTTCGTAGTAGCGGTAGAACCCATCAAGCCGGCAACATCGGTGTTGGCACAATCGGAGGCGGGGCCGAATGCGGCATGGAAGACGCAACGCATTCAGATGCAAGTTCCAAATGCAGGTACGCCGGGGGTATTTCAGGCGCGGGTATATATCGGGCCGCTCAAGGCGAGCAACGTAAATGCGTTCGCACCGAATTTAGATAGTATCATGAATTGGGGTTGGTGGTTTATCGTTAAACCATTCTCGAAGGCGACGCTTTGGTTGCTTACGTTTCTTTACACCTTCATTCCGAATTATGGTATCGTCATTCTCGTTTTCACGATTATTATCAAAGGGTTGCTCTGGCCGCTTACGGTGAAGCAATTCCGCAGTATGAAAGAGATGCAGCTCATTCAACCGTTGCTCAAAGAAGTACGCGAGAAATACAAAGACAATCCGAAGAAGATGAATGAAGAGACGTTCAAGCTGTACGGCGAATACAAGGTGAATCCGGCGGGTGGTTGTCTCCCCATGATTCTACAGATGCCGATTCTCTATGCACTGTTCATCATTTTCCGCTCGACGATTGAGCTTCGCGATGCACCATTCATGTTGTGGATAAAAGACCTCTCGCAACCGGAGGCGTTATTCTATCTGCCGTTCCACGTACCGCTCTACGGGCAGAATGTCGCACTCCTGCCGATTGCGATGGGTATCACGCAGTTCTTCATGGGGAAACAGACGGCGAGTACCGACCCGAATCAAAAGATGATGTTGTATATGATGCCGGTGATGATGGCGGCGTTATTCAATTCATTCCCGGCGGGATTGGTGCTGTACTACATGTTCTACAATCTCGCGACGATTGTACAGCAACACTATATCCGCGGTACGACGGACAAGAAGATTCCCACGACATTAGCGGTAACCAGTCCGCAATAAAATTAAAGTGGGTGTGAGATAAAAAAAGGCGGGTGTTGAACCCACCTTTTTTTATCTCAAATCGAGATGATCCAATATGTCATTTTCGAGTAGGTTTAATGTGAAGATATAATCTATTTCGTTAAAAGATTCTCGTAATGGTTTTAAAGTAGATAACCAACCACGCCCATCTGTTATCCAAATAAATTTAAATTTATTCTTGAGTAAGCCATTCAGAACTCTATATTCGTTTGCGGTAGATTTCAGTTTAGATCCACCACCGCCATAAAAGTTTGTTTCAAAAATGAGTAGCTCTTTACCAGTGTTTACAACAAAATCGTACCTTCTGATAGATTTATCAACGGGTACGGTATACCCAAATTCACTTTTGATTTTAACGGCATTAGCTTCTTTTAGATAGCGGAAACCATGTTTCTTAGAGTAATCTTGTATAAAAGCTTCAACAATTTGCTCCATTGCATCACCACCGCGATTCTTTCTTCCGTTACTATCCAATCCAGCCTCAACACCGGTTAAATAATCGACAAGGTTTTTAATTGCTCTTTCTACAAAGAGTTTTCTTAATCCAGTTTTCTCAACAAATTCAAAGAAACGGTCTGCTTCTTCTAAAGAAACGTTTTTTGTAAAAAAGTTATAGGATTCATATTGTAGGCGTTTGTTTGAAAAATCAACGAGAATTTTGTGAGATGTTGAAGATTCGCCATCTCTTACAATTAATGACGGTATCGCTTTTAACGTTTCTGGATATTTGCGAATTAGCGCTTTAAACTCATTTTCGAAATTTGATTTCCCGAGTAATGTATTCAAGATATTCAGTTCGACTTCTAACGAATCTGTATTTTTGAATACCTTTTCCCAGTTTACAAAATAAGACCAGATAGTAATTTTTTCCTTCAAGTTCTTTACCAAATGACTGAATACTTGATCGGAAGTGTTACACTTTAAAAAATCTTGATAAAACGGTAGTAGTTTCATTTTAAACTCTCAATAGAGAATGTTCTTTTGTTAAATCGAAGTATCGTTTTTTCGTTATTTCGAGATACTCTTCGCTCGCATCAATCCCGATATAGTTTCTACCGAGCATAGAAGCCATTATTCCAGTAGCACCAGTCCCATTAAATGGGTCTATGACCGTTTGTCCCGGATTTGAGGACGCTTCAATTATTCGTTTCAATAATGCTAAAGGTTTTTGAGTAGGATGTTTTCCAAATTTTTTCTCTTCCGTCCGCGGCGTACCCATTATCCATTTCTTTTCCATTGTTGCGAGAAGATGCTCTTCTATTATTTCTTCTTTTAGCTTCTTTTTATCGGAACGAGACAAATTGGTTACATCAAAGTCTGAAGCAAATTGTTCCCAAACACTTTTCATTTGTTTACCACCATTTTGTAGTTTCATATCCGCATAATTAAAAACATATCGAGATTTTTTTTCTCCTTTAATACTACCCGAGTTTCTCGCCGCCCACAGCACTATCTCGGTTGAGTGTGTAAATGTACGACAAGCCAGATTCGGCGGTGGTGCCGGTTTTACCCACACGATGTCATTCAGGAGTTTGAAGCCAAGTTCCTGCATTGCAAAACCAATCGAATAGATGATGTGCATCGTTCCGGTCACCCAAATCGTGGCATCCGGTTTCATCGCGTGGCGGGCGGCATCGAGCCAATGTTTTACATTGATGTGGTCTTCCACCGCACCGATGGATTTATCCCACTTCCCTTTATTGACACTAACCATCTTTCCCGATTGGCAGGTAATACCATCATTCGAGAGCAAATACGGCGGGTCAGCAAACACGAGGTCGGCATATGCTCCTCCGAATGTCCGCTCGAGACGAGGCAATACGTCGAGGCAATCGCCATGATACAAAGTGAAGGATTTATCATCAGATTGGAAGAAAATATCAGACACACGAACTCCTTGGATCGCTACGATCTACGATCAAAAGAGCCCTTTATGCAAGTCCGGTGAGGATCGTCAGTGCTGGGTCTTAGGTTTTGGGTGGTAGGAAGTAGGTTATGGGTCACAGGTCATAGGTATTAAGGAAAAAGTGTAGTTTATCTTTCCTGTCCCCCGACCCCCGTTACCTGTTCCCCGTTTTACTTTCCCAACTCCCTCTTCAATTCGACAATCGTCCCCTCCCAATACGCTATCTCCTGCATATCCCCCTGCATGGTGTATGCTTCGATTAGTTTGGTCGCGATTGTGATTTGGAAAGGAATAGCGAACGGGTCTTTCATTTGTGCGAGTGCGCTGTACGCTTCCGTGAGGTGCATCGCCGCAACGACCGGCTGGCCGTCGGCAAGTGCCGCTGTCCCTTTCGCAAACATTTTATCCACCTTGCGGTCGCTGTCCGAAAAGAGTGCGCGGAGCATTTCGATGAATTGTCGTGGTCCCATACCATAAATATAGGACAGGCGTTCCCACCTGTCCTATCCGTTAAGTTTTTATTACTCGTACGACAGGCACTCCCGCCTGTCCCTAAAAAGATTAACTAATGAAACTTCGGTGTTCGTCCATGCAATGTGGCATCAACCCCTTCGCGGGCATCCACCGTCGTCATTAAATCATTGAGGAAAATATCCTCACTGATTTTTACCGCATGGGTGACCGGTTCGTAGAGACCGCTATCCACTGCTCGTTTCACGCAACGGAGCGCGACGTGGCTGTGCCGCACAATTCGCCGTAAAAGCACATGGAGGCGGTCGTCGAATTCCGCCGTGGGATAGACCGAATTGATAAGTCCGATTTGTTTTGCGGTTTGTGCATCGAGCGGGTCACCGGTGAGTAATATTTCGAGCGCACGGTTGCGTCCGCAAAGCCGCGGTAACAGCGCCGTCGCCACAGGTGGGAACAACGCATACTCGACTTCCGGTTGTCCGAATGAAGAGCGCGCTGATGCGACACATAAATCGCAGAAGAGCGCAATCTCGCATCCGGTGCCGGTCGCTTCGCCATTCACAGCGGCGATGGTGACGACGTCCGGCATATTTAAATTCTCAAATAATTTATCAAGCTCGACCATCAAATCGCCGACACGTTCCGGTGTCATATCTTCAAGACTGACACCAGCCGAGAATACACCGCCTGCTCCACGCAGTACGATGACTTTCAATTCCTTCATTTCATTCAGTGCGCGGAGTTCTTCATTTAATTTGCGGGCGAGTGCAATCGAGATGAGATTGTGAGGTGGTCGGGAAATTGTCAATTCGACAACTGACTCACGAATTGTCTTGTGTACTTCGTTCATAATTCACCTCCGGGCTGAGAGTAAATAGAACTGCAACAACTTGTTATCTATAACTTAAACAAAGATTAGCGATTTTTCCACACTGGTTTGCGTTTTTCTAAAAAAGCTTCCGTTCCTTCCTTCATATCCTCACTCGAACAACTGGTACCGAACCAGAACGCTTCCCTCGAAAGTGCTACGTCCAATATCACGTCCTGACCGGCATAAATCGCGCGAATTGCGTTATGCACCGCTATCGGCCCCTTCGAAAGAATGAGTTTTGCCATCTCGCGTGCCGTCGCCATGAGTTGATCGGGTTCGACTACTTTATTCACCAAACCAATGCGGTACGCTTCCTGAGCGTCGATAGTCTCCGCAGTGAGTATCAACTGGAACGCGCGACTCATTCCGACGATTCGCCCCAGACGTTGGGTACCGCCAAAACCGGGAATTAATCCGAGATTGACTTCCGGTTGACCGAATTTTGCTTTACTTGATGCGATTCGAATGTGGCATGCCATTGCCAACTCGCAACCGCCACCGAGGGCAAAACCATTTACTGCGGCAATCACCGGTACATGCAATAGTTCGAGAGCACGAAGTACTTTATTGCCGTTCATGGAATACGCTTCGCCGGACTCGTGGTCGAGTTTGTTGAGTTCGGAGATGTCGGCTCCTGCGACAAACGCTTTCTCACCCGCCCCGGTAATGATGATGGCGTGGATATCAGGATTGTGCCGTACACTGTCCACGAAATTGTTTAAATCGTGGATTACTGCGACCGAAAGGGCGTTCAACGCTTCGGGACGGTTGATGGTGACAGTGGTGATTCCTTCGGAATGTTCAACAAGAAGATGTTTGTATTTGTTAGGCATGTTTTCCCCTCATTTAGTTGATTCCCGGTAATATACACTCACCTCGGTTAGAACGCTTTATATTGTAGTAATTCAACCACGGAGGGTGCGATGAATACTTACCAGCATGAGCACCACGGACGGCGGGAAATTACTTGGGAAATGTTCGGTGAAATGGCGCAGGATTTAGCATTGCGCATCGATGCCGACTACCAAGCCGATTGCGTCGTTGGTGTCTCGAAAGGGGGATTGACGCTTGCCTCGGTGTTGGCAAGCTTGTTTCGCATCGACTTGTTTCCTATCCGGCTTTCCTATCGGGTACGCGATGAAGTGGTTCACGATAAACCGAAGTGGTCGGTCGAACCACCACAGGAAGTCGAAGGGTGCAAAGTGCTGTTGGTCGATGAGATTGCGGTGTCGGGCCGAACGCTCCGCGAGGCAGAGCGCGCCTTGCTGGAGAGGAGTGCTACCGAAATCAAGACGTGTACTTTGTATATTCATCCCGGCAGTTACAAACCCGATTACTATTTGATGGAGACGCCGGAGTTGGTAATCCATCCGTGGGATAAATGGATTATCGTCGATGGTAAACTCGTCATCCATCCTGAGTATAGGGAATAGGTGATGGGTTATGGGTCATAGGTAAAGAATAAAAGAAACAGATAAAATAAAAAGAGAAAAAAATGCAACTTGGATTAGTAGGACTACCCCGCGTCGGGAAAACAACATTATTCTCCGCATTGGTGGGAAAAGCGGTTGACCGTGGTTACGGAAAACGCGAGACCCACATCGGCGTCGCGAAAGTACCCGACCCCCGTCTCGAAGAACTGACGGCACTGTTCAATCCGCGCAAACAGATTCACGCAACTGTGGAGTATGTCGATGTCGCCGGTCTTGAAGCGGGAACGGGTAAAGCCGGATACGACGAATCGTTCCTCAAAGCGCTCTCGCAAACCGATGCGCTGGTGTTAGTTGTGCGCGGATTTACGTCCGAAGAAGGAGCAGCACCCGATCCACTCAAAGAATTCACTTCCGCCGAAGAAGAGTTCTTGCTAAATGACTTAGGCATGGTCGAGAAGCGGGTAAAGAAACTGGAAGAACAACTCAAGAAACTCAAGAACCCGGAATTTGAGAAAGAACTTATTCTCTTAAAGCGATGTCTTGAAACACTCGAAAAAGAAAAGCCGTTGCGTGTCCTTGAATTTGATATCGAAGAAGAAAAACGGTTGGCGGGATTTCAATTCCTTTCCTACAAACCGTTATTAGTCGTCATCAACATCGGTGAGGATTTTTCCGCGAAAGCCGAAGAGTGGAAAAGCATTATCGCGGCAATACTTTCTCCCCACAGCGCGGTTCTGACTTTGCAAGGTGAACTTGAGTGTGAAATTGCGCAATTAGAGGAAGCCGACCGCGAGGTATTCCTACAGGATATGGGAATTACTGAACCGGCTTCACACCGTGTCGTACGTGCATCTTATGAATTACTCAAAGTGATTTCATTCTTTACGGTTGGCGAGGATGAGTGCCGGGCGTGGACCATCAAACGGGGTTCCAATGCCGTTGCCGCCGCCGGGACGATTCACACCGATTTAGCCCGCGGCTTCATTCGCGCCGAAGTGACCCGCAGTGAAGACCAGCTCCTCCACAAAACCCATGCCGTATTGAAAGAAAAGGGATTGACCCGGCTCGAAGGAAAAGAGTACGTCGTGCAGGATGGTGATATTCTCGTAATCCGGTTTGCGGTATAAAATGGGGAACAGGAAACAGGGAACGGGAAGCGGAAAAAAAGACGATTTACCGCAATGTAAGTTTACGGTCAATTCGGAAAAGCCGATAACGGTAGCGACCGCGATTCGGAATCAAATTCCCGAAACCCCATGGAGCTGTGTCCGTAAGTGGCTGGAGCAGGGAAATGTATTCATCGACGGGCAACTCGTCCGAGACGAAGCGTACCGTGTCTATTCCGGTGATGAAATCGAACTCCGCCGCAAAGGTGCCGGTACCGAATCACAAACTGCTCTCCATGCCCTCTTCGATAAAATCAAAATCGTTTACATCGACGAACATATTATAATCGTCGACAAACCTTCCGGCATGGTCACCCAAAACATCCCCAAAACCGATGAAGAGTTCGATGCCGCCGAACATGCTGAAGAACCAACGCTCGAAGAACTTATCGTTCCATTGGTAAAACGTATTGTCGGCAAACACCCCGAATGGAAGAGTGGTACGCCTCGTATCGTCCACCGCATCGATAAGGATACCAGCGGTCTGCTCGTTTTCGCCCGCACCCGGAAAGCATTTGATTCGCTCAAACTTCAATTTTTCGAGCACACCATCGACCGCGAATACATCGCAGTGGTAACGGGTCGAATCGAACGGAGAATAACTTACCGCTCGTATTTGGTCGAGAATCGCGGCGATGGTTTCCGCGGTTCCGTCGAGAATGCCCAACCCCACGCGAAACTTGCCGTCACTCATATCGAGCCGCTCGAAAATTTCCGCGAAGCGACCATTATTCGTTGCCGGTTAGAAACCGGACGCACCCACCAGATCCGAATCCACCTCAGCGAAGATGGTCATTCGATTCTTGGCGACCCGATTTACGGTGAGCACGGCATCAACCGTAACCTACCCCGCCCGCCTCGGTTAGCACTTCATGCACGTCTGCTCGGTTTCGTCCATCCGAATGGCAAACGGGTTGTATTCGAGAGTGAACTACCCGCCGATTTGAGTAAGTGGATAGAAAAACTGCGCCGGTAACATTTGGTAAGAATCTCACAAGTGACACTGAACAACAATATCTTTGAAAATTGCTCTACCTCGGTGAAGAACTACTTAAATATTGCTTACATTATACCTGTAGTGGTTTCTTTCTTTTTACATGAAACTTTCCGAACTACTTACTCAATTTCTTGACGATCTTGCCTACCGCCGGAGCGGAAGCGAGCATACACGTTCCAACTATAAACGTGATTTGGAGTCTTTTTTCGTATGGCTCAATACCGATGACTCCTCTTCACTCTCATCACTCTCTTCATTCGATTTACAACGTTACTTCACTACCCGGGCAAAATCCGGTCTCGCCGCTCGTACTGTGGCTCACGAACGCGCGGCAATATCGTCGTTCTATCGTTTCTTATTGCGAAGAGGGGTGGTGGACAAGAACCCGGTGAAGCCGACAAAAGTCGCCAAACCGGATAAATCACTCCCCAAAGCGTTACCCGAAATTCCATTGAACCGGAAATTGGATGAGATACTTGTCAATCTGGAAATGCGGGAACGTTGGATATTGGAAGGCCTCTACGGCACGGGCTTACGTGTGTCGGAATTTGCCGCACTCCGTTACAAGGACATCCGTCCCGCGGAGCGGCGGCTTGAAGTGAAAGGAAAGGGGGCCAAAGTACGCTCGGTTCCACTTACGAACCGTGCATGGGAAACACTAAATGCTTATCTTTTAGAGCGGGGGGGCTCGCCGGCTCTTTTAGGAATTAGTGACGAACCGATACTGATTGGCATTCATGGAAAAAGTTTAACGGTTCGAACAATACAACGGGTGATATCGCAACTATTGAGCGTATTACGTGATGGTACGGGTGTAACCCCGCATCAGTTACGCCATAGTTACGCCAGTCATCTGTTAGCCGGTGGCGCCGAACTTCGCGCGGTACAAGAATTATTGGGTCATGCGCGCCTCGCGACGACCCAAATTTACACTCACCTTGATCCGGCTCCGTTGCAGGAAATGGTGCGCAAAAAGCACCCGCGCGGCGGAACCGAACCGCAGGAGGAATCATGAATCTGCAGGTCACTGCTCGTCGCTTTACCTTATCCGAACGTATTGAAGAAATTGTCCAGAAAGAGATTTCATCACTGGAGAAACATTTCGACCACATTAACGAAGTCAATGTCGTTTTGACCACCGACCATGGCGTACGCCACGTAGATGTTACGGTACGGGTACCCAATTATACCATGAACAGCGAAGGAGAAAGCACCGATCAGTTTGACGTTTTGATTCCAACTATCGTGAAGAAAGCCAGCATTCAATTACAACGACACAAAGAGAAGTTGAAAAAGTTATAGGAGCCGGATGTCGCCGCCAACTACCGCGTCACAGAAATCGTTTACCGTTCAGGAATTAATGACCGAGCTCTCCGACCGGCTCGAGTTGAAACTTGTTGCCGGTCAAGGCGGGCTCACGCGCCGGATATTCGAGCGTGACCTTAACCGCCCATCGCTTGCTCTTGCCGGATATTTCGGCGATTTCCGATACGACCGCATTCAAATCCTCGGCAATACCGAGAACCATTTTCTTGGGTCGCTTGCGATGGAAGAACGTGCCGACCGCATCAGTGAAGTGTTCCACAAACCATTGCCGTTGGTGATTCTTACCGACAAGAATCAACCATTGAAGGAAATTCTTCAAGCCGCCGAATTAAACGATGTTCCCGTTGTCACTACTCCACTGTCCACTACGGCGCTCAGCAGTTTGCTCGGTACAGCTCTCGATGAACGGTTTGCACCAACCATACAGGAACATGGTGTTCTGGTCGATGTGTATGGTGTCGGTGTCCTCATCGTGGGAAAAGCCCGCGCCGGTAAATCCGAACTCGCAATGGACTTAATCGAACGCGGCCATCGTTTGGTGGCGGATGATATCGTCGAAATCTCATTGCGGATGGGTGGTGTGTTGATGGGGCAAGCGCCGGAACTGCTTAAACACTTGATAGAAGTTCGCGGCCTCGGTTTTCTCGACGTACAAAAGTTGTTTGGTGTGCGCGCAGTTAGGTTGCACAAGCGCGTTGAGATAGTCCTCGAATTGGTGCATGATATGCCGGAGAATGATGTCAATCGCCTCGGTACGGAACTCATCGAACGGGGATTTCTCGGTGTGAATTTACCCCTTGTCCAGCTTCCCGTACTACCGGGCAAGTACCTTACTGTGCTCGCGGAACTTGTCGCATTGAACTATTTGTTGCGGGTGCAGGGGATCAATACCGCTGAGGAATTTGCCAAACGCCAGCAGGAAGAAATCGAAAAGAAACGAACCATTAGGAAGTTCCTGGAGGGTGATTTTGAGTGAGTTTCCGGTAGGTATCATTGTAACGCACAACGAGTGGGGGCATGCGTTGGTGGATGAAGTCGAGAGTACAGTCGGCGGTGAGAGTGGGTTGCGCGCCGTCGAAGTAAATCCCACCAAAACAGGATTGGAACGGCCGAGTGACATTCCGGCGACGACGGTTATTTTCTGGTTTGTCGATGCACCGGGGAGTAGCGCGGAGCGTGCCGTTAATAAAATTAAGCAACCGGGTGATCACGTCATTACCGGATTTTCAATGCCGATGTTGCTGTCGTTTGCGACGAAGCGCCATAACATGAACTCCGATACGCTGATAACGGCATGCCGCGATGCCCTCGAGCGTGGGAATATCTGTTTGTAAGGATTGGGTAGGGGCGAGTCACCGTGCCCGTTGAGCACAGTACGTCCGACATACTTGTCGGGAGAAATGTAGGAGCGGGTTTTAAACCCGCCCGTTCTTTTATCGTAGGACCGGTACTCTTGCCTGTCCGGGTCGTGGGGCGTTCCGGCACCCCGCACAAACAGTAGGGGAGGGCTCACGAGCCCTCCCTGTTTTTTTCCTTTTTCGTAGGACAGAATTCATTCTGTCCCTTGAGAGTTTTCTTTTCTTCTATTTTACTTGAGTAGCACGACCTTCTTGATTTGCGATTGGTCACCTATACGAAGGTGTACGAAATACGTCCCCGAGGCATACTTGTTACCCCGGAATTCCGTCGAATGTGCTCCCGCACTCATTTTGCCGCTGAATAGCGTTTCTACTTTTCTTCCGGTTATGTCTGTCAGTCCGATTTCGACTTGATTTTGCGTTGGTAATTCAAATCGGATGGTTGTAGTAGAATTAAAAGGATTCGGTGCAATCTGGAATAACTTGAATTGCGTCGGTACACTTGTAACGCTTGGTTCTTTGATTACCATCGGAAATACCGAAGAGGTTAACCAAGGCATGTAAGGGATTCGGTAATCAACCGAGTCACCGATGCCGTCAAGATTATTGCCGGCATGAGGTCCCGACGCATCGCCCCACCAATTGTGGTCGGCAAGAAGTGAATCGGTATAATCACAATTATTGATGGTACATGGATAGTTACAATAAAAATCGTTGTACTTGATTGAAATGGGTCTTCGATGAAATAGGATGGTAGAATTTTCTAAAGTTAAAGTACTGACATTATATGCGAAAATGTTACTATCGATCGTTGCACTTACATCATACGATAATTGAAGACAAGTGCTAAATCTACTACCGGTATTACCACGGAAGGTATTGCGGGTAATTTCGTAATTGCCGGATTGCAGCAACAGTGCCCCGTTGCCGGTTCCTTCACTTATATTCCCTTCGAAGAGATTGTTTGCGATTAGCCAATTTTGGCCGTTTCCCGCCTGAATAATCCCTCCAGAGCAACCACCGAGATAGAAAATATTGCCGTATTTTACATTGTCTTTTATAACGTTATTGGCAAAGATTCCTCCACCTCCAGATTGATTATTATTTATTATTGCAAACCCCGCGGTTCCCGGAGATCGATTACCGATAATCTTATTTCCACAGATTTCAGTTACACCAAAACATTCCATGCCACAAGTAGAAAATTCGCAGTTGTTTTCGATGATATCGCAAGAATCAATTTTACCGTAAATTTGCGCCATGGCTAAAATCGTACTCGATCCGTGAGATGAATTATGGAAAAACCTGTTATGTAAAAGAATCAATGAATCGGCATCGGCAAAAAGTGTCTCGTTCGAATTCCAATCCACTCCAATCGCCATATTCGAATCAAATGCTGATTCTGTCAGAAAAATTGAACCTTTATGCAGTGTCATTCCTCCGGTACCCTCGGTCAATCCTCCTACAATCCTACACCCGGTTATGGTTAACCGTGTGCTATCGGCATAAAAACAACCCTCTTCTGCTGGGATAGGATTGAGAAAGGATAGAAAACGAGTACCCAGCCCGTCACGAATTGTCAACCCGATCAGCCGAAAATCATCGGAATGATGAACACCAATAATCGACTTTGTATCACCCGGGTCGTTCCGAATCGAATTAGGAATTGTGATAATCGTTTGGTCGCGATCCAAAGTATCGTGGGAAAAGAGGTAATTTCCCGCTACTGTAATCTTGCGAAAGTCGACGTGTATGCGTTCGAAGTATGTACCGGTTTGAAGCAAGACGGTATCGCCATCCAGTGTTGAATTCACTGCGGATTGAATGGTAGTATAATCGGTTGGAACATGACGGATAGTAGAAAACGAATAGTGCGTGAGTGAAAATACCAGCATCACTATCATTAATATCAAGCATTGGGATTTCATAAATACTCCATCGTTAGTAAATCAAGCAACTTGATCGAGATGTGTATATGAATTGCCCGTTGGTATTAGAATGAAGAACGTGCCAACGTGGACACAAAACATAAATCCATAATAATATACCTCGTCTTACGACAAATAGGTAGGAAAAGCAACGGAAATAAATTTTATACCGAAACTTGATTTGTAATCTGGTCAGTTTTGATTCTGCATGTGTTATTATCTGTCTTGGTATTGTGCGTTTACCAACTATTTAATGTGTGCATGTTTGGAAGCATGCACTACCCGGCATGGACGCCGATGCCACCCTCATATTTCAGCCGGTACACCTAAACCCACCCACAAACTTCTTTTCTTGTATCTTTCCCGAATCCCAAATCCGTGTCCTTCCCAACCCTTTACCCTAAACCAAGTTCCTACTTGTGCGTATAACCTTCGAATACGACTACAATAATGAAAAAACGGCACTTTAGCGTTTGCTTCCCGCCAATTCCCGGAAGCATATTATAAACTTGCGTAAACCCGAAAGCGTCACGATTTGGCTTCTAAGTACGAACATATCCAGACTCCGGCAGACCTTCGTAAACTCAAAGTACCTGAGTTGCAGGAATTTGCAGTGGAATTGCGGGATGAGTTGATTGCTACCGTCACCAGTGTCGGCGGCCATCTTGCCCCGTCACTTGGCGTTATCGAGCTAACCCTTGCACTTCACAAAGTATTCAATACCCCGCGCGACCAGTTACTATGGGATGTCGGCCATCAGGCGTATGCCCACAAAATGCTTACTGGCCGCCGTGACAAGCTTTCGACTATCCGCCAACTGGGCGGCATCAGCGGGTTCCTCAAACGAACTGAATCGGAATATGACACGTTCGGTGCCGGACACGCTTCGACTTCAATTTCCGCAGCGTATGGCATGGTCTGCGCCCGGGACATTACCGGCGACGATTACCGCGTAGTGGCGATTATCGGCGATGGTGCCATGACTGGCGGTTTGGCGTATGAAGCGCTGAACAATGCCGGCAGTTCGCAACGCGACATGCTCGTCATTCTGAACGACAATACCATGTCTATCAGTCCAAACGTTGGCGCGATTTCCCATTACCTTGCGGATATCATTACCAATCCCCGTTACCGCCAAGTACACGATAAAATCTGGGAAATCACCGGTCACTTACCCGCCACAAAAACCGTGCGGCATCTTGGCCGGCGGCTTGAAGAAGGTATTAAAGCGCTGGTTGGACCCGGCATCCTATTCGAAGACCTTGGTTTCCAATATATCGGCCCGGTGGATGGACATGACCTGAGTGTATTGGTGTCGATTTTAACCCGGGCGAAAGCAATGAAAGGTCCGGTATTACTTCACATACTGACGACAAAGGGGAAGGGGTGGGACGTCGCTGAAGCCGATCCGGTTAAATATCACGGCGTGAAAGCCGGAACCCCGGTAACGGCAAAGGTGCCATCGAAGTATGCCGAAGCACTCGAACCGAAAGACAATCAAAAATCGAACGAAAAAGTAATCGTCAATCCGCCGAAAGTTGTTGTTCCAAGTTTCATGGATGCCTTCGGCAAAATAATGATGGAGCTAGCGGAAAAAGATTCGAAGATAGTCGCCGTAACTGCCGCAATGTCGGAGGGAACCGGTCTAACGGAATTCGGCGAAAAGTTTCCGAAACAGTTTTTTGATGTTGGTATCGCCGAAGCACACGGTGTCTGTTTTGCCGCAGGTTTAGCAACCAAAGGGATTAAACCTGTTTGTGCAATTTATTCGACTTTCCTTCAACGAGCGTATGACCAGATTGTCCACGATGTCGCCATCCAACATTTGCCAGTCATCTTCGCACTGGATAGAGCGGGATTGGTCGGCGAGGATGGCCCCACACACCACGGTGTACTCGACTTGAGTTACCTCTCCTGCATTCAGGAAATGATAGTTGCATGTCCGAAAGATGGCGATGAATTGCGTGATTTATTAGTAACGGCGCTAAACCAATTTGACCGCCCATTCGCTATCCGTTATCCGAAAGAAAGCGCGGGTAAATACACCGAAGGTTACACAGGAAAACAACTGCCAATCGGTTCATGGGAAACATTGGCAACCGGTGGTGAATTGACAATCATAGCGACTGGTTCGATGGTTACCCGCTCGCAATCTGTTGTCAAAAAGTTGCGCGATGAGGGGTACGATATCGGGTTAGTTAATGCGCGGTTTGTAAAACCGATTGACAATAATATGCTCGACAGATTGTGTGATTCAACGAAACAATTGGTTGTGATAGAAGAGAATGTGCCGACCGGGGGGTTGATATCGCACGTTCGCAATGCATTAGGTGCGAAGATGGATGTGAACATTCCGGTTGTATCTTTTTGTTTGCCGGATAAATTCGTAGAACATGGTAAACGTGACGAATTACTCGAAATGGTTGGTCTGTCGCCGACGGCGATAGAGCGGCGGTTGCGTGCATTATTGCCGGTTCATGCTGTTGCGTAACCGGAAAAAGAAGTAGTTGGGGGATAGATGGTCAAGATCGTCGTGGACGATCGCGCAGGTTTCTGCGGTGGTGTGAAACGAGTAGTGAGATTGGCGGAACAATCGCTCGAGCGGGGAGAACGAATCCGTTCATTGGGTGATTTGATTCACAACGACTCCGAAATCAACCGCCTGAAGAACAAAGGTCTTGAAATCGTCGAACACGATATTTTCGACAAATCGGACAACTCCGGTGTATTGTTGATTCGTGCGCACGGCGAGCCACCATCTACTTTCGAGCTTGCGACTGAACTTCAGATGAATGTCATCGACGGGACTTGTCCGGTAGTGACGAAATCGCAAAAAATCGCGCGAGACGCTTATTTGCGCGGTGAACAAGTCGTTATCGTAGGAAAGAAATTCCACGCGGAAGTGAAAGGCATCATTGGGCATTGCGATAATCAAGCATTCGCAATCATGCACGAAGAAGACATCGACGAACTTCCACTCGATAAAGAACAAATTGTTTTTGTGCTCGCACAGACGACAATTTCACCGGAAGAATTTAATGCGGGCGTTGAATGGATTCGCAAGCGCGGCTTTCAAGTAAAGGTGCACGATACGCTTTGCCGGTTCGTTACGGGACGCGACCGTGACCTTGAAAAATTTGCCATTACCTGCGATGTGATTTTAGTGGTGGGTGGGCATAAATCGTCGAACACAAAATATTTGCACTCGGTATGTTTGGAGAAAAATCCCCGCAGTTACCATATCGAGGAAGACCACGAGATTGATTATAGTTGGTTCGACGGCGTAAAAAGCATCGGCGTGACCGGTAGTGCAAGCACACCGCCATGGATGCTGGATAAAATCAGCGACGTACTCGAAGCAAAATTGAACGGGTAATTGCAACAACATTACCACACAACGTGAAAGAAAAAATGCAGGAAGAAGAGAAGCGCGTCTCCGGCCCTACGCGTAGAATTAAGCAAATCGTTGAATCGGAAGCCGCAACCGGTGAAGTCACCGATGTAAACGTATTACTGCGACGTCCCGATTGGATTCGGGGAAAACTACCGAGTCCGCATTTAACCGGACCGACCCGCGATATCGTGCGCAGTCACGGATTGCATACAGTGTGCGAAGAGGCGCGCTGTCCAAACCTTGGTGAGTGCTGGCAAAAACGCCACGCCACGATGATGATACTTGGTGATACTTGTACCCGTTCCTGCGGGTTCTGTGCAATCAAGACCGGTCGTCCGAATGAACTCGATTGGGATGAGCCGCGCCGTGTCGGGGAAGCCGTCGCCGATTTGGGTTTGCGGCATGTCGTAATCACTTCGGTCAATCGCGATGAACTTTTGTTGGGTGGCGCGGACATTTTCGCCGCAACGATTATTGAAATCCGCAAACTTTCACCGGAAACCCGGATTGAAGTATTGACTCCCGATTTCAAAGCATATGCACCGGCGTTGAAAATTTGTTTTGATGCGAGGCCGGACGTATTCAACCACAATGTGGAAACCGTACCGCGTCTCTATTACAAAGTGCGTCCGCAAGCGATTTACCAACGTTCGCTTGATGTCCTGAAAGCCGGAAAGGATGCCGGTTTGATAACCAAATCGGGTATCATGGTCGGGTTGGGTGAGACGAATGAAGAAGTTATCGAAGTGTTGAAAGATTTACGTGCGCACCATTGCGATATGCTCACTATCGGACAATATCTCCAACCGACGAAAGAACATCTGCCGGTGAGCCGGTTTGTGACACCGGCCGAATTCGACGAATTTGCGCGGGTAGCGCATGAGTTGGGTTTTGGCAGTGTAGCGAGCGGGCCGATGGTGCGGTCGAGTTACAATGCCGAAGAATTTTTCGAACGGTCAAAAGTTAAGGTATTGCTCGAACGAAATCGCCTGTAAGCATAGATATCTGAGACTATTCGGTAATAATCTGATAAGTATTTTACGCAGTAGTTTCAAGAATAATCAACTGCTTACACTACAAAATGAACACCAATCGGGCATTTCAAACTTTATGTGAGAAAGTTTCAAGCAAACTCAAAGGGTGAATGATATTCACCCTTTTTTATTTACTTAGTAAATAGACAAAACATGATTTGGATAAATCTAATATTTTTCATATCGTTTATAATCCAAACATAAAAATCTTACTTTCGCAACAATTTAATTTTTTAAGAATACCCGTCTTTTATTCGAGTTTGCTTATTTTACCTTTGGTTTGTCTGAAAAGAAATGAAATGTGATGAGCCGAATCGAATAAATAACGAATTAATACGACCAGTTGCTGAGTTATAAGCTTGCCTGAAAAACTAATACCAGAAACTTTTCTTCAGGAGGTAACAATGTTTGGTTTCGAAAACCATCCCGCGACCTTTTACAGAATGGTAGCCGCTTCGTATATCTTGATAGTCTCCGTGATATTGATCTTCTTTACTTTTTTCCGAGCAGTTCATTCCCGAGCTTATGAGTTATCAATTGCATCAATGGTAGTTTCCATTGCGCTGTACTCTCAAAACAACTGGATTTATGCGATTAGTTTGTTTATCATCGGTACGGGATTTACTTCTACAAAGTATTTGGAGAATCTTGCTGCCATAGTATTTAGGAATAAAGGATATTTTGATTCAACGAAAGGCAGTATTCCAAACCCTCTTCCTGATCCACCATTACCTACTATCCAAGGGATTCTACCACCTGTTATACGGCCTCCTTTCAGCGCGATGGAATATAAGATACTTAACACACTTTGGACGAAGCAGATAAATAAATTCCCTGACTTTGGTCAATTATTCACTTTTCGAATTGGGTCGACCGATCCGGGTTACGGAGAGTATCAGGTTGCACGTGAAAAATTGTTGCAAAATGGTTTGATTAGGCAAGTGGATATTGAAGGATTAGGTACACAGTGTTGTTTGACCAATCGAGGAATGAAATATTGCCATGACAACTATCATACCTTTCCAAGCGACCAGTGGTGGCCAGAAGAGATTATGAATGAAACAAATCTACAAAAGGTGAAAGAATCTAAGAGGTTTGGCGAAAATTAGTGGTACCCAACAAAACAAAAGAATCGGATGCGAACACGGTATTTGACGAAAAGCGCGCAATATACGGATAGGTTGCCAAACCAAATTCCTGAAGTTCAGAGTCTTTTCAGTTAGTGGTTTTGCGAAGTATTGTTGAATAGTGATTACACAAAAAACTGAAGCTCCAGTCATTAAACCAAATTAATCGCACGTGTTGGGGATTTTGCTCTTTCTTTCCGGTTTTATTACCTTATGCTACAGTTTTCACACAGTCCGGCAGGCCCGACCTGCACTGAGCTGTTTTTTCCCAAAAAACCTACACGGTAACCCTCCAAGAGGAAACACCATGCATAAGAAGCTATTCATTCCCGGTCCCAGCGAAGTCCGTCCCAAGATTTTACAAGCGATGGCGACACCCCAGATTGGGCACCGTTCCAAAGATTATATTGCGCTGCACGAGCGCATTATTCCGAAAGTCAAGCAAATTCTCTATACCACGAACGACGTATTCCTGTGGGCATCCAGCTCGACGTTGGTCATGGAAGCTTGCGTCCGCAACCTGTCCCGCAAGAAAGTATTGAGCTGTGTCAACGGCGCATTCTCCAAACGATGGGGACAAATGTGCGGTGCGAACGGTCTCGCGAATGAAGTTCTCAGTGTCGATTGGGGCAAACCAATCACTGCCGCATTAATCGATGGGAAACTTGCCAGCGGCGAATTTGACTGCTTAACCGTCGTGATGAACGAAACTTCTACCGGCGTTCAATCCCCTATCGGTGAAATCGCAAAAGTGATGAAGAAATATCCCGACGTGATGTTCTGCGTCGATGCGGTTTCCTGCATGGCCGGTGCTAAAATTCCGACTGACGAATGGGGAATCGACGTGGTGCTTGCCGGTACGCAGAAGTGCTGGGCAATGCCTGCCGGACTGGCAATTTCCGCACACTCCGCACGGTCATTCGAACGGGCGAAAGAAGTGAAGAACCGCGGTTACTACACCGACTTTTTGGATATGAAGAAATACGCCGACAAGAGCCAAGTTCCGGCAACTCCGTCGATTTCTCATATCTTCGCACTCGATGTGCAGACCGACGACATCCTCGCTGAAGGGCTCGACAATCGTTGGGCACGGCACATCCGTCTTGCCAAGACGACGCAGGATTTCTGTGTGTCGCACGGTTATTCGCTATACCCCGAAAAAGGATTCGAATCGGTTACCGTCACTTGCGCGAACAACAGCAAGGGGATTGTGGTAGCGGATTTGAATTCGGCGTTGGGCAAACGCGGATTCACAATTTCCAACGGATACGGTGATTTGAAAGAGAAGACTTTCCGCATCGCCCACATGGGTGACGTTACCGACGCGGAACTGAAGGAACTGCTCGACAATATCGACGATATCCTGAAAACATTACCGACAACCAATGCGTAAAGAAGTGGACGGGCGTCAAACGTCCGTCCATTGTTTTTCCGATAGGAGTATAAAATGCGCGTTCTTATTACCGACGGGCTTGCGAAAAGCTCGGTACAGCAATTGAAGGATTCCGGGTTCGAAGTTACCGAACAATTTTATCCGCCAGAAGAATTGGTGAAGGAAGTTGCGAAATATGAAGTAGTGATTGTTCGCTCGGCGACCAAAGTAACCCGCGACATCATCGAAGCGGGCAAGAACCTGAAAGTCGTCATTCGCGGCGGCGTCGGCATCGACAATATCGATTCAGTCGCGGCAAAAGAACATGGCGTAAAAGTTATGAATACGCCGAATGCGTCGAGTGCATCGGTAGCGGAACTCGCCCTTGCGCACATGTTTGCAATTGCTCGTTTTCTACCTCAAGCCAATGCGACTCTGCGGGCGGGACAATGGGAAAAGAAAGCATTTTCCAAAGGGATCGAACTCAACGGTAAAACGTTAGGCTTGGTCGGTTGTGGCCGTATCGGCTTGGAGCTCGCGCGCCGTGCAACCGTATTGGGAATGACGGTTTTGGGATACGATAAATTCGTCCGCATCTCGGAATCGTGCATTACCCAAGTCGAGTTGGATGAGTTACTCGAAAAATCCGATTTCGTTTCCATGCACATTCCATTACCGAAAGGTGAACCACCGGTAATCGGCGCGAATGAAATCGCGAAGATGAAAAACGGCGCGGTATTAATCAACTGTGCCCGCGGTGGTACGGTCGATGAAGCGGCGTTAATCGAAGCGCTCAAGAGCGGTAAACTGCGCGGAGCGGGCGTGGACGTATTCGTCGGCGAACCGAAATTCAACGCCGAACTCGTTGCACTACCAAACGTCTCGGTGACCCCGCACACCGGTGCCAGCACCGTCGAAGCACAAGACAGGATTGGTGCGGAAGTCGTACACATTTTATTGGCATTGAAAAACGCTTAACGAAATCGGTGATTTATCGAAAAAAATGGACGCAAACGGTTGCGTCCATTTTTGTGTAAACAAGGGTATCTGCTGAATTTGAGCAGGATTACGTTACCTATTGTAAAATCGAAAGAACTAAGATAGATTGTCAATAAACGGGTAAGCGCAAATTACCCGGCTTTTCCAGTTTGCATTCATACATCCGAGCCAACAAGCGGAGGATGAAGAAGAGGATTTATCGCATTTTCCGGTCGAGTCCTCGCAAGATTTTCAATAAAATTAGCAACCATTGGTAATGACCAACAGATGAAACGATTGTCGTCACAACCTCAATCGACAAGAAACTTTCTGGCGGCGAATTTCCTCGGCGGCGTGAAGCTGGTCTGGAATGGTCGCAGTCTTACCGATTTTGCCACCCTCAAAGTCCTCGGACTATTTTGTTACCTCCTCGATAATGCCGAAATACCGGTCTCCCGCGAAAAGCTGATTTCGATGTTCTGGGGGGATTCTCCCGACAGTCAGGCGCGCTATAATCTCCGCTACGCACTGTGGAATATCCGCAAATTGTTCAAAGAAAATGAAGACGATTTAGACCCCTTTATCGCCTCCCGCACTACCTGTCAAGTCCATCCCGATTTCCAATTTGTCACCGACTGCCGCCTCTTTCTCGATGAATTGAATTCACCGAAAAATGAAAATCGGATTGAGGCGCTGACGAGTGCAGTTGAGCGGTATCGCGGACAATTCTTAGATGGTTTTACGATTCGCAATCTCCCCGATTGGGAAGAGTGGTTATACCATCGGCGGGAAGAGCTGCAAAAGCGTTACCTCGAAGCGATGGTGGAATTGGGTGACGAACTTCTCCGCGCTAATCAGGCAAGCAAAGCGCTCGATACATTCATGCGTGCTTTGACAGTAGCGAATGATTTGGAACCCGCCCACGAAGGGATTATTCGCGCTTACAGTGTGCAGGGTAAAACATCGGCGGCATTGCGGCAGTACAATGTGTACGTTGAAGTAATGAAGCGCGAGTTTAACGCACCACCGCGCGCGGAAATCGTGAAGTTGGTCGAGGCCCTCCGAACCGGTGGTGAAGTAACCCCGCCGCAAATAGAAGAAAGTTTTCAAATTCCAAGCACGGTTCATTCTGTTGTCGTCAAAAAAACACCAGAACTTGTAACTGTTGAACCGGAAGTATTGACCGAACCGGAAGCAAATCCGACACTGGCGACGACTACTGAACAAAGCCCGTTTATCGGTCGCGATTCTGAATTGCAGTCGCTTCATCAATTGGTCGATCAAGTCATCAATGGTAATGGCCAAGTGCTTATCGTTTCCGGTGAAATGGGTATCGGCAAGACCCGGTTACTCAGCACGTTCCTTTCTCAAATTCCGAAACGCTTTCTTGTTGGTATCGGTGAATCGCAGGAAATCGCCTCTACGCAACCGTTGGAAACACTCGACCGGATTTGCGAAGGATTGCTCTCCGACAACCGTGTCCCGAAAGAATTGCGCGAAGAATACCACACCATCGGCTCATCATTCAACACTCAGAGCGATAATGATGTCGGAACCGAAGCGGCATTGCTTGAAGCGAAACGGCGGTGGATTGTCAAACTTGCGCAAGTAGCACCAGTATTGATTCTTATCGACGATTTACATTGGGCAAGCGATAGCATTCTTACATTTTTCGCAAACCTCGCGCAGGAAGTAAAACGACTACCGATGTTGCTCATTGGTATTTTCCGAACTTTCGAAAATGTCGGTGAAGATGTCATTGCGCCCGCATTAATCAGTATTGCACGGACGGGGCGGTTGTGGCGTATCGAGTTAAAAAAACTCACCGACAGTGAAACCCTCCAATTGATTTCGGCGAAGGCCTCGAATGTCGTCAATGCGATGGAGAAGGACGAATTAGATCGGCTAACGCGGTTCACGAACGGCATTCCGTTGTATGCGGTTGAGCTTGGCAACTTCCTACAGGAAGGGCGCGAAGACATTGCATACAGCCCAATGCTCGAAGACCGTCCCGATTTTGAAGCGGCTGGCGCGGAGAAGATGATACCACCGTTAATGGAAAAAATTGCCGCACTACGTCTGACAAAATGTACCCCCGTGCAAATCGAATTGCTTAAAACGACTGCGCAAATTGTCGGCGATTTCAGCGTGAAGCTGCTCAACCAACTGAAAGACCTTGACGAAGAGACACTTGAAGAAATTCTCGTCGATTTGGAGGGGCGCAATTTCATTCACCACATCGAACGCGGTGATGACCTCATTTTTGCCTTCAATCACCAGATGGTGAAACTGGCGATAGCCGACACCGTACCTTCGTTGGAACGGCGACGCCTGTTCAAAGCGATTGTCACTGCATACAACGATAGCGGCGAGCCGTGCAGTCCCGAAGCGATGGCATACTATCTATACAATTCCGGTGACCGGGTTGCCGCACTTCCTTTCCTGATGCAGAGCGCGCGGCAATGGTTTGCCGTTGGCGAAAAGCGGCGGGGGATGCAGAACTCGCGGTTCGCTTACAAAATCGCGATGGAAAACCTCGCGAACGATCCCGACAAAATGGTTGACATTGTTGTGGAGCATGCCAATCATCAGGTACGGCTCGATTTTGTGAAACCGGCATTGGACGTACTGAACGATTTAATCGGGCAACTCGAACCAACAGCGACCGGTTCGAAAACCGAAAGCAAGAATTTGATTGCACGGCGTGAAGAGTTACGCGAACTGCTTAAATCACCCCAGAAGAAGACTGCACGACCGGTATCTCCCATACTGTTGGTAACCACCAAACGGTCACTCGCAAATGTAAAATTGTTGCAGGACGATGAAGAAGGGGCGCGGGCATTGGTCGAACAAGCCGAGAAGATGCTCGAGGAAATGGAAGATAGCCCGGCGGCTATTTTAGAATCAGGGCGTATCCTGCAAATTCGCGCAAAACTTCTTATCCGGCAAAAGAAACGCAGTGAAGCGACCCGGTTACTGGAAAACTCGGTGGAACTGCTTCGGGAACCGGGTGCTGAAGTTGACCTTGCTGAAAGTTATCTGTTATTGTCGCAACTTGCGTTCGACAAGCGCGATTGGATTCGTTCGAAGGATTATCTTGAAACGGCGACCGACCTCTCGCTTGATACCGAAGATGAATTGTTGCAAACAAAATGTTATTACTTGTTGGGTAAATATTGCGAACGCCATGAAGAGTATGACGATGCGGTTGTCTATATGCAAACCGCAGTAGAAATTGGCGAGCGTGCGCTTCCCAACCTATCACAGCTTGCCGGTATCCGGCTCGATTTTGCCAATATTTTGTTCCAAAAAAATGAAAATACAAAAGCAGTAGAACAAATCGACGCCGCTGAGGAAACCTACCGCACAGAAAACGATGAAGATGGTCTTGCCCGTATAAAACTAATGCGGAAAGATAACGAACACCGTTTTCGTAAAAGTCATGGATAATTGAATTTACCCTACGTTTCTCCATGACGAACTCTCCCACCTACTCTTCCCGATTTGCATTTGCCGGTGTCATCATTGCCGTACTGTCATACGCATGGTCGGCGATTTTCATTCGTATTGCCGCCGATGCATCCCCGCTCGCAATCGCTTTTTACCGCATGCTTATTGCCGCGGTATTTTGGGCACCCGCGTTTTGGTGGCGTCCTCGCAACGAAGCCCGGGTAAAATTTTCTTCGCGGCAAATTAAATTCGTTTTGCTCGCCGGTGTTTTTCTTTGTTGCCATTTTGCCACATGGATCACATCACTGCGTTATACAACCGTCGCATCAGCGGTATTCATGATTCTGATGCAACCGGTACTGGTTGCGATTGCTGCACACTTTATTTTAAAAGAACGGCTGCAGAAAATTCATGTGATTGGATTAGTGATTACAGTTATCGGTGCAATGATTATTACATGGGGTGACGTCCAAATCAAGCCCGAATATCTTGGCGGTGACCTTCTTGCATTTATCGGTGCCGGTCTCGCTGGCGCCTATCTGATGGTCGGACGGTTTGCGCGACCGGATCATCCCGAACATGGCGGCGGTGTTCCATTACACCGCTATCTCCCGCCGGTGTATGCGGTGGCGACCATCGGGTTGTACTTATTGTGTTTGTTGAATGGAGTGAAACTAACCGGCTTCGAAACGAATACATGGTGGGCGCTGTTGGGTGTGGGGTTGATTCCAACGGTTATCGGGCACAGTTTATTCAACTGGGCAATCCGTTATCTACCCGCCCTTCCGGTAAATATTGCGTTGGTTGGAGAACCGATAGGTGCGACTCTACTCGCATGGTGGTTGTTCAAAGAAACACCGGCGGCGGGGATTTTGGTCGGCGGCCCGTTAATGATTCTGGCTGTAGTACTAATTGTCCTCACACCGCAACAGACAAAGCATTGATACAATCAATATTGTGTTTGTAATGAGGGAGGCGGCTCGGTTGCACACGATTTAAGTGAAGCCATCCCGAAAAAGAACGCACAAATTATCAACACAACCAATATCCATACATCCTTCGACATACTATCAAGGTCACGATCCATATTCCTTCGCATTTTACCCAACAAAATATCCTGTTCAATTTCTTCTTCGGATTTTTCCGTGGCTTTCACGTAGGTGCGTCGTGCCGGGCGTTGTCGCGGGGTAGGAGGTTTGCCGCCATTTACCTCGTAATGTTCGTTGATGACTTGATACGCTTCATTAATTAATTTGAACCGTTCTTCCGCACGTTTTTTCACATCGTCGGATGAATTGGAAAAGCGGTCGGGATGGTTGATTTGCGCTTCCGCGCGAAATGCCTTCTTCACTTCATCAAGGGATGAACCATAGGGTAATGACAAAACTTCATACGCACGGTCTAATTCCATCCGTTACCTTTGCGCCTTTTTAACTATGGTGATAATCACGCAGAGAATCGATGCCAGAATCAGGTAGAATATGGCTTGCCCAATGGATTTGGTAAACAGCAGCAACACGAGAAAACAAATTCCAACCACAAGGTACATCCAATCCAATTCCAATTTCGGTGGTTTTGTTTTCAAGTCCGGCATTGAAAAAACAACATTTGGATCGAAATTTCGAACATCGTATTTCGGGTGGGGAATATGTGGTGTATTTATGGGCGTCGTAGAAAATCCCACACCACCGAAATTCATTTGCCGCTGTACCGTTTTGAACGCCTCAGTAACAAAGAACAATCTTTTCTCGGCATGTTCACGCAACTCACTATTCGCGTTGGTAAACCGGTCGGGATTCAACATCGCCGATTCGGCGTCATAGGCGACCTGCAGCTCCTCTTTAGTTGCTGTTGGTTCCAGTACCAAAACCCGGTATGCGCGACGAATATCCATCTATTGGCCATCCTCGGGTTGGACTTGAACGCTATCAGGTACGGTGCGGGGAGGCGTATTGTAGGCGCGGCGAACGGATATGTAGGAACATGAACGAAGCGCGAAATACAGGATGCCGACGATAATAAACGCCGTAGTGCGGTCGATATGAATTCGGTTATATCCCCGCGCTTGCTCGTGAGCCATGAACATGCCAAACGCTTCTTCTGTACTCATCCGTGCCTGTGGGGCCTCATCTGTGACAAAATTTGCAGTCGTTCCGGTAGGTGCTACCCGATGATTCCATTCATCGTTCAGATTCCATTCGGGTTTTTTAGGAGCGCCATTCGCTCCGATGTATTCGGATAACGAACTGTATGCTTCATTTACTTGTTTGAAGCGGTCTTCAGCGTGTTTTCGGACCGCATCAGGGAGATCGACCAATTTATCGGGATGAACGAGTTGGGCTTCGAGGTGGTAGGCGCGTTTGACATCTTCCAACGGCGAACCGTAAGAAAGCATGAGTACATCGTACGCGTAATCAAGTTCCATGTGCTACAATAATTTATCGAACAAACGAAATAATAGATAACCAACAACGGTTAAGAGTAAACTAATCAACGTTGCACGAAATGGCAGGAAGATTGCCGTATAGAGTACCAACAGCCCTGCAATCATAAGAAAACAACCAGCACCGTGTTCATTGGCCGAGCGATAGTGCGTTGGTTCCCCTGCCAAAACCGGAGACGGCTTATCGTCGTTTGGAACGACAAGTAGTTCTTTGTTTTCTAAATCCGGTTCCGAACCTGTATAGTAGGGTACTGGAAGTTGCTCTTCTTCCATGGTTTTGCCGTGCTGATATTTCATTAAAATACACAAATTCGCGAATTGGTGCGAGTCTGGAATGCTTTCCGGTTAATTTTATTTCGATGATTTTGCAGTTTACAAGGTCAGAATCAGGCAAAATAACGGCTGTGGGGAAGTTTGACGATGAGTTTCGCAACGAGTAACGAAAGTATCGTCGTAAAGAAGAAAGTGAGGAAATATAGCGATATGTTACTCATCTCGATTTGCAGGAACCGGTTCAATACGATTTCGATTTTGGTTAAAAAGAGTGGATGCAATAAGTAGATGCCGTAGGAATACAAGCCCGCGGTGTGGATGATTCTTCCCGGTAAAGCATGTAAGGGTATCCAGTCGGAGAGCCGGAATAACAGAAGAAAGGATGCCGCACCGAGCAGCGGATCGAGCAAACTGAGGATAACATTATTGAACGGAATAGGTTGAATACTCCCTTCCGGACGAATACCCATTGACCACATCAATACAGTTATTCCTGCCCCTACCACCATTACCCCAATGGATAGAATAGTTGTACGGTTTCTACGAAGTAGGTTGAGAATCGAATCGGCATTTTCATTCAGTTCATACCCCGCCATGAAGTAACCCAATGACCCAAAGACGCTGCGGTTTAAGAATGATAAAATGTGGTAAGCCGCTCCGGTTGTGTTAGTACAATAATGAAATGAAATACTGACGGCGATGTTCCAAATAATCTGAATGACGATTGCCAAGGTAAAGAAAAATGGCAGCCGTTTTCTAAAATACAGGAAACACCGGTACAGTATTGGGTGAAGTAGGTATAACTGAATGACAACAAATACAAACCAAAGGTGATACTCGCCGTTTCCAGTTAAGTAGCATAAGAGTATGGCTGCGGGATCCGTGCTTTTGATGATATCCGGGAAAGCATAAATGGTTGTATAGAGAAAGTACGGGATTACGAGATGCGGTAACCTCCGGCGATAAAGCCACGACGGGGAATGATAACACTTTGGATTCAGGGCAAGGTAAAATGCAGATAGGGTAAAGAATACCGGAACGGCAAACCGTGATATAGCAAATAAATATACGTTCAGGATATCGACCGGATTTTCACTATTACCGGTGAAGTAGAGTACACTGCTGATGTGAGCACAGATGACAGCAAGGATGCTCACACCCTTTACAAAGTAAATCCGGTATGTAAAAAACTGCCGTGCATTCATGGCTTATCCCGTGAAAAAACGATGATGCTGTGCAATGTCTTACTTGTCGAGAATAACAGTTCTCCAGTACAAAACCTTGAAACAAAAAAGCGAATATTTCTATTCGCTTTTTTTCTGATTACTTCTTGATTTCCATTTTCATCATGATTAGTCCACTAAGCAGTTTGGGATAAAAGTCAGTGGATTTTTGCGGCATCTTTTCACCATGTTCCGCGACGTCCTTTACTTGCTTGACGCCGGTCGGATTGAGCAGAAACACCGCCTGATATTTACCGCTCTCGCGTTTATCCAGTGCGGAGTTGGGGTCGCGGCCATAATCGACGTTCGTTTGCTTCTCGAGTTTCACCGAATCGATTCCGAGCAACTTATCAAGAAGGAGTGTATGGAGAATGGTGACATCCAACCGCTTCCATGCGGGTGATTGTTCTTTCGGTCCTAATTCATCCATCGTCTTTTCATCTTTGAGTGTGAACATGCAATACCCATCGACACCGGAGATGGATGCACCAAAATGATGGCCGGGTGTTTTCATTGCGGCAATCATCTCTTTACGGTCGGAGAATTTCTTTACTTCAAACCACTGTGAGGCATTCTTGACGAAGTCGGCACCGTTGAAATTGGGTACATCACGGACTAATCGGTGGGTGGGGAGGATGGTAAGCCCGGGTTCGTCGAGATTGACAAACGTCATCATGCGATGGGTAAACGATTCGGCGCTTAGTGGTTGCCACCCTTTTTCCTTGCACTCTTTCATATAGTTTTGTGCGGTTTCGAAGCGGTGATGCCCGTCGGCGATGAATAGTAATTTCCCTTCAAGACCGTTGCTAATACCTTCAATCAGTTTGTTATCGGTAATTTCCCAAACCTTGTGAATGCAGCCAAAATCGTCTTTGGTTTCCAATAACGGGTCGCCACGACGACCAGCGGAGACAAACTTGGAAACTTCCAATGTCGGGTCGCTGTAGAGCATAAAGATGTGCCCTTCGTTTGCTTCGTCGGCGCGCATCAGATTCAGACGGTCGGCTTTGGGCCCGGCAAGAGTTTTTTCATGGGCTTTCACAAGGTCTTTACCCGCTTCGAGGTCGAGTAACCCGATGAAACCATGACGGGTGGACCAAACACCGTCCACTTCGTATTCCTGATCATACGCATAGAAAGCGGGAGCAGTCCGCCTGATGAGAATCCCTTCATCGAACCAACGGCGGAACATTTCACCGGCAGTCGCATATCCATTGCCGACCGGCAATGCCGGGTCGTCGGCTGGTTTGATGACGCGGGCAAGATTATACGGTGAGCGCTTCAGGTATTCAGCACGTAAATCCGGGCCGATTTTATCGTACGGTTGAGTTACGACTTGATCCAGATTCGGTACTTTATTCGGATTGTAATACACAGCACGAAAGGGTGCGATTTTGGCAGGCATAATGGTTCTCCAAGCAAGGAAGTCAGATAAACGTTGGGAAAAAATTGCGGAACGCGGTAACACCCCGCAGATAAATCGAAGTAGAGCAAAATACGCAAGAAAACCGGTATAAGGCAAATTTCGGTTTTTTCCGGGAAAGCTTGACAATCCCCGTGTTCGCTCATAGCTTGATTTCATTCATTTTGGGGGAACCATGAAGATTTTGGAGCCAATCGAATGAATTCACTTCCTTTCATGCTGGGCGCACTTTGTGTGCTTGCTATCGCCTATCGTTACTACAGCGCATTCCTTGCCGCGAAAGTCGCGGTGTTAGACAACTCACGTATCACACCGGCGCATACATTTGAGGATGGCCAAAACTTTGTACCGACGAGTAAATGGGTGCTCTTCGGTCATCATTTCGCCGCAATCGCAGGTGCCGGGCCGCTTATCGGCCCGGTATTGGCTGCACAATTCGGTTTTCTTCCCGGATTTCTTTGGATTGTCATCGGTGTCGTGCTTGCCGGAGCAGTGCAGGATTTCATTATTCTATTTGCGTCAACCCGGCGCGGAGGGCGGTCGCTAGCGGAAATCGCACGAATGGAAATCGGCCCGGTAGCGGGGTTAGTCGCCGCTATTGCGATTTTGTTTGTGGTGATTATCGCGCTCGCCGGTCTCGGTTATACCGTAGTCAACGCGCTAAAGGACAGCCCGTGGGGCGTATTCACACTTGGTAGCACAATCCCGATTGCACTGATTATGGGAATGTACACGCAAAAAGTCCGTCCCGGTAAAATTAAAGAATCAACGATATTCGGTATCATCGCACTTTTCGCGGTAGTGATATTCGGGCGGAATATCGCCAATTCCGGTGTAGCGCATTTCTTTCTGCTCGATAAAGATCAAATCACATTGGCGATGGCAATCTACGGTTTCTTTGCTTCGGTGTTGCCCGTGTGGTTGTTACTCGTCCCGCGGGATTATTTGAGTTCTTATATGAAAATCGGGACGATTGCACTGCTCATCATCGGGCTAATCGTTGTCCATCCCGATATCCAAGCCCCGATGTTCAGTAAATACACGGCTGGCGGCGGCCCCATTATTCCGGGCAATGTATTTCCCTATGTATTCATTACCATTGCCTGCGGTGCGATAAGCGGGTTTCACGCATTGGTCGGATCCGGTACGACACCGAAGATGATTAGCGAAGAACAACACGTCCGCACCATCGGATATGGCGCTATGTTGATGGAAGGGTTAGTCGGCATTACCTGTTTGATAGCCGCGTGTTGCTTACAACCCGGCGATTATTTCGCAATCAATGTATCCCCCGCGAAATATCAGACATTGGGAATGCAACAGGTCAACCTACCGACGCTATCGGCGGAAGTCGGTGAAAACGTTGCGGGTCGGCCCGGTGGCGCGGTATCGCTCGCGGTGGGTTTCGCCCAGATTTTTTCGGCAATTCCCGGTATGGCAAAGTTGATGTCATACTGGTATCACTTCGCAATCATGTTCGAAGCGATGTTCATTCTGACGACTATCGATGCAGGGACACGTGTCGGGCGGTTTTTGGTACAGGAGTCGCTCAGCAGGGTTTATCCGAAATTCGGGGAGGCGTCGTGGCTTCCCGGAAGCATCCTTGCGACATTAATAGTTTGTGCGATGTGGTCGTATTTCATTTTCTCCGGTTCGATTAGCACCATCTGGCCGATGTTCGGGGTCGCGAATCAATTGCTTGCGTGTATCGCGTTGTGTGTCGGTACGACGGTAATCATCCGGTTGGGAAGAGTGAGATATGCATGGGTGACATTCATCCCGATGTGTTTCGTAACGACGACTACACTCACCGCGGGATGGATGAATATATTCGGAAACTTTCTACCACTGGCACGAACGACCGATCCGGTATTGGGCTATCTCGATGCCGCACTCACTGCGATTATGATGGTTTGTGTGGTAATCATAATGATTAGCGCATTTAATACGTGGTGGAAAGTGCTGACCGGAAGAGTACCGCTGGTGGCTACAGCGAGTGCCTAAATTTAATCGAAAGAGAAATGGGCGATTCATTCGAATCGCCCATTTCTTTTGTTTACAATAAATCTTTACGCGGCGGTGTAGATGGGAATGGCATCTCCGGAGTTTAATTCACCGTCGAAGTCGCCGTAAACGATACCATGATACCGCAAGAACGTTTTCGCTTCCGCTTTACCCATATAGCGTTCGAGAATCCTGCGGTCGGTTTGTAATAAATCCACAACTATCAAGCCATCGACGACATTGCTAAACTCGGTATCGACATTGAATCCGAGTAACTTTCCACCAAGTTTCAAATACTCTTTCAGCAAGACCGGAGCGCCTTTGCTGTCGTGTTCGATATCGGAAACCACAGCATTGACGTGGTCAAGGTTATCGAGTATTTTCCCCTCGGAATGTTTCGCCACACCTTGCAACGGCTTGACATGGAAGGGATTGCGCGAGTTTACCCACTTCGCCATTTCCGGCCAATAGCGGTTCCGCAGTAAATAGTGTACCAGTAGTTGGTGGGAAGCGACATGGTACTCATTGCTGATACTCACCGGCCCGAACAGCGTATTGTACTTCGGATGCTTGACCACAAAAGCGCCGATACCGCGCCATAACAGCGATAACGCCGAACCGTTACGTTGGTACTCAGCCCGTACAAACGAACGCCCCAACTCCAAAGCGGGAATGAGTTTATTCAGTAATTTATTCCGGTAGTGGAACAGCGTGTGTGTATAAAGCCCTTCGATGCCGGAGTCGATGAGAATGCGGTCGGTAAGCCCTAACCGGTATGCGCCGACGATTTCTTGTTTGATACGGTGCCAGACAAAAAGATGAATATAATCACGGTCGAACGGATCGATGTCAAGCGCTTTGCCTGACCCTTCACCGGCACTGCGGAAAGTGATTTCGCGCAGCCGTCCGATTTCTTTCAGTAGGTTCGGAATTTGTTTCGCATTGGCAAAATGAACGACAAAGTCGCCATGTTCGATTAGGGTATTTTGTTTCGGTAAGTGGTTGATCTCGAATTGCAAAGTTTCCACTGGAATTGGGTCGATAATCGGTTCCAACCAACAATCGAAGCTGGTGGTTTGCGGAATGTTCGTTTTTACCGCACTGCCGACCCGGTTTTGTAAAACGAGTGTACGTTCCCGTAAGTGCATTGTCATTTCTTCATCGGTCTCGAACTTGAGAAGTTTATGGTTTGAAATCGGATTACCTACTGCAAACGAAACAACACTCCCCGCTTTCTTTAAAAATTCGCGTGGTAATAGTGCAGTCCGCAACGATGGGTGTATCATTCCGGCGAATTGAAACAGCTTGCTGTTTTTACCGTGGATGAAAACCGGAAGAACTTGGGCATCTGTGTTACGGATGAATTTTGCTATCGACTTGTTCCAATTCGCTTCGGTCGCTTTACGACGGGTAACTGACCATGCCGCAACTTCACCCGCCGGAAACACTGCCAGCATTCCACCTTGGCGAAGCCATGCAATTGCTTCTTTCATCGCCTTGACATTTTGGAGTGCCGCTTTCGCACCACCAAACGGATCGACAAACAGGCAATGTGCCGCAAGTTCGGGTACTTTCGATAAGAACGAGTTTGCGATAATTTTTACATCGGGGCGAATGGAAATGAGTAGTGAAAGTAGTGCGGTTGCATCAAGTAAACCGAAGGGGTGGTTTGCCGTAACGACTACAGCCCCTTTGGTTGGAATCCGGGTACGGTCGTTATCAGTTACTTCGAGGGAAACGTCCATCTTTGCCAACAGACGTTCGGTGAAATTGGTGTTGGGTTGCTGGTTTCGGGTCTCGTTGTATAACAGTCCGATTTTAGGTAAGGCGCAGGCGTAGTCAATGGCTTTGCTAACTGGTATAGGCAAGCTTACACCAAATGCGCGGGGTATCGTTTGGTAGGACGAAAACAAAACGGATGATTCTTCCATCGTACACTCCAATTGGTTCGATGGAATAATGGCGAAAGTTTGTTTAGAATAAATAAATGAATTGTGTGGGAATAGTAAATAAAAGAAGGGCGCATCGTAATACGCCCTTTTCTTGATAGAAATTGCGGTTTTTTTATACGACTGTGGCTTCTTTTTGTTTAGGTTTTTGCTCGACTTCACCCATCAGATAAGCATGCATCGCCTTCGATGCCTTTCGCGCCATACCCATAGCGAGAATTACCGTTGCCGCGCCAATGACGACGTCACCACCGGCAAAGACTCCGGGAATCGAGGTCGCACCGTTATCGTCGGCAGTAATGTTACCCCACTTGTTTGTATTCAAGCCGGGCGTCGTGTGCGGAATAAGCGGGTTAGAACCGTTACCGATAGATACGATTACCGAATCAAATTCTTCTTCGTATTCGGAACCCTCGATGACAACCGGACGGCGGCGACCGCTGGCATCGGGCTCTCCAAGCTCCATCCGCACCATTTTCATCGCACGCACCCACCCCTGATCATCACCCAACAACTCAGTCGGGTTGGTCAGGAAATGGAAAACGATACCTTCCTGTTCGGCGTGATGTACTTCTTCGATACGGGCGGGGAGTTCGTTACGGCTGCGGCGATACACAATCTGGACTTCTTCCGCACCAAGGCGCAATGCCGTTCGTGCCGAATCCATTGCGACATTGCCACCGCCGAGTACTGCGACCTTTTTTCCCTTTTGCACTGGTGTATCGGATTGTGGAAAATCAAATGCGCGCATCAAATTCGAGCGGGTAAGAAATTCATTCGCTGAATAGACACCATTCAAATTTTCGCCGGGAATATTCATGAAATACGGTAAACCCGCGCCAGTACCAAGGAATACGGCATCGAATTTTTCTTCTTCCATCAATTCGGATACGGTATAGGTTCTGCCAATTACACTATTGAAAACAAAATTGACGCCAAGACTTGTAAGGTAATCGACTTCTTTCTGCACGATTTTTTTCGGAAGACGGAATTCAGGAATCCCGTAAACCAATACGCCACCGGCTTTATGCAACGCTTCAAATACGGTTACGTCATGCCCTAATAACGCAAGGTCACCCGCGACAGTCAATCCGGCGGGACCACTGCCAACGACGGCGATTCGTTTTCCGGTGGCCGGAGATTTTTGCGGGATGGTAACGAGATTATTTTCACGCTCGAAATCGGCGGCGAAGCGCTCCAATCGGCCAATCGCGACCGGTTCCTGTTTGATGCCGACGACGCAAACTTTTTCGCACTGCTCTTCCTGCGGACAGACACGGCCACACACTGCCGGGAGTGCATTCATTTCTTTTATTTTACGCGCTGCACCCGCAAATTCACCTTGACCGATGAGTTTGATAAATGCGGGAATGTCAATTCCAACCGGACAGCCGGAAATACATTTCGGATTCTTGCATTGAATGCAACGCATCGCTTCGTTCTGTGCAAGTTCCGCAGTATAACCAAACGGCACTTCAAGAAAGTTGCGGGCACGAACTAGCGGTTCCTGTTCCGGCATTGGTTGGCGGGGTAATTTTTCTCTTGCCATCGCTGCTCCTAAACGTGTGCCGGGTGATGGTTTTTGTACAGATCCATCGCTTCTTTTTCCTGAGGCAGGTACATTCTTTGCCGAAGCATTAACTCGCGGAAATCAACTTCATGTCCGTTAAATTCAGGGCCGTCGACGCAGACAAAGCGGGTATGTCCCGCAACGGTAACGCGGCAGGCACCGCACATTCCGGTGCCATCGACCATAATGGGATTCAGTGAGACGAGGGTCGGGGTGTTGGTCTCTTTGGTAGTTTTACAACAAGCATTCATCATTGGTACCGGGCCTATCGCGACAACTTCAGCAATTTCATGCTCAATTATCAATGTTCGGAGGACGTCGGTAACAAAGCCGTGAACGCCATAGCTCCCATCATCGGTAGTAACGAAAAGCTCGTCGCACACTTTCTTCATTTCCTCTTCCATAATCAGGAGATCTTTTGTGCGCGCGCCGATGATTCCAAGAACACGGTTACCGGCGGCACTCATCGCTTGGGCAATGGGATGAACCGGGGCAACGCCAATACCACCACCGACGACAATGACCTTGCCGCGATTCTCGATATGAGTGGGACGACCTAACGGCCCGCAAATATCGGCGAGTTCTTGGCCGACCTGCATTTCACCAAGTTCATAAGTCGATTTGCCGACAGTTTGGAAAATGAGTGTTAGGGTTCCGGCGGAGGGGTCGGCATCGGCGATGGTGAGTGGTATCCGTTCACCTAAGTCGGTAGTGCGGAGTATGATGAATTGTCCGGCGCGCCGTTTTTCTGAAATCCGTTTGGCTTCTACCACGATTTTGACAACGCGGTCGGCGAGTACTTCCCGGGCAAGTATTCGATTGCCCATCTTTTTCCCCCAAAGAATGAGTGGGTTGACTACTTTAAGTGGTTTGAATAGAATCAACCGATTGGCTGATTCTATTCAAATCGAAATGTGAAGAGTAAAGATAACTTTTATGGTTACTTTTTCAAATTGGTCACTAATCGCTCGGTATCCCGTGCGATAACTAACTCTTCATTGGTAGGAATTACTAGTACTTTGGTTTTCGATGTTTCTGCACTGACGATTCGTTCCACATTGGGCATGTTTTCGTTTGCTTCGTGATTGAGTGCGATATCCATTCCTTCCAAATTCTGTACGGAACGTTTGCGGACCTCGGCTGCATTCTCCCCGACACCACCGGTAAAGACTACTGCATCGACACCACCCATTGCCGCCATGTAAGACCCGATGTACTTCCGAATCCGGTAGCAAAATACGTTCAAAGCCAGTGTGGCGCGTTCGTTCCCGTTCTTCATTTCACTCAGGATGTCGCGCATATCGGATGAAATGCCGGAAAGCCCAATCAAACCACTGTGTTTGTTCATCAATGCATCGGCCTCGGAGCGGGATAAATCTTCTTTACCCATGATGTACAGCAGCGCTGCGGGGTCGATGTCGCCACACCGGGCACCCATCACCAACCCTTCGACAGGTGTGAAGCCCATAGAAGTATCGACCGATTTCCCTTTATCGACAGCGGCCATCGAGCAACCGTTCCCTAAGTGGCAAGTAATAATCTTCAGTTCTTCGATGGGTTTACCGAGTACGGACGCGGCGCGATTGGCAACATAGACGTGGGAAGTGCCATGGAAACCGTAGCGGCGAATGGAGTAACGTTTGTAAAGAATGTAAGGAAGGGCGTACATGTAGGCGTAATCAGGGATAGTATGATGGAATGCCGTGTCGAACACGCCCACTTGTGGGATGTTCGGCATTAATTGCTGGCACGCCTTGATACCTTTGATATTGGCGGGATTGTGCAACGGTGCCAGTTCGATACATTCGGTTAGCTGGTCCATAACTTCTTTGTTAATCATAATGGAACCGGTGAACTTCTCACCACCGTGGACGACACGATGGCCTACGGCGTCGATTTCGCTCCGATCCTTCAATACGCCGTGGTTTGGGGCGATAAGGATGGCGAGGATGTATTCGATTGCGATTTGGTGGTCGATGATTTCCGCGACAATTTTCACTTTATCGCCGTCGTTACGGCTGTGGTTCAGGATGGCGTCGCGCATTCCGACACGCTCAATCAGACCTTTACAAAGTGGTTGTTCGCCTTGCGTGGTCTCGAACAGTTGATACTTGATGGATGAACTGCCGCAGTTGAGGACAAGAATTTTCATTTGGGTAACTCCCGGGGACGTTGAATTAGTAGTGATAGCGAAGAAAGGTAAAGATAATACATTTTTGCGGGTTAGGCGAGTGCCGGAAAGCACATATAAATCGTAGAAATTGCTTGAAAGTACTTTAAAAAGTATGAAGTAAATGAATATACTTATAGCCAAAGTAAATGAACTACACTACGATTTCAAACCGGGGATTGCATTGGCAAGCGAAGAAACAAGAGGATTCGATTGGAACAACTTATCCGAAGATTATGCTTTTCGATTCGATAAACGCGTTCAATCACAAACCGGAATTTATTACGACCGTTACGACGATTTACTGAACCGTGTAGTCGATCTTGCCGAGATTCGGGATAGAGATCGCGTATTGGAAATCGGTTGCGGTACGGGTGAATTAACTCGAAAATTGATTCAGCAAAGCTACTCTCCGGTTTGCGCAGTCGATCCTTCTCACCAGATGTTAGAAGAAGCATGTGTGAAGTCGATAAAAGAGGGGTGGCTAAAACAAGTCAATTTCGAATGCATCGAGAATCCGTTCGTCGCTCTGCCCTATAAGGATTTATCATTCTCAGTTGTCGCAAGTACCTACGCATTCCACCATGTATCCGAAGAAGACAAACGGTTTGCGATTGAAGAGATGAGCCGGATAATCAAAACCGATGGACGGCTCGTTATCGGCGATGTTATGTTTCCCAATGCCGGTGCGAAAAATCAAGCGTTGCAATATTACCGCGACGAACTTGAAAACGAACCATTCGCATTATTAGATTTTCTCTATACCCAGCTTACATACAATGGTTTCGTGATGAGTATGGAGCAAGTTGGTGAAATAACGTGGGTCGTGCGGGGATTAAAGCGGTAACGTCTTAATACAACTTTAGTTCGTGAAAAACTCAGCGCAGGATTTATCTTCTTTAACACTTCCATTTTCTAACATTATCACCCGGTCACAAGTCGCTTTGATTAAATCAAAATCGTGTCCTGCCACGATAAAGCCAGCGGTCTGTTCCTGCAATACATTGGCAATCGCTTTGCTTCCGGGCAAATCGAGCCCTGCAGTCGGTTCGTCCCACAATAAAAATGTGTCGCGGGAGTAAATACTGGACGCAAGCGCCACTCGTCGCGCTTCACCACCCGACAGCGTAAATGGATCACGATTCAGGAATAGCTCCGGTTCCAAACCAAACCATCTAAGACGCACAGAAGAAAGTTGCTCGTTTACCGAAGGGTCAGGGCCGCCAATCTCTTCACGAACACTCGACGTTAAAAACGCGATTTCAGGAAATTGAAACGAGAGCGATGTCATTGGGAATGCCGGAGAACGCCTTATTTCACCGGAATCCGGTTTCAGTACTTTTCCCAACAATGCAAGCAACGAAGTTTTACCCGAGCCGTTGTCGCCGATAACACCAATGCGCTCCCCTTCTCGGATAACCAACTTATCAATCTGTAACCGGTTTTTTTCTTCCCCCTTAACGACAACATTTTCGACCCGAATTTCATTACCGGAATTGATTTCCGGTTTCCCCTTTACCGGTACGTGGTAAAAATTCTCCGTTCCTATTCCTACTTCTTTTTTTCCATCAAAAAGAACTTTTCCTTTTTCCAGAACAATCGTTCTTGGGAAAAGCGCGGCTTCGCGTTCATTGGGGGTCAACCACAATACCGTACACGGTTCATTGAGTGCTTCTTCAATCATTGCTTTGCGCCGGGGGGGGTATAGGTACATTGCCGGTTCGTCGTAGATAAGCAATTTTGGTGAAAGGATGCGAATAGCATTTCCTACAACTTGTTGCAATTCACCACCGGATAATTTTGTTAGGAGATGCTCAGGCGTCAGACGTAGTTTACTGATTGTCTCATTGATGAGTTCGTCGAGGTGCTGTTTGTTCCAGCGGAGAAGTTCGGGGCCAAAACGTAATTCTTCATCGACGGTGGAACCGAGTGTCTGCATCGATGGATTTTGCATCAGTAACTGAATGTCAGTCGGGTCGGGATGGATATGCCAGCGAATAAACCCGGAACCCGGTGTGAGGATAGCCGCCAACAAAAGCGCAATGGTGGTTTTTCCGCTGCCGTTGTTACCCAACAGTGCGATTTTTTCACCGGTATGAATCCGAAATGAAACATTATCGAGCGCAGGGTGTCCCGAAGGTAGCAGGTAACGAACCGCCTGAAATTCTACAAATGGAGTTTTCGGTGCAGTATCGAGGTTCATATTGCTGTCAAAGAAGTGCTTCTATCCAACTGCAAACGCGGTCGGTCGCGCCTGCTTCTTCGGAAATAATCCGCTTAGACGCTGCCGCGCTGTCATTCCGTGCAATCGGATCAATTAACCAAAATCGTAGTTTATCCCGCCACCCGCTATCTTCCCGATCAACGACAACACCACCGCCATTTTCGGCAAACAGACGTGCTTCGCGCGACATGGTAATATTCGGCCCGTACAAAAGTGGTGTTCCAAACACCGCCGGTTCCAAAACACTATGCACACCCGCACCAAAACCGCCGCCAACCCATGCGACAGTTGCACCACGATACAGTGACGCAAGCACTCCCTGTACATCGACTAATAACGAGTCGGCTTTTTCAAGTTTTGAAAGGCCGTTTGAGTAACGGACGGGATGGAAACCACAATTTGTTAACCGGTATTCCGCGCCGTTCAGGTGTTCTTCGTCGCTTTCGTGTGGTACGGCAATCAACCGGAATTGCATACCCGCTTCCCTGAATTCCTGTAGTGCTTCAAATAAAAGAAGTTCGTCCGGTTCCCATCCGCTGCCTAAAACAATAGTCGGTAATTCTTCACACCATTTAATCAGGGCGGGATCACGGGGATCGGGACGCGCAGCCGCAGTTAACACGCGGTCATAGCGGGTATCGCCGGTTACGCGAATTTCCGTGCGTTTACCGATGAGTTGAACAAACCGTTCGGCATCCTCTTTCGCAATCGCGCCAATTCCACTAAGCGCACCCAACAACGAACGTTGGAACGAGCGGGCAAAAACAAGATTTCGTTTTGAGTCAGTGCGGTAATTGCCGCTTTGTAATAGTGTCGGTACACCACGTTCGCGCGCTTGCCACACTATCTCCGGCCAGATGTCATGTTTCGTGATAACGATTGCGCGGGGTTTGGCAGAATCGAGGAAGCGTTTAACCTCGCGATGTAAGTCGATAGGCGCCCAATACCACGGAAACCGTTTATTCGTCGCAGTGGTCTTACGGTTATACAACGACGGTGAACCGACGGTAACAACAACTTTGTGTCCGCGCTCCTGCATGCGTTCGATTACGGGACGTGCTGCTTCAAATTCTCCAACAGACGCGCAATGGAAGACAATCGCATTTTGGGGAATGTCGCTCCACTTTTCATTGATTCTACCGGTAATTGCTAAATCGAGTTTAGTATCAAACGTTGCGCCGAGCTTTGCCAGCGCATACACAACCGGGCCGGAAAAACGCCAAAGTGCGCGCCAAGCGGGATGAGGGGCATGTCCTTTCATACGCCGATGTGCTCGCTGTGTAATTTTTTCCAGACCATATCCACCGAGATTTCTTTCATGCATTTATGGTGTTTGAGCGGACATTTTTTTCCGCCGTGCGCCGAGCACGGGCGACACCAGAGGTCGCGGCCCATTACTTCAACATGCGAGCGGAACGGTGCAAAGCCAAATTCCTGAATCGTTGGTCCGAACAACGCTACTCCCGGACAACCAGTACCCGCGGCGATGTGCATGGCGGCGGAATCGTTGGTAACAACTGCGGTACAAAGTGAAACGGCGGCAAATAGTTTCGGCAAACCCCAATCGGGAAATGTAATGATTTGGTTCGTTGATAATCCGTTGCGTTCAATTTCACCGATTAGCAAAATTTCATCAGGGCCGACAATCCAAACAATGCCGTATCCTGCTTCGATGATCTTATGTGCCAATGTTACGTAATTATGCAACGGCCAACGTTTGGTAAAGTGCTTCGAACCGGGTGCCAATCCAATTCTCTTTTTGTGACCCCAACTCGATTGAACGAGTAGAAGTGCATCGTTATCTAAGGGAAGTTCAAGACCTTTGCCATCGTCTTTCACCCCCCACGGTTCCGCCGCTTTCAGATAGCGTAATGGAACCGGTGGTTCATTCACGAGCCAATTGTGTTTAGTAATAATCTGGAGCGTGCGACGCCAGCGCGGTGGTGCCGATTCTGCATGGTTCGCAACAGGTAGTGATTGTACCAACGACCGTGACTTCGGCGATGCTTGCAGATCCAACACGTACTCTATTTTACCGAGCGAGCGAAGTTTTTCCAGCGGTGCGTTATCTTCCCGTTTCCATTCCACGACCTCATCTACCCACTCGCTGTTTTGCCAAATTACTGCATACTCGGGACGGGTCAACCAAACGATTTTATGGGTGGGGAAGGCATGCCGCAGTCCACGCAGTACCGGCCCCATCAGCAGACAATCGCCTAATGAGGAGAGGCGGATGATTAGGATGATGTTCGGTTCGGGTGTAGACATTGTTGTCGATTGAATTAGATTTCTGGTTAATATTCCCGTTCGACGGAAAACCGGACAAATTCTTTTAAGCGGTCGCGTGCATGACCTGCCGGTGTCTCTGTTTCTAAAATTACGATTGCTTGATTCGCGTATGCTTCTGCGCGTTTTTGTGCTAACTCGATACCGTTATTCTCAACGACAAATTGGACGATGTCTTTGATGTCGCGCCGTTTTAATCCCGCCCGGAACCGCCCAAGAACGCCGCTTGCCGCAGTATCACCGGCATTTTGGAAAGCGTAAATCAGTGGCAATGTTATTTTGGAATCCTTGATATCGCCACCTACCGGTTTACCGAGCAAACCACTGCGCCCGGTATAGTCAAGAATATCGTCACGAATTTGAAATGCGATACCAAGTGACTCGCCGAATAACTTCCATTGTTCGAGTGATAAGGTGTCCGGCCCGGTCGTTAACACACCCAACCGGATTGCGCCGCTGATGAGTGCCGCGGTTTTGTCCGATATCATTTTGGTGTACTCTTCTTCCGAACAATTCAGGTCTTTGCTGATTGCCGCTTCATGGAGTTGCCCCTTACCCATCCGGCTCGCAATTTCCGAAAGTACACTAAGCGCTTCCTGTTTACGCATTTCGATAGTCGCTTCGAGCGAACGGGCGAGGAGAAAATCACCAAACAGAACGCTGATTTTATTTCCCCAAACGGCTTTGAGTGAAGCAAATCCACGCCGGGTATCGCTGTTATCGACGACATCATCGTGAATCAATGTCGCACTATGGAGCAACTCCATGACCAATGCTGACTGGATTGTAGCCGGAGTGGGTGTTCCATAGACCCTTGCCGAGAGAAAACAGATTAACGGACGCAACCCCTTGCCACGTTGGTCGGTAAGATAGCCAATCATTTTGTCGATGAGAGGTATCGAACTCGTTAGCGCGGAGCGCCATGCACTATCAAATGCGGCAAATTCACTGCTGAATTCCGAACGAAATGATTCGAGTTGTTGTTTGCTATCCGGCATACGTTCAATCGTCGTCGTGATGGAGGCCGTGCCGCGCATTCTTTACCGCGCGATCCAATTCCCTTACTGTTTCCCGTTCGGCAAGGGCTGCACGTTTGTCGTGTTGTTTCTTACCGGTGGCGAGACCGATTTCCACTTTAATGCGTCCATTTTTCAGATATACCGAGAGTGGAACAATGGTTGCCCCTTTTTCTTCGACTTGCCGTTGAAGTTTGTTCAACTCCGAACGATTCAACAGTAATTTTCTCGGACGTCCGGGGGCATGGGTAGCGTAACCGGCACGTTCGTATTCGGAAATATTCACACCGACCAACCACAGCTCATCCTTAGTAAATCTTCCAAAGCTGTCGCGGAGTTGAATCCTCCCATTCCTTGCACTTTTGACTTCCGTACCCGTCAACACAAGTCCGGCTTCCCATCGTGCTCCGATGGTAAAATCGTGAAATACTTTCTTATTCTGCGCTAAAATGCGGATATCTTCTTCTGACATAACTCAGTAAGGTACAATCGGTTGTACAAACCCGCAACCTAAAAAGAGGGTGGACGTTGGTGTCCACCCTCTTCTAACGAACAAACGAGTTCGGCTAATTGTTACGGATACGGTTGGAAAATACCAGCGTAGAGGTGGTCGTTAGTATCACTGAGGCGGCCAATAAAATACCACAATTGAGCAACGAATCGCTGAACGGTAAACGGCGCCAGAAATAATTATGGAAGGAGTCCATCGCCCAGTAGTTGACGGAAAATTTGCCGATACTCTGCAACCAGAGCGGCATAAAGAAAACCGGAACCATTGACCCGCCGATTGCCGACATCGAAAGCGCAACGATGGTAACAAGCGAGTTTGCCATTTCTTCCGATTTCGCAATCGCGGCAAGGAACATCCCGATTCCATTGATCGCACTGACCGTACAGAACGAGAAAAAGAGTAATTGGAGTGGTGCCCTGCCGATCTCCAATCCGAAAGCCAATTTACCGAACAAAAACATTGCGTAAAGTTGGCACATCCCGATTAACAACAGGAACAACCACTTTTCGATGAGTAACGACCTTGTGCTGACACCGCTTATTAATAACCGGCGAAGCGTCCCTTCGCGCTTTTCCCGCAATAAAACTTGCGCTCCACCGCCGATGCTGAAAAGTAGGAACATGACTGCCGTGCCCGCGATGGATTGCGCAATACCCGGTGAGGCGATGTCTTTACCCACGATATGTTTTTCTTCAAAGTGGAACATATTTCCCATAAAGTTGAAATTTTTCTTAGTCGTATCCGGCGCGACTTTCTTTCCCTCGTTCGCCTTCGCTTCGCGTACCGGGCGCAATAACATATCGGCGAGTTGTGCATTATTTCCGCCACCACCCCACCAGTTCTTTTGCAGTGAATCAAGACGGATGTGGAACGACTGGCTGACTACCTCCTGCATTTTCTTGGTAAACGAAATTGAAGCTGTATCGCTCAAAATTTTCCCGGCACCCGCTGTCATCGCGCCGCTCATCAGTTCGGGAATTTTTCCGAATACGACTTCCTGAACGATACCACTAACGATGTTAGTTTCGATAGTGGCTTTCGGGTCGTTCCAGATTTCAAGATGAATCGAACCCATGGCGACGAGAGTATCGAATGCATGAGCAGGAACGACAAGTGCTACTGAGTTTTTACCGCGGGCGATTCTGTCTGAGGTAATATTACTATCCAGTAACAAAATCTTACCATCGACGATTGCCGAATCAAGAAGCAGAAGCGTCTTTTCTTTTAACAATTCGAACTTCAGTCGTTCCGAAAATGGGGAGTGGTCGCGGTCAAGAAACAATATTGTTACAGGGTTACTATCGCTCGAACCATTGCCACCGAAAATTAACCCGAATACTGTCGCCATGACGATAGGAACGAGAAACGTCAATAGGAGTTCACCGCGATGCCGCAGGAATAACCGAATGTCTTTACCAAGTAATGCGAGTATTGCGTTCATTCTTCCCTCAACATTCTTCCCGTTAAATCGAGGAATAGTGTTTCCAACGTCGGTCGATGGATTTGCAACGACTCATACGGAATTTCTGATAATGCCGCAACGGCTTCGGGTAACGGTTTCGTGAGGGTAATAATCAGATCGACTTCTACTACTTCGTTCGTACCGTAGTTTTGCAACACCCCTGTTTTAGCGGCGACCGCTTCTTGTGGAGTATGGAACCGTATAAAGAGTCGGGTGGGGAGATTACGCTGCTTCAATAATTCTTCGCGGCTACCGACCGCGAGGACTGTACCATGGTCGATGATAGCGATTTGCGAACAAAGCCGTTCCGCTTCTTCCATATAATGCGTGGAGTATAGAACGGTTTTCCCTTCGGCGATGAGGGTTTCCACCAATTCGAACAAATGGTTCCGGCTTTGTGGGTCGACGCCTACGGTCGGTTCATCCAAAAGAATAATATGCGGATGATGCAATATCCCACAACCGAAATTCAACCGCCGTTTCATCCCCCCGGAAAACGTATCGACTTTATCTTTGCGGCGTTGTTCCAAACCTGTTCGGACCAGCATCTCGTTTACGCGTGTTTCCAGTTCGGAACCGTTGAGTCCGTGCAGTTTTCCCCAGAAACGCAAATTCTCTTCGGCGGTCAATTCAGCGTAGAGGGCTAATTCCTGAGGAACCACGCCAATTTGTTGTCGGATTTCCGGTTTGGAGATATCAAGTGAATTCTCACCCAGCCGGATTGTTCCTTTCGTCGGAGAAAGGTCACCGCAGAGAAGCCGCATCACAGTCGTTTTGCCGGCACCGTTCGGCCCAAGCAAACCGCAGCATTTTCCCGCTTGTATGGATATCGATACGCCACGCAGGGCATCTTCGGTTGCATTTTTGTAGCGAAATTGGATATCGGTTAGTTCGATTTGGTTCATACTCACCCGATGGTTAATTGATAGTCCTGTTGGTGATTACGATACAAAAATTTGTTACCGAACAAAAACAAATTCCATAGGTTACAACATTTTTATTTCTTTTGGGTCATTGCCACACCGGCAAGAATTAGAATCGCACCAAGCACCATTTGCCATGTGAGCGTTTCACCCATCAGCGTTATTGCGAACGTAACGCCCCATATCACATTCAGGTATTCAATGATACCGGTATGCGCCGCACCGCGCCGCTTCAGCAACCACGACCAAATCGTAAATGCGGTTACCGTCGAGAGTAAACTCAACATACCGAGACAAAACCACGGCATCCAGCCCGATGGAAATCCATCGTGGAATGCAAATGGTGTCGTGGGTAGCAGTAAAATCGAACCGGCTAACACACATGCGGCAGGGGCTTGTGTTACACCGACTTTGGGGATGATGTCGGCAAGAAGAATGGTATATATCGCCCAAGTAACCGGGGCGATTAGCAGAATCAGTACTCCGGTAGAGGTAGTCTGATCAAAACCAAATCCGGTTTTGGTTAGGGTGAGGACGAAAACACCGATGAAGGCGATTATGATACCGAAATAGAAATTCCAACCGACCCGTTCATGCCTGAAAATAATCGCTAAGAGGAGAATTGCGGGGGGGTTCATCGCATCCATCAACGAAGCGATGCCTGCACCGACGTGAGTTTGTCCATAGTTGATAGACAGGTTGTGGACAATAGTCCCGAACAAACCCGCGGCACCAATCTTTAACCAATCTCCGGTTGTGAGGGTTTTGAAGAGATTGCGCGCTTTCCAGCAAATCCAGAAGAAAATCGGAATGGTGGGAAGGAACCGGACGAGGATAAGTTGAAAAGGGGTAAAGTAGTGAAGACCGGCTTTCACGACAGAAAACAGCGACCCCGAAATGATGGTCAACAGGAGGATAAGGAGATATTCGGTGCGTTTTTCGGATTTCATCGACGATTGGTTCTTCACTTTGGTTTCGTTTTCGAAATGTAGTGATACCGGTAGTTAATTCACGGATTTTCAGCAACCACTCCATTAGAGTGTATCAACGGAATGACAACCAATGATATAAAAAGAAGTTTCGTGAATTCTCGTAATTCAAGATATTCATTCATCTTTAAGTAATTGTTACGATTTTAATTGACGTTTCGGTATGGATGGCAAACAAGAAAAGTTTTGAATTTAGAGGGGAGTGCTTGACAGCCGAATGGCAAAAGTGTATTTTGTACATAATTTCACAAACTCAATTATCCGATTTGCTAATAGGTGACACTACGTTTCTCATTTTCAGCTGTAATAGCTATAAGAATTCTTAATTTAACCAAATAATTAGTAAAAACTTTCTAAACTACATATCCATTCTATTGTTTTCAGTTAGATTGGGTGGCGTGCGAAATCCTCACTAAACGCCATCGACAGTAAAAACTTCAATGATTTATACTGGCGAGACCCAATCGACTTTTTTACTTCCTGATATCTCTTGCTTGCATTGGGTTGTTTCATGAGGTTGTACAGTATTTCTGTTTGTCCTCAGTACGATAAACTCAGTTTCACCGCATTTTCCGTTTTGGCGGTTTGAGGCAGGGCGAAGTTCCGCTCTGTCTATTTTTGTTTGTACAAATCTCGACGGTTGGATTGCAGATTTTGCTGTAATCCTACGTTTTTCCTGAATTCCTTATCGCGGTTTCGGTTGGAGGCATAATGGCTGTACCCTTAGTGCCAATCGGTAAAAAGGAAGCTGACCTGCGTGCGGCATTTTGGCATCACGTCAGTAGTTTTCCCGACGGGCATAAGATAAAAAACTGTTTACAGTGCGGAACTTGCACCGGCGCTTGTCCGGTATCCTACGCAATGGACATTACTCCGCGTGAAACCATCGCACTATTTCGCGCCGGAATGCTCGAAGAAATCCTAAAGAGCAAAACCATTTGGATATGCGCTTCGTGCTACTCCTGTACCGTTCGTTGCCCGATGGGAATTCGCGTGACCGATACGCTATACGCACTCAAACGACTTGCGATGGAAACCAAAATCTTCCCTTCCAACTTCCCCGTAAACGTACTCGCTAAAGCATTCATCGAGAATGTGAAGAAGTATGGCCGCAACTATGAACTCGGTCTCGGGATGAGGTATTACCTCAAAGCAAGCCCGATGAAATTAATCGGCAGTGCCAACTTCGGTATGAATATGCTGAAACATGACCGCTTGGGTATTTTACCGAAGCCGATAAAAAATGTCGCCGCCGTCCGCGCAATTATTGCACGCGCCGAAAAATCGGGAGGTTCGTGATGTCACTCCGATATGCCTATTACCCCGGCTGTAGTTTAGAGAGCACCGGTAAACCCTATGATGAATCGATTCGTGAGATTTTTAAAGCACTCGATGTCGAGTTGGTTGATATCGAAGATTGGAATTGTTGTGGTGCGACGATGTATATGTCGAGCAAGAAAATTGTCGGATATGCCCTCAGCGCACGAAATCTTGCCATCGCCCAGCAACAAGGTCTCGAAGTCTGCGCACCATGCAGCAGTTGTTACACCATTTTGCGAAAAGCGAACCGCCACATCCAACTCGAACCGAAGGGGCGCGAACGAATTAACGATGCGCTATCCGCCGCAAACCTCAGCTATGACGGCAACACCAACGTCCGTCATCCGCTCGACATTCTTGTCAACGATGTAGGCATCGACAACATCATCAAGAAATCGAAATTCCGTCTCACCGGAATGAAAGTCGCTCCTTATTACGGCTGTCAGATTGTGCGACCGCACGGCTATTTCGACGATACCGACGATCCGCAAACGATGGATCAACTATTAAAAGGACTTGGTGCGGAGGTTGTCTATTATCCGCCGAAAGTGCGATGCTGCGGTGGAATGTTGATGATGACCGATGAGATAACTTCGCTGAAATTGTGTCAGGAACTTATTGAAGCGGGAGAAGTGAACGGTGCAAATGTAATCGCCACTGCATGCCCGCTTTGCGAAATGAATCTCGAAGCGTACCAACCGCAAATCAATAAAGCGTTCGGGACAAATTACAAAATGCCGATTTTGTATTTCAGCCAATTAATCGGTATGGCACTCGGTATCGCTCCGGTGAAACTTGGTATCGAACGAATGATTGTACCCGCGCCGAAAGTAACTCTGACTGCGAAAGCGGAGGCGTTATGAGCGGGAACGGACACAATGGAACCAATAATAATGGTGGTTCACCGGTTCGCATCGGTGTGTACGTCTGCCACTGCGGTTCCAACATCGCCAAAACAGTAGATGTTGCTAAAGTTGCCGAAATGTGTTCGCACTTACCGAATGTTACGGTTGCGCGGCATTACCGGTTCATGTGTTCGGATCCGGGTCAGGAATTGATACAATCCGATATCCGCGAACACAAACTGAATCGTGTTGTCGTTGCCGCATGTAGTCCGTTAATGCACGAACCGACCTTCCGTAAAGCCGTCGAAGGGGCGGGACTCAATCGTTACTTGTTTGAAATGGCGAATATTCGCGAACAAGTAAGCTGGGTTACTGTCGATCCCAAAGCCGCAACTGAAAAAGCGTATGCCATCATCAAAGCCGCCATTGCCCGTGTCAAATTCCATGAACCACTCGAAATGAGAAAAGTTCCAATCCACCAGCGGGTAATGGTGGTTGGTGGCGGTATTGCCGGTATTGAAGCGGCGCTCGAAGTTGCGGATGCCGGATTCCAAGTCGTGTTAGTCGAAAAGGAATCGTCGATAGGCGGCCACATGTCGCAATTCGACAAGACATTTCCTACGCTCGACTGTGCGGCATGTATTCTCACCCCGAAAATGGTCTCCGTCGGAAAACATCCGAACATCAAACTCATGACATGGTCGGAAGTGGAAGAGGTAAAAGGGTATGTCGGAAACTTCCAGATAAAAGTCCGTAAGAAAGCACGGTATGTAGACACCACGCTCTGCAATAGTTGCGGTTCGTGTTATGAAGCATGTCCGAGCAAACCGCTTCCGAATCAACGTCGTTTAATGCTTGGCGGAAAGGTGTTCAAGGAAGGTACGGCTTTGGAAATTAAACGCCGTGATATGCTCGGAGCCGAGACCGATTTAACTGTTTTAACGTCGGCACAACCTATGGCGGAAGAAGTGAATACACCTGAACGAGGTGCGAAATGACTCCCACTCAAGATTCAATAATTGAAAAACAAAACTTGAAAAACCGCACCAATGGTAAGGGTAAACCCTATGTCCTGAGCGACCACATTCAATCCATCGTCGATAATTACGACGCAAAACCCACTGCGCTCATTATGATTCTTCAGGATATCCAAACCCATTACCGGTATCTGCCGAAAGATGCGCTCGAACTCGTCTCGAAAAAGATGAATTTACCGATTACGCAGATTTACGGGGTGGCGACATTCTACCGCACATTCTCGCTGAAACCAAAAGGGAAAAACCATGTTTGTGTCTGTACGGGTACTGCTTGTCACGTGCGTGGTGCGCCAGTCATTAACGACAAACTACAAACCGCATTGAAAATTCAACCCGGTGAAACCACTGCCGACATGGAATTTTCACTGGAAACCGTCAACTGCCTCGGTGCTTGCGCATTGGGGCCGTTAGTAACGGCGAATGGAGAATATTACGGCAATATGACAACGACAAAAGTTGACAAAATGCTGGCGGAACTACGCGGTCAAAAACCGGAAGCCGATGAAGCGGAGGAAGAATCATGAACCCTTCGAAACTTACCTCTCCCGCCGAACTCGAAGTGTTGCGCGAAAAACTAATCAAACAGCGCGAAGAGAAAAAAACGATGATTGCGGTATGCGCAGGAACCGGTTGCCTCGCGTGTGGATGTCAGAAAGTAGTAAACGCGCTTCGGACGGAACTTGCCGCTGCTGGGCTCGATGAAATTGTCGAACTCAAAACTACGGGTTGTCACGGTTTCTGTGAACGTGGGCCGTTAATGGTAGTACAACCGCAAGGCACCTTCTACCAACGAGTCAAACCGGAAGATGTAAAACTTATCATCGACCAGACAATAAAAGGTGGAAAACTCGTAAACAAATTGTTGTATCGTGACCCCGCCACCAAGAAAGTTATCGAACAAGAGAAAGACATTCCGTTTTACAAAAAGCAGAAACGTCTCATCTTCGGTAAGAACGGACACATGGATCCGACTTCGATTCACGACTATATCGCGCTCGGTGGTTACCGTTCACTCGCGAAAGCACTGACCAATTTCAAACCGGAAGAAGTTATTGAGCAAGTAAAAATTTCTGGTTTGCGAGGTCGTGGTGGTGGTGGTTTTCTCACCGCAAAAAAATGGTCCACTTGTCGGCGAGCGAAAGGGGTGCCGAAATACGTTATCTGCAATGCGGATGAAGGTGACCCCGGTGCATTTATGGATAGGTCACTACTCGAAGGCAACCCCCACTCGGTTGTTGAAGGGATGATAATCGGTGCGTATGCGATTGGTTGTGAACAAGGGTATGTGTATGTCCGTAACGAATACCCACTCGCTGTTACCAATTTGAATATCGCACTTGCAGCGGCACGTGAGTATGGTCTACTCGGGGACAATATTCTCGGCACCGGATTTTCATTCAATATCGAAGTTTCGCGTGGTGGTGGTGCATTTGTTTGCGGTGAATCGACCGCTTTGATGGCATCGCTCGAAGGGAAAGTCGGTGAACCGCGCGCAAAATATATTCATACCGTCGAATTTGGTCTATGGAACAAACCATCGTGCCTCAACAATGTGGAAACGTGGGCGAATGTCCCCATCATCATCGAGCTTGGCGCATCGGAATATGCGAAGATTGGCACTGCCGGTTCAAAAGGAACCAAAGTATTTGCCCTCACCGGCAAAGTAAACAACACCGGTTTGGTTGAAGTACCGATGGGTATCACACTCCGCGAAATTCTGTATGACATCGGTGGTGGTGTTCTTGGCAAAAAGAAATTCAAAGCGGTGCAAACGGGTGGGCCGTCCGGCGGTACGCTTGTCGTTGAAACGGCGGATACCAAAATTCGTGAGAGTATGGAAAAGTACGGTGATGATGTTGCGGAAGAGGCGGCGGAAAGCTTACTCGACTTACCGGTAGACTTCGATGAATTGACCAAAGTCGGTTCGATGATGGGCTCCGGTGGTATGATTGTCATGGATGAAGATTCGTGCATGGTGGATGTCGCACGATACTTCCTCAACTTCCTACAGGAAGAGAGTTGCGGGAAGTGCCTCCCCTGTCGCGAAGGATTGCGTACGATGCTCGGTATCCTCAACCGGATTTCCGAAGGAAAAGGGGAAATGAGCGATATCGATGAACTTGAACGTCTATCGCAAGTCATCATCGACACCTCGCTCTGCCAACTTGGTGGTAGTGCTCCCAAGCCTGTCCTCTCCACAATCCGTTATTTCCGGCAGGAGTACCTCGCCCATATCCGCGATAAACGATGTCCGGCGGGCGTTTGCAAGCCGCTGGTGTCGCATGCCATCGATGAAACCTGCAACGGTTGTCATGTCTGTGTCAAGGCATGTCCGACGGATGCGATTGTCGGAAATCTGAAAGAATATCACTACATCATTCAGGATAAATGCGAGCAGTGTGGCGGTTGCTATCAGGTTTGCAAATTCAACAGCATTAAACGGGTGAAGCGAGGCACGGGCGATGCCTTGCAGGAGCGGGCACGGGCGTTATTTAAAGCGCCGGTACCGAAGTCGAAACAAACCACTCAACCCGAAGCGGTAGCGTAGGAGATACTCAAATGGCGAAAGTCCACATTAAAATCGACGGACAACCAATCGAAGTAGAAGAAGATTCCTACGTACTGGAGGCGGCGCGTTCCCTGAACATCGACATCCCGACGTTGTGCTATTATCCTTACATGACACCATATGCCGCATGCCGTATTTGTGCGGTCGAAGCGCAGGATGGCAAAGGGTGGACGAAAATTGTTACTGCCTGTAATTATCCGGTGTGGGAAGGTCTTGAAGTCGCTACGAATACTCCTCGTGTAATCAATTCGCGGCGAACCAATCTTGAAATGCTGATGAGCCGTTGCGCTCCGGTTCCGGTTCTGACTGAACTCGCAAAGCAAATGGGTATCGACAAACCAAAGTGGGGATGGGGTGAAGACACCTGCATCCTTTGCGGTTTGTGCGTTCGTGTATGCGATGAAGTCGTCGGAGCTCACGCCCTCGCCTTCGGTGATCGTGGTATCTGGCGCTCGGTAACGACGCCGTTCGGTGAAGAGAGCAATGATTGCATTCTCTGCGGTGCATGTGCGACGGTGTGTCCGACCGGACATATCGTGATGGAGGAGATGGAGAACAAAGCTGTTGTCCACAAGGATTTATTTTTAGGCCCCAATTCAGCCATCACGCTCGATTTCCGGCAGGCAGTCCCCAATGTACCGCGCATCGTGACTGAGAATTGTATTCATTTCAATACCGGTGGTTGCGGTATTTGTTCACAAGTGTGTCCAAAGGATTGTATCGACTACGAGGCGAAAGACAGTATCGAGGAAATCGACGTCGGTGCCGTAATTCTTGCCACCGGTTTCGATAGCTTCGACCCAACCGTGATGAAACAATACGGGTACGGTAAATTCCCCAATGTCATTACTGCCGAGCAATTCGAGATGATGAACAATGCCGCTGGTCCGACCGGTGGGAAAGTGTTACTCGAAAACGGGGAGGAACCGCGCTCAATCGCGATTCTGCACTGCATCGGCAGCCGCGATGAAGATCACCACAAGTATTGCAGCCGTGTCTGTTGTATGTATGCATTCAAATTCTCCCACCTTGTCAAAGAAAAGACTACGGCGGAGGTGTATCAACTTTATATTGACATGCGCAGTTTCGGGAAAGGGTATGAAGAGTTTTACCAACGCATTCTCGACGAAGGGGTGAATGTCATTCGCGGTAAAGCGGCGGAAATCACCACCGCCAGTTACAAACAACACGAAGAAGGGCACCTCATCGTCCATTGTGAAGACACCCTCATCGGCAAATACCGCGAGATTCCCGTCGATATGGTAATTCTTTGTACCGCGCTCGAAGCGCGGAAAGATGCGAAAGAAACCGCCCGCAAATTCAATATCTCGACTGGTGCCGACGGTTGGTTTATCGAGGCGCATCCGAAACTTGCTCCGGTTTCCACTACGACTGATGGCGTTTTTCTCGCCGGTGTCTGCCAAGGCCCGAAAGATATTCCCGATACTGTAGCGCAAGGCGGTGCGGCAGCGGCACAAGCGATGAAGTTGTTATGCCAGAAAGAAATTTTGATGGATGCCGCATATGCGGTAGTGAGTGAGGAGTATTGCGGTGGTTGCCGCTATTGCAATGACCTCTGCCCATACAGCGCAATCGACTTTATTTCCGATAAAAAAGTCAGCCGCGTCAATTCCGCTCTGTGTAAGGCATGTGGCACCTGTGTTGCAGCGTGTCCCGCCGGTGCGATTGTCGCGCGCCACTTTACCGACGAACAAATTTATGCTCAAATCGAAGGGATGTTAATATGAACTTCGAACCCAAAATCATAGGCTTTCTTTGCAACTGGTGTTCCTATACCGGTGCCGACCTTGCCGGTACTGCCCGCATGAAGTACCCGCCGAATATGGTCGGTATCCGCGTCATGTGTAGCGGTCGTGTCGATCCCGGATTCATACTCGATGCCTTCCGGTGCGGTGCCGACGGTGTAATCGTCTGCGGTTGTCATCCCGGTGATTGCCATTATGTCGAGGGAAATTACAAGTGTATGCGGCGCATACCCCTCACGAAAAATCTGTTACAGGGAATGGGCATCGATCCAATTCGCTTACGTCTGGAGTGGGTGTCCGCTTCCGAAGGGGCACGATTCCAACAAGTCGTGACGGAATTTACCGAGCAAATTCGAACGGCAGGGCCGCTCAAATTGAAAGAGCTCAATTTCGATGCAGTCGCGTTCGAACATGACGCCGTTCGTGAAGAAAATTTAGTACCATCGGCAATTCATTAGGAGATTTTAACAAATGGAAAAACCCAAACTGGCTATCTATTGGGCGGCTTCCTGTGGCGGGTGCGATATCGCCATTCTCGATATCGAAGATGCCATTCTAACCGTTGCCGATTTCTTCGATTTGTGCCTCTGGCCGTGCGCCGCTGATTTCAAATACAAAGATATCGAGGCAATGCCGGACAAGTCGATTACACTGACTCTGTTTAACGGTGCAATTCGTAGCAATGAGAATTACCACATCGCGCAGCTCCTCCGCAAAAAATCAGTCGTACTGGTCGCCTTCGGTAGTTGTGCATCGGAAGGGTGCATTCCCGGCCTTGCGAATTTCACCACCCTCGATGGCATCATGAAATACGCTTACAAGGAATCACCTTCGACTGACAATCCCGAAGGAATATATCCGCAATGCGTAACGAAAGTACCGGAAGGGGAAATTACGATTCCGAAGTTGTGGAATACGGTACGTACCCTGAGTCAATGCGTCGATGTCGATTACATCATTCCCGGTTGTCCACCGCAATCCGATCAAATTGCCGCTGTCGTCGGAGCGGTAATCGATATTCTTAAGAACGGAAAGCCGTTACCGGAAAAAGGAACCGTTCTCGGGGCGACAGATAAAACATGTTGCGATGAATGTCCACGTGTCCGCGACGTGAAGAAAATAAAAAACTTTACCCGTTCGTTCCTCATCGACGTTGACCCGGAAATTTGTTTGATGGAGCAGGGTCTGGTTTGTCTCGGCCCGGCGACCCGCGGTGGTTGCGGAGCGAAATGCGTTCAGGCGGGAGTTCCCTGCCGCGGTTGCTATGGAATACCGATGAATGTCCGCGATCAAGGAGCGAAAATGGTCTCAGCGATTGCGAGCGTAATTGATTCCGAAGAGCCGAAAGAGATTGAAAAAATCATCGACACGATTGCCGATCCGCTTGGCACATTCTACCGCTTTTCACTTCCCGATTCGATGCTGCGGAGAGTACAACTATGAAATCCATTACAATCGATCCGATTACCCGACTCGAAGGGCATGGTAAAATTCATCTATTCGTGAACGACGACGGTTCGTTAGCGAATTGTTATTTTCAAGTACCGGAACTGCGCGGTTTCGAGAAATTCTGCCAAGGGCGTCCGGTTGAGGAAATGGCGCGTATTACGACCCGCATCTGCGGGGTCTGTCCCGATTCACATCATCTCGCCGCGGCGAAAGCCGCCGATGCAGTCTATGGAGTAACAATTCCACCGGCGGCATTTAAACTACGTTCATTGATGTACCATGGATTCTTTGCGGGTGATCATACGACGCACTTTTATGCACTCGGAGGGCCGGATTTTGTGGTAGGTCCCGATGCCCCCGCCGGGGAGCGGAACATCCTCGGAGTTATTGCCAAAGTAGGTATTGCGGCAGGGAAAAAAGTGATTGCACAACGTGCACGCGGACAGCGTGTCATCGAAATTATCGGTGGCAAAAAAGTTCACCCGGTGACGGCAATACCCGGTGGTAACTCCAAACGGGTCTCGAAAGAGGAACGTGAAGAGCTAATCAAAATCGGTGAGGAGATGGTGGAGTTTGCTAAATTCACCATCGGTGTCTTCAACGATATTGTCCTCGCGAACAAAGCGTATGTCGATATGATTCTTTCCGACGCATATACGCACAAGACTTATAATATCGGACTCGTGGACGAAAAGAATAAAGTGACGTTTTACGATGGTATGGTGCGGGTAGTAGGGCCGGATGGCAAGGAACACTGTAAGTATGAACCGAAGGATTATCTCCAATACATCTCCGAACATGTCGAGCCATACAGTTATTTGAAGTATCCGTTCTTGAAGAAAATTGGCTGGAAAGGTTTTGTGGATGGGATTGATTCGGGAGTGTATAAAGCGTCACCTCTTTCACGTCTGAATGTATCGGACGGTATGGCGACTCCACTTGCTCAGGCAGAGTATGAGCGGTTTTATGAAACACTGACTGGAGATAAGAGCGGAAAGATGATGGTGAATCAAACGCTCGCTACACATTGGGCGCGTATCGTTGAATTAGTCTATGCATGTGAAGCGACATTGACCGGCGCGAAAGACGATGAGATTACCTCTGATAAGATTCACAAGATACCGGAAGGTATCGTTGGGGAGGGGATAGGTATCATTGAAGCGCCTCGCGGAACATTGACGCACCACTACAAGACCGACCAAAACGGTATCGTTACGGAGGCAAATCTTATTGTCGGAACAACCAACAACAATGCACCAATAACCATGTCCATTAAAAAAGCGGCAGAGGGTGTTATCAAAAAAGGAATACCAATTACCGACGGAATGCTAAATCGAATCGAGATGGCATTCCGTGCCTACGACCCATGTTTCGGGTGTGCGACTCATTCACTACCCGGTGAAATGCCACTCGAGGTTATCGTACACTCCGCCGAAACCGGCGAGATAGTTCAGTCATCGAGACAATGTTGTTGAAAGATGGTTGGATTATTCGTGAAGTTTGTCGATTGGAAAGAAGGTTAGTATGAAACCGTTAATTCTTTGTTTGGGTAACGACGTTTTGAGTGACGATGGTTTCGGTTTTGCAGTTGCACACCGGTTGCACGAAAAGTATAACATCACCGCAGTGGCAGACGTGGAAGCGGCTGCGGTTGCCGGATTCGCGTTATTGGATGCGTTGAATCGTCGTGATTATGTTATGGTAGTTGATACGATAAAAACGAATCATGTATCGGCGGGAACACTAATGGAGTTTCATGCCGGACAATTTACGCCAACCCGCGGACTTACTACCAGCCATCAAATCAGTTTACCGCAGGCGCTCGCGCTCGGCACCGAACTTGGCTATACCATGCCGCCGCAAATTGATGTACTTGCTGTAGAGGCCGAAGACGTCGAAACACTGAATGAAGAATTGACTCCCGCCGTGAAAGCTTCGGTGGAGCCCGCTGTAGAGAGAATCGAAAACTGGGTGTTTTCCCTCCCCGGAATCCATAAGGAGAGCAGTTATGAGGCCCGGATACCGTAATCAAAACGATGTACCACAAACTTGTTCACGTTGCAACGGGCGGGGATGGGTAGACAATCTCTGTGTTACACCGGAGATTTGTAATCTATGTCACGGTCGGGGAACCGATAACCTCGAGCGGGCTTGCCATGCATGCAATGGAACCGGTAGGGTGGAAATCCGTAAGTCGGAAAAACTTGCCTGCCCAAGCTGCAATGGTGCCGGTGTGTGGCCGGTACCGGAAAAAATGAAAATTACGCAATATGCCTTCGATCCGGATAAAAAGAAATGACTTAGTATCAAACTATTGACTCCCACCATCCTCATCAGTATAATTTACCGGAACGTTTGTTCCGTTATGAGTTAGGAGGTGAGCATGAAACAACTTCTTATCACTCGTTCCCAACTTTTATTTCTTCTACTTGTATTTCCAGTAACAGTTTGGTCAGCACACAATACACCACCCTCGACCCAGAATCGAGGATGTCCCGATTCTTGGGGGTACACGTGGATTGATAACGACAACGAACCCAATGGACCCACCTTCAATTGGATTGACATCGCTACTCCCGCAAACAACACACATATCAATGGTGCCGGTAGTTGGAGTTTGGGGTACAATATTGGTTTCAGCTATCCATTTTACGGCGGGTTACGAACTTTATACAATATCAACACCAACGGGATTCTCTCTTTTTCTCATCCAGCACAATTGAACCGGTGGGCGATAAATGTTTTATCTACCGAATTAGCCGTCGATACTGCGAGTACAACCGCTTCCGAAGGGATTTACACTTGGTATAACAACGATATATCGATTGTTCAATGGAATGCGCATACCGTTAGTTCGGGTCGAAGAGTCAAATTCGAAGTGATACTCATCAGTAATGGCGATTGTTTCTTGCAATACGACACTATTAACGTTGCCACCGGTGATTACTTTGTTAGTCTTGAAGCGGGCTTGATATATTTTAATATGACCGATTCCGCGACTGTCGCTACCGGCTCAGTTATCCATATATTCGCACCGGGAAATTCTTCGGCGCATGATTTTGTTCCGGTTCCGAACACATTTACAATTCAAGTATTTCCTAACCCGTTCAATTCCATGGCGAATGTACGGATCTCCACTTTCCGTCCCGGAAATGCTGAAATCAACTTGTATGATATAAACGGACGGTTTGTTCGTTCGCTGTACAATGGTGGTCTTGGTGTTGGGACAACTATGTTTCATTTCAATGCGGACGGTTTAGCTTCGTCCTCGTATTTTGTCCGGATGAAAAACGGAACGGAAATCCGGTCAGTACCTATTCTCTATCTGAAATGATAATATCGTCTGTACACAGGAAGGGTGCGGTTCGCACCCTTTTTTGTAACGTACTAACTTGTTGCATAATTTTAGTTACCAACTTTTGTTTTCGAGTTAATCATGTCAGAAATTTATGTCAGAAAATTTACACCGGAAGATGAAAATGCGGTCATCGAGATTTGGGAGCGGGCAAATCTGATTGTCCCATGGAATGATCCAAAGCACGATATCGCCATCAAATATGTATGGCAACCCGATTTGTTTCTCGTCGCGGAACAGGACGACATCGTGGTCGGGACGGCGATGGCTGGCTACGATGGTCATCGTGGGTGGGTCAACTACCTTGCGAGTGAGCGGTTGGGTGTGGGCAAATTGCTGATGGAAGAAGTTGAACGGTTGTTGAAAGAGCTTGGTTGTCCGAAAATCAATATTCAGGTTCGTGAGACAAATAAAGGTATTGTCCGATTCTACAAAAATCTTGGATACAATGTCGAACCTCTTATCAATCTCGGTAAACGGCTAAAATAAAAAGTGGCGCAGAAAACTGCACCACTTTTTCTATTCTTTCTAAATGCCGTTATTTCCCTTTAACGGCTTCCTTCCCGGCATCGAATGCTTTCAAATTTTGGTCGATGGTTTTCTTCGGCGCCATTTGTGTGATGGTATCTTTCCACACTTTCTCCGGGATACTCAAATCATTCGAAAGCGCACCCAACAGAATGGTATTGGCAAGACGGGGATTACCAAGTTTTAACGCAATGTCTTCCGCATCGATAGATACAACATGTCCGGCACACATCGCCTTCGCATCGGCAATGGGGTCAACTGGATATTTCGGCCCTTTGCGTTCGGAAGAGCTTGGTGGTTTAATCTGTTGTGTCGAAACGATTAAGTGCCCGCCGGATTTTACCTCATGGGCAAACCGCAACGCTTCCGATGCTTCAAATCCCAGTACCACATCGCAAGTACCCGCGGCGATGAGTGGACTATACACCTTCTCACCGAACCGCACATGGCTCGTCACGACGCCACCGCGTTGGCTCATACCGTGCACTTCCGATTTCTTGACATCGAAACCGGCGCGCAACGCCACTTCACACAAGATGTTCGACGCCAGTACGACCCCTTGTCCACCGACGCCAACTATCAGCACGTTTGTTAATTCTGACATGCTGCGACCTCACTTTCCTCGATTTCATGTATGGGGAATATCGCATCGAATTTGCAAACTTGTACACACAACGTACAGCCGGTACACACCGTTGCGTCGATAACCGGGATTTCCAGACCCTTCGCCGTCTTCTTTCCCGAGATTGCCAGTGCCGGACATCCAATCTTCAGGCACAATCCACATCCGGTACATGGGTCGTCTTTCACAACGTAGGGATTGATTTTAATTTTCTTCGGGAACAGTGCGCACGGACGGCGGGCGATTACTACTGACGGCCCTTCAAATGCGATGGCTTCCTTGAGTTCTTTCAGTGTCGTTTCATAATCGTAGGTATCGGTTATAACGAGTTTCTTAATACCGCATGCACGAACGATATCTTCGATAACAATCTTCGGCGAAACATTTCCCATCAGGTCATGCCCGGAGCCGGGATTTTCCTGACCTCCGGTCATTGCGGTTATGTCGTTATCGACAATCACCAGCGTCATATTCGCTTGGCTATACACCATATCCATCAGACCGGTGACGCCGCTGTGCAGGAATGTGGAATCGCCAAGCACCGCGACCGGTGGGTTCTTCTGGCCGGTAGCAGTTAGCGCGACGCCGATGGCATTACCGATGCTCGCACCCATGCAATAACAGGTGTGGAGCGTTTCGAGTGGTTTAAGTGCCGACAATGTGTAGCAACCGATGTCGCCAAAGACGTGTGCTTTCGCATCCTTCAATGCCATGAAGATTCCGCGGTGCGGGCAACCCGGACAAAGTACCGGAGGCCGCGGCATCACTTCCGCTGGTTTGGGTATAATTGGTTGGGTAGTTCGCAGACCGGCTTCAAACAAGCCCTTTGCTACTTTGTCAAGGTTCAATTCACCTTCTCGCGGGAAATATTTTTTCCCTTCGCACGCGATACCGATAACTTTCGCTTCTTCTTCGAGGAACGGTTCCAGCTCTTCAACAACGAGAATTCGCTTGCAATGTGCTGCAAGTTTTTTCGCTTTTTCTGCCGGGAATGGCCACACCATGCCGACTTGGAGGAAACTCGCTTCCGGTAACAATTCGCGGATGTATTGTGTAGCAACGCCGCAGGTAATGATACCAATTTCCTTGCTCTTCAGTTCGAGCTTGTTCCCTTCCCATTCATCGGAGAATTTCGCCAATTCTATCGACCGTTGTTCGACTACCGTATGGCGTACCTTCGCGAACATCGGCATCATCACAAACCGGGATATTTTCGGAACAAATTTTTCGCCGCGCACCGGTTCGCGCCATTTTCCCAGCTTTACGAGACCCTTGGCGTGGGCGATGCGGGTCGTTTCGCGCAACATCACCGGTGTATTGAACCGTTCGGAAATTTCGAAGCCGAGCATCGTAAAGTCGTGTGCTTCCTGACTATCCGATGGGTCGAGCACGGGAATTTTGGCAAACTTTCCGATGATGCGATTGTCTTGTTCATTCTGGCTCGAGTGCATATCGGGATCGTCGGCACTGACCAGCACAAAGCCACCCCGGACTCCTGTGTAGGTAAACGTCATTAATGGGTCCATCGCGACATTTACCCCGACGTGTTTCATACACACGATGGTTCTGGTACCGGATATAGATGCGCCGATGCCAACTTCGAGTGCGACTTTTTCATTGGGTGACCACTTCGCGAAAACCCCGGGATAAGTTGCAAATACTTCGAGGATTTCGGTCGATGGAGTGCCGGGATAAGCGGCGGCGAAATAGCAGCCCGCTTCACGCGCACCTTGCGCGATTGCTTCATTGCCGAATAGCAATACCCGGTTTTCGGTCGGTTCGTTCATGGATTCTCCTGAAACTACTGAGGGGAAACAACTTAGAAGTAAAAGAGAAGAAATCGGCGCTAATTGGTCGAAAAGTGCCGAATACTTAAAGTGAATTATTGCATAAGATAACGATTTTTTTGTGGTTAGAAAAATGGGCTGAAAAGCAAGAAGCGCGAGTGTTCGCGCCTCATTTCCCTTGTCTTTTACCAATCGTTCAGCGCTAACGCTTATTTCTTATTCCACTGCATTGAACGCGCTGGGTTGCCAATCACGGTGATTCCGGGCGGCACATCGTTGAATACACACGAACCGAGCGAAACGCGAGCGCCATCGCCGATTGCGATGTTGTTCAGTAACTGTGAGCCGGGTGCAAGCCACACATTATTGCCCACCCGAACGCTTCCGCTGACTACTGTGTGCGCAATAACCAAACAATCTTCACCGATCCTCGAGTTATGGCCGATATGGCATTGGTCGGAAATTTTCGTCAATTTTCCGATGACCGTGTCACCTAACGCACCTTGATCGATGCAGACATTTGAATCGATTTCTACAGCGTCATGGATGACAACGCGGGCGAAATGTGGAAACCGCCAGTAATGCCCCTCATCATCTGCTTCAAATCCGAATCCCGTGACACCGATTGAACAATTTGCGCCGACAAAGACGTTCTTACCGATAGTACAATTTGCGATGCACGTATTTGGGCCGATGTACGACCCTTCGCCAATTTCCACACCCGAACCAATCACCACACCATGGCTAATCTCTACGGACGAATGAATTTTTGCATCGGATGAAATCGGTGACTCATTTAATTTTGGCCATGTTGTCGTGTAAAGTTGCGAGAAGAACTGCGAGGCCGCGCGAATGAATGCAAGGCGGGGGTTTGTCGTAGCGACAGTCACTGCCGAAGCGGGAGGTGTCTCTGTCAACACATCCTGTGAACATATCAGTAAGCTACCCTTGAACCGAAAGTACCGGCTGGAATCTTTATTGAATGTTTTCACGGAAAGCCACGACAAATCTCCCTTACCGGCTTCCTGATCGGTTCTGACCCCTTTCAGTTCGAGATCCATCATGTGTTCCGACGGATTATGTACCGCTTCAACTTGTCCGATTTCCTGAAGGAAGGCGACAATTTCATTTATTTTCGGCATTGTTTTTCCTTTCGAAAACCACTCAATGTTTTACATCGATCCAACGGACTAACTCGTTGATGAGATATTTTCCATCCCATGGGTAGTCGTGTACGTTCATCAATCCGGGCCGGACGCACCGCACCGCACCCGCTAATGAAGCGGCGTCGGCAAATTCAAGTGCCTCTTCGGTTGTATCGAAAGCGATACCGATAGTTTGTACTTTCGGGTTAATGAGTGGAATTATTTCATGCCAAGAATTTACTTCCGTCAAATACAACGTACGCGATTGAATCGCTTCTTTTAATTCCGGTGTGTTATCAAGTAACAACGTCCAGTTTGCACCATCCTCCGAAGCGATGACATCGCGATTGGGGTCGAGCGCATATTCAGCGCGGATGTTAACAATCCGTACTGTCGTGTAGGCATCTAAGTCCGGTTTCGGTGGCAACCGGCGATATGCTGCGGCGAATTTCTCTGCCAATTCTTTCAAAGTATACTTATTATTCTTTTCGATGAAAACAATTTGCGGCGAAGAACAACCCCGCTGATCGAATATCGCCGAATCGCGGATAAACGCCGTTACTGTAGAATCCAATCCAGTCGCTGATTCAATATGATTCCGTGAAATAACACCAAACGAGTATTTCGGGCCATACACAATTTCCTTGCAATGTTCGTAGCGAGGTAGTGATGTTATTCCTTTAATCGCTGCCTCTCCGCCCCACATCACTTTCGCGTCGGCGGCAAGCGACATCGCTTCGTTGATGGAGCGGTCGGTGTAATCGAACCAAATCACCGCAAGCGATTTCATCAACTCTGCGCCATCCACGGTTTCGGTTTTTATCGACGCCAGCAGCGCAAGAACCGCGTGCATCTCAGTGGCGTTACCATCGGCAAGTTTCAACAAAGTCACATTTTTTGTGATGAGCGACGGGATAAATGAGAACATCGGCAACGTGACGACGTTTCCCGCCATCCACATGCACACCGTTCCCTGCGGCTTCGCAGTTAGGAACCGTCGCGTTCCAATCGGAATGAATTCATCGAGAATAATCGGGTCGTTACCCAAACTCCGCTTCACAACTTCTTCCATGTGTTTCCGCTTCAACCATGAAGAGAGAAACATAACACCATCCATTCGTTGTGTGAATGGATTTTTAAGAAGTTGTTCGCCGGCGATGTCGAAATAGTCAAGTAAATCGGATGCTTTACGGGTGTGGAGATATACCTTCGATTTTTCCAGACCATCAAGAATCGGTTTTAGTGAATCGTGGTGAGCAATTGTGCCGTCGGGGAGAAATTGTTGTATGCGCATGATTATATCTCTCTCGACTGCGCAAAGGTATCACCGCAACCACGTAATTCGACACGCTCGACACGATTGGTAAACCGGAAATATATCCCTTTTGCACCACAGGGACAATCATCCACACCGAGTAATACCCCTCGATCCTCGGTAATCAACGCTTGTCCGGGATAGCTGTTGGGGATGACACTCAACACTTCAATGATACCTTCTTCACCGATGGCAACTTCGCGCAAGGTGTGGTATTTACGGATGAAAATGTCCGCGAACGCCGGCGCATGTTTGTTTCCGGCGCTACAATCGACAAATACGGTTCCCAATTGCTCTGCCATTCCATAGAAGTCGAGTACATGAGAGGAGGGGCAACCCAATACTTCACTTACTGTGTTCGCAAATGTTTCTTTCGATACCGATTGATTCTGTAGCTTTTTCCAACCACCGGAATGCAAAAGTATCGCGTTGGGAGCATGAAATTGTAACCCGCGTTCTTTTGCAAGTGTAAGGAACGATGTCCAAACCATAAATGTGAATCCGAACAACAATACTTCGGAATCACCTTGGAGTTTTGCAAAGAAATTCTCAATGATATCCCATTGCGGTTCCAACGCACCGTTCGCCATACTTTTCAACGCGTAAACCGTTTCATTGGCGAAGTTTGCCACACCGCGAATACCGGCGCTGCGTGCGGAAAAACTATCTGAGGTTCCCGCTGCTTCAATTGAATCGATGACTAAGAGAGGACGCCGTTTTCCGCCTAAATGTTCTTTCAATACAGAAACCAATGCGCGGGTCTGGCGAAAACCGGTAATTTTATCGATAAAGATTCGGCTCGGTTGCTGCCCGGAAGTTCCCGATGAAGTTAATTCGCGAATAATTTTTTCCTGCGGAATGGTCGTCAGACGATAGTGCTTGAACATGGATACCGGGATCGGTGGAATGTCTTCAAGCGATTTCCATTCCGTGAGTGGCTTCCCCAGCCGTTGCAGAAACAGGTGATAATGAATCGAATGCGCGGCCATTTCATGACATTGGTCGCGCAAGATAGCCAATAAATTTGTTTCTTTTTCTGCTTGCGGTGTCGAGTATTGACGTCCCTTGATTATCTCTTCGATTTTTTCGTCAAGTGTTGACAAGAGTTATTCACCTATAGAGTATGAGGAGTTAGTTGGTAGTGCTTATTTTGTTTTTGCGTTCAGCACTTCTTCAATCTTTGCGACCGATACCATTTCCATAATCTCGTCGAGTTCCAATTCAACGCCAAATTCTGCTTGCAACGCGCTAACGAGCGAAATATGTCCGAGTGAATCCCAACGTGGAACATCGTCAGGTACTGTCTGTAAAGTTATTTTATCCGCCGGATAATCGAATATCTTTTGAAAAATTTCAGCGATGCGGTTCGTCGTATTATTCATTATTCCCTCGCGACGAGGATTCCTCGTTGCTTATATAGTTATTTAAAATGCCATTCCACCGTCTATCTCAAGCACTTTACCGTTGAAATAGTCATTTTCTACACAAAATTGAATACCGTGTGCGATTTCTTCTGGTGTACCAAGTCGCTTTAATGCGACATTTTCTAAAATCTTGCTCACGAATGTTTCGTCGATACTTGTAGTCATCTGTGTTTCGATTACACCCGGCGCAATGGCACAGCACCTGATACCATATACAGACAACTCTTTCGACAACGTGGCGGTCAGCGATGCTATACCACCTTTCGCCGCTGAATAAGCGCTTTGGCCGGCAAAACCGTTTCGTGAAAATGAACTGATATTGACGATTGCGCCTTTTATCCGCTTCTTCACCATTCTTTCCACGGAGAGTTGTGAACAAATAAAAACCGCGGTCAGGTTGACATCAATTGCTTTATGCCATTCCTCCAGAGAAAACTTCTTGATACCTTTGAAAGATACACTGAATAATGGCCCTTGCAAGAGTAAACCGGCGTTATTGACCAAAACATCCAATTTTCCTGCGAATTTATCGAATAATTCAAATGCTTTCAGAATTGAAGCCGGATCTGCCAAGTCTGCCGGAAGACCAACGACTCTGTCCGCACTGTATTTTTCCGAAAGTTCGGCTACGACTTGATTTACCCGTTCTGTGTCAATATCCAGTAAACCAACTTTGGCTGCCCCCCGTTCTAAAAACATTGCCGCCGTTGCCCGGCCAATGCCGCCGCAACCTCCGGTAATGAGCACACTTATGTCGTTAATTTTCATGTAAACTCGTTATTAAACAGTAGTTTGGAGCAATTCGAGTAAACCGCACGAGCTACCCCAAAGAAATACCACCGGTCTTTGTTCGAAAGCCGCTGACGGGTAGGGCTTTGTTACCGGAACTATGTTTTTCGCTTTCAACTCTTCGACTGCTTTAGCCAAATCCACCACTTCATAACAAGTGTGGTAAGGATTTGTTTTCACACGATTTGCCCAACCCATCGCAGGACTTGTTTCTCCCTGCGGTTCCACCAATTCGATTACCGGGCCGTTCTCGCTTTTCATTAATATGATGTTCGATTTTTGGTAATTGTCAGCGAATTTTTCCGACGGTTGGTAACCTAAACCGGTATAAAATGTCACGGTAGCGTTGAGGTCCGTGGTTACGATACCGACATGATGAAAGCGATAAGTGATCATAGTAAACTTATTGTACTGAAAAATCAAGTACTCTGAAAATTCCGGCGTTCTTCCCGTTTTTAATGAGATGTTTGAGTAATTGCCCGGTCTTTCAATGTCTGGCGCAACACCTTACCGGAAGCGGTCTTCGGGATTTCGTCGATCCACTCATACTGGGTCGGGAGTTTATACGGTTCCAATTTATCACCAAGAAAAAACCCGATAGCATTAAGTTCCGGTTTCTTTTCTTCACGGGATACCAAAAATGCCTTCACCGTTTCACCGCTTATCCCTTCCGGGTCGGGAACGCCGATACATGCGCAATCCTGAATCGCAGGGTGCCGCTTGAGAGCTTCTTCAACCTCTATCGGGCTGACTTTTTTTCCGCCGATATTAATAATATCCTTCGCTCTTCCCTGAATGAAAATGTATTCGTCTTTGTCCTGATAACCGATGTCGCCCGTCCGTAACCAGCCATGATGAAATACGTTTTTCGTTTCCTCTTCGTTACGGAAATAAGATTTCATTACGTGGTTGCCGCGGATACAAACTTCACCGCTTTCACCACTGTCAACCTGCTCACCTTGTTCATTCAGGATACCGATTGTTACACCCGGTGTAGCTTGTCCGATGGAAGTGATACGCTCATCGGCGGAGTGAAATTCGATAAAGGTTGAACGCGATGCCTCGGTTAGCCCGTAGTGCATACAAATCCGCGTCTTAGGCAACAACCGCATCAATCGGCGCTTATTCTCAAGCGGCATCGGCGCACTGCCGATTTCGATATATTTGAGTTGTTTCGAATACTCACCCAATTTATCGCCGGCAACATTGAACAAGATGGCGCAACCCGCCGGGACAAAACAAAATCCCGTCGCCTCATATTGTTCTAACAAATCGAAAATCGACTTCACGAACATAAACCCGTTTGCCTGAATCACTGTAGAACCCTTGGACATATTACAACGCAAACGACCGAGTCCGAATGAGTGATGAAGCGGTAATGGAATGACTTCCCGCTCTTCCGGTGTATTACCGATGAACGTGTTGATATTATCCGCAGCGGCGATAAGGTTCGAGTGTGAAAGTTCAACCCCTTTGGGTGTACCGGACGTGCCGGTAGTAAACAGAATATCCGCTAAGAATTGAGTGGAGGGAAACGACAGATTTGTGGCGGGTGAAGTCACTTCATCAAATGCAGATAACGGAATCGTATTCGATTCTTCGGGTGATGTTTTCCTGACAACACTCAATGCCGGTTGTAAAATGGTCAATAATGTTTTGCGTTTTTCATCCGGTGTTTGTGGATCGAAAGGTACTGCGACGGCGCCGAGTAAGTGGGTCGCAAAGTAAACATAAATGTACGATGGGGAGTAGAGCGCCGAAAATAAAACCCGGTCAAGTGGTTTGACCCCTTGTTCACGCAACAAGGCAGCCGCACCGCAAATATGTTCGGCGAGTTGTCGATATTTTATAACGCTTTTTGCTACAACAATAGCGGTTTTATCCGGGTAGCGTTCCGCATTGCGAAATAACCGTTCGACGATAGTTTGTTCCGGTTTATCAGACACCGGTAAACATCCTCCTATAAAAAACAGGGCGTAACACGATTACGCCCGCTGTAAAAATAAAACGTGATTGCCTGAATTACAAGAATAGCCGTTATCCAGCTGGGATTAGCGCCGACTCTTTTTCTTTACGGTACAATCTCCACACAAAATAGTAACACACTATCAGATAGGCAATTCTCCCGTAAATCATCCCGATGGGAAAAATCACCAACGTGACTTTGGTTTGTGCCATCAGGTAAATCGACAAATAGGTCGTGACCATACCGACGATAATAGCCGTTATGTACATATCTTGTCGTTTTACGATGTTAAAAATATTTACTATCGGCTGAAAGCTTGTGACAAGGATAATGATGAGTGTCCACTGCGAAGCGGGAACGGCATCGACATATTTCGGCAACAGCCATTTTACAAACGGCGGAAGCGTAACCCACCCAATAACCACAATCGGTAACGTGATTAGCAACATATAGGGTACTACTTTGAGACCCATGCGGATTATATCATTTGTTTTGGCGTTTTTACCGAACCGTTCCGCCATCCGCGGAAACAGCATTTGTTGTACCCATTGGGTGATATACAACGTCGTCCATATATTGAATGCCAACGAAAATTTGCCGTAATCCTCGACCGATGTAAAGAAGAGAATTATCGAACCGTAAATCGTTTTATTCCACCATTCAAATAAAATCTCAGTTGCGAAAATCGGCACACCGATTTTTAACAAATGGACAAAATCTTTAGAGTCCCATTTTGGCCGAACCCGTATCGGGCGCCAATAGTAGGTTATACCGAGTTGAATGAAGCCGACCAGTAACGCACGAACGCACAACCCATAAAACAAGTAGTAATAAACCAGAATATTCCCGACCAGAAACGAAGTATTCATTATTACTTGTATAATCGCCAGTTTAGCGAAATCGTTCGAAGTCCTGAACGTCATCGTCAGGTAGAGCTGCGCATAAAAGTAAATAAACGCACATACCGCATTCGAAAGCCAACCAACGGCAAGGTCCATCCTACCCACAATCAAGTAGTAGAGGCCTATTCCAATCATCCCGATGGAAACAAAGCCGCCCACAGCAATTGTCCACGCCTGTGCAACTGCGGACAGTTCTTTGACTTTGTCGATTTGACCTTTACCGGAGTAGAAGGGTATTTCACGGTTTATTCCGTTAATGATACCAAGCTGTAGGAAGGTGGTATAGGATATACCGAGGGTGTTGATACTATTGAACAGTCCAAGAATCGCTGGAGGAGACAACTTTGTGGTGATAAAACCGGCGACTAACCGCAACGCATTAGCGATTAAGTTTCCGCTAACAAAAATCGAAGCGGTCTTTCCGAACGAACGTCGGTCAGATACGCTTGGCGTAGGGGGTAAAGTGGTTTGTTCAGGTTGTGGTGGTTGAGCGTTCAAATCCATGAATCCATTAAAGCAACCGAACGTACGAAAATCGCCTTCCTCATGCAAGAAGTTAGTAGCGATAGTATCCGGGTATGGCTATTTAAATATGTTACAAGTGTCTCTCAACTCACATATACGACAAACGCCCACAATATTGTGGGCGTTTGCACGGACTTCTAAGAGTTGGCTTATTTCACCATTACCATCTTCTTTAATGATGTAAACGAGCCGCTTTCAAGCCGATAGAAATAAACACCCGTAGCCAACCGATCGGCCTTGAACCTCACCGAATGGAAACCTGCCGGGAGGTAATTGCTTACCAGCCGTGTAACTTCCTGACCGAGTGAGTTGTAAACCGTCAGTTTGGTCATACCCGGATTCTTCAGATCGAACCGAATTTCCGTGGTCGGATTGAACGGGTTGGGATAATTCTGATACAACTTGTATTCGCGCGGTAAGTTCACGGCTTCCTTCACCGCATTCACACGAACATGAATCAAAACCGGTATCGTCAACGTTGTACATGCGTTGGTTGTGATAATCGCATTTGCTGACAATTCGGAAAGGTCCGGTGTCGTATCGGGGACAGTCACGGTCACGCTCAGTTCAAACGGCTGACCTTGGATTATTTGTCCCTCTTCAGGTGAAATGGAAGCATAATCAAAGGTTGTAATTTCGAACCGAATGTTCGGCCGGCTGGTCATTAAATTACCGTTTCCAGTCGGTTGTGAAGTATCCTGATACCAATATTGCATGGTATTACCGGTAGTCGTTGTATATGTATTGGTTTGGACAACGTTTCCGGAATATCCCGACTGATTCACTTCTACCAACACCATAAGGTTGTCGGTACCGTTGTACTGGAACGGGTTATCCAACGCAATCATATCCCAATTGTTGGTAGCTAACGCGCCGCTATACGGATTGATGGTTTTTACCAACGTCGCAGTCGACTGGTAGGTCGAATATGTCGATGAAGTGAAGACAGCATCAGTGGTATGTAGTAAATAGATTTTTACTTCTTCCGAAGATTGAACCCATGTACCGGCAGCGGCAGCCCACCATCCAAGTGAGTCAATACTGCCTTGGCGTCCGAGTTCGGCGGCGGTATAAATCATTGCCGTACGAGTGTACCAATAATAATTATAGAATGGATAGGATTGGCTGTTCGTACCCGTTCCAATAATTACTTCAGTGTTCAATTCGTCGATAGAAGATGTCTGCATAGTCGTCGGTTTCGACATTGACTTCTGCATTGCAGCCGTTGTCTTATCGTCGGCGACAGCAACCGATTTAGCTACTAACGATGCAATCGTTTTACCCGGTGCCGCTTTTGTTGGCATTTCCAACTTCGCAACTGGCTTCTTACCACCTGCGCGGTCGGAAGTGATTGATGAGTTGGTCACAACAGTTGGCGTAACAAGTGCCGCAAGTTTCGCAGCGCGTTTCGTTTTATCGAAACCTTCGGGGTATTCGATGGATGCTTGGAAATCTGTCGGCCAATCTCCGCTATTACTTAGCGAGATCGGAAGGGTCGCAGTACCACCCGGTGCCACCATAAACTCAAGCGACGTCGGTGTTGCAGCGGCTGCCGGTGCATATAATGTATCGCCGTCCAAATGAAGCGTATCCTGTGGAAGTACTACACCGGAATGGGTAATTGTCGGATACAGGCATGCCCGTTGTTCGACTACGCTGTAAGTATCGGTGACTGCATTAACTAACCAGTTACCATTTACATCAGTTTGGGTAGTAAATACCATCTGGTGGGTATTCGTAAGAGTTACATTTACACTATCCACCGGAACATTGTTTGCTCGACTAACGTGTCCCGTCATTACGCTTGTTGTCAAGGAGTAAATCTGAATGTTAGTCACATAGATGTTCTGTCCGTACGTATTGCATCCGATAAACGCAAACTGAACCGATGTCAGTCCTAATGCGCCTTGCGGAATTTGAACCATTGCTAAACCGGAAGTAGCTAACGATGTCGGCGGATCGGTATAGTCTCCGTCACCGACTAATAAATTGAGATCACCTGCTCCTGTGCCGTAACGAGTCCAGAAATAGTTCCACGTCGTTCCACCATCGGTCGAATAACCGACATGAAGTGTATCGTGATAACCGGTACTGCTCATGTAGCCCCAGTTGAAACTAAGTTGGCCCGCACTTGCACTGGAAGTGTTAATCGGGGGTGAAATCAAATAATCGTGTTGGCCATTCGAACTCACTGTCATGTATGGTACATACGCCCATGCCGGTGTACCGCCGGTACTGGTTTGCCGTCCCCAAGATTGGGCTGTTCCACCGGTAATGACTATTGTCCAATCGCCGGGAGGGAACGTGGTGCTGCTGAAGTTCTGGCTGAACGGCAATGTGTAAGCGCCGGTTGTTGTAAATGTGACGGAATTCGAGAACGGGGTTTCAACGTTTGCTCCGTTCCGTGCTTTGACTTTGATATAATACGTGGTATTGGTTGTCAAGCCGTTCAATGCAGTTGTCGTACCCCACTGAGCCAACGTCTGCCACGCTTCGGTTGCACCGAACGTACCATTCACTTGCACGTACTGTGTAGAAACAGAATCGTAGATTGCGAATTGTGTAATCGCAGGGTTTCCACTGCTATGCAACGCTATCGTTGCCGCAGTGATACCGGTAGCAATAAAGCTGGCCGTATCAGGGGTGTTCGCCAATGTCCAACCATTGACGGATGCGTAGTTAATGGATGTGGCATTCGCGTTTTGCGAATAAATGCGATACCAGTAATGCGTATTATAAGTGAGCCCGGTATCGGTCAATGATACTACACCGGTTCCTTCGCTGGCGGGTGCGGTATAGTATGTATTGAAGGTAGTTCCGTCAACCGACTTTGTAATCGGGAAGCCGGTTTCATTATTCGCATTGTCGGAGAACGAACCGGTTAATGTCGTTAGCGTCGAAGAGACAAACTCACCATCCGTCGGTGCTGCTGGTGCCGCACCTGAACCGGTGGTAAATGTCCAAACCGGCCCATCAACCGAAGTTGACCCTGCAGTATCGATTAACGATACGACTTTCCAGAAATAGGTAGTCGTGCTGGCAAGAGTTGGTGCATAAGTCAAACCGACAAAATGATGTAAAACTTCCGTAACGGGGGGATTCGCCGTTCCTAAAAATACATTATAAGCGCTTGCGGAAAGACCTGCACTCCATGCCAATGCGGTGTTCGTCGGTACGTTTGTGGCACTATTTGCTGGTACCGGAGAAGTTGGTTGACCCAAAGTGTAAATCGCGACTGCGAAGTTAGACATATTGGGGCCAATCAGCCCGTTCAGGTTGAAACTGGCTTGACTGCCTGCGTCATCAATGCCAATAAACGAATATTGTGGACTATTCGACGCTGTTGTCAAGTATTGATACACGATGTGTCCGTCTTCATACATAATGACTTGGAACGTTTTCGCGTACGTCGGATCATTGTGGCTAATGTAGAACTCATTAATAAACGAGAACACAAAGTAGCGATTCGGGGCGTTACCGAAAGTTTGGTAGATGAAACGCGTTGTCGGATAATGGTAGTTATCACCCATCGCTGGTGCGATTACATCGTTACCGGTGGAGGGATAAGTACCGCTATACGCCGGTTGCGATGTACCAAGACCGAGGAAACCGTTCGAAGATGCATTCACTTGGGTGAATGTATTTCCATAGAACGGGAAGGTGAAACCAATTGGTATTCCGGTGTAGAAACCGTCGTCATTCGTCGCGCCAGCGCCGACTTCGGTTCCGGTTGTCGCAATATCAATCCAGTTAAAAGTCGGACCGTCCGGCAATAAACTTGTTTTAAAGCGATAACCGAATCCATCGGGACCACCGGAGTGGGCAACTGAATTGCCGGTTACGGGCAAGTTAGTAGTCGGACCATTCGATGCGTCGGATGTGAATACGACGTTGTCGGTTAGCGTAATTGCGGTGGCTGGTGTCCAGCTCAATGTCAAGAGCGTTGAGTCACCGGATTGAACTGAAAATGAAGTTGCAGACGGACTGATACTGGTAGCAGTGATATTGCTGATATGCAGCGTAGTTCCGCCGATATTCTTAACGTAAACCGTACGATTTGTCGTCATGTTGGTAGGTACCGACGTAAACGCGACGCTGGTTAGATTGAACGCGATACGCGGATTATTGTTATTGACGATGGCTACGTTATCGATTCCAACGCCGCCGGTGTACATCGTCGCACACTTAACGACGCGGAAACCGAACTTGATGCTGGATTGGCCGATACAAGCCGCAGGCAATGCAAACGTGCTGTTCAACCATCCAGTAGTATTGACGCCGACGTAATAATAAGATAGGTCGGTGCAGGTACGCAGATCGTTTAAACCGGTACCATTGCCGTATTTGGTTGCGAGTGGTGTATAGGTAGTGCCACCATCGGTCGAATAAACGATAATTAGAGAATCGTTGCCGGTAGTGTACGGACTGGAATACCACCAATCGTAAGACAAGAGTGCGCCGGTAACACCAACTGTGCTTACAGGAGGAGTCCACAACACTGTAACATCACCCGATGTTGCATAATAGGTATTGAAATATGCCGCACCATTCGTGCCACCATTACCATTATTGGTTGTCGGGCGTTCCCAACGGTAGGTACCCGTTCCGGTAAATGTGGTCGACCAATCGGATGGCGGGAACGAGACATTTAAGAAACCTTCGTTGAAAGGAAGCGAAAAAGCATTTTGTGTCGTAAATGCGGCAGAATTACATAACGCGGTTTCGACGTTAATGCCGTTGCGTGCTTTCACTTTAATGTAGTGGGTCGAGTTAGCGGTTAACCCGGTCAATGTGGTTGTGGAGCCCCATTGTGTCATCGTTTGCCAAACAGCTGCCGCACCAAAAGTTCCATTCGCTTGAACATACTGGGTCGTTGCCGAATCGTAAATGGCAAATTGTGTTGCCACAGGATTGCCACCATTGTGAATTGCGATTGTTCCGGAGGTGATACCGGTGGAAATTACACTCGCTGTATCGGGAACATTCGCCAAAGTCCAGCCACTAAATGAGGCATAATTAGTAGTCATCGCCGCGGCATTTTGAGCATAAATGCGATACCAGTAATGGCTGTTATACAACAGTCCGTTATCCGTCATCGACACTGTTCCGGTTGAGGCACTTGCCGCCAACGGTGTAATGGAAGTAAATGTAAATCCATCGGTCGATTTGGTAACCGGGAAACTTGTTTCATCTGTTGAGTTATCGGTAAATGAACCAGTTATCGATGTCGTCGTTGCCGAAACAAATGCACCGTTTGTTGGCGCGTTGGGTGCGGCTCCGGCGCCGGTCGTGAACGTCCAAATCGGGCTTGCCGCTGTAGATGGATTTGCACCGAGTGTACTTAACGATGTGACTTGCCAATAATATGTCGTTCCATTTGTCAACGTCGGTGAATATGTCAAACCGGTTTGTAATGTGGAAACGACTGTTGGTGGTGAGGAAGTTCCGAATGCCACATTATATCCAGCCGCGGCTAGACCTGCAGTCCAACTTAGTACTGTATTCGTCGGAACGCTGGTTGAGTTGTTCGCGGGTACTGGAGTTGTTGGTGGTCCTAAGCGGTAGAAGACAATTGCCCGACCGGATACAGCCCATGTTGAGTTGTCATGTGTCGCTTGTAACCCAATTGTACCTGCGGGATTGTCGATTCCCGTAAGAAATGGATTTGCTTGTCCGGTCCAAAAAGTAGTAGGGTTAGTGATAGTATGGTATTGGAAAATGATGTTACCATTGCTGACCAAGATCGCTTCAAAGTTTAAGGTATCAGCTAAATTTTCAAATTTCGCCGTGTACCACTGAACTACCAAAGTGTCGGATCCAAAATTCTGATATTTGATAAAGTACGGTGCGGTACCTCCCGCACTGTTGTATCCATCTCCGTCGCCGCCAAATGCGGTAATTAAACCACGCGGGTAAGTGGTCGCTGCACTTGGTAACGATGTCGGTGGTGTGTAACTGGTCAGAGTAGTGTCAGTTACTGACATCCAAAGGTTAGTAGAAACCGCAATACGAGTGTAGTTGACACCGTAAAATGGAAATGAGAAACCAATCGGTATTACTGTGGTTCCGTCGTCATAACTGCCATAAGTGATAGTCGTACCGGTACTGGAAAGATCGATCCAGTTATACGTTGGACCGTTAACGTCGTTGTTATTATCCCAATACGAATAACCTCCGCTATCGGGACCACCGGTGTCATTGAGTTCCATTGTATGTGGCGGGATCGGGGAGCGGACTATCGCTCCGGGATTGGCACGTAAGTATTGACTGAGTTCGATTTTTTCATTTGGTGACAACTGTTGATGTCGCAGATAGCGATCCAAGTATTGCGGATTTGAAGTGGGCGATACTTTCGTCGGGGTCTGCGCATACGTCAAACAAGTTCCGAGCAACATCACCAGTGCGATAATTGCTAAAGTGAAGACACGGGACTGTTTCGAAGTAAGCATACTATTCTCCCTGTTGCGTGATTAACCGTGTATGTCCGAGAAAGGGCATGGCGGGTTTGTTTGTAGATATATGCAACAAGATAGCAAATAGTATTCTATACAACCACCAGCGCGGATTGTAGAGTGATAACGAAGTAATCTTTATTCAAGAACTAATTAGTTCTAACGTGTGATAATTAAAACAGTTGTAAAGCCCGTCTCTACAAACGAAAGAGTAAGCAAAGTACCGATTACATTGAAATCATAGTTTTACTCTGGGAGTAGTCATTTATTTTACTGAAGTTAAGTCGCTGAGTGTTCGTGATTTGTTTTAAGTTTTCCCCCTTGCGAAAACTGCACAGATTTATAAAAAAAGGGTGGAATTTCTTCCACCCTTTTTATTGCGATTGTTTATCAAATCAGAATCGTTCAGTTACGCTCTTACCTTGTAGGAACAATTGAAGATAGTCCCTGCCACCGGCTTTGCTGTCAGTACCACTTTGGTTGAATCCACCGAATGGTTGCACACCAACCAAGGCACCGGTGCACTTCCGGTTCAAATACAAATTACCGCAGTGCGCTTCGACCCGAACTCGTTCGAGATGGTCGCGCCGCTTGCCGAAGTATCCGCCCGTCAATCCGAATTGCGTATTGTTGAATACTTTCAATCCTTCATCGAACGACGAAACTTTACACACCGCGAGTATCGGTCCGAAAATTTCTTCCTGCATCAATCGCGCTTTCGGTGCAACGTCGGCGATAATCGTCGGTTCGATAAACCATCCCGGCGAACCGGCTTTTTTGCCACCGGCGACGCATCGTCCCTCTTTCTTACCGATTTCGATGTATTCGAGAATCTTTTCGTACGCGCCTTTTTCACTCACCGGCCCGTGCCAATTGGTGAATTCTTCCGTCGGACCTGTCTTGTATTTCTTGGTGAGTTCGACAACTTTCGCGAGCAATTCGTCATACACTTTTTCGTGAATCATCAACCGTGAACACGCACTGCATTTTTGTCCCTGAAAACCGAATGCCGCGGTAACAATCTGCTCAGCGGCAAACTCAAGGTCGGCATCGTCATCGACAAAGATTCCATCTTTTCCGCCCATTTCGAGTACCGTGCGCTTGAGCCAAAGTTGTCCGGGATGCACTTTCGATGCCCGCTGGAAAATCCGTTGCCCGACTTCCATCGAACCGGTAAACGCGATGAACCGCGTGAGTTTGTGATCCACAATCGTATCGCCAATCGCACCGCCGGGACCCGGAAGATAATTCACCACACCCGCTGGCATACCTGCTTCTTCAAGTATTTCAAAGAACCGCCACGCGATAACCGGAGTAATCGATGCCGGTTTCAGAATGACGGTATTACCGGTCACCATCGAAGCGGACGTCATACCGCACATAATCGCATTGGGGAAATTCCATGGCGGGATAACCGCACCGACACCCAGCGGAATGTAGTAGAGATTATTTTCTTCACCGGCATAATCGACAACCGGTTGACGTTCATTGAGCCGCATCATTTCCCGCGCATAAAATTCGAGGAAGTCGATGGCTTCCGCCGTATCGCCATCCGCTTCCATCCAGTTCTTACCGATTTCGAGCACCATCGTCGCGCTGAATTCGTGTTTACGTTTCCGCATCATTGCAGCGGCGCGTAACAGAATGCGGGCGCGGGCATCCGGGTCGTAATTTTTCCACCATTCGAACGTCTTGTGTGCGGACTTGATTGCTTTCAGTGCAAGTTCTTTTGTTCCCTTGCCGACGTACGCAAGCATTTGTTCGGGATTAGCGGGATTGGTGGACTTGATGGTTTCATCGGTATAGATACGTTCGCCGCCGATGACCAGCGGAATTTTTTCACCGAACCGCGCTTTGCACACTTTGAGTGCCGCTTCGAACGCCGCTTTGTTCGCGGGATCGTTGAAGTTCGTCATCGGTTCGTTTTTGAATGGAGGTAACATACAAGGGTCCTTCATGAATGATTAGAAGTATGGGGAGGGTCGGCTCAGTGGCGACCTCAGATGATTATTAGCAGGTTTTCTGCATTTCAGACCAAAAAGGGCAGGATTTTACCCGGCCTTTGGTTAAGAGCCAAGCAAAAAATACGGTTTTTAGAAGAATTGCGCAAACATGCCGTTTTCACTGTCCTTACGGCAACTTCGTATTTCTAACATGAACTATCGTGAATTATATGCATCCATTCTGCTTCGTCGGCAACGGATAATCGATTCGGGGAAGGGACTTCCGAAGTCGGTACTAAATCGCAACAACTATGGAGCAATGCACACCAATCTCACCTCAGATAAGCAAAACTACTCGTTACTTGATGTCCTGAATAAAATATTTGCCGGGGAAGACCATTGGTTGCGAGTGACTTTGGAACGCGAAACGAGTGTCTATCCCGATGGCGGTTTTGCAACGGTGGAGGAATTGGACAATGCGTTTCGCGACCATCAGGCATCATTGCTCACATTGACCGGGATGGGCCCGGAAGGGGGATGGGAGGCGTGGTTCGCGCTACCTGATGCACCGGAATTATCGTATCCGGCATCGGTAATATTTGCGCAATTTTTGTGTAATGAGTGGCGGCTGTGGGGAATGGCGGAATTTTTATTGAAAGCGAATGGGCTTGAACCACCGATACTCGATTTGATTTGATTCGCTTTTCTTTGGGGTACCGCAGACCTCCCGGTCGGCAAAGTTGAAACGACAGATTCGAGTCGCAATAAGGGAAAAAAGGTTTACGAGTCGTCTAACGAGTCGTCTAACGGGAATGCTAACAATGAGTCTAACGGTGGATGGTGAATGGTGGGTGGTGTAAAGGATAAAAAGGAAACAAGCAGGTTGCCACGTCACTACACTTCGGAAGCCTTCGGCGTTCCTACGTTGCGTTCCTCGCAATGACAAAAAAAGGCCATTACTTGAGGAGCAATAGCTTTTTTGTCTCTTGAAAATCCCCTGCTGACAACCGGTAGAAATACTCACCTGATGCGAGATTCTTCCCATCGAATCGTACATGATGTACCCCCGCATTTTGCGGTGAGTTGATAAGAGTAGAAATTCTTCTCCCCAATAAATCGTATAGCTCCAATTTCACTGTGCTGTACTTTGGAAGGGAATACTCGATTGTTGTAAAGGAATTGAACGGATTGGGATAATTTTGTCGGAGAGAATATTCGTATAGAAGCTCACCTTTTATCGTTGCCACATCGGAAGAATCGAAGGCTAAATGCGAGACAAAACAATCGGAAGCACCATTAAATGATGTGTCGTAGCTGGCGTGGGTGATAGGAAAATCGGCACTACCCGTTCCTCCGGTCAGAATAACTCCACCGTTGCCGTCGCTTACTGCTTTACTACCAGCATCATTACCGGTACCGCCGAAATAAGTGCTGTAACGCAACTGTGAGCCGGTACTATTTAGGTTCGTAATAAAACAATTATGGATTCCACGCATTGAGTCGCTGAAAGCACCGGCTGTAGTTGGAAAATTGGTACTATTTGTCAGACCAGTTATGATTACCCCGTTACTACCATTTCTTACGATTCCACCTCCATACTCGGAACCGCTTCCACCAAGATAAGTGCTATAAACCAGTCGTGTGCCAGTATCGTTAAGCCGGGTGACAAAGCAGTCACCGGAATAGAGACCACCGTTATAGGTCGTGTCGAGCGCACCGGTAGTCGTCGGAAAGTTGCTGCTAGAAGTATTTCCTATAACAACTACTTCTCCGCTGTCAACATTGATAATCCCGTTGCCGATATCGTTACCCGCGCCGCCAAGGTAGGTTCCATATACCAAAGTAGATGAATTGAGATTCAACCGGGCAATAAACACATTTTGTGTACCGTGAAGAGTTGTTTGGAAGGCATTCGAAGAATGCGGAAAATTGTTACTGCTCGTATAACCGGTTACGGTTACGATACCGCCATCATTACTCACGATGCCATACGCCTCATCATTTCCCGAGCCGCCCAGATACGAACTGAAAAGTAATTGTGAGCCGGTGTTATTCAGATGAGTAACGAAACAGTCGCTACCACCTTGGTAAGGACTGCCGTCAGTGACTGGGAAATCATTACTACCAGTAGCACCGGTAATGTACACGCCACCATTACCATCCCCTGCGATTCCATAAGCGATATCAATACCCGAGCCACCAAGAAAAGTACTAAAGATTAATTGTGAACCGGTACTATTGAGCCGGGTAATAAAACAATCCCCTAAGCCATGATAGGTTCGGTCATAAGCTCCTGTAGTGGTCGGAAAATCTAAACTATCTGTCAATCCTGCTATGATAATTCCGCTACTATCATCACTTATAAGCCTTTTTCCTTCAGAGTAACCAAACCCACCGAGAAATGTGCTAAATATCAATTGAGAACCGGTGTTATTGAGGCGGGTAATAAAACAAATGCCACTAATATTAGTAGTATCGAAAGCACCTAAAGTAAGCGGAAAATTGGTACTATAGGTAATCCCTGTTATGATAACACCACCACTACCGTCATTGACGATATCTTGCGCACCTTCGCTGCCTGATCCACCCAAATACGTGCTATAAATCAATGGATCAATTCGTAGCGTATGTTCCTTCTCGTATCCGTTCGGGAGGGTGATACCAAATTCATTTTTGTTGGTGATTTCGAATTTTGCATCAACTTCACTTCGCGAGCCACCGGGTGAGATTTGATACACTTGTGGCAGTGCCGTACGGAGTTCACCGAGGGAAGTGGGAAGCAGAAGTTCTGCTCCGGTAGTGGGTGGTAGGTTGTGGGTGGTAGGAAAAGATAAAGAAGAAGGCGAGCGTTCGCCCGCTGCGGGCGGACGCGGGGGTCCGCCCCTACTGTCGAAGGACAATTCACCGTCTAAACCATCGCAGGACATGCGGATTTGGGAAGGATCGGCTCCGGGTTGGACGACAAAATCGAATTCAAGTTTCCCATTTTCTTCATACCATTCGATATCGATTCCATCCCACACATCGCGATAAACAATGTTTGTGTAGTTCCGGCAATTTGGTGCCCACTTGGTAGAGTCGTTGCCGAGGAAATAGTTGTTGTGCCAAGGAAGCTCGTTGTAGGGCTCGATGGATTGTGGCGATGCCAGTGTAGGGGTCGCATTTATGCGACCCGCGGGCGCAATCAATTGCGCCCCTACATTGCTCGTCGCGAGAAATTTAAATTTCAAAGCATGGCTTTTCATCGGGTATCGTGCCGGATGTTTTTGCATGCAGACCGGGAGGTCTGCGGTACCCGGAACCGGCAGCGCCGGCTGCGTTTTATCCTCGATACAAGTCAGTAGTGTCACTCCATCCCGTTCGAGAAACCACGTCATGCCGTTACGGGCATTACATTTATAGAGGACGCGAGTATCCCATTGGCCTTTGTTCTCCGTGAAGGAGAACGGTGAATGGCGGATAGTGGATGGTGGATGGACAGAAGAAAGGGGTTGGGGGTTAGGGGTTGGGGAATGGGGAAAAGAAAATGATAAAGAAACCGATACAAGAAGAAAGGTGAATACGGAAAGAAGAAATTTGCGGGAAAACATGAGCACCTCGGAAACAAGGCAAGTCGTAATTGTTGTTATAAAATAGGTGAGTAATCGCTGTCGTACAATGTAATGTGCACCAATCAGAACTTTTTTTGCGTAATCCTCGTATTTACTATCTAAGTCACCTTCACTATCTCAACCCAATAGGAGCGTTATGCCGACGACTAAAGAAGATTTACAAAACCTGACCCTGCTTGGTTCGAATGAAACACCGACCGGAAAAATTGAGGTATTTCCCAATCATGCCGGTAATCGCCTCTCTATTAAATTGCTCTGCACTGAATTTACTTCGCGCTGTCCGCTGACGAATCAACCCGACTTCGCTGAAATCGAAATCGAATATGAACCTGACCAATGGGTCGCGGAGACAAAATCAGTCAAATTATTGTTGGAGCAATACCGCGAAGTGGGAGTTTTTTATGAACATCTCGTGGTCGATTTGGGTGAGAAATTCGTCGAATATGTCCATCCCCACTCCGCAACAGTAGTAGCGAAATTCAATGTGCGTGGTGGTATCGGGGTGACGGCGGCGTATCGGCATGGTGGGGAAAAGAAATAGAAAAGGTCGCCACGTCCTTACGCGACCACAAGGTTGGTCGCTTCAGTCCTCGCGAATCAAGAAGGACAGGCAAGAGTGCCTGTCCTACGAAAAGAAATTTAATGTGTGCACGCCTGGAGACGTGCACTACTGAAAAGAAACAAGAAAAAGGTCGCCACGTCCTTCCGCGACCACAAGGTTGGTCGCTTCAGTCCTCGCGAATCAAGACGAATGCCTGTCCTACGGTTGGCGTTTACGGCGTCTGCGCAGTATCCGCGCCCGTTCGGCGATTGCTTCCCGACGGATGTTTGCTACCTTGTGTCCGGCAATCAACCGGTTCTGAATTATCCGTGTTGCGCGTCCCAACTCATCATCCGGTACCAACAGCACAATCCGTTCTCCGGGCCAATTCGCCACACTTCCCATTAAACCGTAGCTTCCCCGTAGTGAACCCTTGCGCAGGACGGCAATGCCTTCACTCTCGAGTAATTGCTTCAACAATTCTGCATCAAGGTCATTCGGGCATTCAGTAAGAAATGTCCACTCTGAATTGGTGGGTGGCGGTTCTTCGGGAATCGGTAACGGACCCGGCTCCAGCGGTTTCCCGCAGTCCGCGCAGGTCGTCATCCCTTCTTCGTATTCAGCTTGGCACGCTATACAGTGTGGCATTGTTCCTTCTATTTCTAAATAATACGAAAGCGGGACACTCTCGGTATCCCGCTATTCGCTTTGTGTACGCGTAAGGTGGCTTATTTAAAGAAATCGGGTAACCAATAAAACATCGTACCGATACGGGTGACCATGAATTGAATGAATTCGGATTCGGTCAACCACTTGTATGCGCCCGGTACGGCTATCATATATGCCGCAATCATCCCGCCGAAGAGATAAATTCCCATCACCCAGAGACCCATCCGGCGCCAGCGCCCGGCATCCGTCATACCGAATTCAAAAAAGAATGCTTGGATACGGCGGTCGTCAAATTCTTCGAGTTCCACCCAAAACGGGAACATTGCAATAAAGATTCCCATCAAAAGTATGCCAAACAGCGTTCCCCAGAACGGATAGAAGAAACCAAGATACATCGTGTGGGGGATAGTCATGTGGATCTTTGGGAAATACTCGTAACGGCCCCAATCGGCACTCCATAACGAAACTGCGATTGCGATTATCACGGAAAGATTGATTCCGATGCGGAACCGGCGTACCGTCAGCGGTGCGCGTTTGAGCGTTTCTTTTTCGGCGATACGCATGGTAAAGGCGTTTGCTTTCATTACCATATCCATAATCAAACCGGTAAAGAAAACGTGGCCGAAGAAGAGAAACATGTGGTCGTCGAAGAGGTGCGCGGCGATACCTTTGGAGAATACTACGCCGAACATGGCATAGAATATCCAGAAGAAGAGCCCGACGATGCTCCAAAAGACCCAGCCATTGCGTTCCGCCATGACTTGGGTAGCGAACCGGAGATCGGTGGTGAGCGGAATACGACGCACAGGGGCGCCGCATGACGGACAAGTAATCACCGTCAGACGTTCGGGAACAGAACCTTTGCATTTGGGGCAGCGCATAGGGGCAAGTCCTTTAGTTGGAGTAAACCCGGAAACCGGGAAAATCAATTTTCAAGGTACGGAGTTCTTGTCGTAAATTCAACCAGTAAAGGAATGGAACTATGGCAAAAACGGCTTTATTGGTTGGAATATCAGGGCTGGGGCGGGCTTTGCACCACGCTCTCGCCCCGCTTGGCTACACCGATGCCATCATCACCTACCAACAGGATAGGGTATCGGCGGAAAAATGGGCGCAGGAAGCAAAACAACTCCACATCGAAACCAAAGTGGTTCAACTCGATTCAACTGATTCAGGTGCCGTCCAGCGTCTCATCGATTCAATTGATAGGTTGGATGCTGTTGTAGCGATGCAAGGTAAGTTTATCATGAAACCTCCGTTGGAGTACACCGACGAGGAACTACTTGCGACCTTCGCATCCAACTACTTCGCTAACTATAACCTTGCTAAATCCGCGATGCCAAAGCTTCGGGAGACAAAAGGGTCGTTTATTGTGTTTGGTGTGGCTCATGCCGATCAGTTGCACAGTCAACCGATGACAACGGTGTATGCCGCATCTAAGACGGCGTTACTGGTTTTGATGCGTTCACTCGCACGGTCGGAAGCGAAACACGGTGTTCGAATCAATATGATTTCACCGGGATTGATGCAATCCGGGAAATTGACTATAGAGCAAGAAAAAGAGAACAGTAAATCGGTACCGATGGGACGGAGCGGGACACCGGAAGATGTCGCCGGTGCAGTAAAATACCTGTTATCGGATGAAGCACAATACGTGACGGGAACGAATATCATTCTGTCCGGTGGCTGGGCGATTTAATCCGTATACTATCAAAAAAAATAGCTTGAATTTCGAAATGGAATGGAGTTTGGATGTCATTACGTTGGGATAAAGACGAACGGATGGGGATACCACCGGCGGGGGTTGGATTGGCGAGTGAGCGGCTCACGGCACTGATGGCGCGACTGCGTGCGGATGATGGGTGTCCGTGGGACAGGTCGATGGATCACCGGTCGTTGCGACCCTACTTGTTGGAAGAAACGTACGAAGTACTCGAAGCGCTCGATGATAATGATGATGCCGAATTAAAAAAAGAGTTGGGTGATTTGTTGTTGCAGGTCGTGTTTCATTGCCGCCTTGCCGAAGAAGAGGGGCGCTTTACTTTTACCGATGTAACGAATGGGATAGTGGAGAAACTACTCTCGCGGCATCCGCATGTTTTCGGTGATGCTGTTGCAAATAATGCGAAAGAAGGAGTCGCAAATTGGGAAGCGAGTAAGCAACGGGAAGGACGGCGGTTGCTGGCGGGAGTGCCAACGGAACTGCCGGCGTTACTGCGTGCATACCGGGTGCAAGAAAAGGCAGCAAATGTAGGTTTCGATTGGGATGATCCGGATGATGCATACAAAAAATTGGAAGAGGAACTTGCCGAACTTAATGTCGCAGCGAAGAATGGATTGGGTAAGTCGGAACACTCGGCGGAAAAAGCGAAAGCGAAACGGGAATGGGAAGATGAATTAGGGGATGTACTATTTTCGGTAGTGAACCTCTCGCGCAAGTATGGTGTCAACCCGGAAGATGCGCTCCGTTCGACTATCGATAAATTTCAACGCAGGTTCGAATACATTGAAGATAAGATTCGGGAACGGGGCGATGAATTACACAAAGCCGGACTAACAGAGATGGACCGGTTGTGGAACGAAGCGAAAGTTGTATTGGAACGACAACAATAACGAATTGGTAACAACATGAAATACACCAAAGAAGATATTACTCCCCAACAAAAGAAGTGGTTATTTCTTGCTCCACTTATCGTACCTGTTATCGTGATTCCGTTATCGGGACATGTGTTCTGGGCGGAGGGGTGGATATTCAGCGTATGGTTTATTACGGTTTGTTGCTCCATTACGCTTTATCTATATCACAACGAGCCGGAGATGCTGGTGGAAATTTGTAAACGGCAATTGTTCGACGATCCACTCGGATGGGACAAGAATGTTTTTTATGTGGCGATTGGACTTTGTGCGCTGTGGCTTTTGTTGATGCCGATTGATGCCAAGTTATTCAACTGGTCGAAAAATTTTCCTTCGTTATTGGAGGATTTTGGTATTCTCGGCCTTTTGCTTTCATTCTTTTTGTTGATGCGGGCATTTGTCGATAACACTCACTTGTTACCACTGATACCGATGCAACTTGACCGGAAACAGGAAATTCCCACGCTTGGTGTGTACAATGTTGTGCGTCATCCATTATACCTTGGCGTAGTGTTGATGTTCTTGTTTGCACCGATTCATCTCGGCTCGTTTTACGGATTAATCGTGGGTGTGATTTTAACGATTACGGTTTGCGTCCGCATCGCAGCGGAAGAACAAATGCTTGTCGAAAAATTTGACGGCTATATCAACTACCGAAATCGTGTAAGATACCGTCTCATTCCGTTTATCTGGTAAAAATTACCCCTCGAAAACAGTGATAATTGCACAGAGCGAACTTTTTCGGCAAATTGTGCGTATCACTCTCTTGATTATTTAACAGAAAACCTGCACTGCGTTCAACTGTGTCATTACCAATTCGACAAACCCTCCGGGCATTTTCCCACCGTAATTACCGTCTGTACTGGTCGGGAGTGACCATTTCTCTCATCGGGACGTGGATGCAGAATCTCGCGCAGGGATGGCTTGTCTGGCGGCTCTCGCACGACCCGTTCATGTTGGGATTGGTCAATACGACTTCGCAACTACCGACATTGTTACTGGGGTCGTTAGGTGGTGTTTTAGTGGACCGTACCATCAAGAAGCGTGTTCTCTACATCACCCAAACCGGACTGGCACTTTCGGCGTTAGCCCTTGCAATCGTTACCTACTACAACTGGGTCACTGTTACTCAAGTCGTCATCATCGCAGGAATTTCGGGAATATTTGCGGCAATCGATGCGCCGGCCCGGCTTGCGTTTATTCATGATTTGGTAGGAAAAGAGGATTTGGGGAATGCGGTTGCGCTCAACTCCTCCACATTCAATGGGGCACGGTTGGTAGGGCCGTCGATTGCGGGATTAATAGTTCCATTTATTGGAGAAGCAGGTTGTTTCTTTGTCAATGCGCTCTCGTTTTTTGCATTGATATTGACACTTTCGATGATGACCGGGCTTCCAAAGCCGGTGAAGAAAGTGCGGGAACCAGTTGCCCGTGAATGGGTGGAGGCGTACAAGTTCATCCGTTCTTCACCGTTACATCGCTCGCTTATGATTAACATCGTTTTCTTCGGTGCATTCGGGTTTGCTTATACCGTGCTCATGCCGGTGTATGCAGATAATATTCTAAACGTAGGTGTCAGCGGCATGGGATTCCTGATGGGAACGATTGGTGCGGGAGCATTGTGCGGCGGCTTGTTGCAAGCGACCTACTCGAGTACAATGAAACGTGGTAAGATGGTTATCTACGGCTCATTCGGACTCGGTACCGCCGCCTCTATATTTGCTTTTTCTACTTATCTACCGCTTTCGATCTTGATGCTTATAATTGCTGGATTCTCCAGTATAACGATGCTGGCTTCCACCAACACACTCCTGCAAATTTATGCACCTGACCATTTACGGGGCAGAGTAATGGGTTTTTATACAACTTGTTTTATCGGGATTTCACCGATTGGAAACTTCATTGTCGGATGGCTCGCCAAGTTAATTGGTGTTCAATGGACGTTGCTTGGAGTCAGCGCATTTTGCGTACTCATCGCGACGCGTACCGTACTGGGAAACAAGGATGTGTTGGCGGTATAACGCACGTATTGAATTAGATTCCTATATGTGATTTTGTCAACACTCCATATTTTTTCAATTCCCGTTCTTTCATCAGCGCGAAAATTACCGGTGTAACCAATAGGACATGGACGGCTGAAGTTAAAAGACCCCCAACCATCGGTGTGGCAATCGGTTTCATTAAGTCGGCACCGGTACCAGTTGACCAGAGAATTGGCAAAAGCCCCAACATAGCAGTTCCGACAGTCATTAACTTCGGTCGTAACCGCAAAACACTGCCCGATTCGATTGCTTCATATAATTGTTCGCGATTGACTGTTCCGATTTGCAACCGCTTATTCAGCGCTTCGTGCAAATACACCACCATCACGACACCAGTTTCAACCGCAACACCATAGAGACCGATGAAACCAACCCACACCGCGACACTAAAATTGTAACCGAGCAACATCATCAATATTGCACCACCGGTGAGTGAAAATGGTACGGATAACATTACCAAACCGGCTTCAGAGAAGCTCTTGAAGGTGAAGTACAACAAGAGAAATATTACGACGATACAGATGGGTAGTATTATCATCAGGCGGTGTTTCGCGCGAACTTGATTTTCCCATTGTCCCGACCACTCAAGAAAATATCCGTGCGGTAATTTCATATTTTTATCGAGGGTGGCTTTTGCTTCATTAACAAATCCACCTAAATCACGGCCACGCACATTCAGGAAGACGATACTTCTTAGATAAGAATTTTCGGAAGCAATCATCGGCGCACCATTTCGCGTGACTATCGAAGCAACTTGCGATAGCGGAATTTGCTCCCCCTTCATTGTAGTTAATAGCAACTCTTTCAGTGATTCCGGGGAATCGCGGAAATCTTTATTGAAGCGAACCTGCACGCCATACCGTTCACGCCCCTCAACAGTTTCCGTTACTATCATACCACCGGTTGTGGCTTCAACTGTTTTCAAAACTTCTTCCATCGAAAGTCCGTAACGGGCAATCGCATCACGGTCGGGTTTGATATCGAGATAGTTTCCGCCGATTACCCGCTCGGCATATACATCAGCGGCACCGGGTACGACTTTTACCAATTGTTCCGCTTGGATAGCGAGTTGTTCGAGCGTGTCGAGATTGCTCCCCATAATTTTTATCCCGAGGTCGGTTCGCACTCCGGTTGCAAGCATATTGATGCGATTGATAATCGGTTGGGTCCAACCATTCGAAACACCGGGAATTTGTAATTTCGCATTCAGTTCGGAGATAATGTCGTCGCGGGTGATTACTTTTCGCCACTGGCTACGGGGTTTGAGCGTGATAATGGTTTCGAACATACTCACCGGTGCGGGATCGGTGGCTGTTTCCGCACGCCCCACCTTACCGAGTACCAAGGATACTTCCGGTTGAGCGGCGATAATTTTATCCTGTTCCTGAATCAGCCGTTTCGCTTCAGTAATTGAAACATTCGGAAGCGTTGTCGGCATGAACAATAAACTCCCCTCGTCGAGTGCAGGCATAAACTCACTACCGATACGGGTCATGAGAAGAGCTGTAATAATTAACACAGCAAGGTTGATACCGATGGTTGTCCATTTGTAATGAAGCGCCCACCGCAGTATCGGACGATAAATACTTGTAAGTGTCCTTGAAATTGGATTCGTTTCTTCACGTTTCAATTTGCCGCGAAGGAAAATCGTACAGAGAACGGGAGTAAGCGTTATTGCAAGAATAGCAGATGCAAGCATGGCGAGGGTTTTCGTCAACGCAAGAGGAAAGAAAAGCTTTCCTTCCTGCCCTTCGAGCATAAACACTGGTAAGAACGAAAGGACAATTATTGCGAGTGAATAAAATATCGGACGACCGACGGTTTTACTCGCCGAGAGAACAGTACCGATAATGTCTTTTCGTTCTTCCTCAGTTCCCTCCGAGAGACGACGATAGGCATTTTCAACAACGATGATTCCGGCATCGACCATCACACCAATCGCTATTGCGATACCGGCAAGCGACATCAGATTGGAGGTGACATGGGCATAATACATACCGATAAATGCGGCGAAAATGCCGAGTGGAAGCGCGATAACGATTACCATCGCACTACGGAAATGGAAGAGGAAAATCAATACGACGAGTGCAACGATAATCGCTTCTTCGAGCAAAGAGTGACGAAGGGTATTGAGTGCATTCTCAATCAACTCACTGCGGTCGTAAGCCGGTTCGACACGAACACCGGGTGGAAAACCACTTTTCAATGAAGCAAGACGGTCTTTGACATGGTCGATAACTTCCTTTGCATTCGCACCATACCGCATTACGACGATTCCACCGACAACTTCACCATTCCCATTCTTATCGAGTAGCCCACGCCGAGACGCACCCCCAAGTTGAACGGTGGCGATATCGCCGATACGAATTGGAACACCATTACTGCCGGTCATCACAACTGCCTGCTCGAGTTCGGAGGGTGAATGAACATAACCGAGACCGCGAATCATGTACTCCATCGAAGAACGTTCAAGCAAACCACCACCAACATCGAGATTGGATTTTTTTACGGCATCCATCGCCATCATAGTGGAGATGTTGTACTGACGCAACTTGTCGGGGTTCAGCATGACTTGGTATTGTTTGACGAAGCCACCGATGCTGGCAATTTCCGCGACGCCTTCGACAGAAGAGAGTGCGGGTTTGAGATAGTAATCCTGAACAGAACGCAGTTTCGCGAGGTCGTACCCATCCCCTTCTACGGTGTACCAATAGACGTGTCCAACTCCTGTACCGTCGGGACCAATCATTGTCATCGCATCGGAAGGGAGAGTGTTACGGAGTTGGTTAAGACGTTCGAGGACGCGGGTTCGCGCCCAATAGACATCGGTGTTATCATCGAAAATGATGTATATCATCGAGAGACCGAACATCGACTGACCGCGAACGGCTTTGACATTCGGCATGCCCTGAAAACCAGTTTCGAGGGGATAGGTAATTTGATTTTCTACCAACTCCGGTGCACGTCCCATCCAATCAGTCATGACGATAACCTGATTGTCAGACAAATCGGGAATAGCGTCGATAGGGGTGCGTTGCAACGACCACCAACCCCAAAGTGCGAGGAACAAGACAGAGATTATTACGATTACCCGATTGCGGAGAGATGCCTCAATGATTTTCTCAATCATGATTCTTTCTCCACAAGGTTCATCGCGCAGATGGGGCATTTACCGGTTTCGTCTCGCACGATTTGCGGATGCATCGGGCAAGTGTATTCAATTTTCTTTTGTTTTGAATTTATTACCTGAGCATGCTTGGTAGTATCGTTCAAATTCATACCGGGCATGGGTTTTGAAGTATCCATAATTTTTGTGCTACCGGGAACGTCTGGCTTTTTATCTTTGGGCATTGCCATACCCGGCATCGAACCGCCGATATTTTTCATTTGCGATTCGGCATCGATTAGATATCCGCCAGAGACTGCAACTTCGTCATCGGCAGTCAAGCCGGACAAGATTGAGACGCGACCATTATTGCGCGCTCCGACTGCGACTTCAACCGGTTTGAATTTCTCCTTTTCGGATTCAACCCACACGCGATTGGTTGTACCGGTTTGGAGAATTGCCTCTTCGGGAACGGAGAGATATTCTTTCTTCGCACCATTTTGCCATTCGACATCAACCGAGGTTCCTGCTTTCCAGTGGTTATCCATGTTGGACAATTCCGCACGAACGGGTAGGGTACGCGACATCATGTCGAGTTCGGCACCAATTGACTTGACGACTGCAGTTTGTGTTTCGGTTCCAAAGTGAACGATTAAGTGGTCACCAAGTTTTACTGAGTGTGCGTCCTTCTCATAGAATGCGGCTTCTACCCATACCGAGGATAAATCGACAAAATCGAGTAAGGTCATTCCACTCATCGCCCAATCACCAACTTTCGCCATTCGTTCCATCAATACGCCGCGATTTTGCGCACGTAGCGTGAGATGGTCGTGTGGTTTACGGGATGTACGCACTTCAGCGATTGCGAAATCATTCAGACCAAGTGCGCGCAGTTTGGCTTCGGATGCAGTCCTCAATCCGGTATGAGACGAATCGGAAAGGGCAAGAATGTATTCTTGCTCCGCAGAAATTAAATCGGGGCTGTATACGGTTATTAGGGCATCACCCGGCTTGACGGCGGTGCCCGGTTCGTTCACATAAATCGAATCGATACGCGCCATCACGCGAAGCGATACTTTCCATTGGGAGTCCAGTTTGAAAGTAATTTTACCGGGGATGCGAATTTCTTCGGTAAAGGTCGAAAGTTCCGGTTTTGCAGTACGGACATTGGCAAGAATTTCTTGTGTTGGGGAAAGCGTTACAATCACACCGGTTTCATTCGTCTCTACTGAACTCGAACCATCGATTTTTTTCACCAACTTCATACCGCATATCGGACAATCACCGGGGTGATCCTGTATCACCTGCGGGTGCATCGGACAGGTATAGAGTACTTTTTCCGAGGTACTTGCAGCGTTTGTTGAGTGATCATGATGTTCATACAGCCACACATTTGCGAATACGCTAATCAACAACAACGCAAGCAACCAGATTTTCCAAGGGATACCGGGTTTATTAAAATTGAGGTTCGTTGAATCGGTTGTCATGGTTCTATCCTTTCCAAAAGGTTGCCAAAGCGCGCCCAGTTTTCCGCCATGAGCATCCGCTCTTCCATTTTCGCCATCAGTAATTTCATGCGTGCTTCGGAAACTGCCATGAGTGTGGTTTGATCGTTTCGATAGCCAATCATCGACGCTTGCCACGCTTTGATGCGGGCGGGGATAATTTTATTTCGCAATGCCGTGATAGATTGATTAACCCGTTCGAAGTCGGTGCGTTCGGTTTCGATATCGCGTTTCCACTCAAGGCGGGCAGTTTCATAATTGTGCTTTGCCGATTCATTCATCGCATTCATTTCAGCGATTTCGGAACTCTGGTTGCTTTTCGCCCAAACCGGAAGAGGAAATGAAATACCCATTGAAACCATGGGGCCTTGGTAGAGGGTGCCGGTGGTTATCATGGTTCCATCCATCGAAAGGGAAGTCGATTTGATGGGAAAGCGGTAACCGTACTGCAGCATCAAGTCGATATCGGGATAGTAACTCATTCTCGCAAGTTCAAGCGCCGCGTTTGATTCATCGACTTTTTTTCGGGCGGCGACGATGCGTGGTGCATAGTCGGCAGGCGACTGTTCGATTGGAACCATATCATTTAGATTGGGAATTACTTGGGGGAGTGGTTCCGTTGCAATCGAATCGGAGGAAGGTTCGCCGATATAAGAAGCTACCGTTGCTTTACGGGATTTTATTAATGCCTGATTATCGGAAATTTTTCGCGACCATTCGGCGGTTTCGGCATCGATTGCGTAGATGTCGGCAGAGCTTCCCATTGCGGCACCGGTCATGGCAAGCGCAGAGGTACGCATTTCCTGAAGCAGGGTAACGCCGGAATCGAGAATGCTTTGGGTCGCTTCAGCGGCGGCAAGATCGTAATACGCCATCCGCAACATGCGGGACATCTCATGTTCCTCAACCTTCAAGTCGGCTTGTAATAAAGCGGATTTTGCTTCGCCGATGCGTTTCTGGTAACCAGTGCGGCCCGGGAACGGAATACGTTGCATCAAGCCAAACTGGAGCATGGATGTCGGATCCATGTCGAATGCGAGCGACGGGTAGGGCAAGTTCATCGCACCAACTGAGAGCGTGGGATTCATCCAACCTGAACTCATTTTGGTGCGGCTTAGCTGGGCGTCTATCATCGAACGCATCGACTGCAAGTCCGGGTACGTTTTTTTCATTACCCGGATGTATTCGGAAAGACGGGGGTCGTCCGGACCCGCAAATACAGCCGTGATGATAAATAACCCGCCAATAAGTGCCAGAAGCAGAGCTCTCCGGCTTTGTAAACAGAAAGACATATTTTTCTCCGTAAGAGAATCGAGAAACACTCCCGCAAACTTGCGGGGTGGATATCAATAACGATTAGGAGAAATCAGGAAAGTAGGGGCAGAGTACGGGCGTAAAGCGCTGGAAGAGCATCTTCGAACCTCGTATCAACCGGAGTCGGAGAAATAAAGAGAGAAGGATTGTTAAGTATTTCGATTTCGCCATAGACAAAATCGGCTGTTGCTGGAACAAGGTTTACGATATTATCGGTAGCGATACCGGGATTTAATCGCTCGGCAGTATGTGAACAATGAAATTTATTCGATTGGGTCGGATTGCTCGGAGGTGTTGGGCAAGGCGTATCTGATGTCTCATCGCAACATGCCGCACAATGCTTCACCGGTTGTTCCGGCTGGGTTGTTGCTACGGGCTGAGTAACACTGATATTACATGGCATATCACTCGGACAAAGACAAGGAATCACCGCTCCCGTCACGAGCCATAGGGCGGTGGCGGCGAAGATTGAAAGCTTCATGAGTGATGAACGCGTCATATAATTATAGTACATGCCATTAGTAATACGTAATAAATTTAGTTAATGATATGAATGATTGCAAACACGGTTGCGAATTCCTACAGAATTTCCGTTTGTTCTGATAGGCATCTTACAATCGAATCGTTCCTACTCACCGTTTATGACGGTTGCCTCTTCTTTTTCCGGTAATGGTATAATTAAGTATTTGTACTTCTGGTAGAGGAACGAAATCACCAACAGGATTACCCCCAACCCGAGGAAAGAAATTACCCGGTAGATGGTCGTCAAAAATGATAAGTCGATTATGAATATTTTCAAGATGGTTACACCGAACACTGAGATTGCTGCGATGCGGATGCCTCGCATTCTTTTCCATAACCCAATTACCATCGCGATAGTTGAGAAGGCAAGCCACACTCCCGACAACGTTAGTTGTTTGATGTTGACCCACCAGACCCTGTCAGAAGATGGAATTGTCAAATAGGAAATTTTCTGATCAAATCCGTCGATAGTCTCAATCGTTACCCAAGTAAACAAAGTGACACCAACTCCGATTGCAACAAATCGCATTAAATCCCAGCGAATAAGATTACCGGATTTTTTATTGACAATTAACATAGTAATCATTGTGCCCGTCAGGATTAGGAGGGTCAAAGTCCTGAAATTTAACAATAGAGTGAAATCACTGATGGGTTTCCAATAGAAGGCATTATCTGTGATGAAATACCGAAGAATGGTAAATGAGAGCACGCATAAAGCAATGTAGGCGGTTGTTTTACGTGCATTTCGAGAACTAATGACGAATACTGCAGCCGCTTCAACAGCAAGGATAGTGACACCGATAAATCCTTCAAATATTATCGCTAACCCGGCGGTGAGGAAGAGAATCGTTCCCACGGCATAACTTCGCCAAACTATCGAAGTTTCGTCGAATGCGGGTGATACATATACCGCTGAAAATGCGTATCCGCAGGCGATAACGAAGTAGATAAAACTAGCTCCTACGCGGTTGTCGGGGTAGAGAATTTGTATAATCGCGGTCATAACGAAAAGAGCGTTGATGCTTTGAATTGTAAAGCGGGTACTGGTGTCAGGTAACCTGGAATCGGATTGCCGGAATAAGTCATATAGTTGGTAAATCGCCCAGACAATTATGACGAAAAGCACAAAATAATTTTTAGTAGAAGCTTCAAAAGTATGGCCGTATAAGATGAAATATCCCAAGAAGGTTCCACCTTTTGCGAATAGTTCGAGTGGCCACCAACCGGGTTTTTTCCTAATCAACAACAATAAACTTGTGCTGAATATTATAAGGTATATAAATGAACCCAGTGGATTTTCGTTGTGCAGGTGTAGTACGAACGGTGTAAGAAAACCACCTGCCCAGCCAAGATAAACGACTGCGATGGAATCGAATAAAATAGCGAAGAATAGGGCAATAACTGTGACACAACACAAAGCAAAAAGCTCTATACTGATGGGAATTAAGTTGTAGAAATCATGTGCGGCATACACCGTGAAGTACTCAATCGCAATACCTGCCGCCAGCAAGCCCTGCGAGAAAATCGCATAACCGCGCGTTCGCTGTCGTTCGGCAAAACCGATTAATGCGGCTCCAGCGACTACCCCGATAAAAATTCGTACTGTTTCCGAAATCCAATTGTTATCAATGGCAAGTTTGAGGAAATAGACGGTGGCAAGTACAATTGCGAAGGCACCAATCCTGTTCAACACTTTGCCTCCGATTAACGCTTCCCATTCGGCGCTGGTGCGTCGAGGCGCGGGTTGAACAACGACATTTTGTGAATGTGCCTTCGGGGTGAATGTGACAGTAGGTGAGCCGGTAGGTGGGGGAGTTACTATTATCGGCTTCGCTTCGCGAGTAGGCGCTTCTGATACTTTGGTACCGGGTAGTCCGGAGGCAATATTAGTAGGGGAGGTTTCAGCTTGCTGCTTATCGAGCGATGCCAAGCGCGAATTGACCGATTGTTCAAGTTTCTCGAAGCGGGCGCGAATTAATTGCAACTCTTTACGGAGCGAATCAATATCCGACCTGCTTTTTATACTTAAGATGAACAAAGCGATTATCAATGCGAAGGATAAGAAGAGCACGCTTTTCCCCAGTTGTCGTCAAAATAGTACAGTCAAAGGATTTTCGGATTGCATCGTGTGAGCAAATCGAAGGACTCGTAATTACGAGAATTTACTGGAAGAATTTTCTCAACTCAAGCGATTCGGATATTTATTTGATTTAGAGATTGTATCTTTATTTAAGAAGTTGGAGTTTTCTCACCGAACTTTGTCCTTGAGCAGATTGCAACTTAATAAAGTAGCTTCCACTCGCAAGGCCGTTCGCGTTCCACTGGTAGGTATGATTCCCAGCTGTCAAGAACTGAGTGAATAACTCTCGAACATTTCGTCCCAAAATATCGGAGACAGTAAGAGTAACACTACTGGGCTGTGACAGTGCAAAGCGGATAGTAGTATTTGAATTAAATGGGTTCGGGTAATTTGGTAGAAGTTCCAGTCGATTTGGAAATTGCACCCACCTAACGTCATGAATAGATTCAAAGGGTGTTGCAGTATGGAAAACACCGGCACGGATAGTTACATAAAGGTAATTATTGTTATCCCACGCCATCGACCATGGGCCGGAATATGGTAATCCATTTCCCATGGATTGCCAGCTGTGACCACTATCGCTCGACATAATGTAACAGGTTTCATTATCGGTTGACCAACCCACATACGCACGATTTAGCGAATCAAATTCAAGGAAATGGATTTGTGCACCGCCCCGGAAATAGCTGGACCAAATCGGTCGGGCATCCCCACTTAACGTCGTTGAGCGATAAATTCCATTTTGATTAACCGAATAGAGATAGCCGAAGCGGTCAGTTTTTATCAGGTAACGATTTGCGGTGCTATGCGTCGTAACAAACTGCCAATGGTCACCTTCGTCATAAGAGCGGATAATTTCTCCATAATCGAAATCAGTAATTACGAGACCGAAAAGACAAGAGTCATTTTTTTGTAAACAAGTAAGCTCCGGGTAAGTGGAATCGAGACCGATATTTAATGCTTGTTGCCAATTCAATCCATCATCAGCAGAACGATACAGTATCGAACGATTGTTGACCGGGATTATGGCATATACGCGATTTGGGTTTTCCGACACAAAAGACGTTATGTAGGAAGAGTCAGGTAAGCCGGAAACAACATTTTGCCAAGTAAACCCATTGTCAGTAGATCGAGAAACTCCAATCCGATTTAAACTTGTGTGATTCGCAAACAGAGTGCCGGTCACACTTTTATTAATCACACCTACCAAACTATCGCCGGTATTTGTGTACCAAGTATCTCCCCGGTTCGTAGAACGAAATGTTCCGCTTTCAATTCCGTACAACAGCAAATTCGAATTGGTGATGGTAAGATTTCCTCCCTGAGTTCCGTAAAGACCGTGATTGAGTAGTGTTTCCGAAGACGGCAAAAGCGGCAACCTCACGAGACCTGTTTCAGTTGCCGCGTACCAATGTGAACCAAAATGGGAGATTGAAAATGTATAATAATGAGATGGGTAAGTAGTCCAGCTCTGACCAAGATTAGTAGAACAGTACCAACCGTTGAAGGCAGAATTCACGATAATTGTAAATGGATAAACCGCATCAATCGCAATCGGGTAATTAGGGGAGGCAACCGTTCGCCAATTTGTCCCGGCATCGTTAGATATTTTTATACTGTTCGGTATGCCATCATTTAGAATTACTGTGTCGCCAATGGTAGAAATGCTTTGGACATGGCTATTATCGGGTATTTGAGTCCAGTTATCCCCTAAGTCAGTCGAACGCCATATCCCGCTAATATTACCGTATCCACCTCCGCCGATAATCGTATCAGACGCAGTGAATGCCAAAAGATTGGACGGCCCGGCATTCGTTAAAAAACTGGTTCGTAACCAAGTTGCGCCGGAATCATTTGACCGAAATATCAAATTCCAAGTATTTTGCGCACTCATCGACCATAAACTTTGACTTACATATATTCGATCATGATGGTCGATGAAACACCACTCGAGTTGTGAGTTAAGAGTGTCGCTTCGTGAAAAGAAAGTCAACGGCGCCCAAGTAGCACCGTGGTCGGTGGAACGAACGAGAGTGTCACTAAAAAAGGCATATATCCGATTTTGCGAATCGATTGCATCGAGATGAAAACCGTAATTCATCGAATTGGGTATAATCGACCAATTCGCCCCGGAATCGGATGAGTAGAAGGTTCCTGCTTCCTGCGCGTCCGCGTAAAGATTACCAATATGATCAATTAACACGCGAAAGACCGTACCGCCGTCCAAACGAGCGCATTGTTGCCACACCGGTTGTGCGACCGCTATGAAGTAGAAAACTGAGAGCAGAAAAATTACAAGAATTAACCGAAGAATACGCATCACTCACCTCCGAATCATTAGCCATCACATAAATCAACAATTCAATATTGAATAATTTTTTGTCGGTGTCAATACTATTAGAAAAAAATACACATTTTCATATTAGATATCAGTTCGTGCATTTTAAACAGAGCAGTTGTCGGTAACACGAAGAAAAGAGTGTAATGGATGCAGAATAACTTAGAATTTAATATGGGAAGAAAATCCTGTGCTGATGTATCTGGATCGACCAAACGGTTATTATTAATCGCCGCTCTTTACTCAAACAACATTGCTTATGCGCTAACTTTTCGTCGCTTGCAAAACGAGCGATTCGAAACGATTGATTTCTTCGTTGCCGAGTAAACGACCATGGTTCTCAATATCGTTCAATACCGGGTCATCGGAAGTACCGGCCAGAAAACGCTTGATACCGGTAAAGCCGCATAATTCCAAGGAATCGCGAAGCGTTGCTTCGTCATAAATGAACTGATGTCCCCATTCCCGAAATTCATTGTTGATAACAAAAACCGGATTGTAACCGTTTGTACCGATAAGAAACCGGTCGGTAACATAACGGATAAATTCTTCTTGTTCATAGTTGCGGGGTTGATTGAGTAAGCCAAGCAATACTGTCATATCGGGGGTGACCAGCCGAAGCGTGCCGCCCGGTTTTAACACACGAGCACACTCGCGAATCATGAATAAGCCGTTTTGATAGGGAACATGTTCAATCATGTGTTCCGAGTAAACGTAGTCGAAAGTATTATCAGGTAAGGGAAACTTGGTCGTAACGTCGAGATATATGCAACCAGCTCTCGGTTCAAGATCACTATTCAACCACCCATCCAAGACATTACTACTTGCACCTAATTGCAACTTTTTAACCCCGGGTGTCGCCAAGTATGCCTGAATTAGGGGTAATTGATGCTTTTTACCAAAATAGGCGCGAACTTTCGCACGGTTGGATAGTGCGGATTGTACCAACGGCGAAAAAAGCGGCGAGTGTTTAAGATATTTCTTCAGTGAATGTGTTATCATGTCCTTTTACCAGATTTGTTCCCGAACAAGATACATATTTTGCATGTAGATACAAGGTTTATGTGGTATCCGAGGTATTTTCTTAATCTCGAATAAGTCAGTTTGCCGTGAATACACCTTTTACAGAAGCCGTTTGTCCCTTGTTCCCTCTTTTCGCTACCTTATACGTTACTTATCCGAATAATACTTTGAAAATCAATGGAGACTGACCATGAAAGGTGTAGTTCTTGCCGGAGGTACCGGAAGTCGACTCTTTCCACTAACCAAAGTGACAAACAAGCATCTCTTACCGGTCGGACGCGCTCCGATGATCTTCCATCCGATTTGGAAGATGGTGGAAGCCGGTATTGAGGACATCATGATTGTTACCGGTGTTGAACACGTCGGGGCAGTAGTGAACCTACTCGGATCGGGTAAAGAATACCGTACCCGGTTCACATATCGTGTACAGGACGAAGCGGGGGGGATAGCTCAAGCACTTGGCTTAGCAGAGAATTTTGTTCATGGGGACCGGGTCGTAGTCATCTTAGGCGATAATATCTTCGAAGATTCGCTGGTGAATACGGTAAAGAATTTCTCAGTACAACGACGCGGTGCACGAATATTGCTGAAAGAAGTCCCCGACCCGCAACGGTATGGTGTCGCTGAAGTCGCAAATGGTAAGGTTGCCAACATCGTCGAAAAACCGAAAGAACCGAAGAGTAGTTGGGCGGTGACGGGCATTTATTGTTACGATTCGGAAGTATTTAACATCATCAAGACATTAAAACCGTCTGCACGCGGCGAACTCGAAATTACCGACGTTAATAATTACTATCTCCAACAGGGTGAACTTGAAGCGGATTATTTCAAAGGATGGTGGACGGATGCCGGGACATTCGACTCGTTGGTAGTTGCGGACGAATTGGCACGTAGCATACCGGCACCATTTGAAACCAAACAGTAAAGTAATACGTACACTACTGGACGGTGAAATTGCCGTCGTACCACGAATTTTCCAAGGAGTATTTCATGAAGTTAGCCGTTGTCGGCACCGGATATGTTGGTCTTGTTGCCGGCGCTTGTATGGCTGAAACCGGTCATACGGTTGTTTGTATCGATAACGACCAGTCTAAAATCGATGTCCTCAATAAAGGTGAATTGCCGATATACGAACCGGGGTTACTCGAAATTGTCGAACATGCCGTTAAAAAAGAACGTCTCTCTTTTACCACCGATTTACCGAAGGCTGTTCGTGAATCGCAAGTAATTTTTATCGCAGTAGGTACGCCATCGGATGAAGATGGCTCCGCCGATTTGCAACACGTACTTGGTGTCGCGAAAGAAATTGGTGTTGCGATGAATGGCTATAAAGTCATTGTCGATAAATCTACCGTTCCGGTTGGCACCGCGGTTAAAGTCCGGGAAGAGGTTGCGAAACATACCACGCATGAATTTGATGTCGTTTCGAACCCGGAATTTTTGAAGGAAGGAGCGGCAGTAGAGGATTTTCTTCGTCCTGACCGGGTCATTATCGGTGCCGATAGCGACCGGGCGCGGGACATTATGCAGGATATGTACGCACCGTTTGTGCGGCAAGGACATCCGGTAATATTGATGGACGTGAAGTCAGCGGAAGTAACAAAATATGCCGCAAATGCTTTCCTTGCGGTAAAGATTTCGTTTGTAAACGAATTAGCCAATTTCTGCGAAGAGGTCGGGGCAGACGTTTCGAAAGTGCGTATTGGAATCGGCAGCGACCGTAGAATTGGTACGGCGTTTCTTTATCCGGGCGTAGGGTATGGCGGTTCGTGTTTCCCGAAAGATGTAAAAGCGTTGCTTAAAACATCGCAAGACAACAAGATTTCGTTACAAGTTGTCGCAGCGGCTTCCAAAGTGAATTACGAACAGCGTTACCGCTTCCTCGAAAAAGTGTACCGGCTGTTTGGTGAAAATCTGGAAGGTAAACATTTCGCGCTTTGGGGACTTTCATTTAAACCACGTACTGACGACATGAGGGAAGCTCCAGCTCTTACGGTAATCGACGAACTGACGAAACGTGGAGCGACAATTTCCGCATTCGATCCAGTTGCTACTGCTGAAGCAAATCGCAGATTGGCGAAACATCCCCACCGAAACAACATTATGATTGCGGAAAGCCAGTATAGCGTATTGAAAAATGCCGATGCGCTTTTGGTGGTAACGGAATGGAGCGATTTCCGTGATCCCGATTTCGACAGAGTGAAAGAATTACTCAAACCACCGCAGACAATTATCGACGGTCGGAATATTTGGGAAGTGTCGAAACTGAAGCCGTTCGGTTTCCGGTACCTCTCAATCGGTCGTGCAGATTTGTAAAGTTTGGTAAATCAATAAAAGCATCCGTTTGCTAACGGATGCTTTTTTTTTGACAAAATTTTATTTTGCGTCCAGCTCATAAGCTGTCTTCAACCACTTGACTACAAAACTATCGATTTCATCCAGTCTTGTAACCGGTATTCGATGGGTGATACGGTCGCCTTTCCCTTCACCACCAGTATCGACTAATCTTGCCGGAACCTTGCCTACTCCTTTTAGCGCGAGACCAATATCGATGCGGGTGCGGGTACTTGGTTTGATCTGAGCGAACACATGACTGCGGTAAAAGGGTACCATTGTTCTACAAGGGCAAGCACGGACGTCTTTTCTAATGGCATAGCCGTACTCCATAATTTTATCGTACAAGGGCAGTAGATCCTGCTTTGGGCCTGCAAACATATCATCCACCCACTTATTCGCCGTGATGAAATACGCTTCGGGTGTCTCATCCATATCAATTTTTCCATTGGCACGGTCAACGAGCCACGATGCAGTATTGGTGCCGAGCCCATAAGTTTCTTTCAACCAGATAAGACGGGCTTTGTTCTCTTTGACGGGGGATTTGCCGATTATTTTCATCCACTGCTCAAGCGATTTTCCAGTCTTACCTTCAAGTTCGTTAAGCCACTTTTGGATAATAGCTACGCTGGGATGAACTCCATATTTCCAAGATTTAGGTTTGTAAGTATTCACTGACATGCAAGTGTCCGATGCCCGGCGTTTATAAGTAAGCCGTTTCTGTTTAAATCGTCGAAGAACATTCGGGTGAATTTATTCGCACCGCTCAAGTTGAGGTGGTGAAAATCAAAAAAATCCTGCGTGGTATTCCATTCAGTAGTTTCATTGTAATCAAAAAACGGAATTGAATTCTCTTTGGTAAATGTATGCATTTGAGCCGCAAGTGCAGGATAGTTGGTTATACGCGCTAATGTAGGTTTAGGTATCGGAGCGATTACCAGTACTAATTTTGTTCCACGTGCTTCGAGAAAATCTTGAATCTTTTTGATATACTCAATTTGGATAGGAAGAATTTGCATTGCAGGGACTTTTTCCGGTGACCCATCGTAGTTTTTATCTACCGCCATGAACCCGTCGGTCTGGTAGTGAGGAAATGTGATATTTACCTTATCGATATCGACTTTATGTCGTTTCAGGTTCTGGGCCAAGATGGCATCCGCGACAACAATGTCGTGAGTTTCCATTGCCATTTTCTTCATAGTCGGATGCGGTTTAATGTTGGTATATAAATCCAGAAACGATTCACTTCCACGATAGGAAAGCATCCAGTAAAAAACTTCCATGACGACAATTTTAGGATGGGTTTTATCGTAATAACGTTCCAAAAGATAATAGGTGTTCATTGGGGTTTGGCTGGTAGTTCCGGCATTAAATGAACGCAGACCGAGCGAATCGAAGATAACGGGATTAAACGAGTAAAATGCGTGCGAGGAACCGGTGAAAAGTACATCAAGGTTTCCAAAGTGTTCTAATTCGCGGAAACGGCGTAATGTACCCGCAGTATAGTTATCGGGACGTAATTGCGAAAGTTTCACATTGGTGTAACGCGAAACTACAGTTTCAATTTGTGAATGTGGTCGAACCACATTCACCATGATTCCGACGATTGCGCAATACACAAATACCGAAAATAAAATAAAAAATAGTGTACGAAATAATACTGACTTCATTTCTTAAAACCTTGCATAAATTAATTCGCCACCACCGAAATTTCCGAATAAAAGAGTTACGACAATCACTGCAAGGTATATGCTCCAACGCAGTACGACCGGTAATTTACCAATTTGTAATGGATGTACTTTTGTACGTTGTATCCACTCGATGACGAGCATGACCACCGAGATGATTAATGCGAGTAAATATTCGGTTCGGAAACCATCGACGTTGTGCAGGGGTGTCTTGAAAATCTGGAGATAGTAACCCAAGGCATGTGCCAACGAATCCGACCGGAAAATTACCCATGCCATCATTACAAGAACAAAAGTAATAACCAATTGCCGGGCTTCCTTCAAGCTTGGTAGTATCTTTCCTTTCGCCACCATCCGCGACCTTTTAATCGGAGTTGTTCGGCTCATCCGTGGAAGTAAAAACAATCCGTTAAGCAGTCCCCAGCAAACAAACGTCCATGCTGACCCATGCCATAAACCACTGATTGTAAATGTAATTAGTACGAAGAGTAAGCGAGTGGAAAGCTTCGTCGCGCTGATACCACCGAGCGAAACATAGATGTAATCCCGGAACCACGACGACATCGATATATGCCAGCGCCGCCAAAATTCGGCAATATCGCGTGAGAAATATGGGTAGTCGAAATTTTTCTGAAGCTTTAATCCAAATAATTTGCTAACACCTATAGCAAAATCGGTGTAACCAGAAAAGTCGGCATAAATTTGAACAGTATAAAAGAACGCTCCTAATACAAGTAACCATCCGGGTTGATATTGGTATTGACCAAAAATGACTGCGACATGCGGAGCAAGAGTGTCGGCTACCAAAAACTTCTTGAAAAATCCCCATAAAATTTGCCGCAAAGCATCTTTATAATCTTCGGTTTTCAGTTCACGCGGTTGTTCCAATTGGGGTATCATATTTCCCGCACGTTCAATTGGTCCAGCTACGATATAGGGGAAAAACCCGACATACGTCAGGTAAGAAGCGTACTCTTTCGTCCCATCGATATTCTTACGATATAAGTCGATGGTGTAAGTAAGTGAGCGGAAAATGTAGAAACTTATCCCTAACGGCATGAGTATCGTAAGGAGTGGCAGACTTAGCGAAAGACCTATCGCACTAAACACATGATTGAATGAGGAAACGAAGAAATTAAAATATTTGAAGACAAATAACACCGCGAGATCAATTATGATGCTGGTAAGAACTAATGTTTTCCGTTTACCCGGTTCATCCGATTTCATCAACTGCAAGCCAATGAAATAGTCAATGTTACTGATTAAAAAAATGAGAGCGAGGAAACGTAAATCCGCCCAAGCATAAACAGCGTAACTTACCACCAGTAAGTACCAGTTTTGTGCCATCCGGTATTTAGACAACAACCAATATCCGCATAGCAGGAGCGGTAGGAGAACGGCAGAGCCAATTAATACGTCGAAGCTACTCATTTCAATTCCCGTGAAGTTAGTATGATTCAGCAGTGAAAGTTCTATGTTATAATAAATTGTGTTTCAACTCAAGTATCCAACCGTATAATTGATAAACACGTACTTTAGACGTAAATCAACCTATTGGAGGTGAGAAATGAAGCGAATCGCAATTGTGTTAACAGTACTTATTGCAGCTTTTTTGAAACTGGCCAGCGCTGAGGTGAAAACGATGGATATCGAGTATACTTATCAGGGAACGACGATGGAGGGACACCTTGCGTGGGATGACGCAATCAAAGGCCCACGACCGGGCGTTATGGTAATTCACGAATGGTGGGGATTGAATGACTTTTCGAAAGGAAAAGCGGAAGAATTAGCAAAATTGGGATATGTGGGATTTGCGTGTGATTTGTACGGCAAAGGTGTTCGCCCAAAAACAGCGGAAGAAGCCGGAAAAGCTGCGGGGGTGTTACGAAGTGACCGGCAATTAATGCGGGCGCGGGCGCAAGAGGCGCTTGCTACATTGAAGAAACAGGCGAATGTCGATTCAAAACGGATTGCGTGTATCGGATTCTGCTTTGGCGGGGGTGCATCGTTAGAACTGGCACGCAGCGGTGCCGATTTGACCGGAGTGGTTTCCTTCCACGGAAACCTTGACACTCCTAATCCGATAGATGCGAAAAACATAAAGTGCAAAATACTGGTTTTACACGGCGCTAACGATGATTTCATCAACCCAGCTGTTCCGGGGTTCCAGAAAGAGATGCGCGATGCGGGCGTTGATTGGCAATTTACGGAGTATAGCGGTGCTGTTCATGCATTTATGAATCCGGCGGCAGGCGACGATCCGAAAAAGGGGACGGCGTATAATGCGGTGGCTGCGAAACGAGCATGGTTGTCAATGCAGGATTTTTTCCACGAAATTTTCTAATTAAGTTTGTTAAATAAAGAAAAGCGGATGACGCCATCCGCTTTTTTATTTGTATGTCCGATGTACTTTGCTATAACTTTCATTAACTATTGGAGGCCTTATGAATAACGAAGCCACACGTACCTTTATCCGGCATGCACTGGCAACAATTGCCTATCGAATCCGCAAACCGATATCTGATGTTCCCGACGCTTTCCCTAATTTTAGAATTGGTGAATCGTCCCGTTCACCGGTCGAAATTCTTGCGCACCTTGGTGATTTGATGGAGTGGTCGCTTTCAATGGTGAATGGAACGAACGTGTGGAAGACAGAAACACCGAACGAGGAGTGGTCAAAGGAAGTCGAACGGTTTTACCGGACACTCAGGCAATTCGACAATTACCTCGCTTCAGATGAACCACTCCATGCGCCATTGGAACGATTGTTCCAAGGGCCGATTGCTGATTCACTAACACATATCGGGCAGTTAGGAATGCTGCGTCGTCTTGTCGGTACACCAATTAAAGGTGAGAACTTCTTTATTGCGAATGTTGCAATCGGTAATGTTGGAAAAGAGCAGGGAGTGCCCGTCCGGGAATTTTAGGAAAGTATTTTCCAATTAATTTTTCACATAACCGGGCGCTTCGGGTGTTTTGTAGAAACCACCGAACTTTTTTCCGTCGGGGAAATACTCGGCACCTGCCTGTACTTTCCCGGCAATTTCTTCGCCTGCGACACTTGCAATAAAAGCGAGGGCAAGGTCAATCCCAGCGGAGACACCAGCCGCCGTCCAAATATTACCATCATGAACATACCGCTCTTCGATTACGGTAACATCGCCCAAAGCCCATAACCGGCTGAGCGATGACCAATGTGTCGTTGCCCGTTTCCCGTGGAGCAAATGTGCCTTATGCAACAAAAACGCTCCAGTACAGACGGAGAGTACAGCTTTGCACTGCGCGGCTTGCCATTCGATGAAATTTATTAGGACAGTGTTATCGATTTCTTTGCGAGTTCCTTCACCACCGGGTATTAAGAGATAATCAAATGGAGAACATTCGTTGAATGTAGTGTGGGGAGTAAGTATCATCCCTTTCGCACAAACCACAGGGTCGAGGTTCTCAGCAATCATAACGCATTCGGGACCATTCGCGAACTTGTGCCAGACGGACATCATTTCCCACGGACCAACCAAATCGAGCTCTTCGAGACCGGGAAAAAGTAAAAAACCGAATTTCATTGCACTCTCCGAAAGAAAAAAGTAGAATAAACAGAATTGCAAGTGACTACTTTGTTAACTCAATACATGGAAGTAAGTAACAAATAAAAATTGGGTACAGCAAGCCATACCCAATTTTCAGACTCTACCAAATAGAGTTTTGTCTTTACAACAAGTTCACTTTATCAACGCTAAGCGACGGATGAAAAGTTGGTTTCCGGCTGCTAACCGCAAGAAATAAACACCTGAGCCAACTTCGGGGCGTATTGTCAAGTTGTGCGTTCCCGCTGAAAGTGTTCCCCATCTCGTGAATGAAACTAAGCGGCCATTGATATCGAACAATTCACCGTGCACTACTGCTTCGGTTGGTAGCGTCAGTGATAGTTTTGTTTCCGGATTGAATGGATTAGGTGATGGTTCGCTAAGCGACAATGATTTTGGTAATATCGCGTTATGCACTGCATTCACAACCGGCAATAATGTAAACGTAGAAGAGACTGCGCGGTCACTCGTGTAATTGGATAGCGCTGTCACACTCCACATCATCGCAGTATTTATTGCATAACCCGGAACGGTATCGATTTGCACGAGTATTTCGCGAGAACCGTGTATTGTGTAGTTGGTCGTATCATTCCCACTTTGAAGCGTCAAGATGAAATAACCGGAATCTGGATTGACACCACCACTCCAATGAAATCGTACGGTATCGGTAGAAATCAGCGATTGATCCTCGGGAGATAGTAATTCGGGAGCAGTCGGTGGAGAATAGTTCATCGTAGCGAAATGAAACATTTGACTCGAGTTAGTCCGCGCATTGTGCGGGTCATAAGCAGTCACTTTCCAATAGTAATCCGTTCCCCAAGTCAAGTTACTCAAAAGGTATGATGTAACGGTATTGGTATTGGAACTATCTGTTATCGCAAATGTAGAATCCGTTCCGTAATACACGACATATCGCACTGTATCTCCTGCATCCTGATCGGTTGCTGTCTGCCAATTCAAGGTAACTGAAGTCGATGTGAGTACAGAATCATTATGAGGGGAAATCAGCGCAAAGCTCGAAGGTGGATGGTTTGAGATTGCTTCCATAACTGAGTCAACGTGGGCATAAATGTAATCGCCGTTCGGATCGTCACTGTTGTTGGCGGCATTTCCAACATAATAGAACAAGATCGTTCCCGTATTGGCGACGGGTGCTTGCCAATTAAAGGTGAATGTTACCGGACCATTAAGCGTACCGGCGCGGGTACCGGCAGAAGTGTGATTTTCGTAATCCGGGAGGATTCCACCGGTGACGCCCAATGCAGTATTTATCGCATCAGTGTTAATAAGCTGGCCACCCTTGCGCCCGGGATTTGAGGATTTAACCGATGTAAGTTGGAAGCCCCAACGCTGTTGACCCTGTTGAGCAAGGTGAACGACTAAAGTATACGTTTGCCCGGGGGTATAACCACCGGTAGGAAGACCGGTTAGTGATAAAGAACCACCCCCGCTATTTAGCGCAAAATTATCATGACATTCGACGCAATACCGGCTCAATGGCGGGTTGCCGCAATACGATGTATTGCCCCAACCGGTCGAATGTGCGAATGCCGAAACTGCAACAAATACCAGCAGTAGTAAGACAGTGATTCTATTAAAATTCATGCTTCCCCCAGATATGGTAAGAATACTATACGAGTATAAGCATCAGAAGTATTTGAATGATTTAAGCCGTTATCTTTATTTATGGCAAACGGCTTACTCAGGAAAACAGATATTGTGTTCTTTTGCTTACAGTATTCTTCTTTGAGATACGTACCAAATTTATCGAACGCGATAAATTAGAGATAGGTAAAAATACGGGACAGACCCATTTCAAATCGTACGTTTATTCATAATACTTTAACAATTGCGTTTAGTATGCAATGTTAGGAGATGAAAATGACTCTTGAAGGAATACTCTATTTTTACCAATACAATACTTGGGCTACCGAACGGTTGCTTGAAGCGCTTGAGCAACTTACGCCGGAACAATACATCGCACCCGGTTGCAGCGGTAACGGCTCGATTCGTGATACACTTGCCCATTTATTCGCAGTGCAATACAGTTGGTTTTCTTGGTACGATGATACAATGAAAGTGGAAGAGGCAATTCGTTATGCTATACCCGGCGAAGAGATTTCCACGATAGCACTTGCACGCGAACGCTGGATGTGGGTTAAAGAGAAAACGAATAGTTTTCTTTCATCGCTGACTGAAGAGAAAATAACCGGAATAAGAACGTGGTCGTTCCCAAATATGGACGGGGGTGCGGTACTTTGGAAGTTATTATTGCACACTGCAAATCACGGAACACACATGCGAGCGCAAATTGTGGCTGCGATACGGAGATTTGGGTATAATCCGGGTGCACTCGATCTGTTACAACTTGTATTGAAAGAAGCGATGCCGCAAAATTAGATGAAGGATTTATGTCTTGAATTAGCGCTTTATGTAATCCGCGGAAGTGACTATAACAGTGAATCTTGTGGTATCCGATACGCCATTTTGCGTAGTACCCCACAACTTGTAACTACCCGGTACATGACCAGCAGTCAGTTGGAGACGAATTGTGTCGCCAGATGGGGAAAAGCCCAAGTTTGTTACCAATCCAGTACTATCGGTGGAACCTAAGGTCAACGGTACATTCGATACACTATGAAAGTTGGTATCGAGAACGATACCGGTTAACGTATCAACCGAACCACTCAGTGTAGATATTGTGTGGGGAGCAAGTATCAAACGTTTGGGGTAGTTTAACTCCAAAGTTAGAGGTGCGAAGTAAACTACACTGTCCGAATCGACACCGGCAATCAAATGAAATAAATCTACACTCACTCCTTCGCCTAACACATACCGGTTTGTAACAATACCACCAACCGTAGTATCAAACTGCTTCAGCCAATGTCCGTGTCCACTGGTTAACCATTGGAATGGGGTTCCATCAAGGACCGGAACGCCATGGACTTGAGATACGTTCGCCTGATAAAAGAGGGTGTCGTTTGCGTAGGCGGTGTGAAACTCGGGTCCGTTCAGAGTGATACTGAGTGGCGGTAGATTTCCATATTCACTCAGTGGTGTTGGTGGAAAGTGGTTACATCCACACATCAGGAAAGCTGTAAGTAGTATCGATGCAAGAGTTAAGCGGTTCATGGTAGCAGTCGTCCTTGCTATTCCAATCGGAATCAAGCCATATAGTTGATGTTCGCTGGGTTATCCGGTTATTCACTTCAAAAATGCACAATTCAACGGTAAGATACTTCCTTTTTTTGCTATCGGGAACAGAAAAGCCGTGTTTTGGTAAAATTGGTTCTAACCGACAGAAAATAAGACCAACCAGCATCAGCACTCGAAACTCATAAATACGATGCTGGTTGGTGTTTACGGTAGTTTATTCGCGTTGATAGTTTATCAATACCCTGACCGGCTGTACGGAGGGATATCCTTCAATTAGTGCCGTTACTTCGCTCGTGGTTTCGAGTGTTTGCGGATCGAGGAAGACCTCACCCACCGGGCCATTGGGCCCGCTATAACCCAATGATGGACCCAGTGCACCGATATAAACTGTTGCGGAACCATAACCGTTCGGATCCGTCCAACTCAAACCGGGATTGGTGGGTACTGTGTAATTGCCTGTCTTTCGTTTGTTGACCGGCCAGTAAACAGGTGGATTGGTTCCGGGAATTAGTTGAGTGCCGCCACTCGCTGGTGGGTTGTATGTCCGGTTTTGGGCTTCTGCGGATGTCTTGAAAATCCTGCCACGCTGAACGGAAAATAAGATTGGACAGCCATGTATAAATGTTCCATAGCCATCACGAACGGTTGCCCAAACCATGTGAGTTGCTACATCAATATCGTTGGCTGATACAGGTGGCCGTGAGAACAAGAATGTATTCGGTGAGACATTCAGGTTTAACGTCCCCTGTACCAGTGGTAATGCGGTATAAAGAGAATTGGAAATGACGACCGGATTGTTCTGCGCATCGCGAGTGATAATCGAAGCAGTGATTGTTACCGTATCGTACGAGTTCGTACCGTGATAAATCAATCGACTGTTCGCGATTCCCGAACGTGTAACCGAAGTATCAGGGCCAGCAGCGGCATAGGTTGAAGGTACCACCCGGAAATTTACACTTTGTCCGTCTGCGACGGGATTACCCAACATATCGCGTATTGTTGCTCTTAGTTCAATCGACCAAAATCCGGCACCAGCTTGAGTTGCGTTACTCGGATCGATATTTATCGCGATGTTATAGGGAGCACCACCGATGATGGTAATATTTGACAGAGACGCTGACGTATTCGAGCGAGTTGAATCGGCATTGAGAACATACGCGACAAGTTGCACGGTTCCGGTACGCATACCGGCAGAGAGATACGTCGTCGCCTCTCCGCTACCATTCGTGGTCGTGACGTCGGTGCTATGACCGATTTGGTTAAAGTAGGGACGGTTAGCTTGGTTATGGGTCGTATCATCGAAATCGGTGACATTTAGAATCATAAACTGCACGCGCGTACCCGCACCCATTGGATGCCCATAATAATCCCGAACGAGAGCATGGAGTTGAGTATAATCTGTTCCACCGGTACCCCTCGCCTGAAGGATATTTGAATCGGAACTCAAGAGCATCGAATAAGGTTGGATCGCAGATACGACAAAGCTTGCAGTGTCGGAGATGTTGTTCGCACCAATAGCCCAATACCGGAATTGACCGGACATATTACCGGGAGTTAAAGTTGCAAAACTGGTATCGCCATTGGAAGAGTAACCGGTTGAAACAATCGTTCCCGCCCCGTCATCACATCCCCAAGTAACCGGACTATATGGTACCATATTGCCAGCGGTATCCGTTACGATTGCTTGAACTTGCATCGCCGACCCGTTGACAGTTGTAGATACATTGCGAGGAAATAGTATCACGTGTACGGCAGAGCCGTGAATGTGGTCGAAATACGACCAAGCGCGAACGGTATCGTGATGACCGGGGGTAAAAGAAAGTAGGGCGATTGAATCCCTACCAGTGCCTGTACGCAGATAAAAAACGTTTGATGTTGCGCCATTTACCGTTCGCGTAAGCGCAGAACTGAACTGTCCGAATCCATTTTGGGGAGTCGAACCTGCGGGTACACCGGATAAATAGCAATTCCAATAGACTTTTGTACTATCGGGCGCTAATCTTCCGGTGACGGTATAGAGCGTCGCGGTGAAGGATACAGTATCACCCGGATAGGCGACATGCGAAGTTGGTCCGGAAATGACTATATGATCCAAGTCGATTTGCGGGCGGATAAAATAGAGCGCCGAATCGATTAAACTTGCCGCCGGATAGTGGACAAAAAGATACGTACCTGCCGCAGATGTCGTATCGCCGTTATCGATTAAAAAAGTGTGAGCAGAACCGCTTGCATCTGTAATCACCGTTGATGGAATGATGCCATGCGCGGTATATAAAATCAGATTCGCATTCGGTACGGCTACATTGGATGTATCACGCAAAGTAAGAACTACTTCGAGTGAATCGCGTCCGGTTGCATACAACAAAGCAGGGTCGCGGCGGAAATGAATCGACAATTGCGAAGTATTCGGTGAAATGTGAAGGGGAATACGAACAGACCCAAGATTGGGTGTCGTACCAGCCAACACAATTAGAGTGTCAGTACCCGAACCGGCACCTAAAATGTAATTGTTGGTGGATACTCCATTCGCTGTCGCAGAAACGGGATTTTCCCACTGACCGTGTCCGGTAACCAACCACCGGACAATCGTACCGTCCACTGCGGCTGAACTATCCGCACTCATTACGAATACGCGGTAGGATAGTGTATCACCGGCGAATTCGGTATGTTGGGTCGGACCGGTTACAACCAACTGCAGTTGACCGACGTTAATCGGAGCGGCAGGGTTGTTGGTCTTATCACAACCGACAATAAGGAATGCTACCATTAGAAGTGGTAAGATTAACTTCATAATAAGTTTCATCATTATCTCCTTATAGAATACATCATCCGAACAATCTTTACATCATATAAATCGTTGTTCGGTCTACACAAAATCATCAAAATCATATATTATCATCCGGGGAAGTTTCCCAGCTTGAACCGCTCACTGGCGGTTATATGAAATGGTAAGCGATTGCCGCGGGATTTGTGAATAGCCCTCGATAATCGCCGAGACTTCACTTATTGCTGTTGCTTGGGTCGGATCGGTAAAGACCTCACCAACCGGCGCTCCAGCCGGGCCGGGATAAGAAAAAGATGGGCCTAACACGCCGATATAAAGCGTTGCGGCACCTGCTCCGTTCGGGTCGGTCCAACTGGTCATTGGTTGAGACACAACGGTGTAATTACCGGTTTTTCTTTTGTTGACTGGCCAATAAATAGGCGGAACTGTTCCGGCAAACGATTGTGAATTATCGCTCGCACGATACACACCAACTGTTGACGAATACGCACGGTTCGATGCTTCGCTTGTCGTACGGAACCACCGTCCGTATTGCACGCTAAATAAAATCGGGCAACCATGAATGCTCTGACCGTAGCCATCACGGACAACTGCCCACACCATGTGAGTTGCCACATCAATTTCAGTGGGAGTTATCGGCGTGCGAGTGAAACTAAAAGAATTAGGCGTGATATTCAGTTGCAACGAGCCCTGTTGCAAAGGCAGGCAATATTGGCTCACTGAATCAAAAAGAGTGACAATATTGTTATTCGCATCGCGGGAAATACAACTCACAACGACACGAACCGTATCGAATGTATTGCGTCCTTCGTAGAATAAACGGTTGGTTGCGACACCAGAGTGTGTCGTGGATGTATCGGCACCAGTTTGAGCAAACGAAATCGGCGATACTGAGAAACTCACGGGTAAACCATCCTGAATGGTATTTCCATTGGCATCGCGGACGAAAGCGTTCAATCCAATCGACCACACACCACCACCCGCCTGTTCGGCATTCTCACCATTTAATCCCAGAGAAATGGAAGCGGGTATCCCACCGGAGATATGTATCGAATTTAGATTGGCGGTGATATTCGTGGGTGTGTAATTGGATTCCATTACCGTTGCAGACAACATCACTGTACCGGCGCGAGAACCGGCGGAAAGGACAGTCATCGCTTCGCCGGTTATACTTGTAAGTGCAATCGACGAGTCGACATCGAATGACGCGAAAAATGGGCGGCAATCGATCGAGTGTTCTGGTAAATCGAAGGCGGATCCGTTCAATAATTTAAATTTGACAAACGTATTCGCTACAAGATTGCCGTTACCATCGCGAACAATCGCATGAAGGATAGTTTGTTCCTGTCCGCTGGCACCGCGCACTTGCAGGGCTGTATAGTCTGTACTCAAAGAGATGGATTGAGGCGTTTCAGCAGTAACGGTAAATGCGGCAGTGTCGGTTGCGTTGTTAACGGTGGTCGCCCAATAGTGGAACATTCCCGCTTGACTACCGGGGTTCAGGATGGCGTACGTAGTGTCGCCATCGGCAGAAACTCCCGCACGTACAATCGTTCCCGTGTTATTTGTGCAACCAAAGTTAATTGGAGAATTCGGAACCATATTACCAGCTGTATCAGTACAGACTGCTGTAATATTTGGAGTTAAAACGGGAACATTTACTTCCAATCCTACATTACGCGGAGAGAGGGTTAAGTGAACCGCTACACCCGGTACATGGTCGAAATACCACCAACGCCGTATAGTGTCTGTCCGACCTTCGGTGAATGCCATTACGACAAGAGAATCTTTGCCAGTTCCGGTTCGCATATAGAATGTGTTTGTCGAAGCACCATTGATAGTTCTGGTTAACGGGTATAGGAATTGACCGATGCCGTTTTGGGGTACTCCACCGTGGAGTACTCCGGCTTTGTAACAATTCCAATAAATACGGGTGCTGTCGTAGCAGTAATTTCCGTTAGTCAAAATGATTGTTGCGGTAAAGCTGACAGTATCACCCGGATAAGCCACATGGGTTGACGGTCCGTTAATGTTGATGTGGTCCAAATCCAACCTTGGTCGTATCCAAAAGCGACATGAGTCGACTAAATCGTACGCGGGACAACGAACATATATTAGCGAACCAGAGGAGGAGGTTGTATCTCCGCCATCAAATAAATAAACCCGAAAAGAACCGGATATATCGGTCGTGTCGGATGCATAAACAAAACCATGGTCGGTCGAGAATGTGATCAGTATGTTTGGAATACCCACATTGTTTTGGTCGCGAAGAACCCCATCTATTTCAAGAGAATCCTGACCGGTACTGTACATGAGTGGAGGTATTCTTCGAAACAGCAAACTCAAACGAACCTGATGCCGGATCAACGTTAAAGAAAGCGAACCCATCGCAAGATTGGGGGAAGTGCCGGCTAAAGCGACGAGAGTATCGGTGCCGGATTCCTGACCGACGACGTAGCGGTTAGTGGCAAATCCATTCGCGGTGTAAGAGAGTGCTTGCGCCCAGTGGCCGTGACCGGTTACCAGCCACCGGACGGGTGTGCCATTGGTGTAAGCGGTGCTGTCGGCGTTCATGACGAATGCCTGATAGTTGATGGTATCACCAACAGAGAATTGGTATTGAGTGGGGCCGCTCAACATGACACGGATAACGCCATACTCGGAGGGCTCGATGAGGAGTTCCATCGAACTCAAGGTCGCAAGTGGTGAAGTGCCTGCCATAATAAGCAGGGTATCGACCCCGGCAGTTGCGCTTACGAGATAACGGTTCGTAGCGATGCCATTTACTGTGAAAGTAATCGGACTGACCCATGCACCGTGACCGGTGATGAACCATCGAACAGGCGTTCCATCGGAAACGGCGGTGCTATCCTCGTTCATCACTATCGCCTGATATTGGATGGTATCGGTAGGGATTGCCGGATGATGGGTGGGGCCGCTGATTAGCGCGTGGATGGGCCGGAACCGGAAGCAGAGACCGGATTGCTTGTTTTTTTGTCGCATCCTAAAATAAAAAATACTGCCAATAAAAGTGGCAGTATCACTTTAGAGAAAATACGCATAGCATCCTCCGTAGTATTCGCACTCTGATCAATCCTAAACATTTATCGAGAACCGTCGAGTGCTCGATTGTAATCATCTATTGTAAAGGTAGATAGTTATTCTCCAGTAGTCAAGCCACTTTACCAATTACAGAATATTGGTTAAGGCATTCAAAAACTTACTCTTCGATTACCTCTATTCTTTACACCTTTTTTACACGTTTCCCCTTGTTTTGTAATGTCTTCCTTACATGATGCCGCGTACGTTTGTATGTAACGGTGGAACCGAAAGGGACGACATCATGAAACTGATAGTTTTTGGCATCTTCGGTTCGTTTTACTTACTCGTGCAGTTGCACTTAACACTATACCGGATTGGCAAACAGGCGGATGAAAATCCCGGAATAGGAGAACCGAAAGTGACCTGGATATACGTATTGGCGGCAATAGTTGCAATTTTCCTGTTCGCCTATTTATTGGCGGCACTATTTTACGCGGAGAAATTCTAATGCGCGCAATCGACTACTGGCAATTATTTGCCTACTTCGTGGTATTGCTGTTACTCGCGAAACCGCTTGGTGTATTTATCGCGCGAGTATACCAAGGGGAGCGAACCCGACTTGATTCGATATTCAAACCGGTTGAGCGATTCTTCTATCGGATTTGCGGTGTCAATCCGAACGAAGAGATGGGTTGGAAGCGATATATGGTTGCAGTGCTGCTTTTCAACTTTCTCGGATTTGCCGCCCTATTCCTAATTCTGTTCTGTCAAGCGGCGCTTCCGTTTAACCCCCAAAAGTTCACTGGTGTGCATTTCGCATTGGCATTTAATACTGCCGCCAGTTTTGTGACGAACACAAATTGGCAATCGTACGGCGGTGAGACGACGATGAGTTATTTCTCGCAGATGACCGGTCTTGCCGTACAGAATTTCCTTTCAGCGGCGAGTGGCATGGCGGTATTGGCAGCCCTAATTCGGGGACTGGTACGACGCACATCGACTACAATTGGAAATTTTTGGGTAGATATGACGCGTACAGTACTGTATGTATTGTTGCCGCTTTCGCTCGTGCTTTCCGTCATTTTGTTGTGGCAAGGTGTTCCACAATCTTTCTCGTCGTATAAAACTACTTCACTTGTTGAAGCGATTCCCGATTCGACAGGTAAGGTATTTACAACCGAGCAGACGATACCGCTTGGCCCGGTAGCATCGCAAATATCGATAAAACACTTGGGTACGAACGGTGGTGGTTTTTTCAATTCGAACTCTGCCCATCCATTTGAAAGCCCGACGCCGTTTACAAATTTTCTTGAAGTTTTAGCGTTGCTGCTCATACCGGTTTCGCTTTGCTTTACCTATGGAAAAATGGTCGGAGATACGCGACAAGGAAATGCGATTCTATGGGCTATGACGATTTTGTTTACCGTGCTTATGGCCTTTGCTGTGTTTCAAGAAACGCGGGGTAATCCAAAGATTACAAAACTCGGCATCGATCAAACCGCTTCTTCAAGTGCGCCGGGTGGAAATATGGAAGGTAAAGAAGTCCGGTTCGGTGTAATGAATTCAGCATTCTTTGCTACCGCTACGACTGGTACTTCCTGTGGTGCCGTTGATTCGATGCACGATTCGTTCACACCGTTGGGCGGAATGGTTCCGCTTATCATGTTGCAGTTGGGGTGTATCGTCTATGGCGGTGTCGGTGCTGGGTTATACGGTATGCTTATTTTTGTCATCGTCACCGTATTCATAACCGGATTGATGGTAGGCCGGACACCGGAATATCTCGGTAAGAAAATCGAATCGTTCGAAATGAAAATGGCTTCGATTGTTCTTTTGATTCCCATCGCTGTCATCCTCGGCGGTACGGCAATTGCAGTTTTAATCGCTTCCGCACGAGCGGCAGTAGCGAATCCCGGAGCCCACGGATTTAGTGAAATTTTATATGCCTTTTGTTCATGTGCGAATAATAACGGTAGTGCTTTTGCAGGACTTGGTGCGGATACTCCGTTTTACAACGCCGCACTTGGAATATCGATGTTACTTGGACGCTTCCTTGTGAAAATACCGGTATTGGCAATTGCCGGATCGATGGTCATAAAGAAGAGCGTTCCACAAGGACCCGGCACATTCCCGACGCATGGCTGGTTATTCGTTTTTGTGTTGATTTCAGTGGTAGTCATAGTAGGCGCATTAAGCTTTTTCCCGGCATTGGCATTGGGTCCGATAGTTGAACATTTACAGTTGTGGCAGTAGGGGTAGAACATGACGAAGAATGCAAATAAATCACTGTCGATGTTCGACAAAAAGTTGATGAAACGGGCAATACTTGATTCGTTCCGTAAGCTACATCCACGAACGGAAATGCGGAATCCGGTTATGTTCGTGGTGTATGTCGGAAGCATCCTGACTACGATTATTTGGGTGCAGTCACTCATCGGACAAGGGGAAGCACCAAGTGGATTCATTTTCTCAATATCGTTGTGGTTGTGGTTTACCGTCCTGTTCGCGAATTTCGCGGAAGCGGTTGCGGAAGGGCGCGGAAGGGCGCAAGCCGAGAGTTTACGAAGCGCACGAAAAGATGTTGCCGCGAAAAAACTTGCTACGGCAAAACGCGATTCACAACAAACAACCGTATCAGCAAATTCATTGACAAAAGATGATTTTTATTTAGTCGAAGCGGGAGAACTCATCCCCGCTGATGGCGAAGTCATCGAAGGAGTTGCTTCGATCGACGAAAGTGCAATCACTGGTGAAAGCGCTCCGGTCATCCGGGAATCGGGCGGCGACCGCAGTTCAGTTACCGGTGGTACACGGGTGCTGTCCGACTGGTTAGTTGTGCGAGTTACCGCAAAGCCGGGTGAATCATTTCTTGACCGGATGATTGCGATGGTGGAAGGAGCAAAGCGACAGAAGACTCCGAATGAAATCGCGCTAAATATTTTGCTGGCTGCGATGACCATCATCTTTTTGTTGGTGTGTGCCACACTATTGCCATATTCGTATTTCGCGGTGCTCGTGGCGGGCTCAGGAAAAGTTATCACGGTCACCGTTTTGGTAGCTTTACTGGTCTGTCTTGCACCTACCACCATCGGTGCATTGCTCTCGGCAATTGGTATTGCCGGAATGAACCGGCTTAGCCAGTCGAACGTGATGGCGATGTCGGGTCGTGCGGTGGAAGCTGCTGGTGATGTCGATGTTCTGCTGTTGGATAAAACGGGTACGATAACGCTTGGTAACCGGCAAGCCACTGCTTTCATTCCAGCGAGTGGTGTGACGGAACGCGAATTAGCGGATGCAAGCCAGCTTTCTTCACTTGCCGACGAAACACCAGAAGGTCGAAGTATAGTCGTACTTGCGAAAGAAAAGTTTGGGATCAGGGAACGCGAGATTGAAAAAATCGGGGCAAAGTTTATTCCATTCTCGGCAAATACGCGGATGAGCGGTGTCGATTATGACGGTAAGGAAATCCGCAAAGGAGCGGGTGACGCCATCGAGAAGTATATCTCACAAAATGGCGGGCAGTTCCCTACCGATGTTCGTGAAGCAGTAAACCGTGTTGCGGAATCGGGTGGCACGCCGTTGGTTGTCGCCGATAAAAGCAAGGTACTTGGTGTTATCCAATTGAAGGATATCGTCAAGGGGGGTATCCACGAACGGTTTGCACAACTTCGGCGAATCGGAATCAAGACGGTGATGATTACGGGCGATAATCCGATTACCGCCGCAGCTATTGCCGCCGAAGCCGGGGTTGATGATTTCCTTGCCGAAGCGACACCCGAAGCGAAGTTAGCGTTAATTCGAAAATACCAATCGGAAGGACACTTGGTTGCGATGTGCGGCGACGGAACGAACGACGCTCCGGCACTGGCTCAAGCTGACGTAGCGGTAGCGATGAATTCCGGAACCCAAGCGGCGAAAGAAGCCGGGAATATGGTCGATCTCGATTCGAATCCGACTAAACTAATCGAAGTGACACAAATCGGTAAGCAATTATTGATGACACGAGGAGCTTTAACCACGTTCAGTATTGCGAACGATGTTGCAAAGTATTTCGCGATTATTCCGGCGGCATTCGCAGTAACCTATCCGGTGCTCGGTGCACTGAATATTATGCATCTTGCGACACCGCAGAGTGCAATTCTATCAGCGGTAATTTTTAATGCAATCATTATCATTTTCTTGATTCCGCTCGCACTTAAAGGGGTGAAATACCGCCCACTACCTGCTGCAATTTCGCTGCGGCGAAATATGCTCATTTACGGTGTAGGAGGTTTATTGGTACCATTCGTGGGTATCAAACTTATCGACATGATACTTGTCGGATTGCACTTGGTTTAATAGTGTAATTCGTAGAAAAGAGTTATATTTTGGAGTCGAAATGGGAACTCTAATTCGTCAAACTACGTTGATGTTCGCCTTAATGACAATTTTGCTTGGAGCTATTTATCCGGGATTAGTAACGCTTGTTGGACAGCTTGCGTTTCCACATCAGGCAAATGGCAGCATCATCGAGCAAACCGGAAAAAATATCGGCTCGGAGTTAATTGGCCAAAATTTCCAAAAGCCAGGATATTTTTGGAGTCGTCCGTCGGCAACTTCGCCGGTTCCTTATAATTCCGGTGCATCCACCGGATCGAACTACGGGCCAATGAATCCGGCGTTGCTGGATGAAATCAACCAACGGATTTCGGCACTGCACGCTGTCGATAGTACAAATAAAACGCCGATACCGGTCGATTTGGTTACATCATCGGGAAGTGGGCTCGACCCACATATTTCCGTTGCATCCGCAGAATATCAAGTGAACCGGATTGCAAAAGTACGTGGAGTGAGTGCCAGCGTAATACGTCAATTTGTCGCACGTAGTGTCGAACACCGGCAGTTCGGTTTCTTAGGTGAACCAAGAGTGAATGTTCTTTTACTGAATTTAACTTTGGATAAAGAAATACCATTACAATCGCAATAACAGGAACATGATGGAAGAAGAACGGCCAAATCCCGACGATCTACTCGAGGCACTGAAACTCGAAGACCGTTCCCGGGATCGCGGACGTCTAAAACTGTTTTTCGGTTACGCCGCTGGCGTAGGGAAAACTTTTACTATGCTTGAAGTCGCCCGCGCTCAAAAAGCAGCGGGCGTAGATGTAGTTATTGGTTTTGTACAACCCCATGGCCGAGTCGATACCGAGCAATTGATGGATGGTATCGAAATTATTCCGACCCGAAAATTTGAATATCGCGGTATCATACTTGAAGAATTTGATCTTGACGCCGCTCTCTCCCGCCGACCACAACTCATTTTAGTCGATGAACTTGCCCACACGAACGTTCCTGAAAGCCGCCACCCCAAACGATGGATGGACATCGATGAATTAGTCGATTCTGGCATCGACGTTTACACCACGATGAATGTCCAGCATCTTGAAACGCTAAACGATGTTGTTGCGCAAATAACCGGAATTGTCGTAAAAGAAACCGTACCGGATGCGGTACTTGAAAAAGCCGACGAAATCGAATTGATTGATTTACCACCTGACGATTTACTTGAACGACTTCGGCTCGGTAAAGTTTACTTACCAAAACAAGCAGAACGCGCACTCGGACTATTCTTCAAGAAACCGAATTTAATTGCATTGCGTGAGCTTGCCCTGAGGAAAACCGCAGAACGCATCAACATGCAGGTACAGAGTGCGCGACGCGGTGCCGGTTCGCAACTTACATGGCAAACTACCGAACGGTTATTGGTATGCGTTGGGCCGAGTGCAAACTCCGGTAAAGTTATCCGAAGCGCAAAACGATTAGCGAGTGCTCTGCAGGCAGAGTGGATTGTCGCCCATGTTGAGACACCGCAATCGCAAAGAATCAACGAATCAGCACGCCATCAATTGTCGGAAAATTTACATTTGGCGGAGCAACTTGGTGCTGAAGTGACCACTCTGAGTGGACACAACCGTGCGGAAGAAATTGTCAAGTATGCACATACTCGAAATGTGACGAAAATAGTCGTCGGAAAATCAAGCCGCTCTTATTGGTACCGAATGATACGCGGCTCAGTTGCCGATGAATTACAGATGAAAAGCGGCGAGATTGACGTTTACGTCATTCCCGGTGATGCAAAAGTCCCCATTGCAAAACCAAACGAGATTGTTACCGAAGAAACGGAGCACAAAGGGTACAAACGTAGCGCGTTGATAGTTTTGTTGTGTACCGGCGTAGCGGAAACGATGCATCTAACCGAGCTCGCCGAAGCGAATAAAGTTATGGTGTACTTATTGGGTGTGGTTTTTGTGGCGGCGCGGTACGGACGGGGCCCGGGGATATTTGCCTCGATTACGAGTGTGTTGCTATTCGATTTGTTGATGGTGAAACCGTATTTCTCATTTGCCGTTCATGACACACAATATTTATTAATGTTCGGAGTAATGCTCGGTATTGCAATTCTTATTAGCACACTTACAGCGAGGATAACCCAACAATCGGAAATGCTGCGACAACGGATGCAACGGACGGAAGCGTTGTACCGCCTAAGTAGGTTGCTTGCAAGTACGTCAGGTTTCCATCAATTGATTGCAACGTCAGAAAAAGAACTCGCGGATATGTTTCAAGCCGATATCATCATTTATGTAAGCAGGAGCACCAATGAATTCGTACCGGTAACGACTCATCCAACGTTTTATTCGGAGAATTTTATCGAGACCGGGGTCGCAAGATGGGTATTCAACCATGAACAAATCGCGGGATTTGGCACCGATACGTTACCACAGGCAAAAGCAATCTATTTACCATTAACAGGCACCAAAGGGACAATCGGTGTATTGGGTGTCAGCCCAAAAGAAAAAAATCCATTAATGCCTGACCAACGACAGTTATTGGAAACGTTCGCGGGGCAAATCGCGTTGGCCATCGAGCGTGAACAGTATGCCGACCAAACCCAACAGATGCTGCTCGACGTCGAAGCGGAACGGATGCGCAATGCGCTTCTCAGTTCTATTTCACATGACTTTCGAACACCACTCGCCGTAATTACCGGAGCCGGCACAACACTGCTGGAAGATGGCGCTCATCTTGACGCGAATAATGCGAAAGAGTTATTGACGACATTGGTTGAAGAAGCGCGGCGGTTAAACCGGTATGTTGATAATTTGTTGGAAATAACCCGATTGGCTTCCGGCTCAGTTAAACCTGATAAACAGTGGAACGTAATCGAAGATGTCATTGGTTCCGCATTGCAGAATTTTGCTACCGAAACGAATCGGGAAATCCAACTGGAGATTCCCGACTCGATTCCGGCGATTTCGATGGATAGTGTTTTAATCGAACGGGTATTAATCAACTTATTGGACAATGCGAATCAACATACACCACCGGGTTCGCCGATAGAAATATTCGTGCATGACGGCATCGAAGAGATGCAAATTGAAGTTGCCGATCACGGCCAAGGCATTCCCGCAGGGGAAGAAGAGCGTATTTTCGAAAAATTCTACCGCACGGACAGCGACCGTTCTCATCGGTCACGGGGAACAGGGTTAGGTTTATCCATCTGTAATTCGATATTAAAATTGCATGGTGGTAAAATCTGGGTAGAGAATCGAGTCGGCGGTGGCGCGAGATTCATATTCACTATTCCACGAACGACGTAATTGCGAGCTCAACTATGACAGGCAGCAAAGGTAAAGTTCTGATTATCGAAGACGACCCTCCGATACGGAAATTCGTTCGCTCCGCGTTGATTGGTGAGGGCTTTCAACCGATAGAAGCCGAGACTGGTCGGGAGGGGATAAACTCGGTGATGCACCATAAACCGGACATTATTATCCTCGATCTCGGTTTACCCGATATGGATGGAAATGCGGTAATAAGGGAGTTACGCGGTTGGACGTCGATACCGGTAGTGGTGCTTACAGCGCGGGGACAAGAAAAGGATAAAGTTACCGCACTCGATGCTGGGGCTGATGATTATTTAACAAAGCCGTTTAACGTCGCTGAACTGATGGCGCGTATCCGGGTAGCATTACGCCATGCCAATAGGGGTTCGTCGGGGGAAGCAGAAACGCAGCAGTTTATCGTCGGTGAATTAAAGATAGATTTTGAAGCACGACGTATTTTCCGGGGTAGTCTCGAGATTCATTTAACGAATATCGAATACAAGCTGTTATGTACTTTGGCGAAGAATGCCGGGAAAGTGCTGACCCATTCGTTCATCATACACGAAGTGTGGGGAAAACACTATATCGACGAGAAGCACCCCCTTCGAGTTTATATGGGGGCATTGCGCAAGAAAATCGAACCGGAACCGGCGCGACCGCGATATATCCTGACTGAGATGGGTGTCGGTTACCGGATTGTGGAAGAATGACACCGGTTAAGTAGTTATTCGTGCCTTGATTAGATGCGTAGATGGCTCAAAATCAATGGCTTGCATTCGCGGGGAGAATTTGGTATAATTGCGTTGCCGTGCTTTGTCGGTCGTACCGATAGGGTCGGTGAAGTTTCCCCGGTAGCTCAATCGGCAGAGCGGTTGGCTGTTAACCAATAGGTTGGCGGTTCGAGTCCGTCCCGGGGAGCATTCCAAGTAAAAAGTAGAACTTCTCGCTTGAGGGGTTCTACTTTTTGTAAGATATCATAAGTTAGCTAAGTGAGTATCTTTTTACTGAAATCAGTGAAAGCAGTTCTTGCTAATCTTTCTACACACCAATTCTAATCGTTGAACATACCTTTCCTGAATACATTTAGATTGACTCTTATCAATGGTTGTTTCTTTCGAGTTACGAGAGTTTCGCATACTGTTTCAGAAGTCATGCATAATCTAAATGTGTAACAATTCTATAACTTCGAACTCCAATTAATATTCCTTGTTTCACAAATAAACCACCACGCTAAAACTTCTTCACATTTCATACATACTAATGATAAATATTGTAAACGATTAGTCTTGCAACTCGATTCATTGCAGTTCAACGGATTGCATAAACTTGAAGCGTTTCCTTAACAGTCGCTACACTTTGCCGCTCGGTACACTTAACATACTTCTTAGCTATGAAAATTACCGTATTGCCAATTTGACTATTGCACTCTTGGTAGCGCCTTGATAATACCATCATCAAATTTTACCGGGAGCATTAATGGCAATTTTTCATAACACCTCCAATTCCTCCATTCAAATCATGTCAGCAACCATTGAACGAAAGTGGGAAGCATTTCGTAAGTCTGTTAAAAACTATAAAGTAACTCGTACTAAACAAGCTTTAACAAGCTTTCTGGAGTGCACATACCGATTACACGTTGTTCTTTCGTTGGTCAAAGAATCGCATTCCACAGCCGTTACGGAACAGCAATTAGTCGATCTCCAAACGCTATACAAAGAATGCAAACCATTACATACCATACTAACAACGAATGAAAAACTTAGCGTAATGTCCAGATCAGTGACTTGCCTAAATAGCATAATCGACAAATTGATTCCCATTGAACAGAAGTATTCGAGAAGAGTGCGAAGATTACTTGATACATTATCCCTGAATTCGCTTCGAGTTCAATTGGAAACGACACTGAAAACCATCAATCTGATTTCGGAATTTCCCGAAGAACAGGATCGGCATTATCAAAAGGTACTTGTTGCCTTCGAAAGTTCTATCGCAGAATTATATATGTCGTCCGCTGAATTCGATGCTGACCGTCCGGTTACGTGGAGAATACTTGGCATCTCACTGGAAAAATACCGGTATTTAATCGATTCCTACCATGTTATGTTTCCGAAAGCCACCCCCGGCTTAATAAAAAGACTCCGGTTGGTTAAATCACTACTGGATGACATGAAATACATTAGTCTCGCAGAGAATTTTATCAGTAAAAAAAATTGTACTGAATGTACTCTTTCGTCAGAATATACTGTACGCGACCGCCGAACAATTTCGAAGTTGCGAATGGAAACAGTATCAGATATTAAAGCGTCAATACGGCATATAACTCTATTTGGACAAGTAACCAATACCCGTCCCGATAGCCTTAGCAACAACAATAATGCCAACCAAGGACAAATCCTAAGCACATTCGTCTTCTTTTATCTTTTGCTACAATCTATGTTTGGTGACTTCTTCGGACTTTTTGTATTCAACTCCTAATACAACCCTAACAATTGCTAAGTGAGCAATCTTTACAATTCTCAAATGAGTACTGTTAATGGTTGTCAAATGAACTCAGACTAACGATATCCTCAACTCGACCTAACCTCATCTTGCTATCCTTGCTGGTGTGTTTTCGTATTGAACGAATTATTTCTCACACTAAAACTACCGGTAAGGAGGATCTACAGTTTGTTGCGCTCGTATTTGTACAGAATTGTTTTCTTATCATTTCTTAGTGTTCAGTCGACATCATTTGCTGCGCCGCTTGCATCAATACGTGGAAAAGTAACAGACGCCGAAACCGGTGAAGGACTTCCCGGTGTAACAATTGTGCTCGTTGAGTTAAATGCGGGAGCAAAAAGCGACGTTGATGGATATTACCAGTTGCGTTCAATTCCCGCTGGCGGTTATTCGCTTCGCGTTTCGATGATAGGGTATGCGCAACAAATAGTCAATGATATCGACGTCCAACCGGACAAGCAAAAAACCGTCAACATTACAATGGAAAGTGTGGCGATTCTACAAAAAGAAATCGAAGTGGAGGCGCGGAAAGTATATAATACAGAATCAGCTCTAATCAATATCCAACGTAACTCCTCAGCAATTTCCGATGGTATAAGTGATGAACAAATTAAAAAGTCCCCCGACCGTGACGCTGGTGGTGCTGTAAAAAGAATCGCTGGCGTTACTGTTGTCGGAGACAAATACGTGTTTGTGCGTGGTCTCGGCGAGCGCTACAACAACACCCGATTGAATGGACTGTCCATCGCGAGCCCGGAGCCTCTTAAACGTACCGTGCCGTTTGATATAATCCCCTCCAATTTTCTCCAAAACGTTATTGTGAGTAAAAGTTTCACACCGGATCAGCCCGGTGATTTCGCAGGTGGTTCAATTCAATTAAAGACAAACGATTTTCCAGATAACCGCTTGATTTCTGCTTCAGTTTCGCAATCATTCAATTCATTAACGAGCTTAAAAAACTTCTACACTTATCAAGGTGGAAGCACTGATGAATTTGCATTTGACGACGGCACAAGAAAACTTCCATCACTTGTTAAAAACGTAACAGGCCATAATTACGATTGGATGACAAATGATACTCTCCAGAGAGATCTAGCGATGTCATTCAAAGACGTTTGGACCCCGCGCTTAACCAATGCCCCGTTGAATGGAAACCAAAGTATCTCAATCGGAGATCAATTCAATATCGGTGAGATGCCGTTTGGTTATCTCGTAAGTATCAATCACGGTTCTAATTTTCAGAGAAAGCAGGAACAACAAAGCATTTATACCGGAAATGGCGAAAAAGCCCGGTTCGATGTCGACCAATCAATCGCTTCATACTCGCTCGGTGGATTACTCGACTTAAGTATGAAAGTCACTACCTCTTCGAAAATCGGATTGAAGACCTTCTACTCGAGAAGTGCAGATGATGTCGTTCGTACATATCAGGGATTCAACTTTGATGAAAACTCGGCGTACCGAGGTTATCGACTACAATGGACTGAGCGAGCTTTGCTCTCTAATCAACTACTCGGCGTGCACGAATTACCGTTTCTTAATTCGCGGTTGGAATGGAACGGAGCTTATTCGCAAGCAACTTTCTACCAACCGGATCGGCGCGATGTGGTTTTTGCTCAGGCAGATACGACATGGCATGTATTGATAGTAAACGATAGCCCATTTCGCAGATACGGCAACATGCAGGATTATTCACGGGAAGGTTCCCTCGATTGGACGATTCCGCTGACATTGCTCTCTTCCGGTTCAAAACTAAAAACCGGCGGTGCGTATCGATATATGAACCGCAACTTTGAAACAAGAAAATTCTATTTTGAGAATGTTAGACAACCCGGCCAACCCTACATCGACTATTCGCTCCCACCGGATGAAGTATTCAGCGCTCGCAATATCTACGACCAGTTTCGATTGAAAGAAGTCACTACAGCGCTCGATCCGTATCGTGCTCACATGGCTGTAACTGCGGGTTACGTGATGGCAGATGCCAATTTGGGTAATCTCTGGCGTCTTGTCGGAGGAGTGAGAGTCGAAAGGACAGTTCAAAAATACCAGACATACAGTATAGCCGGAACAACTGCATCCAGTACTGCGAGCGGCGGTCCCGAACACACCGATGTTCTACCTTCACTCGGTGCCACTTACCGCATCTCCCCGGAAATGAATTTACGGGCTTCGATCAGCCGCACAATTGCCAACCCCGATTATGCTGAATTGATACCGACATCGGATCAGGATTACTACAATACGGCTTCGAAGGAAGGCAATCCGAATTTGAATTATACAAAGATTTCTAATTACGACTTGCACTGGGATTGGTACACCGGTATGGGCGAGACTGTTGGGGCCGGTACTTTTTACAAAAAGATTGTAGATCCGATTGAGCTCGTTCAAGTAAACGCAAGCGAGATTGTCGTACGACCGGACAATTTCGGTACGGTTGATAACTATGGCTTTGAATTAGAATTTCGCAAAAGTCTCGAACCACTATCGCGTTATACCGGTAATTGGATTCGAGATTTCTCCATCATCGGAAACTATGCATACATCTCTTCTAACATCAAGCTCGACAATCGTCCTTCCAGTGCGATTCTAACCTCTAAGAAACGTCCGATGATGGGACAATCACCTTATGTCATAAACGGAACTTTATCCTACGAACAACACGATTGGGGTTCGAATGTACGGGTCTTGTTCAATACGTTCGGTAAGCGGCTTGTGCAAGTTGGATCGTATGGTGCCGCCGATACATACGAAGAAAGTTCCGACAAGCTGGATGTCTATTTCGACCAGAAACTTGGTGCGAATTTTATCATGAAACTGCAAGCTTCGAACATCCTCGATCCGGTAATCCGGCAAACCGCCGGCGGTAAGAATTTCAACAACTACAAAGCTGGTAAGACATACGGCTTATCGGTTTCATATGTACTTCAGTAATTCACACACACCCAGAAAGGAGATAGTATGACGATAAAGAAGGCATTGGCAATCGCGTTGCTGTTCAGCGCTACTGCCGTGTTCGCACAATCCACTTCGGGATTGTCGAGTAATGTTGCGGTAATCAATCGCACAGTTCCTTCCGGTTGGTCGTTGACTTCGCTTCCAGTCATTCCGGCAAGCACTGCAATCGGTCAGGTTATGGCCGAGAATAATGGTACCGGAAATCAGTTGAATGGCGGTACGAGTGCGACCACATCGGATCAAGTTTGGAACGAAAACGGCCAATTCGGCTGGTATTACAGTGGAACACCAGGTTCCGGCTGGTATGGTTCGTTGTCGCAGGTTAGCAATAACGAAGGTTACTGGATTTACAACCGTTCAGTAAGTTCACGTAACGTTTTATTGATTGGAACCGTACCGACAACATCCCAAACACAAAACGTTCCGGGTGGCAACACTTGGAGTTTGGTTGGAGTACCGTTCCCTAAAAACTTTAACCTGAGCGACGCAACCAACGGCTTAGTAGCAAGTGGATTTGCTGGTGGTGGCACTGCGAATACTTCCAGTCAAATTTGGGACGATCAAGGTCACTTCGCATGGTATTACAACGGTTCACTCGGCGGCTCCGCTGCTTGGTTCGGCTCGTTGACACAGTTACAAGAGGGTCACGCTTACTTCATTCTTAATCGTGGCGCCACATTTATCTGGACAGTTAATCCACCCACCTCTTACTAAGGGGCGACGATAATGAAAAAAATATTAGTCACCGCGTTGTTGCTAATTGCTGTCATAGTGTACGCGCAACCTCCGGTAAATATTGTTTACTCGAATGCGGAATCAAACGCTGCGACCGATCATAGCAGTACGACATTATCGACCGGGTGTCTCGTTCAAGTAATCAATGCAGGTGTTGACGGAATAATTCAGCCTCCAGTTTTAATCGGTGCGTATAAAGGTCTGCCGACCGGAGATGATTTCGTTGTTGTTACTGCAGCAATTGGCGACAATTTGCCGCCAATTCCTCCGTACGCAGGGAGATTTGTTTCTTCTGGACAAATCTTTTTTACAGCGACTTCCGGTCAAAATGGAGTGGGCAATACACTTTATTTCCGATTCTTTGACGATGCGGATAGAACAGTGGCGAACTATTTCGGTAACTCTACTACTTACGTTACGACAAATGTGAATGGCCAGACAATGGAACGAACCGGTCAGACTGACCAATTGTTGGGACTTCCGGTACCGGCTCCAATCACTACGCTTAGTGTCGTGTTGAGTGGTGGCAACGCAGTATTGCAATGGAGTGCTTCGAACAACGCTACCGGTTATAACATCTACCGGACGACTGATATACTATCCTGGTCTTCGACTCCAATTGCATCCGTATCGACCACTAATTGCCAGGATGCAGCGGTTGTGAATAATAACTCTCTCTTCTTTTATCGAGTTACAGCAACGAATTAACCGAAAGGTAATTTCAAAGGAGAAATACATGCGATTGAATCGTTTACTCGCGATGTTTGTGGTTTCACTTGGTTTGTTCGCTCTCGCCCTTAACGAACTGATTGTTTGAATTGAGAAATGACAACGTGCAAGAATTTCCAAATTCGTCATTTGAAATACTACACATTTCAAACCATTTTACTTTATCAGTTTTTCAATGGAGAGTATTCAGAAAAATCGTTTGAAAGAATTAAATCATTTTCCCGGATGATCTGGTCAAGAACATGCGTAGTTTCGGGTGCGCCATTGACCATTTCCTCAATTAGTTTTTCCCAGTCTGAATCAGTCGAAGCGCTCAAGCGAGCGGCGGCTTTTATCTTATTAAACCTGTTAGGATCGGTATGCATGATTCTTATTGCTTCGGTAACAACGACTACCCACTCGTCGACATCATTCGCTTTCGCAAGAAAACCATTATTTCCGTGTTCAACTAATTCCTGTGGACCGCCAATATCGGAGACAATCGGCGGTAATCCGCATGATTGCGCCTCGTACACAACCATTCCGAAGGTATCAGTGTTACTGGTCAGGAGAAAAAGGTCACTACCAGCGTATAACTCTGCTAACTCGTTTTGATTAAGTTTACCGGTGAAAACAATGTTCGTGTAATTAGTTGCAATTTCTTTTAAAGTACTTAGATAGGGACCATCACCAGCTATTATTAGGTTCGCTTCGGGATACTTTTTCTGAATACCACGAACAACTTCGAGTAAAAAATCAAGGTTTTTATCACGCGACACTCTTCCCGCGTAAAGTAGGTGAATCCCCTTTGTCAGATGATATTTTTCAACGATACGATTTGCCGCGGTAGGGTCCGGTTTAAATAGATCTAAGTCAATGCCCCGCCGAAACAGTTTCATATGTTCCCTGGGTAGTCCCCTATCAGCCATAATGTCAATGTATTCCGCTGTTGGGACTTGAATCGTGTCGCATAACGAATAAAACCACCGAGTATATATTTCTGAAGCGTTATGCATTGAATCATCACCGACAATATCGTTGATTTGTAATGTAAAGTCGGTGTGAAAGATACCGGTAACTGGTATTTTGGAAAGTTTACCGATTAAAAGTCCCAACAAACCCAACGGACCCGGTGTCGATATGTAGATTTCTTCAGGGTCGTACTTGTCGATTATTTGTATTGCCCGCATTAGCGAAGGTATTTGTATTTTATAAGAACTGTAATATGGTAGTGAGAATTGGTACACCGATGGTATGTCAATGACATATGGGAACTGATTATTGGTGCGTTCATCTTCTGACAGGGTGGTGGCGATGCGTAAACTTTTTCCGGTTTGAATTGCTTTGTTCCCAATCGCCTGAAGTGTCATCGCGACACCATTCAAGTTGGTTAGGGTATCTGTGAACAACAGTACTTTTCGCGAAGGCTTTCGGATTTTAAACACTGAGTTTAGTTCGTCAATAACTTTTCGGGATTTGTGCATGTGATTATATGACGATAGAAATGGAACCGCCATGAAGATACCGGGGAGTGTTGTGATCAATCTTCCGGTTAAGCGTGCTAAGTCACCTTTTCGTGCGTCACGCTCAATAGATTGAAACAAATCTAATAGCAACTCGTCGGCCAATCCGGTTATACCGTCTACCAAAATATCGAGTTTTTCCGATACGGGTTTATCCCGTTGTACTTTGTCGAGTAGCTCTTTGGTATGCCTTAACCACATGGTTTCCTGACCTGATGAATCCTTTAGCCAGGATAAGAACAATAACCCATTCATTTTCCATTTGCTGCTGAACGGAACAGAACTTTTATCGAAAATTGCTTGATTAAGGTGTTTGAAAACGGGCATCGAAAACCCGCCATTTGACATCGAGAAGTCATAAGCAACTTTATAAATCGAATACACTAAAGAACGGTAGTCGCTGTTTCGTCCCTCAGCATAGCCGTTTTGAAGTCGGATTGTCCGTAAGAACTCGGTTGGTGTGTTCCCATTTGCCACCGTGTAAGTCTGCCCGATGAAAAGCCCAGCGTGATCGTCAGAACCACCGGTAAACCCTTTTTTCCAAGGAGTGTCGCCCATCGGTTGGATTCCGTATTTGCGATTCAATCGATCGATATCAGCTTCAGTTAAGGATTTGAGAACCCGTTCCCACGAATGGTTATTGAGCCGGTTACGACCGCCGTTTCGTTCCTCGAAAACATTAAAGAGAAGAATCAATTTCTCGAGATGATTCAAGGTCAACTTTCCATTGACGGAGTAAGTTGCATGTGCGATGGAATGCGGTAAACCATGTTCATGAAGGAAGTCGCGGAGTTGGTAAATATCGCGCCTTGACTTTTCCACTTCGTCAAACTCATCCGCAGTTAACCCATATATTAGAATGTGAATTTTGCACCCATCTTCAGGGAAATATGCGGTGGCTTCGACTCCAGTAAATGTATCAAGTGGGTGTTGATCGCAAATTCGGAGAGCTCCCTCTATCCGGTTGTGATCGGTAATTGTAACAAAATCCATACCAGCTTCTTTAGCCGTTCGATAAACGGTTTCGGGATCGGTGTATGACTCACGGGCACCAATACGCTGTAAGAACCATTCAGAAGGATGTTCGGAGTATTTCGTATGAACGTGTAGATCCGACTTTGCCATGAAAATTACCTCAATTACACGCCGAAAAATACGTTTCAAATGTGAAATTGAAGTAAATATGATGTTAAATGATTGTTCGTGCTGTGTGGTTAACTTTCAAAGAAAATGTTGTTGGAAATAGGAATAGTTACTTATTTGTTCTGTTACTTATCTTGGGTTAAGTCGACTGCTTTGTCAGTTTCTTGGAACATGGTTCGCAATCTGCGTTCACTTGTAACGCGAGACAATAGGAGGTCACCCAAGTTGACGATTGATTGTAGGAGAGACGAGGGTAAATCAAGTAGGTGGAGTATTTGAGACACACGAGCCGGAGAGAGTTTCATTTTACCGGCAAGATCAGCTTGAGATATATAAACACCGGTTTCAAGTCCCCGCTTCCATTCTTGAGCTAATACAACCGGATTTCGGTACACCTTCGGTCGAACCGGTAGTACTTCCTTGCCATTCTTACGCTGGTCAGTGTAAGTAAATACCATCTTGAAAGTTCTATCTATTAACTTGCTCGGGGAGCCGTGAAGTGCGCACTTGATTCAAATCGGGTGCGCACTTTATTTTGTCTGGAGTTACGAGTGCGATCTCAGCTCGCGTCTTCTTTGCCATTGGGGGTTTCATTGATTTTCCGGCGGTTAGTTTCGGAATTCGCAAAGTGATTACTGCGACCTTTTGATCGACAATTTCGATGCCTTCCACGAAGTGAACGACAATCATTCTAAGCCGCTCGAAAGGGATTGTCTCCGCTTCCTTTTCGAAGTTGCGTGCGAGTTTCCGGCAAATCTGTAAGTCCTCCTGCAATGCCGTTGTAAGCTCTTCCACCGCGTATTTCTGAGTGAATTCCTCTTCCAATAGTTTCTTTTGTCGTTGTAATTCTTCGATCTGATTCTTGCACTCGGTCAGATCGATGCCCCCTGCAATCGCTTTGAAGTAGCGCTGAATGGATTGATTGATCTCATCCAGTTTCGTTTGAACTCGTTGTTCTTCCTCACTCTTCGAAGACCGTAATGTATCCAGCTGAGCGAGTATCAGCTTCTCCAATTCATCCAACCGACCGGGCTTGGTGATTTCGTGCTGGATGGCACGCAGCACCGCATTCTCCAGATAATCCTTATCGATGTAAAATGAACTGCATGCACCTTCGTTCTGGTTGATATGTCCCGAGCAGACATACCGTTTGCAACAGCAACTGGATCACCCAGTGTCAGTTTTTTGTGGACTCGATCACCAATGCCCGGCACATCCATTTTATCGTATCCGTACGGGGCGACACCGCCGTTACAAAAGCCACGCGATGCATTCTCCGCCATTCCTTTGCGGGTCTCCATCGCCAGATTCATCGAATAGAATTGGTTGATGACTTCGATAATACCTTCGAAAAGAAAGCCGGACGGGGTGTCAGGGTCGTAACTCTCGGTTAACGATTTAACCGTGACATTCTGCTTTTTCAGTAACGATTTGAAGAGGATCGACTCTTCGCGGTTGCGGGAGAAGCGGTCGAGCTTGTGGACAAGGATGTGACTGATGCTATTCTCTTTGGCGAATTTGATCATCGCCATAAAGCCGTGCCGTTTGTCGGCAGGCGCATAAGCCGAGATTCCTTCGTCGCGGAATATCTGCAGCAATTGAACATCGGGCTGCTCCGCAGCATAACGCTCGATAGCCTTAACCTGTGCCGGTATCGAGAGATCTTTCTGGGCTTGATCTTCCGATGAGACACGGACATAACCGACAACTTTATTCATGGATTCCTCCTGGTGCATTCAATCTAATTAATGCAATTCCCATGCCGACTTTTTCGGTCGATTCGGGTCATGAACATACACCATAGAAGCTGCAGAATCAAGTCCAGTCTGTCATCCCACCGCGACGAGATAGTTACCCTATTCGGGAAAAGTGCTTGATTTGAACACTCTGAGGTAATTATCCCCCTAAATAGTGTTCAAAATGAGCACTTGTCGTTACTTCCGGTGTTCATTATGAGCACTTTCGATGATGAGGAGGGTTACTATCGCGGTAAATCAACTGATTCGGGTTTCACGGTAGATTACTTTGCTTGTCGACGGGTGCTCATTTTGGGCACTATTTCAATTTTGAGTGTTCATTTTGGACACTTTCAGGTAACTATCTCGGTTTTCGGTGTTCAAAATGAGCACTTGCTAAAAAACAGGGTAATTATCTCGCTTCTGCTAAACACTCATCTCCTGATTATTCCTTCATTTACGTACTTCCCCGACTTCTTGGCATACCAGTTGCAATTATAGCCATTACGCAATGGAAAACAGCAATCAAATCAGAAACGGTATGCAGCACGAATCCACCATCGCTATCGAAGTCGTCGAGAGTCCTGCTGCCAACCAAGAGGAGGAACAGCATGCGCTCGCGATCCTCGCGAAAGTACTCGTCCAGCAGATGCTCGCCGGAAAATCCCTATCGGGAGGCACGCGAAGCATTAGACCGTCGCCAAAAGGAAGAAGAGCGATTCCGACCGACTAAGCAGTTAATCGAAATCCGCGATATGGTCGACCGTGATATCCGGTTGTTGCGCTCCTCATCGGAAGTGTTGAATAAGGAGCAAGTAACCCGGTTGGAAAAGCTGGAGCAGGAACGTGGTCGCATTCAGAATGCGATTCAGGAAGAATTGGGAAGGCAGGGTCAAAACTATGACGACTGATGCTAAAACACTTGTTCGATTTACCGAAGCGATTTGCATCGAACTGACTCCGGACGAAACGGATTTGCTGCTGCTCATTCTAAATGATGCGCGAGAAAAACTACCGTTATCGGTCGATGCCGATCTGTACCGCAAACTCATGCGCAAACTGGGCACGATTCATGAAGCAAGGCAAAATCATGAGTGATCATTGCGTGGAGTTGCTGCAACATTATTTTTTTTCCCGCACCGACAAAGTGGCGTTCCGTACTTCGTACGGAAAACCGAATCCTGCCAATGCCGGTGAATCGCTTGTCGATCTCTTAACTGCGCATGTCCGGGGTAAGGATGTACCGCCGGTAACGATCACGTATCGTAACGGCAACGGAGATGCAAATAAAACAGGTCACTTTCGCATCGGTTCCTATACTCCTAATTCCGACGGTTTAACGAAATGGCTCTGCATCGATTTCGATGGCGGACCCGATCATCCGAACGGACTAATCGACCCCAAGCAAGCGGTGTTGTTGTCGCAGCAACGGGCAAACGACTTCGGTATTCCGGCTTATATCGAATGTTCGGGTGGTGGCAGCGGGTGGCATCTCTGGATCTTCTTCGACCCGATGGTTCCAGCATTTTTCGCCCGACAACTGGGTCTGCTGCTTTGTCCCACCAACCTACCACTCGCCAATGGAGAAATTGCCGATGCCAGAGTCAATCGCGGCATTGAAGTATTTCCGAAGCAAGCAAAGATCAAACCGGACGGTTTTGGAAACTTGTTATGGCTGCCGTGGTGGCATCATGCGAAATCAGGCGGTAATGAATTTTATGTCCAATCGATGCTCGGTCGCTTCGATCCATTATTACCGGAACAATTCGAAACTGTTACCCTGAAAGAGATCGAACAGACACTTTCGGCACACCCGCCCAGTGCACCAGAATCTGTTCCGACACGTCGAAACACTCTTCCGTCACCACGGGCGAATCATCTGCTACGCATCAAAGTCAGTTCGAGTGAAGACAAAGCCTATCCCTATAACAACAATACCAAATTCCTACCTATTGCACTTAGCTTGAATGGTTCTTTCGCACTATCCCCAGAGATATGGAAAAATCCCAAAGTTGATAAACTCGAAGTCGTTACGATATACTCCAAATCTGAAAAAAGTTCTGTTGCATCTTTGATCGATACAATTCTAGCTAATAAGTCGTCTTACTTAGCTGAGGATGTTGTAAGAATTTATGGTGATGCTGCCGTAAGAGTCTTAGTAGAGCGCTTTAGTGAAGACAAAGATTTATTTGATTATAGGTGGAAGCATCCACTAGTTAATCATCAAGCAGTTATTTTAGAAGTCATTGAGAGTCATGATATTACTGCAAGTAGTATGCTACTGCTTACCAGATTGTATGATCCATTGAATTGTAAAGAACGTGAGAGATTAATTAAGCTGATCGAAAATTATCTAACAAAAGTAATCGATATCGACCATCTTGATACAGCCATTGTTGCATTTGGTTTAACACTGTCCATTCAAGACAAACTTAACATACATTTATTAAAAGTACTATTTCAACAAGCGTTTGATGCACTCTATTTCAGCCATATGGATTACAGTTATTGGATATGGCTAGAAAAGTATGCTCCTATAACAAGTAAATCCAAAGAGTGGGATAAATGTGAGAGATTGGCATCTTCCGTTTCACTCGCTTTTGCAAGGGAAAGAGTACTTCCAAGCGACTTTTAGGCAAGGTTTTGTTTGAGTGTTTTGAAGTAATTGAAGGGTATCGTTCTATCGTGCTGTAATCTACCAACTACGATACTAGGAGCAATACCCAATCTGGAAGCAAATCGATTGACATCTTGTTCTGATGGGGTTGGATTTGATTTAATGAATAGAGACAACTCACGCTGAGGTATAAGTAACTCAGATGCAAATCGGTTTGCTTCTTCTTCCCGCACGTCGTGCATTCCATCTTCGTCGATGAACAAATCCTTCTTTCCATGCTTGATGATATGGCCTGCTTCGTGGAAGAAAGTGAACCAAAAGTGATCGTCACTCTTATACCGAAGACTGATTTGAATTAGTGCCTTGTTTGGATTGAGCCATCTCGTCGCACCACTTACTCTCGCTCTACCAACTTCAGGTAAAATTACGACAGACACGCCAGCAGTAGCACAATGCTTGATCATTTCTGCTTTAGCTAAATCGAATTGTTTTGCAGTGAGTTTCCGAATGTGTGTAAGTCGATGGGCAAAATCGAGCTGCGTCAACCCTTTCGCAAGCAAGGTATCGAGCAGTGTTTCGCCCGGAGACGTGAATAACTCCGGTTCGTAACGGTATTCAATTTTGTTAGCCATGATAGTCTACGATTTCCTTGATTTCGATTTCTGTTATACTTGCCCAATCCAGTCCACCGTCGGGTTTACGAGGAGTTGGATCGTTCATTGGAACAAACACAATCCGTTTTGGGTGCTCGACCCGAACCGATAGTTGACCTTTTCTGTTCCCCTTAAGCTCTTCACAATGTGCCTGTGGTAAGCACCTAAATTCTTCAAGTGAAGTTGCCGCCGATAATTCCGACAGCCGTTTCAAGATTACATGAGCACACCCTGCCGATTACCGGAATCTGGCTCGGAGTTACTTGGTTGCCCTCGTCATCAATGAGCACAAGCTCGCGATACGGACCAGTGGTGGTCTTTCTCAGATATCCCTTGCGGACAAGGATTTGGACGATCTTGTAAGCATTCACCGCCGTCGATTTGAAATGATCGCCCACCTCTTCCAGCGTCGGCGACTTGCCAGTTTTGGCAATAACATGTGCGATCCATTTCAGATACTTTTGCTGCGAAGTACTCAATTCCGGTCGAGACATACCGACCTCCTTTCATAAACTCAGTATAGTTAATACGCATTAACCAGACAACTCAAAGACAAGGAATTGGACTCGCTTGAGAAAGACAAGTAAGGAAAATTCAGGAGTTAGATATCGGAGGAAGTTCTCGGAGAGGTTAGCGTTCGATTTCGAGAGAAGTTTATGTTGATCATCCCCTAAACAGATTGCAATTTTTTTGAAATTGGTTCTGTTTCACAGCACTGTGAGTAGAAGAATGTTTTGTCGTATTCAAAACTAGTTAGAAGTTCAAGATGCACTAAGCGATATACTTTTCAATGTGTTAAGGGTAAAATTCTGTGAATTAGATGTCAAGTTTGCGACTTAACCACTTCCAAATGGATTGCACACTGCTTTCCTGGAACAATGAACTATTGTGACTGAATTGTACCAATGATTCAATGTACGTTTTTTGCTTTTCTCTTTTCAAAGCAGATACTGCATGAGAGAGAGCTTGCTCACTCTTAAATGTTCCGAAATCCTTGTTTCTGTCACTTTTTCAAATCCCGGTATCTCGATCATTGAGATCGAGTCGGTATTATCAACAGGATTAATTACGGTTCAGGTGACCAACCCTGGATTAATAGTCGTTTCTCTTCGACGGTTCCCTGCTCGATTGTTGCTTGAAATTGTTTTGCTAGTTCAACTGACTGCTCGATGACGAGACCGACTTCGAACCGTTTCGAACCGGCTGCTTCCAGTTCCAATTGCTTGGTTTCAAGTGCTCCCAACTCCCTTTTCAAATCGCTTATATAAAATAATTTACACTCGCGATTTACTGATAACTCGAAAGACAGTAAGTGGTTATGAACACGGTTACACTCGGGGAGCGCACGTCGAGAGTAACCCTCTTCAAACTCTCCATTAAACAAACGAACTCCGCATCATTGATGCGGGGTTCGTAATTAGTGATAAAAGTGAACCACCCGAAAGGAAAAATGGACAGGTAAAAACGCCAATGGAAACTATTTGAGGAGTTGTATCTTTCGGGTTATGGTCTGACCATTCGATGATAAGCAAACAAAATAGCTTCCGCTCGACAGCCCTTGACCATCAAAATGGTAATAGTAAGTCCCCGTACGAAAAGTCCCACTCGCTACCACCGCAACCCGGTCCCCAACTTCATTGAATACCGACAGTTCGATGCGTTCACTTCGCGGCAACGAATACGAAAGAGTAGTCGAAGCATTAAACGAGTTCGGGTAATTTGAATGTAACAATATTGATTTGGGAAGTAAGGTAGTGGGTTGCTCGGAAATCCAAGTCGTACCGACATAATGAAGGACTGTACCGGAACCACCTACTGCCCAACCGTTATTCATATCAGCAAACGAAACTCCAACTAATGTAATCGGCGTTCCGGTCGCTTGACTTACCCAAGTAGTACCGCCGTTCGTCGTATGGATGATATTGCCATCACTACCCACTGCCCAACCGGTATTGGCGTTGATAAAAGTGACTCCGAATAGGTCATTCAAAATTCCCAATCCACTAGTTTGAGTAGTCCAATTCGAGCCGCCATTCGTGGTATGGAGGATGATGCTATGCCACCCCACTGCCCAACCGGTATTAGCATCAGTGAAGGAGACCGAATATAAGATATTTGACGTCCCACTCGATTGACTCGTCCAGTTCATTCCGCCATTCGTGGTATGGACGATAGTGCCATAATCACCCACTGTCCAGCCAGTCGTCGAATCGATGAACTTCACTGAGGATAGATGATTGCCGGTCGGCAATGGATTCTGGCATTGCCAGCTTTGGCTCCGGGCGGAGTAGGGCAGGAAAAGAATGAAGAAAAAGCAAAGAAACAAGTATTTATGGTTCATTAGACCCTCCTTGTGGGAACGGTTAAAAAACACACTTCCTTGATCATATCGAAAAGCAAAGAAGAAATCAAAGAAATACATCAATACAAATAATCTATCACAGGCAAAGAAGTTTAACAAATCTAAACATTGTTTCTTGAATTTGGTTTCGATTTCGCTTAGACATTTGTTAAGAAGAACGTCTGCACGTACGACGATCTACACAAATTAATAAACGTTTAGTGATGAATCGAAACGATCAAGTTCGCACTTTTGTTGTTTGCTTCTTCCTGACGCTTCCGTTCCACTTCGGCGGCTTCGGCACGGGTGCGGTACTCGGCAGCTTTTTCGAAGTCACCGAGTTTTTCGTAAATGTTCGAAATATTTTTTAAGGTGGTTATTGTAGTGGGATGATGGTCTCCCAGTGCTACTAAGTATATTTCCAGTGCCTTCTGTCGATACTCCAATGCCCGCTCATACTCACCTTTGTTATCATAAACGTGTCCAAAATTGCAATAGGCAGTTGCTGTATTGGGATGACGGTCTCCCAGTATTTCTAAGAAAATTTCCAATGCTTTCCGATAATACTCCAATGCCTGATCGTTCTTACCTTTATTATCATAAACATGTCCAATATGGTGAAAGGTATGTGCTGTATTGGGATGACGGTCTCCCTGCACAGCTAAGAAGATTTCCAGTGCCTTCTGGTGATACTCCATTGCCCGATCGTACTCACCTTTATTATCATAAACGTGCCCAATATTGTTATAGGAATTTGCGGTAAGGAGATGACGATCTCCCCGTGTAGCTATGTAGATTTCCAGTGCCTTCTGGTGATTCTCCAATGCAAGATTGTACTCGCCTTTCTTATCGTAGACTAGCCCAATATTGTTATAGGCAGATGCCATGAATGGGTGAAGGTTTCCCAGCGACTCTAAACAGATTTCCAGTGCTTTATTGAAATACTGCAATGCCCGATCATACTCGCCTTTCCTATCATAAACAGCGCCAATAAAGCCAGAGGAAAGTGCTATATCAGGATGTCGGTCCCCGAGCATTACTAAGAGGATTTCCAATGCTTTTTTGTGGTACTTTAATGCAAGATCGTACTCGCCTTTGAGAAAATGAACGCGCCCAATATTGTTATAGGTATTTGCTGAATCGGGATGATTATCGCCCAGCGATTCCAACTTTAATCTCGATGATTTCCAAAAATACTCCAATGCCCGATCAAACTCATTTTTGTATGTATAGATAAGCCCAACATTGTTAAAGGAAACTGCTATATCGGGATGAAATTCTTCCATTATTGCTAACCTAATTTCCAACGACTTCTGATAATACTCCATTGCAAGATCGTACTCGTTTTTGTATCCATACACATTGCCCATATTGTTATAGGTAGCTGCTGTATCGGAATGAAACTCTCCCAATGAGGTTAACCTGATTTCCAACGCCTTCCGATAATACTCCAATGAAAGATTGTACTCACCTTTTCTCTCATAAACGTACCCAAATTTGTGATAGCTATCAGATGTATCGGGATGATGGTCACCCAAAGTTGCGATCCAAATTTCCAACGCCTTTGTTAAATACTCCAATGCAAGATTGTATTCGCCATTGTTAATATGAACAGACCCAATACTTTGATAGGAAGTTGCGGTATCGCGATGACGTTCGCCCAGCTTTGCCAACCGGATTTCCAGTGCTTTCCGTAAATACTCCAATGCAAGATTGTACTCACCCCTCCAATCATAAACAGACCCAATAGATTGATAAGAAGTTGCGGTTTCGAGATCTTCTTCTCCCCGGTGTTCCAAGTTCAACACCAAAGCACGCTGATAAGCGTTAAGCGTCTTATCAAAGTGAAATTGTTCATCCTCATACTCCCCCGCTTTATTGTAAAATTTCACCGCTTGTTCTCAAACTTCGGCGCGATCGTAGTGCATAGCGATTTCAAACCAGTGCTGAGCCGATTCGGCATAGAGGCGTACCATTGTATCGGCAGCAAGTTGGTGAAGTTTGCGTAATTGCTTCTTGAGTTGCATCTCATAAGCAGCATCGCGTAGGAGAATATGGCTGAAGAGGTAACGCAATTCCTGGATCTCGTTCCAAATGTATTCTTGCTCGCCGGCAGCGAGTAGTTGCGGTAGTGCGTCCGTTTTTTTCCTGTCGTTCACATGGAGCGTTTGCAACACCTCAGCGAGTACTTGCACGGAAAATTCTCTGCCGAGGACACTCGCGGTATGAACCACTTGCTTTAAGTCAGCTTGCAAGCGGTCGATCCGCGCCACCAGCACTGCTTGCACATTCGTTGGCAGTTCGATGCCGGTTGCGGCGAGGGTATAGCGATTGTCGATGAGCTTGAGTTGATCTGTTTCCAGCAAATAGCGCACGAGTTGCTCGCAGAAAAATGGATTACCCTGCGAACGAGCATAGAGATACTTTGCGAGTGAGGCGTCGATGGGGTATTCGAGTAAATTTGCAGTAAAGTCGGCGATCTGTTCAACCGATAGCGCACTTAAGTCAATGGTATCGGTGGCAACCTCTTCATCGAGGTTGAGTAATGGTTTACTGCCATCATCGTTATAACGCGAAGTAATGATCAGTTTGAAAGGAATCGCTTCGGCGTGGCGAGTGAGTGCCGTGAAGACTGCTTTAGACTCTTCGTCGAGCCAATGCAAATCTTCCAGCACTAAAAGTGCCGGCTTAAGCTGACAATAGGCCTCCAGCAATGATTTTAGTGAAAACTGGACGATGGTGGGACGGTTTATCGGTGCGATGTTCGCAAAGATCGAGCCTTCCCATTCGAGACCGACGACACCTGCGATAATCGATTTGATATGGTTCAGCTTGGTTTCCCATTCGTGATTCACGGCAACGATTTTTATCGCAAACTCCGCCCAACGCTCACGAAAATCGACACGTTGTGTTTCGATACTCGCAATCTCGCCAGAAGTAAATGTGTGTAAGATCCAATCGACAAATGGATTCAACGGTTTATTCAGGATCGAATCGGTCGGGAGCGTAATGACTTGTGCGTGGGATTCAAATTGTCGTGCAATCTCGAAAACCAACCTCGATTTGCCTTGTCCCGCTTCGCCATAAATGTAGGATACTCCCCCAAACCTTCTATTTGTAGTCATCGATTCACATTTTGCAAATAATTCTTGCAGCACATCCTCGCGACCAACCATTGCCGTATTATAACGGACAATTTCCTTATCTACTGCTAATTTTTCCACACGAAAAACCGGAACAGGCGTTGCAAAGCCTTTGAACTCTATACTACCAATTGTGGTTGTTTGTAACTGATTCTTCAGTTCTGTTTGAATGGATTGGTCACACCAGATTTCTCCCCAATTTGCTTTCGACATTATGCGGGCCGACAGGTTGATTGTTGATCCTAATGCGGCATAAGTACATCGTTTTAATGATCCGACAATGCCAGCAAATGCGGTACCTGATGTCATTCCGATTCGGACACTTTGCAACAGCTCGTTTCGAATCGCTATTGCAAACTCCATTGCCCGTTGAGCTGTTTTTTCCAAAGCAACAGGAGCACCAAATAAAACCACAATCAACGAACCTTTGTCGGTACAATCGACTTCCTTGAAATAACCACCGTATTTATGGGTTAGGTTGAGAATCCGCTGAATCTGGCGAATGTCAATCTTAGCAAGATTGATGAAACAGGCGAGCACCGTTCGAAATTCACCAGCAGATTTCAAGTTTAGAACCGACTTCGGTACAAATGGCGAGTTGGCTGGACGATAGTTCGTTCGATGTGTTGGTACATCAGTTGATGCGAAGTATAGCTGATAAAAATCATCATTTAATGACTGGAATTTCGCGTCTTTGGGAAATGATTTTTCTTTAAGTAGAGCTCCATGAAAAACAATGGTGTTCAGTTTTGCGTGATGCTGCGAAGTGACCGCTTCCTCAATACCTTCACCGATAAACCAGTAAACCGCCTGCGGTTTTTCTGGAAGTATTCGCCATTTGACAGTCCCTATTCCAATTCCAATACGAACAGATATTATAAAATCACCGAATGGAGTATGTCGAATGCCGTTTGTCTGAAAGAATAGTTGAATTTTTACCGATGCAGCAAGCACTTCATTCACTGTTGTCGTTCGTTTCGGAAAGACAGCAGTAATTGCATCTCCGGCAAAGCCGGTGATAAAACCACCATGATCTTCTATCGCCGTAATAGCACCTGCGAATAGAGCATTAATGTTATCGGTAAGGATTTCACTTCCTTCCTTACCTTTGGACATTAGCACGTTCGTGAGAGAAGTAAAACCGCTTAGATCGATGAACAGAGTGTAACTCTGGATCGATCCTTGTCGTCGTTGTGATTTATATCCGCTGAGAATAGGATCAGGTACAAACGATACCACGGTTTCCCCCAGTAAATTTCGTAAAGTACAATGTATGTTGACTAAATTGCTACTAGATTAGGGACTATCAATTAATATTTATAAAAAAAAAGCTCCTCTGGTCGATAGAAACGCAGAGCAGTAAGTAAGAAGATAGAATAGGTTGTTTATAGCAGTTTGGAGAGATTGTAGTGAAGGAGCTTAGTGGTGACCCGAATGGCGACCGGTACTACCATGGAACACGGAATGAATATAAGGTGGGCGATTTGATACTCCTAGGTAATCCACCCGGAAAAGATATACCAATGTCGGGGGACAGTTGCCTCTTTTTAACCCGCAACACGGATGAGGCGATCTGGGATGCGGAGCTTTCAGACGGTGAAAAACCCGAAAGAGTTTACATCGTTGAACCAACTGGACGGATAGAAATTGCATCTGATCTGGCAAAGCAGAAATCCGGGGGCCGACCGACAATGTCCATCCGTACGTTTGAACCGCTACGAGTTATTGGTGAGGTGACAGAGTGGCGACTTTATCACGGAACCCGGGCAGATTTAAAACCGGGAGATTTGATCATACCGGGGTATACTTCAAACTTTGGGACGAAGCAAAGAAGTTCAAACTACGTCTATTTTAGCCAGACACTCGATGCGGCAATGTGGGGGGCAGAGCTTGCCGCAGGGGAAAGCGTTGGAAGGATTTACGTCATCGAACCGACCGGATCGATCGAAAATGACCCGAACTTGACGGATAAAAAATTTCGCGGGAACCCCACCAAATCATTTCGTTCGCGTTTACCGTTGCGGGTTATCAGCGAAATATTAGATTGGCAGGGACACCCACCGGAAGCAGTCCAGTTGATGAAAGAGGGGCTCAAGAAGCTCGAAATGCTTGGAGCCGAAGCGGACGACAACTTGCCTGATGACTCTTCATTGACATAAACCAGCTTTTGCGAAACCGTATACTATTATTCTTCGAACAGCGAATCGTTTTGAATACGGCTGCCCACGGGCCGCCGCGAAATCCGTTTATAGCTTAGGTGAATTTTGTTAAACACCCATACTACCTGAGCAAGCGATTCTATTGTAGGGCTCGTAGATGAAACGTTATATTTGATAACCGCATAACTACAATACAATGTTTGAGGTTTCAGCAATAACCATGAAACACATCTGCACTACCCATCTACTATTCATTTTTTTCTTTGCCGTCCTTTCCCCCGAGATAGTATCTGCGGGAAATTGGAAGTGGCAAAACCCCTTACCACAAGGCAACGACCTTCATGCCATCGGTATGATCAATAGCGATACCGGTTGGGTTGTCGGTGAAAATGGGTTAATGATGCGCACTACGGATGGTGGTTCGAGATGGACCATAGAACCTGAGTTGGAACCCAACAATCTCACAGGTATCACTTTTACCGATGTGAAAAACGGTTGGATTGTTGGTTATGGTGGTTTGATACTGCATACTAGTGATGGTGGATTAAACTGGTTAAGACAATTGTCAGGGGTGTCAAACGATTTGAACGACGTCGCTTTCACTGATGACAAGAATGGATGGATTATTGGCGGGAAACACCTTCAAATTGGGTGCCGCATTCTACATACTTCCGATGGTGGAAAATCATGGTCGACTCAATATACCAATTTGCTTTCAACACTCAGCGGAATCACTTTTACAGATCATCTCAACGGTTATGCCTGGGACGTTCCGCGCACTTTTCTACGAACCACCGATGGTGGAATAACTTGGACCTCTTCCAAGAAAACTCCCTATAGTTTATATGGTGTGGTGTTTGTTAACGCACTCACGGCTTGGGGTTTACGTAGCGATGGTAGTTTCATGGAAATCGTTAACACTACAGACGGTGGTGAGAAGTTGGAATAGTAAGAATCTAAGAGACCCAATGAAAGAACCATTTTGGTTATCCCATCTTTATTTTCTTAATGATCGGACAGGTTGGGCGGTAGGAACAAGAGGAACAATTCTGCATACTACTGATGCGGGAATCACTTGGTCCAATCAAAAAAGCGGAGTTTCAGGCACACTCAACCGCGTAGTTTTTACCGATTTGAATCACGGCTGGATTATCGGACAATATGGTTTAATTCTGAATACCACTGATGGCGGTTCAAACTGGAGAAACCAAACCGGAATTTCAGTCGATATGCTTTCCAGTGTTTCATTTCCCGACGGTAAGAATGGGTGGACGATAGCCGGAGGCGGCACTATTCTTCATACGACTAACAGTGGTAATACTTGGACAAAACAGAATAGCGGATCAACGACTACGTTTTATTCGGTCACTTTCGCGAATAAGAAGTGTGGTTGGATTACCGGCGCATGGGGAACCATACTTCATACCACCAATGGTGGTCTCAACTGGACAAACCAGAAGTGTCCACATAAATACAATTTGTTTTCGATGTACTTCGCAGACGCAAGCAATGGATGAGCGGTTGGCGATTCCGGCGCAATCGTCCACACGACCGATGGCGGAGAGAATTGGTTATATCAGCAAAGTGGAACTGATGTCCTACTTCGTGCGGTTACTTGTTCCGACAACAATCATATTTGGGTAGTCGGCTCGAAAGGTACAGTGCTTTTCTCAAGCAATAGTGGTGCAACTTGGTTAAAACAAAACAGTGGAACTAACCGCGATATTACTTGTGCCACATTCATTGATTCAGATCACGGTTGGATTGCCGGAGGCGGAACAATGTCGTCTTCGAATACCGAGACCGATGCGCCATTACACGACGCAATCATTCTTCACACTACGAATGGTGGAAATAAGTGGTTGCAACAAATGAGCGGTAAAGTACTTCCACTGAAAGGAATCGCTTTTTCCGATCTGAGCAACGGTTGGGCGGTCGGTGGCGAAGCCGGTTACGGTTGCGACCAATACGAAGTCGATGGCACGATTCTTCATACCACGAATGGGGGTATCGACTGGATTTCACAACCGTCAGGCACACACAATTGTCTGAATGCAGTCGTATTCGCAAATACCAGATCGGGTTGGATTGTCGGTACCGGCGGTACAATATTGCATGTTGAAAATGGAAGTGAAGAAGCGGGTGTGAAAAGCGGTAAACGAGGCAAATAAAATACTGAAAACCACACCGCTTAAAATTGAAAGGCAGGATTCACGATGGAATGGTTAACCTTCTATATGAATAGTGGATCTTACTATTACAAACCTTCTTATCCTTTGTACAAGCGGTAATATTTCAAGAAAAGTAATCGGTTTGCTAGCGAAGGGGAAATGATATTTTGCTTATTGCCGAAAGAGCATCTGTACTGCGAGTGTTATGAACAGGGTCATACCATGGGTACGTAATAATCCATTCCAACTTGGAACGGGATTACTTTATTTTCGCATTCTCTAAGAAAGTATTCGCCGGTTTTAGATGTAACCGATGATATCTAAATATTATTATCATTACCTACTCGGTATTAGTCAATTCAACTTGTCTTATCCTCAACCAAAGATAACAGCGGATAAAGGCGGTTGTACTGTTTTTGCATAAAGAGTGCGTTGCGGTTTTTATACAACTTTTCAGCCAATTTATCCGCGATTGGAATCACGATTCGTTCATGCGCACATAAGTAAGGCGATACCGCGTTAATCGAGCCGGTCGTAGCTCGGTTGATACAACCGCAGTAATGGTTACAACGGCTTTTCACGGCACATTGTTCACAAGAATCTTTTTCAGAAGCATTTTCGATGAACAACTTTTGCCGCCGTTGTTCATCGACACCGGTTGTAACGTTGCCAATGCAATATTTAGAAGCAGAACCTGCTTTGACAAATTGGACACAAGGATAAAGATTACCATCGGGTGCGACTGAAATCTGATGTTGTCCCAATTCACACCGCTCAATATTACAACCATTCGAAAAGATGTGTGATGCGATTTTCACATCGAATGGACTGAAATAAAATTTATGTTCTTTCGTGATCAATGCCGCGTACCAATCCGTGAGCAACAAATATTGTTTTTGCAAAAGGAAAAAATCCTGCTCAGTCCATTCTTCTCGGTAATTCAAAGTACTTATGATGTATTTAAACCCTTGCGCATAATAGAATTTAACCGAATCGGCATAATACTTCAGCGTCGATGGTGTGACTACCTGCATCACCGGCGCGTAGGGTTTGTATTTAAGCAGCAGTGACACGATTGGTACCAATCGCTCGAATGTACCAGTACCAGTTGCATCGATCCGGTTGAGATTGTGGGCTTGCACGACGCCGTCATGGCTGAGTGCGATAAATATTTCCGAAGTAAGAGGATGAGTTAAAAACTGTTCGTCAATGAGCGAGCCGTTCGTGGTCATTTTATAATGGAATTGTTGTCCGGTCGTTTGTTCTATTCCGTGGCAATACTCGACAATTTCTTGTATCAGTTTTTTATAAAGCATCGGTTCGCCACCAAAGAATACAATGCCTAAACTTTGCCAGCGATTTTTCAGCTTAGAATCAGCGAGTGACATTTCGATTGCCTTTTGCGCGGTTTCGAGCGACATCGCTTCATCGTGTTTTGTCCCGGCGTAGCAATACTTGCAACGGAAATTACAATTGGCGGTGAGATGTAAGGTGAGATGCACTTAAATAACGCCTTCTGCTTTTAACCATTTGATAAAATCATCAACCTGTTTTCGAAGGACTTGCTCATTACCTAAAGGATCATAAAACACGCCGATGTGCTGCCCGGTTTTTTGTTTCTGCAACTCTTTCTCCAAGTCAGTTGCAGTTCTTGGGGCGTCGATGTTTGCGGATCTTCGGTTTGTGTCTAAGTCACGCCAAGTGTTAACGTCTTCTTGCGATACAAATTCATAAGCAATCTTGTGCTTTTTTTCATCGCCATCGAGAATTAAACTTAATTTCTTCGTATACACTACAGTATCTTTATTCCCATAATTAGTAGAGAAATGCAAAGGAATTTTTACATCGGATACGCTTAACGAATCACTCTTGAAAACGATACCGGATTTTGCGGCTTCATCCCGGATTATCCTTTGAGCTTCAATTTCTGAAATGATTCTAATCTCGAACCCCATATTACCCATGCTCACAACAGGACGGTTCGCTTCTACTGTGAGGGGTGGTCTCATATGAAGCGTATCCTGACTTTTGCTCGTGTTGACCATCATTGCCAATGCACAGACTGCGGACATCACCAGTTTATTGCCATGCCATCGCATCGGCACTTTATTCAATAGTTCTGGATGGGAAAGGAAATAATCATAGGTCGGGTATCGCGGGGGAATATACCGTTTGATTGGTTCGACGTTCATGCTTCCTCTTTTTCAAACGTTTAGTGGTAACGGTAGGTCATCATATCAAAGTTAAATTGTATTTTTGTTAAGAACAATGTTAAATGAACATCTTTTACTAATTCAAATAACCTACTGTAGTTTGCACGATTCCGGTCACATGCCTTCTAATCGCGAATAGGTGATGGTTCGAGTCAGTTAAGGTATCCTGCTGTTGCTCTGTTTACTCCATTTCGCGCTTGATTACCATTTCAAATTTGAGATTATCACAGCAATTGTGAATAAACACAAGTGCCATAGCATGTTTACCTATAGAGAGCGTATCACATATATGTCAACCGACTAATTCAGTTGAAAGCGAGACAAACAACACTTTCTATGGAAGCGCTGAAATCCCAAAGTGATGGTACGGACGCCATAAAGAAGGGGACAGCGATTCAAACCGGACACGATTTGTGGAGTTCCCATTGTGAATACACCAGCTATAGAAATAACTGAGACGACTAAAATCGCGGTTAAGCCGCCACCAGAAAAAATTGCATTTCTGGGGATGAAAAATTATTTCGAAGACACCGCTCAACTTGTCTTGTTCTCATTGCGTTTCCTTCGAAAAGTGTTTCTTCCGCCCTACGAGATTGGTGAATTTCTCAAGCAGTCGTATTTAATCGGTAATAAATCACTGAGCTTGGTCGGCATCACCGGCTTTATAATGGGTCTCGTTCTCACCATCCAGACACGACCGACATTGGCACAGTTTGGTGCCGATTCGTGGCTTCCGGCCATGGTTGCGGTTTCGATTGTACGGGAAATTGGGCCAATTATGACTGCGCTAATTTGCGCCGGCAAAGTTGGTTCCAGTATCGGGGCGGAGCTCGCGTCAATGAGAGTTACGGAACAGATAGACGCTATGCAGGTGTCCGGCACTGATCCGTTTAATTTCGTGGTCATCACCCGTGTATTAGCGGCGATGATGATGATTCCGGTTCTTACGATTTTCTCCGACGCTTTCTCATTCTTCGGTTCGTATTTGGGAGTTAATCTTCAAGGGGATGTAAGCATCCAATTATTCCTTTCACAGGCGATGACGCGACTTACGTTTACAGATGTGCTTCCGGCTTTCATTAAGACGTTTTTCTTCGGATTAGCAATCGGCCTCATCGGAACTTTTAAGGGATACAATGCAAATAGCGGTACTGAAGGAGTAGGGAAAGCGGCAAACTCCGCGGTCGTTATGGCTTCGTTATCAGTTTTCATCATAGATTTATTTGCTGTGCAGATTGTTAGCATGTTCTGGAAATAACAGGCGTTGAAGAATGGAATCACTATCAATAGGGAAAGAGATGAGCGGGGAGAAACAAGCGCAGGAATCCATTAAAACAAACGATTGTGTGATGGAAATTCAGCATCTGAAAAAATCGTTCGGTACCAGTGATGTACTGAAGGATATCTCCTTTACTGTGACAAAAGGTGAAAGCTTGGCCGTATTAGGAAAGTCAGGCACGGGGAAATCGGTACTTATCAAATGCATTGTAGGACTGATTGAACCGGACGAGGGAACAATCACTCTATTCGGAGAGGAAATCGCGACAGTCAATAAAAAAGAGTTAGCGGTACTCCGTAATAAAATCGGTTTTCTCTTTCAAAGTGCGGCATTGTACGACTCGATGAGTGTCCGGGAAAATTTAGAATTCCCGTTGCGGAATGTAGATCCAAAACCTTCGCGAAGTGAAACCGACGAGTTAGTCAATGAAGCATTGAAGAGCGTCGGGCTATCCGATGCCATCGATAAAATGCCATCGGAACTATCGGGTGGTATGCGCAAACGGTTGGGTCTTGCACGAACACTGATTCAGAAACCCGAGATTATGCTGTATGATGAACCGACGACAGGCCTTGACCCGATTACAGCAAGGGAAATCAATACGCTAATTCTGGAAGTACAAAAAAACAACCATACAACGTCTATCATCATCACTCATGATATGGAGTGTACTAAAACCACTTCGAACCGGATCATCGTATTGGGAGAAGGCCACTGCTTAGCAGAAGGCACGTTTGAGGAATTGGAAAACTCGAGCGACAATAACGTGAAGTCATTCTTCGAATGGCAAACCAGTTTGCACTAACACAGAAGAACTTCGCGCCAAAGGAGTGTTACCCATGATTAAAAAATCAGCGAATCATATCAAGCTCGGTATCTTTATTACCGGCGGGCTTGTTCTGTTTGCCCTTGCAATCTTTGTAATCGGAATGAACCAGCAATTCTTCAATAAGACATTCCATATCTATGGAATTTTCAGCGATGTGAACGGATTGCAGGAAGGTAACAACATCAGATTCGCAGGCATTAAAGTAGGTATCATTGAAAGCATTACGATGGTAGGCGATACCACGGTAAGCGTAGATATATCTATCAACGAAAGCGTACGGAAGTTCATCAAAAAGGATGCAGTTGCGTTAATCGGAACCGAAAGCTTAATGGGAAATAAAATCCTCATCATAGCACCCGGAACCAGTAATCAACCGGAAATCCGCGATGGGGATACGATTAAAACAAATCCTCCGCTGAATGTCGACCGAATGATGGATACGGTTAAGTTAACGAATGACAATTTAGCTCGAATCACGAGTGATATGTCAGAAATCGTCCGTAGTATCAAAGAGGGCAAGGGAATAGCCGGGAAACTGTTAATGGATACGACATATCTGAAAGTCCCGATGGATAATGTTGTACGCGTAACCAGCGACCTGCAGGATATCGTTTCAAAAATACGCGCTGGAGAAGGTGTTTTGGGAAGGTTAGTTGCTGATTCTATGGCGGCTCGTAGAATTGATACTACACTGGTAAATCTAAAAGAGGCGTCCGAGAACTTCAAAAACTTGACGGCCAAAGCGAAAAAGAGTTTCCTACTTTGGGGTTTTTAGTAACTTTGGATGAAATATTTGGATAACTCATTCTGCTACTTTGAAAAGAAAAACTGGTTATTATTTGGCACCTTCAAGTTGGACTTAAATGGAAGTCAAATTACAGAACTGCCTTCAGAATAATTTTCTGAAGGCGTATTTAGTTTTAGATTAGTGAATTACCGAAATACCACTTCGTTGCTTTAAGAATGGGGAACAAGTTGATTCTGTTGAGAAAAGGAATAATACGAATGGAGAAACAATGAAAAAACGTAAATTGGGTAAAAGCAACCTCGAAGTTTCCGCCATCGGTTTCGGTTGCATGGGGATGAGTTTTGCTTATGGAAAACCGGGTGACAAGAAAGAAATGATTTCGATTCTAAGGACGGCAGTCGAGAATGGTGTCACTTTTTTTGATACTGCAGAAGTATATGGCCCCCATACCAATGAAGAACTGGTCGGGGAGGCATTGGCACCTATCCGCGAGCAAGTCGTAATCGCCACGAAATTCGGATTTAAGCTTGATCCAAATGGCGGTCCGACATGGATTGGTTTCGACAGCCGTCCGGTACATATTCGTGAGGTAGTCGAGGCATCGCTAAAACGGTTACGTATCGAAACCATCGACCTATTATATCAACACCGGGTTGACCCGGCAGTTCCGATTGAAGACGTAGCAGGAACTGTAAAGGAATTAATCCAGGAAGGTAAAGTGAAACACTTTGGCTTATCTGAAGCCGGTGTACAAACTATCCGACGTGCGCATGCTGTTCAACCGGTGACGGCGCTACAAAGTGAATACTCGCTCTGGTGGCGAGAACCGGAAGCGGAAATTATTCCGACTCTTGAAGAACTTGGCATCGGATTTGTTCCATTCAGCCCATTGGGTAGAGGATATCTTACCGGAAAGATCGACGCGAATACAAAATTCGATAGTAACGATTTCCGTAATACGCTACCGCGATTTACCCCTGAGGCAAGGGAAGCAAATATGGCGTTGGTCGAATTGCTCAAGAAAATCGCTGAGCGTAAACATGCAACACCGGCACAAATTGCACTCGCATGGTTACTTGCTCAGAAGCCCTGGATTGTTCCGATTCCGGGTACGACGAAAATGGATCGCATGAATGAAAACAACGGTGCTGCAGAAATCGAACTTACGACGGAAGATTTAAAGGAAATTGAAAGTGCAGTGGCAAAGATAACCGTACAAGGAGCGCGATACCCCGAGAAGCTGACGAAAACGACTGGAAAGTAATTCAAAAATAATATTTACTGTGTTGTGTAGTTTCTAAGGTCTAAATGACACTACTGTGTGAACTATAATAGAGACGGCTAGACTTATTGAGCCGTGATGTGCGCACCTGATTCGTATCAGGTGCGCATTTTTTTTTGCTTTCGAGTCCGAATAAATTTTCAATCTACTAACATCACTGCCATTTATCTCCCTTTCATCTCGTTTCTCGTAATACTTATATCTGAAGCATTTTAAGTTGTTCCTTTCCTTACGACTTTTGCAGGAGTCGAGCAACACGAACGAATCGGTGTAACTCAGGTTGACACCAGATAAGAAGTGTATAATGCAAACGCCTCCAAATCAACCAGAAGCTAAGCAGGCACCAATCTCACCTATTGATGCAACCCCTCCCAAAATCGCAGTCGAGTCGATTCCTGATACACTTACGTCTCTAAAAGTGAATCCTGATGTCGGACTCTCAAACACCGAAGTAGATACCCGCAGAAAAGAATATAGTTACAACGAAGTAGTTGAAAAGAAGGGGCATCCGGTTCTCTTACTTCTCAGTAAGTTTTGGGGACTTTCGGCTTGGATGCTTGAACTTATCATGTTGTTGTCCGTGGTACTCGGAAAATATTCTGATTTTGCAATCGTTGGCGCACTGTTAATTATTAACGCCGTTTTGAGTTTTACTCAGGAACATCGGGCGGCGGGTGTAGTCGAGACGTTACGGAAACGTTTACAGGTTAGTGCACGGGTTTTGCGTGAAAAGAATTGGTTGGTTATTCCTTCACGCGAATTGGTTCCGGGTGATATTGTTCGCGTTCGACCGGGTGATATCATTCCCGCCGACATTAAACTTCTAACGGGAACGATGAGTATCGACCAATCCGCGCTAACCGGCGAATCGAAGGATATCGACAAAAACAGCGGTGATGTAATTTCGTCGGGGTCAATTGTGCATCAAGGCGAAGGTAACGGGGTAGTTATACTGACAGGTGCGAAGACCTATTTTGGCCGCACGACTGAATTGGTGCAATTAGCCCGACCGAAACTCCACATTGAGGCAGTAGTCGCCAAAATCGTCCGATGGCTTTTTATTATTGTCGGTGTATTGGTCGGCGTGGTAATTGTATTGTCGCTTATCCGGGAAACACCGCTTCTGGAAATGATTCCGTTGATGCTGATTCTTTTGATGAGTGCGGTTCCGCTTGCGCTCCCCGTCATGTTCACTGTTAGTATGGCAGTCGGTTCGAAGGAGTTGGCGAAACGCGGTGTACTGGTTACCCGGCTCAGCGCCGTTGAAGATGCCGCTACAATGGATGTGCTTTGTGTCGATAAAACAGGCACGATTACCATGAACCAACTCGCGGTAACAGGAGTAATACCACTTGGGCAGGTAACCGAAGTTGACGTTTTATTCGCAGGAGCGCTTGCATCTAATGAAGCGAATCAAGATCCGATTGATCGGGCGTTTCTTGCCGCAGCTAAAGAGCGGCATATTTTCGATGGAAGAGCTGAAGTCAAGCCAATTTCGTTTGCACCGTTCGAAGCGTTAAACCGTAAAACGGAAGCAGTTGTCGAACAAGAGGGAAAGCGATTACGGGTAATGAAAGGTGCAGTACGGACTATCGCGGAAGCACGCGGCTTGCAAGCACCGGAAATCGAAAAGTTGGAATTGCAGGTAAACGACTCGACCCAGAAGGGTTATCGAACGCTTGCTGTTGCATGCGGACCCGAGAATGACAAGCCCGTACTACTCGGATTGGTGACGCTGTATGATCCGCTTCGACCCGATGCCAAACAATTGATTTCCGAACTTCGGGATTTAGGCGTGCCGGTTAAAATGCTTACCGGTGATGCACTGCCGGTTGCATGTGAAATAGGCCGGGGAGTGGGGTTACCAAATATCCGTCGGGTAGCTGACCTTAAAGAAGCCAACACGAAAACCGGCAACGAAACATCGGATTTGTTGGCTGGCGCTGATGGTTTCGCAGAAGTATATCCCGAGGATAAGTACATTGTTGTACAGCACCTGCAATCATCGGGGCATGTGATCGGAATGACGGGAGACGGTGTCAACGATGCACCTGCTCTACGTCAGGCCGAAGTCGGTATCGCAGTAAGCACGGCGACTGACGTGGCGAAGGGCGCTGCGAGTATCGTTTTGACTGAACCGGGATTAACGAATATCGTTGCGTTGGTCAATTTAGGCAGGACAATTTACCAACGCGTTCTGACTTGGATAATCAATAAAATCAGTCGGACAATCCTGAAAGCAGCTTTTGTTGCTATTGCTTATGTGGTTACCGGAAAATTCGTAATCTCGGCACTAACCATGCTGCTGTTGGTATTCCTAACCGACTTTGCAAAAATCGCTTTAGCCACCGATCATGTTCGTCCCTCCAAGCAGCCGGAAACGTGGAATATTGGCGGCTTTATCGCAGTGTCAATTGTGCAGGGCGTGGTAATGGTCGCTGAGACTTTATTGTTTTTATGGTACGCCTGGTCGCACTTTAATCTTGCAACAAACAACGATGCCTTATGTACTTTTAGTTTTCTAATGTTGCTCTACTTTGCCGTATTCTCTGTTATTTCCGCACGGGAACGTCACTGGTTTTGGTCGACGATGCCCAGTAAAATGCTTTTATTAGCACTCGCGGCAAATGCGTTGGTAGGTACTATTCTGACGTTCGTGGGGCTACCGGGTCTTGTGCTCTTACCGTGGTGGCAAATGCTGGTAGTATTCGTTTATGCAATGGTTGCATGTCTTGGTCTCAATGATGCGATAAAGGTTTTGATGATAAACCATTACATTTCTAACATCACGGTGAAAACACGTTTTGACCCAACTTCGCAAATTAATAAACGCGCTTATGAGCTGTATGTTCAACGTGGTCGAATCGACGGCCAAGCTGGCGAGGATTGGAAGCAAGCGGAGAATGAGGTTCTTAACGAGCAACAAAGCAAGCATGAAAATTGAACAATACGCTTGAATTATATTTAGATGGTTTACAGTTACAATACTCTTTTCCCTTTGGTTACTTGGGCTGTCAAGTATTTCATTCGTATGTATAATGCGAATCAAATGGAATTTCGATCCAAATTAAACTACTGAATGTCTGTAGCATTGTTTTTGCTAAGGTGTATTTATGAGTGAAATTGTTTTAGAATTAAAAAATCTTACGCGTCGCTTCGGAAAATTTACTGCGGTAAATTCGCTGACTCTTTCAGTGAATAGTGGTGAGATATTCGGACTTCTCGGTTCCAACGGTGCCGGTAAGACGACCACTATCAAGATGCTAACGACATTATTACGCCCCACTTTGGGTGAAGCATTCGTTGGCGGATTCTCCATACTCACACAATCAGTCGGAGTCCGGCGGGTTATCGGTTATGTCCCGCAGGCGGTTTCCGTGGACGGTTCGCTAACGGGATACGAAAATCTACTCATCTTTGCGAAGTTATATGATTTACCTCGCGGAGAACAGCAAGAGCGCATCCGGGAAGCGCTCGAGTTCATGGCGTTAACTCATGATGCGGGTCGTCTTGTGAAAGAGTATTCCGGTGGAATGGTTCGTCGTTTGGAAATCGCATTATCGACTTTACACCGACCACGCGTACTTTTCCTCGATGAACCGACCGTGGGTTTGGATCCGATTGCACGCGATGCTGTCTGGAAACATTTAATGGATCTACGTTCTGAATACGGTACAACTCTTTTCTTTACTACCCATTATATGGAAGAGGCAGAGAGCCATTGCGACCGCATTGCAATCATGCATCAAGGACAAATCGCCGCTCTCGGCACTTGTAAAGAACTCGAGACATCGCTTGGCGGCGTTAGGCGCACATTGAATGAAGTCTTCGCACAATATGCCGGTAATGCAACCGATTCGGGCGGTACTTTGCGCGCTGTCTCGGCTGAACGTAGAACTGCCGAGCGAATCGGCTAAAAGGAAATTTATGACTGCAACCTTCTTCTTTCCATTCACCAGTTTCATTGCAAAAACTTTCGTTATTACCGAATTTGAGTTGCGAAAGCTGCGCCATGATTTTACCGAACTGGTTACCCGTGCCCTGCAACCGGCACTTTGGATGCTCGTTTTCGGGCAAGTTTTCTCTCGCGGCGGGGCAATGCATACCGGCAATATTCCTTATCTCGATTTCATCGCTCCCGGTATTTTGGCGCAAAGCGTACTGTTTGTGGCGATCTTTTACGGCATCAATGTCATTTGGGAGCGCGACCTTGGTATCGTACAAAAATTCCTTGTCAGCCCAACTCCACGCACCGCTCTTGTTCTTGGCAAGGGATTTTCCGCTGGTATTCGCACACTTTCGCAAGCAGTCATCGTTTATCTACTCTCGTTACTTCTTGGTATAAAATTGAATTGGAGTCCATTCGCTATTCTCAACCTTGTTATTATCGTTATCCTTGCCGCAACATTATTCTCAACATTTTCATTGGTAATCGCATGCATCGTGAAGACGCGCGAACGATTCATGGGAGTCGGTCAAGTTCTAACCATGCCGTTGTTCTTTGCCAGCAACGCCATTTATCCTACTGATATCATGCCCGGGTGGTTGAAAGTTGTTTCTCATCTCAATCCTTTGACATACGTCGTGGATGCTTTACGCACTTTTATGCTTACCGACAGCATTAGCAGCTTCGGTGTGAGTACTGACTATGTGGTTATTGTTTTGACTACGGCTGTCCTTGTATTTACTGGTGCCCGATTATATTCCCGACTTGCAACGTAACCTAAACAGTGAGATTTGGGTAAGATATAAGACGGTTATAATTATGGTTTAACGCGGTAGTTAACATTTACCAATATTTTTGACAAATAATTGTTGTTACTTAGCGTATAACTTATCTTAATTTCATTATGGATTATATAGAAACAGCATCAAACGAAGAGGAGTTTAAATGAAACTTGGCACGTTCTCAGTAAGCTTATCAGTCAAAGATATTGAAGCATCGATAAAGTTTTATGAAAAATTCGGTTTCACGGCCTTTGCGGGAAACGCATCGCAGAATTGGTTAATCATGAAAAATGGGGACTGCGTTATCGGATTATTTCAAGGGATGTTTGAAAAGAACATTCTCACATTTAATCCCGGTTGGGACGGTAATGCGCAGAAACTCGCCGAATTTACCGACATCCGTGAATTGCAGAAAGAGTTGAAAGCACAAAGGGTAAAGTTTGAACAAGAGGCAGACGCGAGTACGACTGGACCAGCAAGTTTTATTGTAGTCGATCCTGATGGAAATCCAATCCTATTCGATCAACACGTATGAAACTGTTTTGGTATATTGAAAAATGCCCGCCATCGACGTAATTCTCCCATTGTTGCTTTTGCCGTTGCCAGTAAAGGGGTAGGTAGAGGTTTTCAAGTTCGTCAATTTTCACGCCGCTTCTCGCAGTTAATCAAAATCGTTCTTCCCCATCACCTATTTCCGAGGGCGGCAAACCTGCTATAATTAGCACGGCTCATTTCTTCCGTGATGGATACAAAATTTTCCCACGATTGGGCGGAAAAAGAACCAGCCATTCCGAATTCATGACCAAGTTTGCGTATTGTATCGTATAGTTCGATAAATTTCGTTCCATCCGTATCGCGGATAATTGGGTTTGCTGAGGGTATGTACAAAGATTCTGCGAATGCTTTCCCATAAATTTTCTTCATCATCGCTTCGAGGACATCAAAGTTGGATAGGCCGGGGAAGCCGCAGGGTGAAATCAAGACAACTTTACAAGTTTCCGGCCAGACGATTGTATCGAGTGGTATTTTCCCCAATGCCTTCTGATAGGCGCCGTAATTCAGGGCTAACTGGCGGTCAATGAAGTCCTTTACCATACCCGGAACGGTAAAGAAATAGAGCGGAGTTGCAATTACAAGGAGCTGAGCAGAGCGCAATAGTTCAGTGATTGCAGTCATGTCATCAGATTGTGTACAATGCTCGGGTGTGCTCGTCCAACATGATTTACAACCGGTGCAGTGACCGATTTCTTTATCGTAAAGAACGATCTCTTCGATAGTCCAACCAGCGTCGCGCAGTCCTTGGGTAAATGGTTTGGCTAACCTTCCCGATGTGGAATTGATTCGATTCGGGCTTCCGTAGATAATCACGCCGTTCATATTTGACTCTCAAGTAGTTATACTTAAAATACCAATAATTATGTTTCCATAAAAGCGAGAATTGTCTTGTCGAATCTAATCGGGAGCGGACCTGATTCACGAATCCACCAAGTACAATTGATACCACGTATTTTTTTCTTACCACTGTATTTATTAAACTACGCGAAAAGGAGTATTATGCCAAGCCACGAACATTCGTTACAATTGTTAGTCGGCGGGAACAATCGCTTTGCTGGTGGGAAGATGTCACACCCGAACCAGACACCACAAGTACGTAAGCAATTGACGGACACCGCAAAACCATTTGCGGCGATATTGACTTGTTCGGATTCACGGGTTGCACCGGAACTGATATTCGATTGCGGGCTTGGGGATTTGTTTGTTATTCGGAATGCTGGGCATGTAATAAATGAAACAGTATTGGGGAGCTTGGAATTCGCCGTTGATAGTTTTCAAATTCCATTAATTGTCGTTGTCGGCCATACCCATTGCCTCGCAATCGAAACCGCAGTCACGGGAACGAAGTACAACGATAACCGCCGCTATGTGGCGACTTCAATGGAACCAATAATTTCACAACTTAATCGGCAATCGGATACTATTTATCGAATGGCAACGAATGCAAACGTACTTCACACCGTCTCACTACTGAAAAAGAATTTTCAAACATTTTCTTCACACTATAAAGCGGAAATCATCGGTGCTGTTTATAACATTGAAACCGGCATGGTTGAGTGGTAACCGGAATTTTGATAACTTCGTTCAAGATTTAAACTTCATATTCTATCAAATACGATATGCACTGGCCGGAATGAATAGACGCAAATCACAATACTGCCGAGCTTCGCATAGGATATATTTGAAATACATGAGTTTATATTTTTACAAGCATGTAACAATTCACTTCCTGTGCTATTTACGCAAAAGTGTAAAGTAGCACGCATTCGCTCTTTAGATTATAGTTTTGTGTTTAATTTAAATGTAGATTTGACGAAATTGACACTTACACAAGTTCGGGGGGATAATGGACTTTGATACCAGTACAAGAAAGTGTGTACTTACTGGTGACAATCTTCGTAAACGAGAATTCACAAAATACATTTTAGTTAACTATCATCAAATTTATCGGATTTGGTTTATAGCTCTCGTCCTCATTTTTACTACCATTGCTTCCGCTCAAACCGTTTTGACTTCAGCCGTTCCGGTCAACAACACCGATTCACCACATCTGTATTCTTTTAGTCAAAGTGTAAATTACTGGTCTGTAGTCGGTGTCCGTCCCTCCGGTAGTTCCGACTATGATATCTCCGTCTATAATAATCTTGGGCTGACGACGTTGATGGGGAGATCCGCATTGGGGGCATTATCCGCAGATTTCGTTATGTGCAATTTTAATCATGCCCCACTTGGAACCTATTACCCGCAAGTCGTCAATTACTCCGGTTCCGGTGGTTACACCACCGAATGGGAAGATGGTACCGACGCTATTCCGAATAACAGCACCACTGCCAGTATTACATGGGGTACATCGAATGTTGTGAAGGCATTTGATATCAGTTTAGCCGCCGGCACTCATACGATAACACTTAACCGCACATCCGGTACCGCTAATTTACAGATGGCTATTTACTCCGCCAATTCACCGTACTTTTACAGTCGTTCCAGTTATTCTGCGATAGCTACCGGTAACGGTACGACAATGACTCTGAACTTTACAGCTGCCTCGCAAGATTGGTATGGAGTAGCTGTATGGTGTGATAATTCTGCGGCAGCAACATTTACGATTTCACATTCCATTTCCGTACCATCCATCACCGTTTCCGCTCCTTCCACAAACACGACGTGGGATATCGGTTCATCCAATTACATTTTCTGGTCGTCCGTGGCAGTCAATGGAAACGTAATGATTGAACGAGCGAATTCGATAAACGGCCCGTGGACAACTTTGGTCAGCAGTACAACTAATAACGGATTCTATTCTTGGCAAGCGACACCACCAACGACACCCACGCTTTATGTGCGCGTCACTTCATTAACCGATACGACGGTACGCGGGGTTTCGACCGCAGGTGTGTTGGTGTCACCTACTTACACGATTACATCACCTATCGCGAGCACGAATTGGGTGATTGGGACACAACACAACATCACATGGACACACGATGTAAACGATAATGGATCGGTTTTCATCGATGTCGATAGCACGGGAACTGGAAATTGGCACTCGTTGGTACGCAGCATCCCTGATACCGGAACATATCCGTGGACTATAACCGGACCAGCACGAACGAATGCGCAAATACGAATCGGTAACACGATTTACACCACATATAATAATACTTCGAGTTTGTTTACCGTGAGTAACCCGTTGCCATTACCGGGCGCTCCAACCCAGCCGAACCCAACTGATACGAGTAACAACATTTCGGTTAATCCGAATGTAACATGGGTGAATGGTTCGAATACTGCGTCCGCCTCACTTTATTTCGGAACAAACTATAATTCGGTAGCAGGACATGACACAACCACAAGGGTGCTGAACAACAGTACGCAAGCAAATTATTCTCCACAGACCTTACTGAATTCAACTATTTATTATTGGACAGTGGTTGAAACGAATGCGACCGGATCAACCAGCGGGCCGATTTGGTCGTTCACCACGATTCAACCCAATTCGATAACGATTACCGATCCGGCGGCACGGGTGACGATACCCAATCCAAGTGTCCATAACATATTGTGGTCATCGTTTAATGTGACTGGAAATGTTAAGATTGAACTGAATCGAAATTATCCTGACGGGTTATGGGAAACACTTACAGCAAGTACCTCGAATAGCGGAACATGGCCGTGGCCGGTTTCCGGTGTAGGTACGAGTAGTGCGCGAATTCGCATTACAACATTGAATATGACACCGCAGGTAGCGGGAACATCGGCTTCATTTAACATCGCTTATACTTATGCCATTTCCGGTCGTTTGAGTTTCAACGGTAATGGATTGCGAGGAGTTTGGTTAAGTGGTTTCCCCGATTCAGTAGTCACTGATTCGCTGGGGAATTATTCGGAGTTAGTTCCACAAAATTGGGGAGGAACTGTAGTACCGATACTTGCGGGCTATTCCTTCTTACCGGTCAGTCGAAGTTATGCGGAAGTGTATGCTTCCTATACGGGTCAGGATTATACAGCGAGTATTGTCTATTATTCGATTTCGGGACATGTGACACTGGGTGGTTCGATTCTGCCGGGAGTAACGCTTGCGGGACTTCCAAACAGTTCGACGACCAATTCCGACGGAAATTATTCTGACCTTGTGCCGTATGGTTGGAGCGGAACTGTTACACCGGTTCTAAACGGTTACTCCTTTAACCCGGTTCATCGGATCTACAATAATGTAACTGCAAATCATCCGAGCCAAACTTATACAGCGGATTCTGTTTTCTATACAATTTCGGGTCGAATTACTTCCGGGGGTAGCGGATTATCCGGTGTTACAATTAGCGGACTTCCACATAGTCCCGTGACCAATACAAACGGAGATTATTCGGACTCGGTTTATTATGGTTGGGGAGGAACGGTAAGCCCCAACTTGCAGGGATTTACCTTCACACCGGTAAATCGAACTTACACAAATGTCACTGCTGCTCAGTCGAATCAAAATTATACCGCGAGTGTGATTTATTTGATAGTTAGCGGTCGGGTGTACAATGGTGATTCCGGATTTCCGGGAGTAACTATAAGCGGATTACCGCATAGTCCAATCACAGATATCAACGGCGATTACTCGGATTCAGTAACATACGGCTGGAGTGGTACAGTTACGCCGACTTTGGCAGGGTATGATTTTACTCCTTTGGATCGTGTCTATAACAATGTTGTAAGAGATCAATTAAATCAAAACTATAACGGTAGTTTGATTTATTCTCAAATATCAGGAAGAGTTTCATTGGGTGGTTCAATCCTACCCGGTGTAACCTTAAATGGATTGCCCGGATCGCCGGTAACAAATTCGGATGGCAATTATTCCGGTTTCGTCCCATACGGTTGGAGTGGAACGGTAACACCCACACTTGCAGGTTTTAGATTTAGTCCAACTTCACGGATTTACAATAATGTGACAAGCGATCAATCTAATCAATCGTATGCAGCGGACACTTCTTATTATCAAATTTCCGGTAGGATCACCGCTGGTGGAAATGGATTACAAGGTGTAACACTATCGGGGTTACCACACACTCCAGTAACGAATGCAAATGGTGATTACTCGGATTCAGTAGCGTATGGATTTAACGGATCAGTTGTGCCAACACTTGCTGGCTACACATTCAATCCGATAAATCGGATTTATTCGAATGTAACGAGTGCTCAAACAAATCAGAATTTCACGGCGAACTTGATTTACTACACGATAAGTGGTCGTGTGACAGTTGGTGGGAATGGACTACAAGGGGTGACTCTATCGGGTTTACCACACACTCCAGTAACGAATGCGAATGGTGATTATTCGGATTCAGTTGCTTATGGTTTCAATGGAACCATTGTACCAACATTGGCCGGTTATACTTTCACTCCAATCAACCACACATATTCGAATGTAACGAGTGCGCAAACGAATCAGAACTTTACTGCGAATTTGATTTACTACACTATTAGTGGTCGGGTAACAGTTGGTGGGAGTGGATTGCAAGGGGTTACACTATCGGGCTTGCCACACACACCAGTTACGAATGCGAATGGTGATTATTCGGATTCAGTCGCGTACGGATTTAACGGATCAGTTGTGCCAACACTTGCTGGGTACACATTCAATCCGATAAATCGGGTTTATTCGAACGTAATCAGTGCTCAAACAAATCAGAATTTTACCGCGAACTTGATTTATTACTCAATTAGCGGTCGAGTAACGGTAGGTGGGAATGGTCTGCAAGGAGTTACAATTTCGGGATTACCGCACACACCGACAACTAATGCAAATGGAGATTACTCGGATTCAGTAGTGTACGGTTTTAATGGAACGATTGTACCAACTTTAGCTGGCTACACATTCAGTCCGGTGAATCGGAATTATTTGAATGTAACGAATGCACAAGCGAATCAGAATTTCACGGCGAACTTGATTTACTACACGATAACTGGACGGGTGACATCCGGTGGAAATGGTTTGCAAGCGGTAACACTATCGGGATTGCCACATACACCGGTAACGAATGTAAATGGCGATTACTCGGATTCTGTGGCATACGGGTTTAATGGAACTGTTGTACCAACATTAGCGGGTTACACTTTCAGTCCGGTAAATCGGGTTTATTCGAATGTGACGAGTGCTCAAACAAATCAGAATTTTACCGCGAATATTATTTATTTCACGATTACTGGTCGTGTGACATCCGGTGGAAATGGATTACTAGGCGTCACAATATTGGGCTTGCCACACACACCGACAACGAATGCGAATGGTGATTATTCGGATTCCGTGGCATACGGATTTAACGGAACGGTTGTACCGAGTTTGGCTGGTTACACATTCAATCCAGTGAACCATGTTTATTTGAATGTGACCAGTGCGCAGAGTAATCAGAATTTCACTGCGAATTTGATTTACTACGCGATTAGCGGAAGGGTAACGATTGGTGGGAATGGATTACAGGGAGTGACACTGTCTGGTTTGCCACACACACCAATAACGAATGCGAATGGTGATTATTCGGATTCTGTGGCATATGGATTTAACGGAACGGTTATACCGAGTTTGGCTGGTTATACCTTTAGTCCTGTGAATCGAGTTTATACGAATGTAACCAGTGCTCAAACAAATCAGAATTTTACTGCAAACCTGATCTACTACACAATTAGCGGTCGGGTGACGGTTGGCGGGAATGGGTTGCAGGGAATGACACTGTCTGGTTTGCCACATACACCAATAACGAACGCAAATGGAGATTACTCGGATTCAGTAGCGTACGGATTTAACGGAACTGTTGTACCGAGTAAGGCTGGTTATACCATTAGCCCCTTGAATCGAGTTTATTCGAATGTAACGAGTGCTCAGACGAATCAGAACTTTACTGCGAATTTGATTTACTATACGATTAGTGGAAGAGTGACATCTGGTGGGAATGGTCTGCAAGGAGTTACACTATCGGGATTGCCACACACACCAGTAACGAATGCGAATGGTGATTATTCGGATTCGGTAGCATACGGATTCAATG